>ERZ827150.306-NODE-306-length-78229-cov-5.440441_pt1 | contig 78229 bp, 71 predicted proteins | sample MGYA00519779_ERZ827150 | MGnify/ENA primary metagenome ERZ827150 (study PRJEB31778, sample SAMEA3449267) | human gut metagenome | biome: human gut; feature: human-associated habitat; material: faeces | place: United Kingdom | collected 2010/2012 ...
ATTTTGCAAATCGCCGCCCGAAACCCGCGCTTGCCGTAAGGCAGTAGCGCGGGGCGTAAAAAAGAAGGAGCTGCGCCCCTTCTTTACTTCTCGGCTGAATTAGCAATGCTTTTCTGGTAGTAAAACGCCCGCTTCCCTGGATGCTCTGGGGAAGCGGGCGCTGTTTATGCTGTTTACAGGTTCTCAACAGCCGCACGCTCGGCAGCCAGGGCTTTTTGATAGCGCGCAAGATAGGCTTCAAAGCCCGCGCGGCCAACAGGGTCGGGGGAGAGGGCTGTGCTCTGGGCGTTTGCAAACACGTTGTCCAGAAAATCGGGCAGCGTTTCACGCGCGTCCTTTTGCAGCATGTAGGCCGTCAGCAGGGCCATACCATATGCGCCGCCCTCGCCTGCCGTCATCATGCAGCGCACGGGCGCGTCAACCGCATTGGCGAGGTATTGCTGACCAACGCCCGGCGTTTTGAAAAAGCCGCCGTGGCCGGTCAACATGTCGATGGCTACGTTTTCCTCGCGCAGCGATTTCATGCCGATGGCCAGCGTAGCCAGGGCAGAGTACAGCTGCGCGCGCATCAGATTGGGCAGCGTCAGGCGCGCGGAAGCGTTGCGCACAATCAGCGGGCAGCCGCGCTCAAAGCCCATCACATGCTCGCCGGACAGGTAGTTGATCACCGTCACGCCGCCGCAATCAGGCTCCCCATGCAGACTCTGGAAAAACAGGCGGGTATAGAGGGCGTCGGTCGAAAGCGGCTGACCAGCCAGTGCTGCGAACTCACCGAACACGCCCGCCCAGGCATTGATATCGGAGGTGCAGTTATTGCAGTGCACCATGGCGACGGGGCTGCCGTCCGGGGTGGCCACCACGTCCAATTGCGGATAGACGCGCGACAGCAGGCGCTCCAGCACGACCATAGAAAAGATGGATGTGCCTGCGGAGATGTTTCCTGTGCGCGGGCGTACGGCGTTGGTGGCTGCCATGCCCGTGCCTGCGTCGCCTTCTGGCGGGGCCAGGGGGATGCCTGCCTGCAAGCGCCCGGCAGGATCCAGCAGCTGGGCGCCATCCTGGGTGAGGTATCCTGCGCAGGTCCCGGCAGGCAGAGCCTCGGGCAGCAGCTCGCGGATATGCCAGGGCATGCCCATGGCATGCGCCCTTTCATCAAAAAGGGACAGCATACGCTGGTCATAATTCAGCGTTTGCGCATCAATGGGAAACATGCCGCTGGCCTCGCCCACGCTCACGGCGCGGCGGCCGGTCAGCGCTTCATGCACATAGCCCGCCAGCGTGGACAGGCGGTGAACGCTGCACACATGCGGTTCGTTTTGCAGCATGGCGTGATACAGGTGCGCGATGCTCCAGCGCTGCGGGATGGGAAAGCCAAACAGCGCGGTCAGCTCCTGGCTGGCGTGGGCGGTAAAGGTATTGCGCCAGGTGCGGAAGGGGACAAGCAGCCGGCCCTCGCCGTCAAAGGCCAGGTAGCCGTGCATCATGCCTGAAAAGCCCATGGCGCGTACCTGCACGCCCGGCAAGGCGTCCAGCGCCTGTGTTACCGCCGCGCGCAGCCCGACCCACACGGCATCGAGGGGATAAGTCCATACGCCGTCCTGATAATCGTTTTCCCAGATATGGCTGCCTTGCGCGAGGACGGTGTGATTGGCATCCGTCAGCACGGCCTTGATGCGCGTAGAGCCCAGCTCAACGCCGAGAATTGCGTCCATCGGAAAATCACCTTCTCAAAAATTGTTTATAATTATGCGGCCTGGCGAATACACCCTGACCGCGCCGGAAAACAGGAAAAGTACAAAGAATGGAAAGCAAGAGAGAAATTCCAAATATGGCTGTTTCAAAATGCGAAATCCGTGAAACGATTTGAAGGAAACACAAAGAATAAAGCCAATGTTTACGAAAGTTATTATATCATATTCGAGCACAAAAAGCAATGCGAATATTGCCGAATGCAGCACGTTTACTGGCGCTCCCGGTCATCGATTTGCCGTTTTGCATTCCTTGAAACCACGGGCGTTTTATGCTAAAATAACTGCATATTTTTACCCAGAAGGAGGCTTTCTTCATGGAGCGCGAATCTTTCCGCTCGCGGCTGGGCTTTTTGCTGGTCAGCGCGGGCTGCGCAATCGGCATCGGTAATGTGTGGCGTTTTCCTTATATCGCGGGCAAAAACGGCGGCGGCTATTTTGTGCTGTTTTATCTGATCTGCCTGCTGGTGATGGGCGTGCCGGTGCTGACCATGGAGCTGGCCGTGGGCCGCGCCAGCCGCAAAAGCGCGATTCTATCTTATAAAAAGCTGGAAAAGCCGGGGCAAAAGTGGCACATCCATGGCTGGTTCTGCCTGGCGGGCTGCTATCTGCTGATGATGTATTACACCACCGTGACGGGCTGGATGGTCAGCTATTTCGGCCGCTTCCTGACGGGCGCCTTTACGGCTGAAATGACGGCGGAGGCCGTTAGCGGCGTGTTTGGAACGCTTTTGTCTTCGCCCGGCGAAATGGCGATCTGGACGGAGATTGTGGTGCTGTTGGGCTTTGTGGTGTGCAGCTTTGGGCTGCGTAACGGTTTGGAGCGCATTTCCAAGATCATGATGATGGCTCTGCTGGCGCTGATTGCGCTGCTGGCTGTGCACAGCCTGACGCTGCCTGGCGCGAAGGAGAGCATGAAGTTCTATCTTTTGCCCTCGGTGGACAGCATCCGCGAAAATGGCCTGGGCAACCTGATTGTGGACGCGATGAACCAGGCGTTTTTCACCCTGAGTCTGGGCATTGCGGCCATGGAGATCTTTGGCAGCTATATGAGTGAGCAGCACGCCTTGGCGGGCGAGGCCGTGCGCATCTGCGCGCTGGACACGTTGGTGGCGCTGATGGCGGGCACGATCATCTTCCCGGCTTGCTTCTCCTTTGGCGTAAAGCCCAATCAGGGCGCGTCGCTGATCTTTGAAACGCTGCCTAACGTCTTTGTCAATATGAAGGGCGGCCGCCTGTGGGGCACGCTGTTCTTCCTGTTTATGATTTTTGCCAGCTTCTCCACCGTGCTGGCCGTGCTGGAGAATATCATTTCGGTCTGCATGGATACCTTCGGCTGGAGCCGCAAAAAGGCCGCGCTGATCAACGGCCTGCTGTTGGCTGTGCTCAGCCTGCCCTGCGTGCTGGGCTTCAATGTATGGAGCCATGTGCAGCTAGGCGGCCGCGGCGTGCTGGATATGGAAGACTTTGCGGTCAGCAATCTCCTGCTGCCCATCGGGTCTCTTGTGTATCTGCTGTTCTGCGTAACCAAGTGGGGTTGGGGCTTTGACAAGTATCTGGCTGAGGCTAACCGCGGCAGCGGCCTGAAGCTGTCGCCCAAGCTCAAGCCTTATTTCCAGTGGGTGCTGCCGGTGCTGATTCTGCTGATTCTGGTGCAGGGACTGCTTGGCTAAAACTGGAAGAATAACTGCTGATAAGAAAAGCCTGCGTATCAAAAAAGATACACAGGCTTTTGCTTATGGCCTAAACAGCGCTTATACAGTGAGCGTCTTTTCAATCAGCACCAACTGCACATCCGGAACATCGTTAAATACAGTGGGCACAATGCCAATCTCCTGATAGCCCAGCTTTTTGTACAGGGCGCGCGCGGCTGTGTTGCGCGCGTTGGTATCCAACCGCAGCTCGGAGCAGCCGGTTTGCCGCGCCAAATCTTCATAGAAGCGAACAAAGGCACGGCCATAGCCTTTGCCTGCCGCATCAGGAGAAATCACCAGTGTATGCAGCACGCAAACTGCGCAGTCCGGCACGCTGCGCATCCAGCGGCCTTGTTTGTATACGTCTACCTGCGCCTGGTTGATGATGGCGGCGCCCAGCACTTGTCCGTTCTCTTCCAGCACATACAGATCGTCACGCTGCAAGGCGGCTTCGGCGGTTTGCCGCACGGGATACACGCCGCGAATCCAGCCGGTAGTTTGCAGGCCGGCGGCTTCGGCATCGTGGATTTTATTATAGATGGTTTCGATGGCGGAAAGATCATTGCCTGTGGCTTTTCTGATGAGAAAATCCGGCATGCGGCACCTCGTTGTATTATAGAATCATCAGCTCGCGCGGGGCGGTGTTGAGCGTTTCGCAGCCATCCTCCGTGACGGCCACCAGATCCTCCACGCGCACGCCGAAGCGCCCCGGCAGGTAAATGCCAGGCTCTATGGAGAAGGTCATGCCCGGCTCGGCGATGGCCTCGCTGCTGGCGCTGACGTCGGGGAACTCGTGCACCTCCAGGCCAATGCCATGGCCGGTACGGTGGATAAAGTACTCGCCATAGCCCGCATCCTCGATGACCTTGCGCGCTGCATGGTCAATATCGCGCAGCGCCGCGCCCGGCCGCACGGCGGCGCGCCCAGCGGCGTTGGCTGCGCAAACCAGATCGTACACGCGTTTTTGCTCGTCGCTGGCATGGCCCATAAACACGGTGCGCGTCATATCGCTGCAGTAATCCTGCCAGGTCAGGCCCACATCCAGGATGACCGAATTGCCGTCCTTGAGGATATCCGCGCCGGTATCGTGGTGCGGCTCGGCGCAGTTGGGGCCAAAGCAGACCAGCGGCTCAAAGCTGGGCTTGGAGGAGCCAAGCTGATTGGCAAAGCCCGTGTGCAGCGCGGCTGCTTCATTTTCGCTCATGCCGGTGTGCAGGCGCGCGATGGTCTGCATGGTGGCCTGGTCGTTTTTATGGGAGCTTTCGCGCATCCATTGCAGCTCCTGCGCGTCCTTGTGCATGCGCGCGTCGTCCACGCAGCGGGAGCCGACCACCGGGCGGATATCTCCGCGCGCATCCATCAGGCGGATGGTAAAGTGGCTGGGCCACAGCTTGTCAATACCGATGGGGCCGGATTGCAGGCCGTCGGCCAGGATGTGCACGCAGTCCTGGGTGTCGTCATATTCGATCAGCTCTGCGTCGATATTGCCCCGCAGGGCAAAGAGCCGGTTGGCGTACAGGCGGGTATCGCCCTGATCGTTGATATACAGCGCTACCATGCGCTCGCCGGGGGCGATCCACTTGCCGGTAAGATAAAACAGAGAGGCGGGCGCGGAAATCAGCGCCTGCTTCAGGTTCATTCTGCGCAGGTTTTCAGCCACGCGCGCAACGCGGGATGCATGCATAAAAATGCCTCCTTTCAAGAACAATCGTATTGTATCACCAGTATATTTCCGGCGCAAGGCTATGTTTTCTTTTGGAGGAAAATATGTTATAATATAGGCGTTGTTTACGATGGAGGGTTGCCTGCATGAGTGAAGCGCGCCACACCGCTGCCGAGCACAGCATTATCACGACTTACCGCAAGCCGATCTGGCGCAACTTTATCTCCGCCATCAAGACCTACCAGCTCATTTCGGCTGGGGATCGCATTGCGGTGTGCATGTCAGGCGGCAAGGATTCGCTGCTGCTGGCGGCCTGTCTGCGCGCGCTGCAGCGCCACAGCGAGGTGCCCTTTGAGCTTTGCTACCTGACGATGGATCCCGGCTATACGCTTGAAAACCGCGCCAAGGTGGAGGAGAACGCGCGCAGGCTGGGCTTCCCCATCGAGATATTTGAAAGCGATATCTTCTCCATCGTAAACGACGTGCCCGCTTCGCCCTGCCATGTGTGCGCGGCCATGCGCCGCGGCTATCTGTATAAGGAGGCGCAGAAGCGCGGCTGCAACAAGATCGCTCTGGGTCATCACTATGATGACGCGGTGGCTACAGCGCTGATGAGCCTGTTCTACGGCGGCCAGTTCAAAACCATGATGCCCAAGGTGAAAAGCGACAACTGGGCGGGCATGGAGCTGATCCGCCCGCTGTTTCTGGTACGCGAGGAGCATATCATTGCCTGGCAGCAGGAGCAGGGGCTGGAATGCCTGCGCTGCGCCTGCCGTGTGACCAGCAGCGAGGACGGCGGCAAGCGCAAGTATATCCGTGATCTGATCGAAAGGCTGTCGCTGGATAATCCCAAGCTGAAAAACAATATCTTTGCCGCGCTGTCCGCCGTGGATCTGGATACGGTGCTGGGCTACCGCGCGGTGGGCGCAGACGCCGTAACGCCCTTTACGCAGGATTATGCCGCGCCGCAGCGGCAAGAACTGGAGGTGAACGCATGAACCCGCAGAAAATTGCCATTATGACCGATTCCTGCACCGACGTGCCGCAGGAGCTGGTGGAGCAGTATCAAATGTATGTTGTGCCCATGCGCGTGATCTATCATGATCGCGAGTATACCGACAAGGTGGATATCACGCCGCAGCAGGTATACGACCGGCTGGAGGAGGAGGTGCCGCATACCTCCCTGCCCAGCATTGATACCGTGTGCGATGCGCTGAGCCGCATCGAGCAGGCGGGCTACGAGCATGTGATCGCTGTGTCCATCTCGGGCGCGCTCTCGGGCACGGGCAACGCCATGCGCCTGGCGGCGGAGCAGTTTCCAAACCTTGATTGCCGGGTGATCGATACGCTCAATATCGGCATCGGCGCGGGCTTTCAGGCCATCTATGCCGGCCGGCTGATCGAGCAGGGCCTGGATATGGAGGAAATCTGCCGCAAGATTCAATACAGCGTGGAGCATACGCGCGTGTATTTCTGCCTGGCAACGCTGGAATACCTGCGCAAGGGCGGGCGAATCGGCCGCGTGGCCTCCATGCTGGGCTCGGTACTGAACCTGAAGCCCATCATTTCCTGCGATGCGGACGGCGCGTACTATGTGGTCAGCAAGGCGCGCGGCCGCGTGAAATCCATCGCGGAGACGGTGGCGCTGGCGCTCAAGCAGGTGCAGGGCAACGCCAAATACTGCATCGCCGTGGCCAATGGCAGCGCCCGCGAGGAGGCGGCCAAGCTGGCGCAGGAGCTGCGGCAGCGCCTGCCGGACGCGCAGCTGTTTCTGGAATGTGAGGTAAGCCCCGCTCTGGGTGTGCATACCGGCCCCGGCCTGCTGGGCATCGGCGTGCAGGTAGTGGAAGGATAAACACGGCTTTTTCAAAGCTTATAAAAAACAAATCGGCTGGGCTGGAGAAAACTCCGCTCAGCCGATTTTCTATATGCTCTTATTTAATCAGATACCGGTAGTCCTGCCGCAGGATGTGCCGGAAGAAAGGGATGCACAGCACCAGGTCGGATGCGATCCATGCGGCGGGATCGGCCGCGCACAGGGCATAGAAGGCCAGTGGGCGCGCGTTTGCATCCACCTTGCCGCCGGCAACCGCCGCGGGCAGCAGCAGGCACACGGTGATGCGGGCAATCAACTCGCCTGCGCCTGCGCACAGCACATATTGCGGTTGTTCGATGCCCTGAATGCAGTTGCGTATGATGTAGATAAAGCCAACCAGCAGGAAAAGACCGAAATCCACATACACAAGCGTGTTGCCGTAGCGGATCGTTTCAGGCGTAACCTTATCTGCACTTAGAAATACGCGCAGATACAGGCCGTTAATGCTCAGCAGCAAGCCGATGGTGGCGCTGAGAACGCCCACGATCAGCAGCATGATCAGCGCTTGCAGCGTGCCCTGCCGGATGCGCTTATAATTGCCCGCGCCCAGGTTCTGCGCCGTAAAGCTGGTCATGGATACGCCCAGAGCGTTCAGCGGCGTTGAAATCAGGCAAAACAGCTTGTTAGCCGCGCCGTAGCCGTTCTGCGCGGCGCTGGATACCAGCAGGCCGTCCACCATGTCAAACTGCACCACCACGCTCTGCATGATGATAATGCCAATCGCCAGAACGGAAAACTGCAGGCCCAGCGGGATGCCCTGGATGATGTGCTGGCAGATATCGCTGCGCGTAAGGGCGAAATCCTGCCGGGATAGCCGCAATTGCGGATAATGCGCAAAGGCGTAGATAAAGCAGGCGATGGTGCTCAGCAGCTGCGCCAGCACCGTGGCGATGGCCGCGCCCGCAACACCCCAGCCAAAGGAAAGAATGAACAGCAGATCCAGCGCCACGTTCAGCAGCGTTGAAAACAGCAGGAAGGCCAGCGGCGTGACCGAATCGCCGATGCTGCGCAGGAAGGAGCAGATGAAGTTGTAGAACAGCTGCGCCCCGATGCCGCAGAAGATGATGGCGCAGTAGGTATGCGCCGCGCGGTACACATCGCCCTGAGCGGGGGTTACGTGAATCCACGCCAGCAGGGGATTGAGCAGCGCCATGGCCAGCGCCGTCAGCAGGATGGTCAGCACCGTGGATAGGACGATCTGCGTGGCCAGCGACCGCCGCACGCCCGCCTCATCATGCGCGCCCGCGTGGCGTGAGGTGATGACGCAGAAGCCCGCGCTGACGCCGAAGGCAAACTGCAGGAAGATGAAAATCAGCGACTGTGTATCGTTGACGCCCGCCACATCGGTGGAGGCCAGCGTTTGGCCTACGATCGCCGCGTCGCTGATAGAGTATACCTGCTGCAGCAGGTAGGACAGAATGATGGGCAGCGAAAAGCGCAGAATGGTGCGCCAGCAGCTGCCCTGGGACAGATCCATGGGCTTGAATAGCGATTGAATGTGCTGCATCATGCGTGACATAAGGAATACCTGCCTCCATAGCAAATTTCCGAGCCAAGAGAATAGCACCGGCAGCGCCAAAAATCAAGCGGGAAAATTAGAACGATTTTATACCAATGGCGCCATTGCGGATGGAGGCTGGCCGGCGGCGCTTTCAGCCAGCTAAAGCGTATACCCCAAGGATCACTTTTGAATCCATCCGGTCGCGCCGCGCAGGCTGACAATATACCACCCGTCCTCTTCTTTTAAAATGGGAAGCTTCGCGTTCTTGTCAAGCAGCGCGACCTTGGGCGCGGAGGGATCGTTCCAGGCGTATACCGGCGTTTCCGTTTCGGTTACATACCAAGCCGGGTTGAAGAGGATGTAGTCCGAATCTGCCCAGCCGCAGGGCGAACCTTCAAGCTCGCCAAGAATGCAATATACGAATCCGTTATTCTCCGCTGTCCATCCTGAAGCGTCTGCATCCTGCACGGATAGACGATCCCCATAATGCAGCGTTTGTATCGCTTTGGCGGAAGCGCTGGGTCCTTCGCGCAATGTGAGCGTTTCACATAGCACCACACAAGGATAACCGATTTGCGTTCCCCAGGGGTCGGGCGGTATGATCTCCGCATGGGCAATCCCAGCGCATCCAAGCGCAAGCATCAGCGTAGCCAGAAGCGTCAGACAACCATACTTTTTCACATTCATTTCTTCCTTTTTATTGATTCAACAATAAAACGATGCACATGGCAGTTTTATTCCTTGTGAGGGAAATTTTCTCAGCTTTTCGGTGAATGGCGGCTTTTCCGACACAAAAAACGGCTGCCAGAATATCCATCTGGCAGCCGCCTGTCATTATGAACGTGATTACGGGGTGATGCGGTTGGGGCCGCGGAACAGGAACATGACTTCCTTGATCGGGATGCCCAGCAGCAGCATGGTCAGGCGATCCACGCCCAGGCCGAAGCCGCCGTGCGGCGGACAGCCATAGCGGAAGAAGTCCATGTAGAACTTGACGTCCTCGCCCAGGCCCTTTTCGTCGGCCTGCTTGCGCAGCTGCTCATAGCGGTGCTCGCGCTGCGCGCCGGTGGTGATCTCCGTGCCGCGCCAGATCAGGTCATAGCCCAGGGGCATGCCATGCTCGTCGCGCATATGGTAGAAGGCTCGCTTTTCGGGGCCGTAATCGGTGACGAACAGGAACTCATGGCCGAACTTGTCCATGCTCAGCTTGGCGCACAGGCGCTCGGCGTCGGTGGTCAGGTCATTCTTTTCGCTCTCGTCGCAGGTGTAGCCGTAGCGCTCCTCCAGCTCCTTATACACATCCTGCAGCTTCATCTCGGGGAAGGGCAGGGTGGGCACGATGGTTTCCATGCCGAACAGCTCCTTGATCTGCTCGCCGTACTTTTCCTTTACGCGCTTGAGAGCGGCCTGCAGCAGCTCTGCTTCGATGGCCATGACATCGCGGAAAGAAGTGATATAGCTCATTTCCAGGTCGAAGCCGGTAAACTCGGTGGCGTGCTTGTTGGTGAAGCTCTTTTCGGCGCGGAACACCGGGCCCACCTCGAAGATGCGGTCGAAGCCGGCGGCCATGGCCATCTGCTTGTAGAACTGCGGGCTCTGGCTCAGGTAAGCCTTGCGGTCAAAGTATTTCAACTCAAACACATCGGAGCCGGATTCGGACGCGGCGGCGATCAGCTTGGGCGTATGGATTTCCATAAAGTTGCGCTCCAGCAGGAACTCGCGCATGGCGGCCACCAGCTCGGTCTGCGCCTTGAAGATCAGGGTGTTGCGGTCGCTGCGCAGGTCGATCCAACGATAGTCCAGGCGGCTGTCGATGGCCGCGTCCTTGCTGATGGGCAGGGGCTCGGCGATGGATTCGATCTTCATCGTATCGGGCAGGATTTCCACGCCGCCCAGCTTTACATAGCTGTTTTCAACGGCCATGCCTTCGGCGGTGATAACGGATTCCACCGTCAGTTGATCGACGATGGCGGCGACCTCGGGGTGCTTTTCCTTTTCGATGGTCAGCTGCACGCGGCCGGTATAGTCGCGCAGCACCAGGAAGGCCATGGTGCGCTTATTGCGGATGTTCTCCACAAAGCCCTGTACTTTGTTGCGCTCGCCCAGCTTCAGGTGGGCAATCAAGCTTCTTTCCATATTGATTCTCTTCCTTTCGGCAGTGATTGAAAGCGATGCTCAGCCCTGCGCCAGCGCGCGGATGGCTTCCGCCGCGCCGTCCAGGGGGATTTCCTGCTCCTCGCGGGTGGATAGGTTGCGCGCCTTGACCGTGCCGCGGGCCAGCTCGTCCCCGCCCACGATGACAATGTAGCGCGCCGCGATTTTATCGGCGTATTTGAACTGCGCCTTCAGGCTACGTCCGCACAGATCCTCCTCCGCGCGTACGCCCAGATCGCGCAGCTGCTGGCACAAAAGATACGCGGGCTGCTTGGCTTCCGCGCCCAGGTTGGCGATATACACATCGCACAGCGGGGGCTGGGGCAGGGTGACGCCCTGGTTTTCCAGCTCCATGATGATGCGCTCGGTGCCGATGCCAAAGCCAGCCGCCGGGGTGGCCGGGCCGCCCAGCTGCTCCACCAGCCCATCGTAGCGGCCGCCGCCGCACAGGGCCAGACCCTCGCGGCCGCGGGAAACCATCACCTCGAACACGGTCTTGGTGTAGTAATCCAGGCCGCGCACGATGTGCGTATCCACCTTGAAGGGAATGCCGCGCGCGGTCAGCAGGGTTTGCAGGGTTTCAAAGTGCTCGCGGCACTCGTCGCAGAGCATATCCAGCATGCTGGGCGCATCCTTGACCAGCGCCTTGCAGCCCTCCTCCTTGCAGTCCAGCACGCGCAGGGGATTGCGGTCAAAGCGTTCACGGCAGGTGGGGCACAGCTGATCCAGCCGGCCGGAGAGATACTCCTTCAGCGCGGCGTGATACTTGGGACGGCAGTGCGGGCAGCCGATAGAATTGATATTGACCGACAGGCCCTTGAGCCCCAGATCGCCCAGGATGCCCAGCAGTGTTGCGATCAATTCGGCTTCCACCGTCGGCTCCTTGCCGCCAAAGCATTCCATGCCGAACTGATGATGCTCACGCAGACGGCCGGCCTGGGGCTTTTCATAGCGGAAAACAGGGTTGTTGAGGTAATACATTTTGCAGGGCAGCGCGTCGGCAAAGAGCTTGCCCTCCAAAAAGGCGCGCACTGCGCCCGCCGTGCCCTCGGGCTTCAGGGTGATGCTGCGATCGCCCTTATCCTTGAAGGTGTACATTTCTTTCTGCACGATATCAGTGGTATCGCCCACGCCGCGCAGGAAAAGCTCGGTATGCTCAAAAACGGGGGTGCGCACCTCGCGGAACCCTGCCAGGGCGGCGCGGCGGCGCATGACGGCCTCGATCGTCTGCCAGATATAAGCGTCCTGGGGCAGCATATCGCGCGTGCCCTTTGGTGCTTGCGTCAGCATGAAATCCCTCCTAAAAAATAATCCCATGCGCATTGCATGGGACGAAATTACATTTCGCGGTGCCACCCAGCTTGCATCCTAAAAGGACGCCGCTTGCATTCCTTAACGCGGAAAACGCTCGCTCTCGCGGGAGGCTCCGGGCTGTCGTCTCGTGCGCCGGCGGAGGAATTGCAGCCGTGTTCCTCCTCTCTATGCGCCGTCCGCACACGAGGGTTGACCTTTCATAGCCGGTTGTATTATATAATGAAGCGGCGGATTTTGTCAAGCGCGAAGGCGCCCTGCGGCGGATGAAATCAGCGCGAAAGCTTTATTATGAAAAATTTATAAAAAGACGGCGTATATGGTGGATTTTTATAGCGCATTGTGCTATAATCAAATTCCAGTTCATCATCGAGGTTTTTTGCCATGTCTTTCAGTTTGATTCATGCCAACGAGCTGACCAGCCTGGACTTGCTGATCCGTATTTTTGTGGCCGTGTTGATCGGCTGCGTGGTGGGCACGGAGCGCGAGTATAAAAACCGTCCCGCCGGTTTGCGCACGCACGTGCTGGTATGCCTTGGCGCGTGCATGATTGCCCTGGCTGAAGGCCTGTTTACTGCCAACATCGACGCCTCCACCAGCAGCAACGTCACCTACAACTTTGGCCGTCTGTGCGCGCAGGTCATCAGCGGCATCGGCTTCCTGGGCGCGGGCACCATCTTCACTCAGCGCAAGAAGATCGCCGGCCTGACAACTGCCGCCTCCCTGTGGAACACCGCGTGCCTGGGCATTGTGACGGGCTACGGCTATTATTGGCTGTCTCTGTGCGGCTGCGCGCTGGTGCTGGTTACCTTGATGCTGCTGCAGAAGGTCATTCGCGTCAATGCCATCAAGCGCGTGGAGGTTCGCTTCAGCAACCGCGCTGAAACCATTCCCTTCATCAATGAGTTCTTTGAAAAGGCCGGCATCAAGGTGCTGGATCTGGACTTCCACATTGAGGCTCCTGCCGAGGATTCGCCCAAGGATGGCAACCAGTATACCAACACCTACACCCTGCACCTGCCCGGCAAGCTCAGCTATACCGATGTGATCAACCAGCTGGCTGCCTATCCGCACATCTACTCCGTAAGAACCACCAACACCTGATGGACTACGATCCTGAGCGGCACATGTTGCGTTGCAATGTGTGCCGCTTTTTGAAAGGAAAACATGCCCTTGCAGTTTACCATACTAACCAAATCTGAGGATGGCCCCTGCCTGTACTGGTGCACGGGCGCAGGGGAAAGCCTGCAGGCCGTTGCTGACACGCTGCGCCGGGAAGAGTGCCCGCACACGTTGATTGCCTGCCAAAGCGCGGATTGGAACCGCGATTATTCGCCCTGGCCCGCGCCGCCTGTCTTTGGCAAGCAGGGCTTTGCGGGGCAAGGCGAGCAAACGCTGGCTAAGATCCGCGCTTTCTTTACGCAGGATGGCGCGGCGGAGCGCCCGCGCGCCATCGGCGGATACTCGCTGGCGGGGCTGTTCGGCCTGTGGGCGCTCAGTCAGGACGCGGGATTTGCGGGCGCGGCCAGCTGCTCCGGGTCACTGTGGTATCCAGGCTGGGCGGAATATGCCGCGCAGGCGCGCTATCCGCAGGGCAGCTGCGTATATCTGAGCCTGGGGGAACGCGAGGAGCGTGCGCGCAATGCGGCGTTGGCCAGAGTAGGCGACGCCACGCGTGCGCAGTATGCTGCGCTGATGGCGGATGCGGGCATTGCGGATACGACGCTTGTGTGGCATCCCGGCGGGCACTTTGATCAGCCTGACGCGCGGATGATCGCAGGGCTTGCCTGGCTGCTGAAAAAACTATGATTTGTGGTATTGCCTGTTTTTGCCAGACATTGAACGAATGAGCCGCATAGCAGCGTATTGATGCTGGAAACGACTGCCAAAAGCCTGAATACATGCCATAAACTGCCAAAAATTCGGGGAACGAGCGCCATCTTAGAAGCGTTTAATAGGCAGCGATGCACAAAACATCGCAAATTCTAAGGAGGGTGTTTTACCATGAAAAACTCGAAGAAATACGTTCGTACCGTTTCGGCGGCGCTGTGTTCGCTGCTGCTGCTCTCCAGCGCGCCCGCGCTGGCGGATACCTATGCCACCGTTCGTGGCGGCGGCTTGAACCTGCGCCAGACGGCTTCATTGGACGCCAAGGTGCTGGGACAGTATTCTACCGGCACATGGGTGACCATCCATGAGCAGGGCGATACCTGGAGCCGCGTAACTGTGAACGGCAAGTCCGGCTACATGATGACCAAGTATCTGTCCAGCGGCGCCCGCAACGGCACGCTGTATGTGCGCACCAATACCGGCATCGGTCTGAACCTGCGTAACGCGCCCAGCACGGAGGGCGATATCATCACCTCCTTTAAGCCCGGCACGCAGGTCAAGGTGCTCAAGCGCGGCAACGGCTGGCACTATGTATCCGTGAACGGCAAGGAAGGCTACATGAGCAGCAAATTCCTGAGCGCCTACAATGTATCCTATACCAAGCCCGTCAAATCCTTCACCGCGACCCTCAAGAACATCAATGGTGGCAGCGTGGTCAATTTCCGCCTGTATCCCGGCATGAAGACCAAGATCATCGGCGTGTACCCCGTGGGCACCAAGGTGACCGTGCTGGAGATGGGCGATAATTGGTCCAAGGTGGAAATCGACGGCAAGACCGGCTATGTGAGCACTTATTTCCTGAAGTACTGATTCACAACTGAATAGCGCAAAAGTGAAAAGTGTACAAATGATGCAGGCGGCAGGGGCTTTCTCCTGCCGCCGCCGCATGCGGGCTTTCCCTGTTTATGGGGGAAGCTCTTTCTTTTTTCAAATAGCGCTTGACAAATTGTTTCATTTATATTATGTAAAAACATATATTGCAAAACGCATATTTCAAAATATGTAATGCAAATTGGCGTGAGGGCGTAAGAATGGGTTTTCTTTCTTTTAACATGGCCTTTTATCGCGCTGAACTGCGGCGACTGGCTGAAACGCCGCCGACGGTTTCGGCGATTTATCCTGCCCGCACGCTGCTGAAAATGCTGGATGATCTGGCGGACGAGGGCTATACGACCCTGAACGAGCAGCTGGAATCGGGAGGCAACGGCGCCGCATGGCTGCGGGATTATCTGCGGAAAAACCACGCAGAGCCCTTTCCACGCATGCAGTCGTTCTTGCCAGGCTGCAATATTGCCTATGGGCCGTAGAGAATTCCGCTAGAGACTGCGATTCGCCAGGCTGTCGCGGAGGCTCGAACACTGCCGGAGCCGCAGGGATTGCCTTGTGTGAACGAGCTGCGCCGCTTCTGCCAATGGGTTGGCTATGAGCCGGACAACGCTTATATCTTTCTATTGTGCGATACGCTGCTGCCGTTTGTGTATTATCAAAGCCGTGGGCGCGCGCAGATGCATCCATGGCTGCTCAGCAGGCAATCGCTGGCTCAGCTTACGGGCAGCGCACATGCCGATGATGAAATCCGCGCGGTTATCTTTCATGCGCTGGAGCAGGGCTGCGGAAGGGACTTTGAAACCTTTTGCGCTGCTGTATTGCCTGAAATTCGCCGCGTAATGAAAAAATATCCCCAAGCAGAGCAGAGCGCTGCCTGCGCGATATGCTGCACACAATCAGGCAAAAGCACATCCTGATTGTTGAATCCGGCTACACCGGCACCTTTCCCATGCTGCTGATGGCGCTGGATGCGTGGGCGGATATGCGCATGTACACGACTTATCCGTATTTGGTGCACATATACGCCGGGCGCATCTATACCCCGCGCTATGAGGAAAACCGGGCGTTTGAAACGCTTGCCGCGCAGGAAGCCTATCTTCGCTTCGACCGTTGGCAGGATGGGCAATGCGACGTGCGCATCTGTACGGATGAAGGCATAAAGGAGCGCGCCATGGCTGAGATCCGCGCCATGCTGCCGCCTGGCAAGGAGGAATTATAATGACAACTACCGTTCGTATGCTGCTGGCCGCAGCTGCGCTGATGCTACTGGCGGGCGTGATTTTTGCCATTTTGTGCCTGTGGATTTACGCGGCCCTGCTGGGTGCGGGCGCACTGGGCTGCGCAGCCGCGGCGATGAATCATCGCGGGCGCAGGTAAACCGGCACGGCGCGGAACTGAACGAGGGCAAATAAGGCATTTGGCGGGAACTGATCCCTTTGTTTGTCGCCTTGCCAATAAAAAACGCAGGCTGTCAAGGCATATTTGGCAGCCTGCGTTTTGCTATGCGCGTTATTCAGCTTTTTCTTCCCTGGGCAGCACGCTGATCAACCCGCGCGGAATGGCTGCATCCCAGAAAACCCAGTCGTGCACGCCGGGCCATTCCTCATATTCCACATGACCAAAGGTTTGCTGCAGCGCGGCAGCCATTTCTACGCTTTCTGAATAGAGAAAATCCTCCGTGCCGCAGGCCACATAGAAGCGCGGCGACGCGGCGGGCTTTTGAATCCGTGCCAGCAGGGCGTACAGGTCGTTTTCCGGCTTAACGGTCAGATCTTCGCCCAGAATGGCCTGCCATTCGCGGATTTGCTCAGGGTCGTTTTCAATCAGCTTGAGCTTGTTCTGCACGCTGCACCGCGCGGACAGAGAAATGCAGCCCGCATAGCGCTCTGGATAGGTCAGCGCGCACTTGAGCGCGCCGTAGCCGCCCATGGACAGTCCGCCCACATACAGATGCGCAGGATCCACCGGCACGCGCAGCGTGTTTGCAGCCAGGCGCGGCAGCTCATCGGTGATAAAGGTGAAATACGGCAGACCGTACACCATGTCCGTGTACCAGCTGCGCTGCACCTCGGGCATGATGACGGCCAGATTGTGCTTTTGCGCATAGCGCTCAATGCTGGTGCGGCGGTTCCAGGTGTCGCATGCCCCGCTGAGACCGTGCAAAAGAATCAGTGTGTTTTGCGGCTGCGCCGGATACTCAGGCAGTACCACAAAGGCATGGGTGGCCATGCGCAGCGATGGGGAATGAAAAGTCCAGGATAAACAAGCCATGTAGAAATGCTCCCTTCTGTGTGCAAAGATCAGTGGGTGTTAGTTTCGGCGTGCGCCGGCAAAAATCCTGCAATAGAAGCATAAGATTCTATATGTTTGACATAGGCCATATAAAAAACCCGGCTGGATACGTTTTCAGCCGGGTTAAGTATTGTTTAATTGCCCAGGTAGGCGCGGCGCACATCATCGTCCGAGAGGAGCGCGTCAGCGTCGCCCTCCTTGATGATTTTGCCGGTTTCCAGCACATAGGCGCGGTTGGCGATGGAGAGGGCCATATGGGCGTTCTGCTCCACCAGCAGCACGGTGGTGCCGGATTTGTTGATCTCCTGGATGATGCTGAAGATTTCCTGCACCAGGATGGGGGACAGGCCCATGGAAGGCTCATCCATCATCAGCAGCTTTGGATGGCTCATCAGCGCGCGGCCCATGGCCAGCATCTGCTGCTCGCCGCCGGACAGGGTGCCGGCATACTGCTTCATGCGCTCCTTCAGGCGGGGAAAATGCGCGAACACCATGTCCAGATCCTGCTGCGTTTCGGTGCGGCTGCGGCGGGTATAAGCGCCCATTTCCAGGTTTTCCATCACCGTCATGGTGGCGAATACGCGGCGGCCTTCAGGCACCTGGGTTAGCCCCATAGAGATCAGACGGTGCGCCGGAATGTGGGACAGATCCTTGCCGTCGAAGGTGATTGCGCCGCTGCGGCGAGGAATCAGCGCGGAAATGGATTGCAGGATGGAGGTTTTGCCTGCGCCGTTTGCGCCGATCAGCGTGACGATTTCGCCGGTGTCCACATGGAAGGAGATGTCGTGCAGGGCATGGATGGCGCCGTAGTATACGTTCAGGTTTTCTACGCTCAGCATGGCTTAACCCTCCTTTTCTTCCTGGGCAGCGGAGCCCAGATAGGCGGCGATAACCTCCGCATTGTGGCTTACCTGATCGGGCGTGCCCTCGGCAATGATGCGGCCATAGTTGAGCACATAGATGCGCTCGCAGATGCCCATGACCAGCTTCATATCGTGCTCAATCAGCAGGATGGCCACGGAGAAGCGGTCGCGGATGATGCGGATGGCCTGCATCAGCTCTTCGGTTTCCTTGGGGTTCATGCCCGCGGCGGGCTCGTCCAGCAGCAGCACCTTGGGATTGCTGGCCAGGGCACGGCAGATTTCCAGCTTGCGCTGCTGGCCATAGGGCAGGCTGTCGGCGGGCACATCGGCCACATCTTCCATATCAAACACGCTCAGCAGTTCGCGGGCGCGGATATCGATGCCGCGTTCCTCGCGGGCATACCGCGGGGCGCGCACGATGCCCTCCATCGCGGTATAATGCATGCGGGTCTGGAAGGCCACCTTGATGTTCTCAATGACCGTCATGGACTTGAACAGGCGGATATTCTGGAAGGTGCGGGCGATGCCGTTGGCCGTGATATAGTGCGTGGAATGGCCCACGATGGACTTGCCCAGCAGGATGATATCGCCCGCAGTGGGCTGATATACGCCGGTCAGCATGTTGAAAATCGTGGTTTTGCCTGCGCCGTTGGGGCCGATCAGGCCTACGATTTCGTTGTCCATCAGGTGAAGATTGACGTTCTCGGCTACCTGCAGGCCGCCGAAGTGAATGCCCAGCCCCTTGGCTTCAAGCACCGGCAGGTCAAAGTTGACATAGTCGTACTTGGGCACCTCGGGCATGGTGACTTCCTTCTTTTTGCGCTGGGGGAGATGCTTGGCAATCGCTTGCCAGGCTTTTCTTACATACCTGGCGCAGAATTCCCACACGCGCAGCAGAGAAAATTCCGCCGTGCCCAGCAGGCCCTTGGGACGGAAGATCATCATCAGGATCAGCACCAGGGAGTAGATCAGCATCCGCGGGTCGGCAATCTTGAAGGGCAGCGCCTTGTTGAGCAGGCTGGTCAGATCGCGCAGGTATTCAGGCAGCAGCGATAGCACCGTAGCCGAAAGAATAGAGCCGGTGATGGAGCCCATGCCGCCCAGCACCACCATGACCAGGTAGTCGATGGACTTGTTGTAGTCAAAGGTGGCTGCGCTGATGCTGCCCTGCTGATGGGCGTACAGCGCGCCGGCAACGCCGGCAAAGAAGGCAGCCAGGGTGAAGGCGAATACCTTGTAGCGGAACACCGCGATACCCGTGGACTCGGCGGCGATGGCGTTTTCACGGATAGAGATAATAGCGCGGCCATGGCGGGAGCGCCCCAGGGTGAACATGGCGGCGATGATCAGCACCATGATGATGTAGACATAGTTAAAGTTGGTCAGCTTGGGGATGCCGGACAGACCCTTGGCCGCGCCGGTAATGGGTAGGTTGGTGATGATTACGCGAATGATCTCGCCAAAGCCTAAGGTGATAATGGCCAGGTAGTCGCCCTTCAAGCGCAGGGCGGGAATGCCGATAACCAGGCCGAAAACGGCGGCAATCAGGCCGCCCACGATCAACGCGACGGGGAAGGAGATAGCCGTGCTGACCGCCCAGGACTTGGTGATGACTGCGCTGGCAAACGCGCCTACCGCCATAAAGCCTGCGTGGCCCAGCGCCAATTCGCCCAGCATGCCGGTGGTCAGATTCAGGCTGACGGCCATGATGATATTGATGCAGATGCTAAAGAGAATGTTGCGGTAATAGCGGTTGAGCGCGCCGGAGTTGATCAGCAGCGTGAAGGTGAAATAAATGGCGACGACTGCGATGAGGTTGAGCAGGCACGCGCGAAAACGTCTGTCAAATTTCATAGGCCGCACCTTACACTTTCTCGCTGGCGCGCTTGCCCAGCAGACCCGTGGGCTTCACCAGCAGCATGATGATCAGAATGCCGTATACCACAGCATCCGACATCTGAGAGGAAATATAGCTCTTGGTCAGGCTTTCGGCAATGCCCATCACAAAGCCGCCGATCATGGCGCCGGGCAGGATGCCGATACCGCCGAATACCGCCGCAATAAAGGCTTTCAGGCCCGGCAGCGAGCCCATCGTGGGGGATACCAGCGGGTAAGCCATGCAGTAAAGCACCGCGCCGATGGCAGCCAGCGCGCTGCCGATGGCAAAGGTGATGGAAATGGTGTTGTTCACGTTAATGCCCATCAGCTGGGACGCACCCATATCCTCAGATACCGCGCGCATGGCTTTGCCCGTCTTGGTAAAGCGCACAAAGGCGGACAGGCCGAACATCAGCACAATGGAAACGCCCAGTGTAACCAGCGTAAGCAGGTTTACCGTCAGGCCGCCCAGCGACAGCGAGCGGGTGGAAATGACGGTGGAGGGGTAGGGCTTGGGCGTGGCGGAGAAGATCAGCTGCGCCAGGTTTTGCAGGAACATGCTCACGCCGATGGCCGTAATCAGCGCCGAAATGCGCGGCGCGCTGCGCAGAGGCTTGTAGGCCAGGCGCTCGATTACAACGCCCAAAACAGCGCAAAAAACCATCGTGATCGGGATGGCCAGGTAGTAGGGCAGGCCGGAGTTGGTAATCAGCAGCAGGCTTACATAGGCACCCACCATGATAATATCGCCGTGGGCAAAGTTAATCAGCTTGACAATGCCATATACCATGGTGTAGCCAAGCGCGATCAGCGCGTAAATGCTGCCGATGTGAAGTCCGTTGATTAGCTGGTTCAGAAACAGCAATCGTATCACCCGCCTTGTTTATTTTCTTCATTGGAATCAGGGGCTTAATACAGGGATAGGGGAAGGAGTAGCTCCTTCCCCATCGCCTGTCTAAAATCAGGGAGAAAATGTGATTACTCGTTGCCCAGCAGCTCGATGAAGGTCTTGTTGCCGCTCTCGTCAAAGGTCATGATGAAGGCGCTCTTGATCGGGTCGTTGTGATCGTCGAAGGTGATCGTGCTGGTAACGCCGTCGAAGGTACCGGTCTTGATCTGCTCAACGATCGCGGCCTTATCGGTGCTGCCTGCGCGCAGGATGGCCTGGCAGATGACCAGCGCAGCGTCATACGCGGTAGCGGAGAAGGACAGGGTAACGTCGGTGCCGTACTTGGCTTTGAAGTCAGCCTTGAACTTCTTTACGATCTCGGTTTCGGAGTTAGCGTCAAAGTGATCGCAGTACACAACCTTGGTCAGCAGCTTTTTGTCGGTCATGAAGTCTACAATGTTGCTGATGCCGTCGCAGCCCAGGAAGGTAACGTCCATACCGATGGAGGCAGCGCGGCTCAGGATCATGGAAGCCTGCTCGCCGTAGAAGGGCAGGAACACGACTTCAGGATTGGTGGAGGCGATCTTGGTCAGCTGCGCGGAGAAGTCCATGTCGGAGAAGCTGCCGCTTTCCTTGGCGGTTACTTCCATGCCGTTCTTCTTGCACTGCTCTTCAAAGGAATCGGCCAGACCGATGGAGTAGTCGTCATCGTTGCCGTACAGGATGGCTACCTTGGTGTAGCCCTTGGACTTGGCATAGTTGGCCATGACCACGCCCTGGAAGGGATCCAGGAAGCAGGTGCGGAATACCGTGGGATGATCGGTGGTGATTTCGTAGCTGGTGGAGGAGGCGGTTACCATGGGGATGCCATCCTCATTGGCGCACTCGGCGACAACCTTGCAGTTGCTGGACAGCACGTCGCCCAGGAAGGCAACCGCGCCCTTGGACTCGGTCAGGCGGTAGTATACGTTCTGGGCTTCGGTGTCGTCGCCGCCGTTGTCTTCAAAGATCAGCTCAAAGCGGGTGTCGGAGCCGGAAGCAGCAAGTTCAGCGTTAATCTGGTCAATATAGAGCTGAGCGCCCTGCTCAACGGAGATGCCGTACTGCGCCGCGCCGCCAGTCAGAGGGCCGGCGCCGCCAATGACGATGGTCTCGGCCATAGCAGAGGAGGTAATCAGCAGAACCATCATCACCGCAATAAACATAGAGAGCAAACGAGTTTTCTTCATAGTCATAACCTCCTTAAAGGATCCGCCCCATATGGGGGGATAAGATGGACAATATAATAGTCAAATTCCCATCTTGATGCAAGCCTTTTTTTGTTTATTTATTGTATATATTCGCATAGAATCGCATGTATACGCATAATGGCGGCTTTCTTACTGTTTTCTACATGCTGGGTTCGCCGCCTTTTTGCTTGCGCTCAAAAGCGGGCTGTGTTACAATGCCGATGGGCCTTAAATCGCAAAGGAGAGCTTGAAAAAGTGAGCAGATATACGATTGGTTTGGATTATGGCACGCTGTCCGGCCGCGCGGTGCTGGCGGACGCGGCAGACGGCCGCGTGCTTGTAACGGCGGTTTATGAATATCCGCACGCGGTGATGGATCGTACCTTACCCTCCGGCGCGGCTTTGCCTGCTGATTGGGCGCTGCAGCATCCGGCCGATTATGAGCAGGCGCTATTGCATATCATTCCGCAGGTGCTTGCGGAATCGGGCGTAAGAGCGGAGGACGTCATCGGCGTCGGCGTGGATTTTACCGCCTCTACCGCCATGCCGGTGAATGCTGAAGGCACGCCGCTGTGTTTGCTGCCGCAGTATGAGAACCGGCCACACGCTTATGTAAAGCTGTGGAAGCATCACGCCGCCCAGCGCTATGCCAGCGAGATGACCCGCATCGCGCGTCAGCGCGGCGAGGGCTGGCTGGACGTGTACGGCGGCAAGGTATCCAGCGAGTGGTCGCTTCCTAAACTCTGGCAGGTGCTGGATGAAGATCCCGAAATCTATCATGCCATGGACGAGTGGATGGAGGCGGGGGATTATCTGGTTTATCTGCTTACGGGTCGCCGCTCCCGCAGCGGCAGCATCGCCGGATATAAGGCCTTCTATAATAAAGGAAATAACGCATACCCGCCGCAGGATTATTTCGCAGCCCTGGATGAGCGTCTGCGCACGGTGATGCAGGATAAATTCAAAACGCCCGTATCGCCGCTTGGCGCGTGCGCGGGCGGTGTATCGGAGACCATGGCGCGCAGGCTGGGACTGATTGCCGGCACGCCGGTGGCTGTTGCGCATATTGACGCGCATGTAGGCGCGGCGGCGGTGGGCATTACCCGCCCAGGGCAAATGCTGGCCATCCTGGGTACTTCCACCTGTCATTTGTGCCTGGGAGAGAAGGAACGCGCCGTGCCTGGCATCTGCGGCGCGGTGGCGGACGGCATCCTGCCCGGCAGCTATGGCTATGAAGCCGGGCAAAGCTGCGTAGGCGACGGCTTTGCGTGGTTTACCCATCAGATGGTGCCTGAAAAGTATTATAATGAAGCGAAATCGCGCGGCATGCATATCCAGCAGTATCTGACCAGCCTTGCCCAGAACCTGCGCCCCGGCGAGAGCGGGCTGATGATACTGGATTGGTGGAACGGCAACCGCAGCATCCTGACCGATTACGATTTGCAGGGGCTCATGCTGGGCATGACGCTGCAAACCCGCCCGGAGGAGATCTATCGCGCGATGATCGAGGCCACGGCATTTGGCACGCGCATGATCGTGGACAACTTCCGCGCGCATGGCGTGGCGGTGGAGGACTTCTTTGCCACCGGCGGCATCAGCCGCAAAAACGGTATGGCGATGCAAATTTATGCAGATGTGCTGCATATGCCCGTGCGCGTGGCCGATACCGATCAGGGCCCGGCGCTGGGCAGTGCTATCTTCGCCGCGGCGGCTGCCGGCAGCGCGCGCGGCGGCTATGATACGGTGGCGCAGGCGGTGGCGCATATGGCCAGCGCACGCTATACCGTCTATCACCCGGATGCAGGCAGCGCGGAGATTTACGATCGGCTGTATGCGGAATATGCTCGCCTGCACGATTACTTTGGCCGTGGGGAAAACGATGTGATGAAGCGGCTCAAGCGCATCCGCGAGGGCGCGCTGAAGCAGCATTGAAGCAGCGGGGGCTTCGGCATGGGCTGAAACCCCCGTGTTTTGAGATTGTTACGCGCATAACAAAAGAGACTAACTATTAAATGTCAAGCCTTAAAATAAAGAAATTGCAAAAAAATGCGCCGCCCTTGACAAACAGCATACAGATGCTGAGAAAAGATACCATTGCCGTTGAGAACGAAGTTGCCCGTAATATGTACGAACGGTCAGAGCTTGACTATTTGATTTACAATGCTCCTTTGGAGTACGCAGACCTAATTCTGAACGGCGATCCTGAAAACTATTTAAGAACTGTAACAGTATAAACCGCTTGATTAACAATGTCCCGACCATTCTAAATACAATATTTTGTCGGGATGGTTGGGAATTTTGACGTATGCGGTGGAAGTTTTGCGATTTTGTGGTATAATCAATAAGGATTATTGTGTCCATGTGAAAGGAAACGAAATATGGCTGAAATTATTAAGGTATTTAGAGAAAATATCCCCACAATGAGATTTATCGGAAAGAAGTACGACAATTTTGGACATTGGGGTGAATGGTGGCAAAACGGTTGGTTTGATCTTCTTGAGCAGACCATGGGCGGTACAGACAAAATCCTTGCTATTTGGGAAAATGGCGGCGGTTATATCGGTGTTGAAAGACGAGCAGAAGGAGAACATTTTGAATATTACATAGGTATGCTCACTCCTGAAAACACGCCTATTCCTGATGGATTTGTCGGCATTGATTTCAAAGATTTAAGCTTGGGTACTTGTTGGATCTACGGTAAAGAGAATGAAGTTCACGATACAAGTGCCTGCAAGCAGAAACTTGCAGAAGGCGGTATGGAAATATGGCAAGATGAAAATGGTGCAGTTTGGTCATTTGAAAATTGCTTGTGTCCCCGTTATACCACACCCGATGAAAGCGGAAAGATAATTCTTGATTACTGTTATTTTATAACGAGCAAGCTCGGCGAGGTGGACACAAAATGAGTGCACATAAACATGAATTGGGACAGCATCCCAACAGGATTGAGGGCAGAAGCAAACCAAGAGAGAATATAACCATCCAGCGCTTAACACCGGATCTTGCAGAAAAGTATGTTCACTTTTTCGATGTAACTCCCCATGACATCAACCGTGACGAGATGAAATGCTATTGCATTACATGGCGTAGCGATGACTCCTATGCAGGTGCCGGTCATTGGTTTGATACCCGGGAAGAACGGCGATCCCGTGCCATAGAATATGTAAAAAGCGGTTGTATCCGGGGGTATCTTGCATACTGCGGCGATGAAATTATTGGCTGGTGCAATACCAATGAACATTGCAGAATGGGTGTGGACTATCTGCGCGGCGAATATCCTATCGGTCAGGAACAGGCGGAAGTCAAGGTGAAGCCGATCTTCTGTTTTGTGATTCATCCCGACTATCAGCGGATGTGTGTGGCTGCCCGACTGGTACAACGCATCTGTGCGGATGCTGCCAAAGAAGGCTTTGATTATGTGGAAGCCTATGTGCATGAGAATTTTATCAGCACCATTGACGATTTCCGTGGTCCCAGAAGACTGTATGAAAAATGCGGGTTTGAGATGACTGCCTGCGTAAACGGAAAAGCTGTCATGCGGAAGAAGCTCAATTGAGCATGAAAGGAGGCTTTGAAGGTGACCATCAAGGAAATCGCCAATTCCCTGGGCGTATCCACCGCGACGGTATCCAACGTGATTCACGGACACCTGGAAAAGATGTCGCCCGAGACGGCGCAAATGATCCGCAAAAAGCTGGAGGAATATCATTACATTCCCAATATGGGGGCGCGCATGCTTGCCAAGGGCGACAGCGAAATCGTGGGAGTGATTACCAATTATCCCAACCGAGAAGAAAAATTCGCCCTGCAGGATCCCTTCGTCAGCGAGATGATCGCCGCGCTGGAAAACGCCATCCGCGCCAACGGCTATTACACCATGCTGCACGCCGCGCAGACGGCGGCCGAAATCCATCGTATCTCCCAAACATGGAACGCCGTGGGGCTGATTGTGATGGGTCTGCAGGCCAACCAGTGCCGTGAGCTGATGCAGGTGACGCGCAAGCCTATTGTGTTTGTCGATTGCTATTTTGATCAGGGCGAACGCTACAACAATGTGGGCCTGGACGATGAGGGCGGCATGCGCCAGATGACGGAACACCTGCTCAAGTTGGGGCATCGAAACATGCTGTTTGTAGGCGATCAGCCTGTGCTGTGGGGCGTGGACGCACGGCGCTTGCGGGGACACCAGCAGGCGCTGGAGGCGGCGGGGCTTGCCTGGCAGGAGACGCACTATTTCTGCGTATCCAAGGATCGCAAGCGCCGCGGCGAGGATTATCAGCGCATGCTGGAATATGTTCGCATGCTGGGCTGCACCGTCTGCCTGTTCATATCGGATTATTATGCAGTCGAAGCCATCGATTTTCTGCTGGATCAGGGCGTTCGCGTGCCGGAGGATATTTCCATCACCGGCTTTGATGATAACATCCTGTCCCGCGTAATTCGCCCGCGGCTGACCACCGTGCATCAAAATGTCACCCGAAAGGCGCAGACGGCCCTGCACGTGCTGTTTGATATTCTGGATAAAACGGCAAAAGAGCCGGTATCCCTTGTGCTGCCTACCCGCATTATCCGCGGAAGCAGCGTGAAGGATCTGCGCTTAAATAGGACAATGCATACAAATTTGACGGAATAGATTATAACATTTTGTAAGTTATGCGCATAACATATGGATTTATTTCGGCCGATCTGCTATTCTTTTCCTGGAGCGTGAACGTAAGCATGAAAAAGAAAACCGATCGGCTTTGCCTTTTGCTGATGCTGCTGATCCTGTGCTGCTGCGCTGGCGCGAGGGGAGAAGAAACGATGAATTGCTATACCGATAAAAGCATGTACGCGCCGGGCGAGACGATCTGCCTGCGGGCGGTGGAAATGCCGCCGCAGACGCAGTGGCTGCGCCTGACGGTTTTTCATCTGGAACAAACGGTGCTGACGCAGACCCTGCCTGCGCAGGAGGAAATCTCCCTGTCCCTGCCGGAGCAGGACGGCGCGGGGTATCTGGTGCGCGTGCAGGCGCTGGACGCGCGGCAAAACGTGCTTGCCTGCGCCGATACGGCTGTGGACGTTTCATCCAGCTGGACGAAATTTCCGCGCTATGGCTATGTGTGGGATTTTACGCAGATTGCCGTTGCGCCGGGCAAGATCGCTGCGATGGCGCGCTATCATATCAACGGCGTGCAGTTTTACGATTGGCAGTATCGCCATCATCAGCCGGTGGCCGATGATCTGTCCGCCTGGCAGGATTGGTCGGGCAGGATGATTTACGGCGATACCGTGCGCGCCTATCTGGAGGCCGCCCACGCGCGCGGCATGGCCTGCATGGCGTACAACATGATCTACGCCGCCAACCAGACCTATCTGACCGACGGCTCGGGCGTAAGCCCGGAGTGGCGGCTGGTGAAGGCAGGCGGGCAGGATTTTACCTGCGATATGGACGCCAAGCGCGGCCCCGTGGGCGTGCTGCAATACTTTAACCCGCTCAATGCAGAATGGCAAAAATACATCTTCGCCCAGGAAAACAAGACGTTTGAAGCCTTTGCCTTTGACGGCTGGCATGGCGATACCATCGGCGAAAACGGCCCGATGCGAGCCGCGGACGGCGGCCCGCTGGGCTATGATGAAAACGGCAGTCCTATCCATCTGGTCAAGGATTGCTACACCCAGTTTTTAAACGCCGCCAAGGCGGCCATCGCCCCCAAATACCTGGCATTCAACCCTGTCGGCGCGCAGGGCATTGAAAATGTGAACGTCAGCGATGTAGACGTGCTGTATACGGAGTTCTGGCCCTGGGATAAGGACTCCGACGGCCTTGCCTACGATAGCTATTACAGCATCCATAAGGCGATCCTCAATGCCTGTGAGCAAAGCGGCGGAAAGTCGCTGATCGTGGCGGCGTATGTGAACTACCGCAATCCCAAAAGCCGCTTTAATCCCGCCGCTGTGCGGCTGCTGGATAGTGTGGTGTTCGCTTCCGGCGGCGCGCGCATCGAGTTGGGCAATGGCGACAACATGCTGTCGGATGAGTATTTTCCCGCCGATACGAAAAAGCGCATGAAGGGCGAGCTGCCCGGCGATGTGCAGCGGCTGTACGATTTTCTGGTGGCCTATGAAAACCTGCTGCGCGACGGCCAGCGGCCCATATCGCGCGATGTGCAGCTGGATAACGCGCCCGTCAGTGCGGACGGCAGGGAGAACACCGTCTGGTGCTTTGCCAAGGCGGATGATCAGGGCGAAATCTATCATTTTATTAACCTGATGGGCACGGATACGGGCTGGCGCGATGAAAAGCAGCTTAAGAAAGAACCAGCCGAGCTGGCTCCGGCGCGCACACGCCTGTATACCGATTATCCCGCGCTGGCGGTTTATCTGGCTTCGCCTGATGGCGCGGATATCGCCCCGGTCTTGCTGCCCTTTACGGCAGGGCAGGACGAGGCGGGCCGCTATATCGAGTTTACCCAGCCCGCGCTTGCCTACTGGAACATGATTTTTCTGCGCTGATGCGCATGAAATAAAAAAGGAGGAATCCCTATGAAAAAGCTGTTTGCTCTGCTGCTTGCCCTGGCGCTGACGCTGGGCGCCTGCACCGTTGCCGTCGCGGAGGAGCCGGTGACCATCACCTTCTGGCACACCTATGGCGACGCTGAAACGCCGGTGATCAACGATGTGATCATCCCCATGTTTGAGGCCGCCAACCCCGGCATCAAGGTGGAAGCCATCCGCCAGAGCGGCGATTTCAATCAGATGCTGGTAACGGCTCTGGGCACGGGCATGGTGCCCGACGTCGCCCGCGTGGATATCACCAAGACCAGCGCTTACGCTAAGCTTGGCGGCATCGTGGCCATGGATGAAATCGAAGGCTTCGCCGCCCTGAAGGACGCTGTGCTGGAAGGCCCCCTGTCCACCAACCTGTGGAACGGCCATTATTACGGCCTGCCCATGAACACCAACTGCAAGGCCGCCGTGGTCAACCTGAACGTCCTCAAGACGCTGGGCTTTGACGCGGCTCCCGCTACGATGGAAGAGTTTGTGGCTGCCTGCAAGGAAAAGGCTGCCGGTCAGTATAAGCTGAACGTATCCGGCCTGGGCGATTGGGATCTGTTCCCCTATTTCTGGCTGTTCGGCGGCGTGGTCACGGATGAGGGCTTCACCAAGGCCAGCGGCTATATGGACAGCGCTGAGAGCGTTGCGGCCATCAACACCATGCTGCAGCTGCATCAGGACGGCGTTTTCACCATCCGTGATGTGGACGGCACCGCCGACGCCTGGGCGGGCATCAACGACGAATACGCCATGTTCTTTGAAGGCCCCTGGGCTCCCTTCAATGAGGAAAACGGCATCGTGCCCGCACTGATTCCCACCTGGAACGGCAAGAGCGCTTCCGTCGTGGGCGGCGAGAACATCGTGATCTTCTCTGGCAGCCAGAAGCAGGAGGCCGCCTTCCAGTTTGTGCAGTTCATGCTCAGCGAGGAAGTGCAGCTGGAGCTGCTCAAGGTTGGCGTAATCCCCACCCTGAAGGCCTGCGTTGACAGCGAAGCCGTACAGGCCGATCCCAAGTGGAGCGTGTACATGAAGCAGCTGGAAAGCGCGCAGAGCCGCATCCCCACCCCGCAGGCCTCCACCGTGGAGCAACTGTGGCAGGACGCGATGACCGAAATCTTCATCGAGGGTGCGGACGTGCAGTCCACCCTGACCAGCTACGCCGCCGAGATTGACGCGGAGCTTGCCAAGTAAGTATCCCTGCCCCGTCCGCAGGCCCAAGCGCCGGCGGGCGGGGCTTCCCATACCTTCCCCGCCCCTGCATATAAGGAGGAAAAAGCCATGATTCCAGCCAGCTTTGATCCGCAGGCCGCACTGAAAAATGAAAAACGGCTGCGCCTTCGCCAGCGCACGCGCAACCTGCTTCCGGCTGCGCCCTTTGTGCTGCCGGGGCTGATCCTGGCCTGCGTGTTCGTGGTGTATCCCATGCTGTTCAATATCCGCATCAGCTTTTCGGATTATCAGATTGTGCAGCGCACGATGACGTGGGTGGGGCTGGATAACTACGTTGCCCTGTTTACCGAGCGGGGCGACAGGCTGCTGCTGGCCATCCGCAATAATTTTCTGTACGCCTTTGTTACTACGCCCTTTATCATGCTCTTCGGGCTGATTTTTGCGGTGATGGTCAATTCGCTCAAGCGCAGCCAGCTGTTTTTCCGCACCTGCTTTTATTTGCCGGTGATTACCAGCTGGGTAATCGTTGGCAACGTGTTTGCCTATATGTTCAATGCCGGCGGCGCGGGCCTGGTGAACTACCTGCTCAAGGATGTGCTGGGCTTGCTGCCCGCTTATGTGCCCTGGCTCAACCGCACCTGGACGGCCAATCTGGTGATCTGGCTGCTGGGCATCTGGAAAAATATCGGCTGGGCAATGGTGATTTACCTGGCCGGATTGCAGGGCATTTCCAATGATCTTTACGAGGCCAGCATGCTGGACGGCGCGAGCCGGGTGCAGCAGTTCTGGCGCATCACCGTGCCGCTGCTCAAGAGCACCACGTTCTATGTGCTGGTCAATATGGTGATCGGCTCCTTTGGCGTGTTCATCCAGGTGATGATGCTTACCAGCGGCAATCCCCGCGGCACCACAAGCGTGCTGCAATATCTGCTCTATGATAAGTCCTTCAATCTATTTCAGTTTGGCCAGGGCGCTGCCATCGGCATGATCACGGCGCTGCTGGTGCTGCTTACCACGGTGGTACTCAATCAGGTATTTCATACGGAAGGGGGAAAGGCCGAATGAAAACGCTGGGGAAAACGCTGTTCTGGCTTGTGCTGATCGTCAGCGTGATCGTCTTTATCCTGCCCTTCTGGTTTATGCTGTGCAATTCCTTTGAGGAGTTCAGCTATGTGCTGCCCATCCCGCCCCATCTGGTGCCCTCGCGCATCAGCTTTGCGGCTTACGAGCATGTGCTGTCGCAGTCTGATCTGCCGCGCGCAGCTTATAACAGTGTGGTTATCACCCTGCTGACGGCCTGCTTTACGGTACTGATCGCGTCGCTTTCAGCCTATGGCTTTGCGCGCATTGATTTTCTGGGCCGCGAGGTGCTATTCCGCATTTATCTGTTTACATTGATGCTGCCCGGCTTCCTGGGCATCATTCCGCAGTTTCTGGTGCTGCAGGGCATCGGCACGGCGAAGAACGGGCTGATCGGCACCAAGGCCGGATTGATTCTCTTGTATGTAGGCGCGGGCATCTGCGGCAATACGTTTTTCCTGCGCGGCCACATGGCGGCGCTGCCCAAGGAGCTGGAGGAAGCGGTCAAAATTGACGGCGGCGGCCATATGACCACCTTCTTCCGCGTGATGCTGCCTCTGGCGCTGCCCTCCATCGGCACGCTGGCCATCTTCTGCCTGCAGGGAACATGGGAGGAGTTTTTCTCCGCCAAGGTCATCCTGGGCGCTGTGGCCAATCAGATTACGCTGCCGGTGATGATTCAATCCCTCAAGGGCGCGCACGCCACGCGTTGGGAGTGGATTTTCTCTGCTTCTATTCTAGCGCAGATTCCCATGATTCTGCTGTTCGCCGTTTTCCAGAAGCGCTTCGTTGTTTCCGGGCTGTCGGACGGCTCTGTCAAGGCGTAAGAAGAGGAAATAAAAATGAACTATCAGGTAACCGGCAACGAATACATCTCCCTGCCCACGATCCGGGAAAGCGACGGCGTGGTGGAGGGCGTTACCTTTCTGTACATGCAGGTCAAGGGGCTGCTGGAGCTGCGCGGCAAAGCCGGGCTGATTCGCCCTTATATGGAGGCGGAGGGGCAGCGAATTCCGTTGCATCCAAGGTGGACGCGGGAGCATTGCTGGATTCCCGGCTTTACGTCGGAGGAGCGGACGCTTCGCTTTTCGTGCGTTTATTTAACGCCCATCGGCGAGCGCGGCTTTATGGTGCGGCTCGTGCTGGAAAACACGGGGGACGCCCCGCAGCAGGTGCGTTTTGGCGTGGAGGGCGAATGGGAGCAGACGCTGCATGAAATCAACGAAACGACGGAGCTAAACGCCGGTCGGGAGGCGTATGAATCCGGCTGGAATCATATGTTCATCTTCAGCCAGAAGCCGGGGTTGCCGTTGTTTGCCTTCGCGCCCTGTGTGGCCGATCCGCAGCAGTTTGCGCAGATTGACCAGCATGCCGAATGGACGCGCGACGGCTTTGCCTATGATATCTATCGGGCGCTGACGCTACAGCCCGGCGAAAAGGCTGTGCTGGATATTCCCTGGGGCGTGGGCTATGATGGCGTGGCCGCCGCGACCAGCGCCAAGGAGCTGCTTCGTCAGGGCTTTGAGGCAGTGCACGAGCGCACCGCCCGCTGGCTGGCCGCGCGGGAAAAGCAACTGGCTGATTCCAGACTCAGCAAAATCCTGAATACCAATCTGTTCTTTGCCTTTTTCTATGCCTCCGGGCGCACCATCGATACGGAAGAGCTGTGCCTGATGACCAGCCGCAGCCCGCGGTATTATGTCTCCGCCGCTTATTGGGACAGGGACAGCCTGCTGTGGGCCTTCCCGGCCATTCTGACGGTGGACGCGGCCTATGCGCGTGAAATCCTTACCTATGTATTTACCCGGCAGGCGCGCAATTTCGGCGTGCACAGCCGCTATATCGACGGCACCATGCTGGAGCCGGGCTTCGAGCTGGATGAGCTCTGCGCGCCGGTGATCGCCCTGAACCGCTATGTGGAGCAGACAGGCAACCTTGCCTTTGCCAGGCAGGGCTTTGTACAGGCGGGGCTTCAAAGCGTTTTGAACAGACTGGAAGCCAAAAGGCACCCGGTTATTCCGCTGTATGAAACCTTTCTGCAGCCAACGGATGATATGCACAACTATGTCTACCTGACCTATGACAACGCGCTGGTTTGCTGTGCGATGCGCGCGCTGGCCACGCTGCTGGAGCGGCCCGAGCTGGAGCAGGCAGCCCAGCGCACCCGGCAGGCTGTGTATGCGCACTGCGTCAAGGAGCAGGATGGCAGGCCGTTTTTTGCCTGGTCGGTGGATTTGAACGGCCATTATGATATCTACAACGAGCCGCCGGGCAGCCTGCAGATGCTGCCGTTCTACGGCTTTTGCGGTGAAGACGATCCTATCTGGAAAAATACGGTTGCCATGATTCGAGACGAAAGCTATCCGCTGTCCTTTGCCGGGCATGCCATCGCGGAGATTGGCTGCAAGCACGCGCCGCATCCGTGGATTTTGTCCATCTGCAACAGCCTGCTCAGCGACCATACGGAAAGCGCGCTGCGGCATCTGCGCCGCACGGCCATGGACAACGGCGTGGCCTGCGAAAGTGTGAACGAGGACACGGGTGAATGCGAGACCGGCGAGGCCTTCGCCACCTGCGCCGGGTTCTTGAGCTATGCGCTCTACTGCGCCCTGGCGCGCTGACGGCGGGCAGGATCAATACAAAAATTTACGCTTCATAGCCATTGGCAAAACGAAGGAAGAATGCTATACTGATATGCAGATATAACGTTCAACCTAACGCTGGAGGTAGCCTTATGAAGCGTTTTTGCTTGTTTTTGGTGCTGATGCTGGCGCTGTGTGTTCCTGCCCTGGCTGTGCCGATAGAAAACGCGGAGTCTTCCTGCCGCGTATGGATTGACGGCGCGGAGACGCTTGTGTACGAAACGGCGGTGTGCAATCAGCACTATTGGACGGCCAATCCTGAATTGTCCAGCGCGCCGGTGGCGATTGCGCAGGCGCAGGGCTCCTGCCGCGTGGAGGCGGAGTTTCTGAACGTGCAGGTGCACTCCGCCGTTGTGCGGCCGCTGTTCCTGGGCGTTGTGCCGGAAATTGCGGATGGCAAGGTATGCTTTACCCTGCCCGCCCCGGCCAAATGCACGGTGGAAATCAACGGCGATACGGCGGGCGCGCTGCATCTGTTTGTGGATGCGCCCGATGCAGATAAGCCCGATCCCGACGCTGCCAATGTGCAGTATTTCGGGCCGGGCGTGCATACGAACGTGCTGATTACGGCTAAATCCAACCAGACGATCTATATCGATGCGGGCGCGATTGTCTATGGGCAGATTTTCTGCGGCATGGGCAGCAATTTTACCATCGCCGGGCACGGCGTGCTGTGCGGCAGCATTTATGATCGCTACGCGGATACCATCGTGCCGGTCAGCATCACCAATGCGCACGATTTTACCATCCGCGATATCACGATCCTTGATCCCTCCGCCTGGACGGTGAATCTGTACAAATGCAAAAACGCGGTGATTGATAATGTGAAGATCATCGGCGCGCGCAGCAACAGCGATGGCATTACCATGCAGAACGTGGAAAACGTGCTGGTGCAAAACTGCTTTGTCCGCTCCTGGGATGACAATCTGGTGGTCAAGGGGTATAATGGCAATGTGGACGGCGTTACCTGCCGCAACTGCATCCTGTGGACCGATCTTGCCCAGTCCTGCGAGATTGGCTATGAAACGCGGGCGCAGTTCATCCGCAATATCACGTTTGAGGATATTACCGTGCTGCACAGCTTTCATAAGCCGGTGATTTCCATCCACAACAGCGACAGCGCCGCCGTGAGACAGGTTGCTTTCAGAAACATTACGGTGGAGGACGCGCGCATGGGCGCGGGCGACGGGATGCCCTATCTGATTGATCTGACGACGACAAAGTCGCAATGGTCGGTTACATCCCGGCGCGGTACGATTGATCAGGTCAGCATCCAGCATGTTTCCGTTCTGTCGGGCAACTGGCCGGTGATTCGTATCTGGTCGGACAGCGCGGAGGCGCCCATCGACCATGTGACGATCGACCAGCTTGAATATCAAGGCGAAACGATCGAAGATTTTGATCAGGTTGTATACGAGGCAAGCCCGTATAACGGGCCTGATATCCGGCTTCAGGGCGTTTCCGCGCCCGGCCTGTAAGTGAGGAAAAGCATGGCAACACTCAAGCAAATCGCCGCGGAAGCGGGCGTAAGCGTTATGACGGTATCCAACGTCATCCATAATAACCGTTCCAAGGTTTCTCCCGCGACGGTGGAAAAGGTGCAGCAGCTGATTGAAAAATATCACTATGTGCCCAACATGGCCGCGCGCAGCCTGATTGCCAAGGAAAGCCACATCATCGCGGTGCTGCTGCCGCTGTGGAACAAAAACAGCAGTTCCCTCCTGCTGGATCCTTACGCGGGTCAGCTGACCGGCCTGATTGAAACCCTGCTGCGCGAGCGCGGATACTATATCATGCTTTGCTCCTTTGAAACGGTGGAGCAGGCGCTGACCACCCAGCAGAACTGGCAAATGGACGGCGCGGTGATGGTGCTGCCTCACCGGGACGATATCACCCGCGCGGTGCTGGATCAGGCGACCACGCCGCTGGTGATCATCGACCGCTGGTATGAGGATAAAACCATGCTGTCCGTGACGGCGGACGACCGCAAGGGCGGCTATATCGCGGCGCGGCATCTATTGCAGCTGGGGCACAGCCGCATCGGCTTTGCCTCGCCCGGCATGGCGCAGTCCAGCATCATTCAGGATCGCTATCAGGGCTTCTGCCAGGCACTGATGGAATACGGCCTTGCGCCGGAGAAGGCCTGGATGTTTTTTGACTATCATAACACCTTCCCAGAGGCGGCGGATTATGGCGCGTGGTTTGTGGCGCAGCCGGTAGACGGCCGCCCAACAGCGATGGTATGCACCGAGGATTCGATTGCGGTGGAGATCGTTAAGAGCGTGCAGGGGCAGGGATTGCGCGTGCCCGAGGCATTGTCCGTGGTGGGCTATGATGATTCGATGCCCGCGCGGCTGATTTCGCCAGCGCTGACCACCGTGCGGCAGGATATCCGCCAGAAGGCGGAGTATGCCGTGGAGCTGCTGATGGATAAGATTGCCGATCCGGAAATAGAAAGCCGCAGGCGCATATTGGACGTTGATCTGGTATATCGTGAATCGGTAGCGGATATCCGGGAAAAGAACGAATGAGCCGCGAATATGCGGGAAGCACATGCTGTTGTCTGGAACGTGCTTTTTTTTGCCATTTTTTAAATTTTTGCTATTGACAAGCAGGATGACTTGATGTATGATAATACCAACAAATAGGTTTATCGTTAAACTAAAACAAAAGGAGGGACAGCTCCATGCCAGGCGATCGTTCCGCAGGGAGAAGTCTATGGTTGAGAATCAGGCGAAACGGCGGGCTATACCTGCTGATGATTCCCGCCATGATCATCTTTATCTGCTTCACCTATCTGCCCATGTATGGCATCGTCATCGCGTTCAAGAATTTTAAGCCGGCGCGCGGCATCCTGGGCAGTGAGTGGGCAGGGCTGAGGTATTTTAAGAAGTACTTTTCCTCCTACATGTTTTCCAACACCATCCGCAACACCCTGGTAATCAGCATTTACACCATTCTGGTTACCTTCCCGCTGCCCATCCTGATTGCGCTGATGTGCAACCAGATGTACGCCAAGCGGTTCAAAAAGTTCTTCCAGGTATCTACCTACCTGCCGCATTTTATCTCCACCGTGGTCATGTGCGGCATGATCGTGCTGTTCCTGTCGCCGTCCTCGGGCGTAATCCCCAAGCTTCTTAGCTATATTGGCGTGCAGACAGGCGATTTGATGGGCAAGGCCAGCGCGTTTTCATCCATCTATGTGTGGACGGAGGCCTGGCAGCATGTGGGCTGGGATTCCATCATGTACATCGCCGCCCTGTCTGCGGTGGACCCGCAGCTCTATGAGGCGGCGGTGGTGGACGGCGCCAACAAGTGGCAGAAAATGCGCAGCATCGATATCCCGCTGCTGATGCCCACGGCCGTTGTGCTCTTTATCCTGCGCGCGGGCAGCGTGATGAGCGTGGGCTTTGAAAAGGTGTATCTGCTGCAAAATGATTTGAACATTTCAGCCAGCGAGATCATCTCCACTTATGTATACAAGATGGGCCTCAAGAGCAACCAATACAGCTATTCCGCGGCAATCGGCCTGTTCAACAATGTGGTCAATTTCATCCTGCTGCTGTCGGTTAACTTTATTGCCAGCAAGATGGGCGATACGTCGCTGTTCTGAGCGGGAAGGGGGAAAAGCAGATGACAACCGTTCCGGTACGGCGCCACAACCATGTGCGCAGGCTGGCCAGCGATCGCGCGTTTGACGGCGTTCTGTATACCATTGCCGCCATCCTGACCCTGACGGCCCTGTATCCCATGTATTTTATCATCATCGCCTCCATCAGCGATCCGTCGCTTGTAGCGCAGGGCAAAATCCTGCTGCTGCCGCGCGGCGTCACCCTGGAGGGCTATGAGCACCTGGCCTCGATGAAGAATCTGTGGGTTGGCTATGGCAATACGATCCTGTACACCATCGCGGGTACGGCGATCATGCTGGTGGTCAATATTCCGGTGGCCTATGCGCTGTCGCGGCGCGATCTGGTGGGCCGCAGGTGGTTTACGCTGTTTTTCGTGTTTCCCATGTTCTTCGGCGGCGGCATGATTCCCACGTTCATCATCATCAACAACTGGTTCCATCTGTTGGATACCTTTACGGTGATGGTGCTGCCCTTCTCTGTAATCGCCTATTACATCATCGTGGCACGCACCTTCTTCCAAAGCAGCCTGCCTGCCGAGCTGTGGGACGCTGCCCAGATCGATGGCTGCGGCAACCTGCGGTACTTTTTCACCATTGTGCTGCCGCTTTCCAAGGCGATTATCTCCGTCATCGCCCTGTGGGCGGCGGTGGGGCATTGGAACAGCTATTTCAACGCCCTGATCTACTTGCGCACGGCGGATCGATATCCATTGCAGCTGGTGATGCGTAACATCCTGATCAATAACGAGGTGGTTTCAAACGCCATGACGGGTTCGGCCGCGGCGGAGCTGAACCGCAAGGCCAATCTAATCAAATATGGCGCGATTGTTGTAAGCTCTCTGCCGATCATGTGCATGTATCCCTTTGTGCAGAAATACTTTAATCAGGGCGTGATGATCGGCGCGCTCAAGGGTTAACCCATGGTATAAGGGCCGCGTGTGCCTTTATATAAAATAGAATGGAGGAAAACAATATGAAGAAATTCCTGTCACTGTTCCTGGCACTGAGCCTGCTGCTGGGCGTGTGCGGCGTTGCCGCGGCCGAGGACAACACCTTCTCCGTCGCCATCGTGCGCTGGACGGACGGCTGGGGCGTTGACTTTACCCAGACTGCCTTCCTCAAGGAAATTGGCGAGGCTACCGGCGTGAACATCGAATGGCAGCCCTATTACAATTCCACCTGGTCCGATCAAAAGAGCCTGATGCTGGCCTCCGGTCTGGAAGCGCTGCCCGATGCGTTCTTCGGCTCCATCTCCCTGAACGATTCGGATATCGCCCTCAACGAGGATTACTTTGTTGAGCTGACCGATTACATCGCTCAGTATATGCCCAACCTGACCGCTATCTTTGAGAGCGATCCTACCATGAAGGCTCTGTGCACTAACACCGAGGGCAAGATCTATTCCCTGCCCAAAAAGCTGCCCAGCCGCCCCGCTACCGCCAATGAAATGTACATCAACAAGGTTTGGCTGGATGAGCTGAACCTGAAGATGCCCACGACCTACACCGAGCTGGCCGAAGTGCTGGCCGCCTTCACCAAGTCCGGCGAGGGCCGCTATGGCTTCATCAATTCCGCTTCTCTGGCGGGCGATCTGAACAACCTGCTGCTGCCCTTCGGCGTGCAGACCAGCCGCGCCGGCAACTACATGGGCCTGAACAAGGATGGCGAAGCCTACTTTGTGCCCGCCGCCGAAAACTACAAAGAGGCCGTCAAGTGGGCGCATGAGCTGTATGTAAGCGGCGCGCTGGATCCCGAGCGCTTCACCCAGACTGCCGATATGGTGCGCGCCAAGATTCAGGAGGATGGTAATCCCCGCACCGGCATCGTGTTTGGCTGGACGGCTGACGCGGAGCTGCTGGGCAACGCCAAGGATTATGTTGTGGTGGAAGCCGTGACTGGCCCGGATGGCGAGCACTATGTGGAATCCGACCCCACCTATCTGAACTATGGCCGCAATGAGTTCGTCGTCACCAAGAACTGCAAGGACGTGGGCAAGCTCCTGACCTGGGCGGATCAGTTCTATACCGACGTTGCCTCCCTGCAGACCTACTACGGCTCCATCGACGACGGCAAGATTCAGGCCAACGCCGACGGCACCTATGAAGTGCTGCTGCCTGCCGCCGATTCCGGCATCAACCTGGATACCTCCTGCTGGACCTTCTCCTTCCGCGATCATGGCCCCAAGTATATGCATGAGGACTTCCAGTCCAAGATCATTCTGCACACCACCGAGGGCGACGGCATCAAGCTGGCGGACGACGCTGTGAACGCCGCGTATGTGCGCGATACCTTCCCCGTTGTGTTCTACACTACCGAGCAGCTGGAAGAAAAGGCCTTCCTGGCCACCGATATCATCAGCTACATCAGCTCCCAGTATGCGCACTGGGTCAAGGACGGCGGCGTAGAGGAAGAATGGGACGCCTACCTGAAGAAGCTGGACGAAATGGGTCTGCAGTCCTATGTGCAGATTGAAAAGGATGCCTTCGCCGCTTATCAGGGCAAATAAGAAGCATTAACAAGCAACACCTTCGCAAGGGGCTGCCGTCCAAGGGCGGCAGCCCCTTATCCTGTCGAAAAAGGCTTTTCGACAGGATGCAGCCTGACGGCTGCTCCTCGCACCGCACATGTCGCTGCTGCGGATTACATATGAAGGGGCTGCGACCCCTTCATACATCCCAGGAGTTATAACGAGGCTTTTTTGACAGCCTGGAGGGCGGCAGCCCCTTTTGTACTTATCTATACCTATCTAATCCAAGAAAAGGGCGGGATGCTGATGAAATTTACTGATTTGTGGACGCTCAGACCCCTGCCGCAGCCAGGCGCGGTTGTGATGGGCGATTGTTACCGGATTACGGTGCTGACCTCCCGGCTGCTGCGGCTGGAATACGACAGGCAGCAGCGCTTCTGCGATAGCGCGACGCAGATGGCGATCTGCCGCGAGTTTCCGCTTCCCGCCTTTGAGGTACGCCGGGACGGCGCGCGCCTGACGCTGGAAACCGAGGCCGTGCGCCTGGAATACGACGGGCAGCCATTCTCGTCCGAAGGGCTTAGCGTAACCCTCAAGGGCGCGTACTCTGCCTATACCAGCGTGTGGCATTACGGCGATGCGCCCGATACCCTGGGCGGCACGGCGCGCACGCTGGATGATGCGCCGGGGGAGATCCCGCTGGAGGATGGGCTGATGTCCACCAAGGGCTATGCTGTGCTGGATGACAGCCGCTCCATGCGCATGGACGAGGCGGGCAACCTGCTGCCTGCCCAAGCGCACGGCATCGATCTGTATCTATTCTGCTACGGCCATGATTACCGCGCCTGCATGCGCGATTATTATCAGCTGTCCGGCCATACGCCCGTGCTGCCGCGCTATGCGCTGGGCAACTGGTGGAGCCGCTTCTATCCCTACACGGAGCAAAGCTATATGCAGCTGATGGAGCGCTTTGCCAAAGAGAGGGTGCCGCTGTCCGTGGCGGTGCTGGATATGAACTGGCATACGACGCGCATTGATCCCAAATACGGCGCGCCCTGGACGGGCTATACCTGGGATCAGACGTGTTTTCCCAATCCGGAGCGCATGCTGTCCTGGCTGCACGCGCATGGCCTGCGCGTGACGCTGAACGATCATCCGGCCGACGGCGTGCGCGCCTGCGAAACGCTGTATCCTGCCATGGCGCAGGCCATGGGCATGGATCCCCAGGGTGAAGCGCCCATTCCCTATGATGCGGCAAGTCCGCGCTTCCAGCAGGCCTTTGAGCAGGTGGTGCTGGAGGATTTCCGGCGTAAGGGCGTGGATTTCTGGTGGATTGACTGGCAGCAGAAGGGCGGCTCCTCCAAGCCGGGCATGGATCCGCTGTTCACCCTCAACCATACGCGCTATCTTTACGCCCTGCGGCAGGATCAGGCGGCCATGACCTTTTCACGTTATGGCGGGCCAGGCAGTCACCGCTATCCGATCGGCTTTTCGGGCGATACGCACATCACCTGGGATGCGCTGGCCTTCCAGCCGTATTTCACCGCCACCGCCGCTAACATCAGCTATGGCTGGTGGAGCCATGATATCGGCGGGCATATGTTGGGCGTGCATGACGATGAGCTGGCTGCGCGCTGGGTGCAGTTTGGCGTGTTCTCGCCGATCATGCGTCTGCACTCCTCGCCCAGCGCGTTCATGCGCAAGGAGCCTTGGGCCTACGGCATGCGCGCCTGCGCGGTGATGGAGGATTTCATGCGCCTGCGCCATCGCCTGCTGCCCTGGCTGTATACGCAGAATGTGCGTGCCAGTGAAACGCGCTGCGCTTTCCTGCGGCCGGTATATTATGATTATGATTGCGAGCGCTTTGCCTGGGAGGGCTATCGCGCCCTGCGCAGCGAATACCTGCTGGGGGATGGGCTGCTGGTGTGTCCGATTACCGCGCCAGCGGATGCGGATGCGATGGTGGCCAAAACCGAGGCATGGCTGCCGGAGGGCGAGTGGGTGGATTTCTTTACCGGCCATCGCTATCATGGCGGGCGGCTGCTGGAATTGTACAGGCCGCTGGAGGGCATGCCCGTCTTTGCACGGCCCGGCATGATCATTCCCATGGACGGTGCGGAAACGCCTGAAAACGGCTGCCCGCTGCCCCAAAGCCTGCTGCTGCGCGTGTTCGCCGGGGCGGACGGCGTGTGCGAGGTCATCGAGGACAACGGTAAAACGCCGGGCGCGGCGGACTATCTGCGGGCAACCACGCTGGCACGCTTCCATCAGGGGGATGAAATGCGGCTTGAAATCGTCCCCATAGCGGGCAGCGCGGAGATCGTCCCTGCGGCGCGATATTATACGGTGGAGATTGTCGGCGTGGCAGAGACCTTGCCCGATGAGGCCAACTGTGGCTATGACGCGGCGTATGACGCTGCGCGGCGCACGCTGATCCTTCATCTGAATTGCAGCCCAGTGAAGGGCGCTGTGCTGTGCTGGCATACTGTGCCGGCACGCCCTGCGCTGGATATGCACGCGCTGCTGGAGCGGATGCTGTTCCCGGCGCGCATGCCGCTGCCCGCTAAGGACGAGGCGGTGCGGGCTTTCCGGTTGACAGATTGTGCCGAGCGCATCGCCGAGCTGCGCCGGTTGGATATGCCGGATGCATTGCTGGGCGCGCTGATTGAACTGAGCTGCGTGGATTAAGCGTTTCTTTGTCCCTGCCTTTTGCCGCTGCCATGCAGCGAAAGGCGGGCTTTTTTGCTTTTGGCGGCAAATAAAAACGCCAATAAGTGAATTTAACGGGCAATTGGGTATGGCTTTTTTCCCTTAAATACATTATAATAAAAAAAGACATAAAAAAACCATGCACGAAAGCGAGATGGACGCAGACAATGCTCAGTATTCAGCGGGCTGGGATGTGGAAGCGGATTTCCGCGGCGATGTTCGATGGGATTCTGCTGGGCATCGCGGCGGTGCTCTTTGCGCTGATTCTATCCTGGGCGCTGGGGTATGACGGCTATATCGATACGCTCAACGAGCGTTACGATCAATATGGCGCACAGTACGGCGTGGACTTTCATATGTCATTGGATGAGCATGATCAGCTGACGTCCGAGCAGAGCGCTAACCTGGAAGCGGCGTATCAGGCTCTGGGTGCGGACGACGCGGCGGTGTACGCCTATAACATGATGATTCGCCTGACGCTGATCATCGTATCCATCAGCATTCTGCTGGCCTATCTGGCGCTGGAATTCATTGTGCCGATGCTGTTTAAAAACGGTCAGACGCTGGGCAAAAGGATATTCAGCCTGGGTCTGATGGATACGGAGCTTGTGCGGGTCAACGGCGTGCGGCTGTTTATCCGCACGATTCTGGGCAAGTACACGCTGGAAACCATGGTGCCCGTGCTGATCGTGCTGATGATTTACTTTGGCAGCCTGGGGCTGACAGGCACCATCGTGCTGCTGCTGATTGCCGCCGTGCAGCTGATTCTTACCCTGGCCACCTGGCGGCATACACCCATCCATGATCTGCTGGCCGGCACGATTGTGATTGACTTCCCCAGCCAGATGATCTTTGACACCCAGGCTGATATGATCGCCTATAAGGAGCGGCAGCACGCGCAAAAGGCCGCGGCGCAGCCGTATTGACATAAAAAACGCACGCAGAAGAAAGGGGTATTCCATTGAAAATTGTCCTGCAGGATCTGACGAAAATCTTCCCCAGCCGCAACAAAAAGTCCACGGACGAGGTGGTCGCGGTCGATCACTTCAATTTTGAAATTCCGGATGGCAAGCTCATTGGCCTGCTCGGCCCCTCCGGCTGCGGCAAAAGCACCACGCTGTATATGATCAGCGGCCTGCAAAAGCCTACGGCGGGCAAGATATTCTTTGGCGAGGACGACGTGACCGAGCTGTCCACCGAAAAGCGCGGCATCGGCCTGGTGTTCCAGAATTACGCCCTGTATCCGCACATGACAGTGCTGCAGAACATCCTCTTCCCCCTGCAAAACCTGACGGGCCCCGATAAGCTGACCAAGGCGCAGATGATTGAGCGTGCGCAGGAGGCCGCCCGGCTGGTGCAGATTGAGGAGCTGCTCGACCGCAAGCCCAGCGAGCTGTCCGGCGGTCAGCAGCAGCGTGTGGCCATCGCCCGCGCGCTGGTGAAGATGCCCCGCGTGCTGCTGCTGGACGAGCCGCTGTCCAACCTGGACGCCCGCCTGCGCCTGCAAACGCGCGAGGAGATCCGCCGCATCCAGAAGGAAACGGGCATTACCACCGTGTTCGTTACCCACGATCAGGAGGAGGCCATGTCCATCTCCGATATGATTGTGGTGATGAAGCTGGGCGTGGTGCAGCAGATTGGCAAGCCCCAGGAGGTATACGACGATCCTGCCAACCTGTTTGTGGCCAAGTTCCTGGGCACGCCGCCCATCAATGTGTTTAAGGGCCGCGTGGAAGGCGGCTGGCTGTATCTGGATAACGAGCGCGTGCTCAGCGTGGGCGCTGTGCCCGATCAGGACGTGATGGTCGGCATCCGTCCCGAGGGCTTTATCATCGATCCTAACGGCCCCATGCACTGCAAAATCAGCAGTGTAGAGGTGATGGGCCGCGACGTAAGCGTGGTATCCACCCATCCTGCGCTGGTCAGCCCCTCCATCCGCTCCATTGTGGATGCGGACAACAAGATTGATCCCGCGCAGCAGACGATTGCCTATCGCATCAAGCCCCATAAGCTGTTTATCTTTGACAGCGAAAACGAAGAGCGCATTCCCCTTGAGGTGAAGTGATATGGTAAACAGCAAACAATGGAAGGCGTGGCTTTATCTTGCCCCGGCGCTGGTGCTGCTGATGGTGTTTACCGTGTGGCCCATCATCAACACCGTGCGCATGTCGCTGCTGGAAAACTACTCCGGCCTCAAGGCCGCGGGCGGCGCGACATTTAACCTGGGCTTTGGCAACTTTGTCAAGGTAGTCAAGTACAAGCGCTTTGTATCGTGCCTGAAAAACACGGTGCTTTTGTGCCTGTGGACGGTGCCCATTTCTACCTTGCTGGCGCTGCTGATCGCCGTGGCGCTCAACTCCATCAAGTTCCTGCAAAAGGCGTTGCAGACCATCTTCTTCCTGCCCTATGTGACCAACTCCATCGCCATCGGCATGGTGTTTGCCGCCATGTTCAACATCGTGGGCAGCTTTTATGGCACAGAGAACGAAATCGTCGTGACCGCCGGTATCATCAACAACATCATTGAGTTCTTCGGCGGCCATCGCGTCAACTGGATCAACTCCGGCTCCACATACACGGCCAATATGGCCGTGATGGTGGTCTATATTGTGTGGAACGCCCTGCCCTTCAAGATCCTGATCCTGCTGGGCGGCCTGCAGGCCATCAACAAGCAGTACTACGAGGCGGCCAAGGTAGACAGCACCCCGCGCTGGCGCGTGTTTACGCGCATCACCGTGCCGCTGCTTTCGCCCATGCTGGCCTATGTCATCATCACCGGCTTCATCGGCGGCTTCAAGGAATACACCAGCATCGTGGGTATCTTTGGCGAAACCATGGGCCCGGCCAACGAGCCGCTGCGGCTGAACACCATGGTCGGCTTCATTTACGATTCACTCAGCAACAACAGCCAGGGGCGCGCCAGCGCCGCGGCGCTGATTCTGTTTGCCATCATTCTTGTCGTCACCCTGATTAACCTGTGGGTGAGCAAGAAGCGGGTGCATTATTAAGGGGTGCGGCTATGGCTAATCAAATGAGTGTTTTAAGCGCAAAGCGCATCCGCGCGCAGTTTGTGCGCCAAAGCCTGGGCAAGGCGCTGTTCTACGCGGCCATCTATGCTTTCCTGCTGGTGATGGCGGTGATCGTGCTGTTTCCGTTCTACTGGATGCTGATTTCCTCGGTGAAAACGCTGGACGAATACCGTCTGAGCGTGCCCACCTTCTGGCCGCGGGTGCTGATGCTGAACAACTATGTCAGCGCCTTTACCACCGCCAAGCTGGGCAGGCTGTTTGTAAACACCATGATTGTCGGCCTGGTATCCACCCTGCTGTCGCTGGTGATCACCATCCTGACGGCCTTCGCCTTCGCACGCCTGGAGTTTAAGGGCAAGGAGCTGCTGTTCGCAGCGCTCCTGGCCACCATGATGATCCCCGGCGAGCTGTTTACCATCACCAACTATGGCACCATCACCACCTTCGGCTGGAAAAACACCTATACGGTGCTGATCGTGCCGTTCCTGGTCAGCGTGTTCTACATTTACCTTCTGCGGCAGAGCTTTCTGCAGATTCCCAATGAACTGTACCTGGCCGCCAAGGTGGACGGCACCAAGGACATCAAATACCTGTGGAAGGTCATGGTGCCCCTGTCCCTGCCCACGCTGATTTCCATTACCATCCTGAAAATGATGGGCGCGTGGAATTCCTATATCTGGCCGCGCCTGGTGGCAAACGACGACGCGCACCGGCTGATTACCAACGGCCTGCGCAGCGCCTTTACCGATACCACGGGCGACGTAAATTATCCCGTGCAGATGGCGGCCGTCGCGCTGGTATCCGCTCCGCTGTTCCTGGTGTTCGTGTTCCTGCGCAAGTATATCATGTCCGGCGTCAGCCGCAGCGGTATCAAGGGCTAATAGGCCGTCAGCGGCCTGTTACATAAATACAATAAAGGAAGGGAAAACAAGATGAAAAGACTGCTACCCATCATCCTGGTGCTGGTGCTGCTGTGCAGCACGGCCTTTGCCGCCGGTTTTGAGGTGCCCGCCGAGGGCTACGACGGCAGCGAAGTAACCGTTCGCTTCTACTCCCAGCAGGGCAGCACCCTGCAGGGCGTGCTCAATACCTACATCGCTGAGTTCAATCAGCTCTATCCCAACATCCACATCGAGCATACTACCCTGGGCGATTACGACGGCGTGCGCGATCAGATCGTTGCCGATATCTCCGTCGGCGCTCAGCCCAACGTTGCCTACTGCTATCCCGACCATGTGGCTCTGTACAACCTGGCCAAGTCCGTGCAGACGCTGGACGCGCTGATTGACAGCACCGTCACCGTCACCCGCGCGGACGGCAGCACCGAGATCCTGGGCCTGACCGACGAGCAGAAGGCCGATTTCATCGAGGGCTATTACGAGGAAGGCCGCCAGTATGGCGACGGTCTGATGTACACCATGCCCTTCTCCAAGTCCACCGAAGTGCTCTACTACGATAAGACCTTCTTTGACGCCAACGGCATCGCCGTGCCCACCACCTGGGACGAGATGGAGCAGGTTTGCGCCAAGCTGAAGGAGCTGGATCCCCAGTCCATCCCGCTGGGCTACGACAGCGAATCCAACTGGTTCATCACCATGTGCGAGCAGTATAACTCCCCCTACACCAGCGCGACGGGCGATCATTATCTGTTCAACAACGAGACCAACCGCGCCTTTATCAAGCGCTTTGCCGATTGGTACAGCAAGGGCTATGTGACCACCCAGAAGCTCTACGGTGCTTACACCTCCGGCCTGTTCACCGCCACCACGGGCGTGCGCTCCTACATGTCCATCGGCTCCTCCGCCGGCGCCAAGTATCAGCGGCCTACCGCCAATGCGGATGGCAGCTATCCCTTTGAGGTTGGCATCGCCACCGTGCCCCAGGTAAGCGCGGACAATCAGAAGGTGATTTCCCAGGGTCCCAGCGTTTGCCTCTTCAAGAAGGGCAACCCCCAGGAAGTGGTCGCCTCCTGGCTGTTCGTCAAGTACCTGATCACCAACATTGAATTCCAGGCTGAGTTCTCCATGGCCTCCGGCTATGTGCCCGTGCTCAAGTCCGTGGCGGAAAATGAAGTGTACGCCGATTTCCTGGCCAAGGCCGACGGCGGCAACTACATCGCCGCGCTGAGCGCCAAGGTTTGCCTGGAGCAGGCGGACGCTTACTACACCTCTCCCGCCTTCGTCGGCTCCTCCACTGCCCGCGATCAGGTTGGCGCGCTGCTGTCCAAGTGCCTGACCATGAGCGGCGCCGATGCGGATGCGCAGATCGAAGCTGCTTTCGAGGACGCTATTGATGAGTGCGAATACGCTAACTAAGCGTTTTCTGCTGCTGATTGCGCTGCTGCTTGCCCTGTCCGCCGCGCCCGCCCTGTCCGAGGGCGCGCCGGCGGAAGGGGTGGACTATGCCGCTGTCGTGCATCTGAGCGCGGCCGGCACAGCCCTGCGGCAGACGGTCACGGTGACTGCCTATGTGGACGGCGACACTACCCATTTTGCCGTGCCGGAGTCGCTGGTGCCCGGCGGCGTGCTCAAGGCGCGCTACCTGGCTATCAACACCCCCGAATGCACCGGCAAAATTGAGGAATATGGCAAAAAGGCCGCGGCCTTTACCGAGGAAAAGCTGTCCTCGGCGGTATCCATCGTGATTGAATCCGACGACGACCACTGGAATCTGGATTCCACCGGCGGACGGTATCTGGTGTGGGTCTGGTATAAGCCGGATGAAGCCTCCGATTACCGCAATCTGAACATTGAGCTGCTGCAAAACGGCCTGGCTGTGCCGTACTCCGCATCCAACAACCGCTATGGCGATACCTGTGTTGCAGCGGTGTCGCAGGCGCGAAACAGCAAGCTCAACGTCTTCTCCGGCCAGCCTGATCCCGATTTCTATTACGGTGATGCGGTCGAACTGACCATCCGCGAACTGCGTGAGCATCCCGAGGAATACCGGGATAAGAAGGTTGCCTTTACGGGCATCATCACCGTCAACGACGGCAGCAGCGTGTATGCCGAGCAGTACGACGCCGAAACCGGCCTGTACTATGGCATGCCCGTCTACTATGGCTACAGCCTCAGCGGCGGCGGTCTGGAAGCGCTGACTGTCGGCAACGAAACCCGCATTGTCGGCTCCTTCCAGTATTACGAGTCGGGCGGCGTGTGGCAGGTGACGGATGTCAAGTACCGCATGATGAAGCCCAAGGATCACGGCAACCTGCAGAAGCTGAGCGAGGGGCATGCCCCTGCCTATGTGCTGACGCAGGCGGACGAGCTGAGCGGCGAGCGAGCCTTCAGCGCCCTGGCTACCTCGGTGGAGCTGCGCGGTCTGTACGTGGCGGAAGCGATTGCCACGCAAAGCGAAAACGCCGCCAGGGACGGCGCGCTGACGCTGACCTGCCGTCAGGGGGACAGCGAAATTCAGGTGCGCACAGCCCGGCTGACGGACGCGCAGGGCACGCTGATCCTGCCGGAGGATCTGCTTAACAAGACGATCGACGTGAAGGGCATTGTGGATATCTACGAGGGACAGTGCCAGATTCGCGTGTTTTCCATGGATCACATTACCATTCAACCATGATTGAGACAAGGAGAGACTGATATGAAGAAACTGCTTGCGCTGCTGATGGCAGTCGCCCTGTGCATGGGGCTGCTTGCGGGCGTGGCTATGGCGGAAGATGAAAATCTTGCCTCGGCCAAGGGTCTGCTGGATTTCATGTATAAGAGCAAGAGCCGCGATAAGCTGACTGTGACCGCCGAGGATTACACGGTGATCAATCAGCTGATGATCGACGGCGTGGTTTATCCTGTCACCTGGGCTGTGGATCTGGATACCATTCAGGTGCAGCCTGCCGAGGACGGCAAGTACACCATCGTGCTGGACAAGGCCAACGCCAAGGAAACCACCTACACCCTGACCGCTACCGTGACCGCTCCCGATGGCAGCACGCTGGATGTGGCCTATCAGCGCGTTATGCCCGCCATGCTGCTGGAAATGAGCTATGCGGACATCGTGAACGCCGCCTATACGCTGGAGGACGGCGCGGCCATGAGCAAGACGCAGCGCCTGTTCGGCACCGTGACCGCCATCAACACCGCCTGGAGCGATGAATACAAGAACATCACCGTCACCATCCAGGTGGGCGACCTGGCCGACAAGACCATCCAGTGCTATCGACTCAGCGGCGAGGGCGCGGACAAGCTGGCCGTGGGCGACGCGATCACCGTGGAAGGCACCATCAAGAATTATAAGGGCACCATCGAATTCGATAAGGGCTGCCAGCTGGTCGGCTTCGGCGACATCCCCAGCCAGGCTGCTACCCTGGACGCCGCCTATGCCCTGGAGCAGGGCGCGGCCATGAGCAAGCCCAGCGTGCTGCGCGGCGAAATCGTTAGCATCGATACCGCCTGGAGCGATGAGTACAAGAACATCACCGTCACCATCGTTTGCGATGGAAAGACCGAGCAGCCCGTGCAGTGCTACCGTCTGAGCGGCGAGGGCGCGGATAAGCTGGCTGTGGGCGATGAAATCGCCGTGGTTGGCACCATCAAGAACTACAAGGGCACCATCGAGTTCGATAAGGGCTGCAAGCTGATCCCCGTGGACAGCGTGGCGAGCGTCAAGAACGTGCTGGCTGCCTACACCCTGGAAGAGGGCGCGGCCATGACGGAAGCCTGCACCGTGACCGGCGTTGTGGTGGCCATCCCCACTGCCTGGAGCGATGAATACAAGAACATCACCGTCAATATGGTTGTGGCTGGTCTGGAAGACTATGTGCTGCAGTGCTACCGCCTCAGCGGCGAGGGCGCGGACAAGCTGGCCGAGGGCGACACCATCACCGTAACGGGCACCATCAAGAATTACAAGGGCACCGTGGAGTTCGATAAGGGCTGTACCCTGGACGCGGTTGCCGCCAAGTAAATCTGATCTGATACGCATAACAAAGAGCCGCTGATCGAAAGAGCAGCGGTTCTTATCATATCAGTAATTTTGAAGCAATCAACGCTCAGCGCAGCTTTTCACGCACATCCTCGTCGCCCAGGAAGAACAGCGCCAGCGTGCCTGGCCCTACGTGGGAGCCGGTGACGGGTTCATAGCATACCGTCATGATCTCCTTGGGCGGGTGCTTGGCGCGCAGCAGGGAGGCCAGCGTTTCCGCGTCCTCCGGGCAATCGGCGTGCGCGATGCCCACCATCTGCTGCTCGGGATGGCGAACCAGCGCATCATAGCGCTCTGCCAGCCCCTGGATGGATTGCCTTCGTCCGCGCGTGCGGGCGAAGGTGACGATCTTGCCTTCATTGTCCCCCTTGAGCAGGGGCTTGATGTTGAGCATCATGCCCACCAGCGCGGTCACATTGGACAGGCGGCCCGTTCTGCGCAGGTATTTAAGATCTTCCACTGTGAACACCTGCGCCATGCGGTGCCGCATGGCCATCAGCCGGTCGGCGGTTTCATCCAGCGTCATGCCGCGATCCCGGCAATCGGCGGCCTCCAGCACCAGCAGCCCCTCGCCCAAGGAGGCGCTGAGGGTATCCACCAGGCGAATGCGCGCATCGGGGAATACTTCCTTTAGCTGCTGTGCGGCGATCTCGGCCGAATGGTAGGAGCCGCTTATGCCCGACGACATACCCACGAACAGGATTTCCTGCCCCATGGGCAGCATGGGCGAAAAAAGATCGATATATTGCTGCGGCGATACCTGCGAGGTTTTCACCTGCGTGCCGCTGCGCATGGCGCTGTAAAAGGCGGGGCTGTCAAAGCCGGCGGTGTCGGTGCAGGTTTGCTCCTGGCCGCCCACAAAAAAGGTGAAAGGGATGGCGGCGATATTGCGCTGCTGTAGCAGGGAGCAATCCAGGTTGGCCGACGTGTCCGTTACGATTGCAAACATAATCAAAAAGCCTCCGTTATCTAATGAACAACATCAGATTAGCACATAATTGTGATTGTGTCAACAAGAGATGAATATAATTTCATTTTGCATTCGCGCGCGGCATGTGATATACTATATGAGAATACAGGAAAACGGGGGGAGAACCATGGCTTACGATCAGCAGCTGATTGCCGCGAAGCTGCGCAGGTGGGAGAAATACCTGCTGAAATTCCGTCTGCCCGAATGGCAGGAGATACCCGATATCGGCCTGTATATGGAGCAGGTGGTGGCGGTGCTCAAGCAGTATCTGGATTATCTGCCGCCCGAGCTGAAAGAGGAACAAATTATCACTTCAGCTACGATTAATAATTATGTTCGCACGCATATTATGCCTGAGCCGCGTAAAAAGCGCTATTATCGGGTGCATATCGCCTATCTGATCATCATCTGCACCCTTAAGCAAAGCCTGAGCATTGCGATGATTCAGCGCATGATGCCCACAGGCCTGGATGAAAGCCAGGTGCAAGCCTTCTATGCCTCCTATCGGGAACGGCACTGCCAGGCCTGCGAGTATTTTGTGCAGCAGGTGCGGCTGGCGGCGGCGATCATCCTGGAGCATGCGGAGCAAAGCCCCACGGCGGCTGCCGATACGCGCGAGCTGATCGTCTCCTCAGCCATTATCGCAGGGTTTTCCAAGCTGTTTGCTGAAAAGCTGCTGCTGCTGGATGATAAAACGCTGGCAGACGGCGGCAGCACTGAAATTGATCAATAAACGCAGGCTGGTGTTGAGCTATAAACGCAGGCTGGACGGTTGACAGACCGCGGCATGTTGAATATAATATACTTTTCCTACGGGCTAACTGGATTTTGCGCCGGTTAGCCCGGAAACTTTTTGCCAAGGAGGCCGCGATGAACAAACGCGCGCTGAAGAAGGCCCTCAAGCAATCCATCCCAATCCTATGCAGCTATGTGTTTATCAGTATGGCCTATGGCATGCTGATGGCGGAAAACGGCTATCCATGGTATGTGGCGCTGCTGGCCAGCGTGATTGTGTATACCGGCGCTTTTCAGTTTGTGCTGGTATCGTTGCTGGCTGGGGGCGCAAGCCTGGGATTGGTGGCCGTGACAGCGCTGCTGATGAACAGCCGCCAGACCTTTTACAGCCTCAGCTTTGTCAGCGATTTTCGCGCCATGGGCCGCAGGATGCCCTATATGGTCTACACCATGACCGATGAAAGCTATGCGGTCAATTGCAGCCTGGAGCGCGATGATCCTGACCGGCAGGACGTTATGTTCTATGTGGCCATCCTGTGCCGCATTTACTGGCTGCTGGGCACGGTATTGGGCGCGGTGGTTGGGCAATCGCTGCCATTCGACCTGACAGGCATTGATTTTTGCATGACGGCGCTGTTTGTCATCCTGCTGATGGATCAGTGGGCGCATCCGGAGCGCCGCAAGCCTGCGCTGGTGGGCGGGGGCATTGCCATGATCTGCCTGCTGATTTTCGGCAGCGGCAGCTTTATGCTGCCTGCGCTGCTGATAACCTCCGCCGTGTTGGTGATCCTTAACCGCCGGGAGGTGAAGCAGGCATGACGATGCGCACGTTTTATGTGATCCTGGTCAGCGCTGTATGCACCCTGACGCTGCGTGCACTGCCCTTTGTGCTGTTTCGCAAGGATAAAGCCATGCCTGCCTGGCTCAGCCGCCTGGGTGAGGCGTTGCCTTCGGCTATCATGGCGGTGCTGGTGGTGTATTGTCTCAAGGATATTCCCGCGCAGCCCATCAAGACAGGTGTGCCGCAGCTGCTGGGCGTGGCTATCGTTGCGCTTACCTATCGCTGGAAGCGCAACACGCTGCTGAGCATTGCGCTGGGAACGGTAGGGTATATGCTGTTGATGCATTTGCCACTTTGAGCAATACAAAGGAAAAGAATTGACAAATGCGGATACTGCGCATATCATATAATGATAGTAATTTTTAGAAAAGGAAGGCGCACGGAATGAAAAACATGCGGGCAATGCAGTCTTGTTGCTGTACCCGACGCTCGTTTCGTCCGGGTGCCGCTTTGCTGTGCTTGTAAAGCATAAAAAGGCTTGAATTCCGGGAGGAATGGGCAGAAAACGCTGCTCGTTCCTCTTTTTGTTTTATCCGAAAGGAGTGCTGGAATGGATTGGTCGTTTATGGAGCGCTTTGCGCCCCTGTATGTGCAGGCGGCAGGGCTGACGCTGCGCATTGGCAGCCTGGGTATCGCGCTGTCGCTGGGCGTGGGGCTGCTGTGCTGCCTGGCGCGCTATTATCGCGTGCCAGGGCTTCGGCAGATCAGCCGGGCGTATATTGAGCTGGCGCGCAACACGCCCCTGCTGGTACAGCTTTTCTTTCTGTATTTTGGGCTGCCCAAGATTGGCATAAAGCTCTCCGGCGAAGCCTGCGCGGTCATAGGCCTTGCCTTCCTGGGCGGGGCGTACATGGCCGAATCCCTGCGCAGCGGCCTGGAGGCGGTGGATCGCTCCCAGCGTGAGGCAGGGGAATGCCTGGGGCTTACGCGCGCGCAGAACCTGTGCTATGTAATCCTGCCCCAGGCGCTGGCCACGGCCGTGCCCTCGCTGTGCGCCAATGTGATCTTTCTGCTTAAGGAAACCAGCGTGTTCAGCGCTGTGGCGCTGGCGGATCTGATGTATGTGGCTAAGGATCTGATCGGCATGTACTATAAAACCGATGAGGCACTGACGATGCTGGTGTGCGCGTATCTGGTGATCCTGCTGCCCATTTCCATCCTGTTTACTCTGCTTGAAAAGAGGCTTCGTTATGCTGGCTTCGGCGCTGGGTGTGCTGTTTAAGGGCCGCAATCTGGCAAGGGTGCTGGGTGGGCTGTGGGTTACGCTGCGGCTGTCGGCGGTGTCCATTCTGCTGTCTGTGGCGCTTGGTCTGGCGCTGGGCATGGTGATGACGCTGCGCAGCCCCATCATCCGCGCGTTAACGCGGCTGTGGCTGGAAACCATCCGCATTGTGCCGCAGCTGGTGCTGCTGTTTATCGTGTACTTTGGCTTGGCGCGGGCCTTTAACCTGCAATTGTCCGGCGAGGCGGCCGCAGTGGCGATATTTGTGTTCTGGGGCGCAGGGGAGATGGGCGATCTGGTGCGCGGCGCGCTGACCTCCATCCCGGCCCATCAGCGTGAAAGCGGCGCGGCGCTGGGGCTGACGCGCTGGCAGATCAACCGTTATGTGCTGATTCCCCAAACGCTGCGGCGGCTAATCCCGCAGGCCATCAACCTGGCTACGCGCATGATCAAGACAACATCGCTGGTGATGCTCATCGGCGTGGTGGAGGTGCTCAAGATCAGCCAGCAGATCATCGACGCCTCGCGCTACGACGCCCCGCAGGCGGCGGTGTTCATCTATGGGGTGGTATTACTGATGTATTTTATGGTGTGCTGGCCGATTTCCCTGCTGGCGGGCAGGCTGGAAAAGCGCTGGAAGGAGTGAACGATATGGCGGAGTATTTGCTGGAAGCGCAGCATCTGCGTAAGGCTTTTGAGGATAAAACGGTGCTGCAGGATGTGTCGCTGGGCGTGCGGCGCGGCGAGGTAGTGGTGGTGGTCGGTCCCAGCGGGTGCGGCAAATCCACTCTGCTGCGCTGCCTGAATGGGCTTGAAAGCGTGGACGGGGGCGAAATTCTGCTGGAGGGGCAGATCATCAGCGGGCAAAAAAAGAACCTGCATTTGATCCGCCAGCGTGTGGGCATGGTGTTTCAAAGCTATGATCTGTTCCCGCACATGGATGTGCTGGGCAATTTGTTGCTGGGCCCCACCCGTGCGCTCAAGCGGCCTTCTAAAGAGGTAGAGACGGAGGCTATGGCGGCTCTGGCGCGCGTGGGCCTGGCCGACCGCGCGCACGCCCTGCCCAGGCAGCTTTCCGGCGGGCAGAAACAGCGCGTGGCCCTGGTGCGTGCCATGCTGATGCATCCAGAAGTGCTGCTGCTGGATGAGATCACCGCCGCGCTGGATCCTGAGATGGTGCGCGAGGTGCTGGATGTGGTGCTGGAGCTGGCGCGCAGCGGCATGACGATGGTGATCGTCACGCATGAGATGCGCTTTGCCGAGGCAGTGGCCGACCGGGTGTTCTTTTTGGAAAATGGCCTGGTGGTGGAGGAAAGCGTGTCGGCGCAGTTCTTCCATCAGCCCCACACGCAGCGGGCGCAGCAGTTCTTGGCCTCGTTCTGCTATGACAGCGTGCGAGACGGCAAAAACATGCAAAATACTAAGGAAGCTAATTGACAAAACTGGAAAGTTGTGCTATTGTATATTTATCCAGTAGAGAAATGGATAAAAAGAAAGGAGACGAACCACATGCGTAAAAACATCATGGTAAAGGCGATGTGTTGTTGTCCCATGAGCTCGTCTCATTTGGGGCGTGCTTGACGTGGCAGCGCGTCGATAAACTGCACCTCAGGCGGGATGAGCACAGCAAAGGGCTGATGGCTTATCCCGTTTTTTGTATACAAGGAGGAATGAAGAATGAAACGAGGCAGCGCTCCCCGGCGGGCGACGGATGCGTGCCGGCACGCATTTGATGTTTGCGAATATACTGAAATAATAGAAAGAAGGATTTGAAAATGCGTAAGTTTGTAAAGGTTCTGGCTCTGGCTCTTGCCCTGTCTCTGCTGTTTGCCGACGCCGCTCTGGCGGCTTCCCGCGCACGCACGCTGCAGGATATCAAGGATAGCGGCACGCTGGTTATCGGCGTGTTCTCGGATAAGAAGCCCTTTGGCTATGTGGATGAAAATGGTGATTATCAGGGCTACGACGTGTATTTCGCCCGCCGCCTGGCGCAAGATCTGGGTATGGAGCTTAAGCTGGTTTCCGTGGATGCCCCCAACCGCGTGGAGTATTTGACCAGCGCCAAGGTGGATATCATCCTGGCCAACTTTACTGTGACCCCCGCCCGCGCTGAGGTGGTGGATTTTGCTTTGCCCTACATGAAGGTGGCCCTGGGCGTGGTATCGCCTGATTCGGCGCTGATCACTACGGCGGCACAACTGGCAGGCAAGACGCTGATCGTCAGCAAGGGAACCACGGCGGAAACCTACTTTGCCGAGAACCATCCCGAAGTGCGGTTGCTTAAGTTTGACACCTACACAGAAGCCTTTAATGCCCTGCTGGACGGACGTGGGGATGCGCTGTCCACTGACAACACAGAGGTGCTTGCCTGGGCGCTGGAAAACCCCGGCTTTACCGTGGGCATCGAATCGCTGGGCAGCCTGGATACCATCGCCCCGGCGGTGCAGAAGGGCAACGATACCGTTCGCGCCTACATTGATGAAGAAATCAAGGCTCTCGCGGCGGAGAATTTCTTCCATGCTGATTTTGACGCGACCCTCAAGGATGTGTACGGCGAAGCCGTCAATCCAGACAGCCTGGTGGTTGAGGGCGGCGTGACCGAATAAGCCTGATAAACGATGGGCTCCGCAGTCGATTGATAAGAATCGGCTGCGGAGCTTTGCACATTTCAAAACATAATTATGTCAAATTAGCGGCAGTGCGGTAGAAACATCCATACAAACTGAAACTTAATGAAAATAAACTTGCAATTTCTGTAGGATATCCCTTGACTCTATAACTGTTGTAGAGTTTAACATGGAAGTGATCATTCGTATTCATTTCCGCCCGCATGGCGGAAAGGGGGAGCACTTCCATGCAAAAGAGCCTGACAACCGGCAGCGTGCTGAAAAACATCGTTTGCTTTTCACTGCCTTATCTGCTATCCTATTTTTTGCAAACGCTGTATGGGATGGCCGATCTGTTTATTATCGGGCAGTATGAGGGTGTGGCCAGCACCACGTCGGTGTCCATCGGCAGTCAGGTGATGCATGTGCTCACCGTCATCATGGTGGGGCTGACCATGGGCTCCACCGTATCCATCGGCCAGGCAGTCGGCGCGAAGCAGCACAAAAAAGCGGCTGCCTGCATCGGCAATACGGTGACGCTGTTTGCCGGGCTGTCGCTGGTGCTGACGGCGGTGCTGCTGCTGTGCGCGCGCCCGATTACCCGCCTGATGGCGACGCCTGAGGCTGCTGTGGAGGGCACGGTGCGCTATCTTACCATCTGCTTCCTTGGCATTCCCTTCATTACGGCGTATAATATCATCAGCGCCGTTTTTCGCGGCATGGGCGATTCCAAGCGCCCCATGTGTTTTGTCGCCGTGGCCTGTGCGGCCAACATTGCGCTGGATTACCTGTTCATGGGCGCGCTACGCATGGGCCCTGCGGGCGCGGCGCTGGGCACCACGCTGGCGCAGACCATCAGCGTGATTGCCGCCCTGGTGGCGCTGCGTCGGCATCCGGCGGATGTATGCGTTTCCAGGCGTGATTTCCATCCGCAGCGCAGCGTGCTTGCGCGCATTCTGCGCATCGGGCTGCCAGTGGCCGCGCAGGATGGATTTATCCAGGTATCGTTTATTCTGATTACCATCCTGGCCAATCAGCGCGGGCTGACGGACGCGGCCGCCGTGGGCATTGTGGAGAAGATCATGAGCTTTCTGTTCCTGATTCCGTCTTCCATGCTGTCGGCTGTATCGGCGATCGGCGCACAGAATATCGGCGCGGGCAAGCCTGAGCGCGCCCGGCAGACGCTGGGCTATGCCATCCTCATTGCCGCCGGGGTGGGACTGGTGCTGGCGATCTGGATCCAGTTTACGGCGCAGTCTATCGTGGCGCTTTTTACGCAGGATGCGGCGGTGGCTGCGGCGGGCGGCGATTATCTGCGCGGTTATATCTGGGATAGCTTTTTCGCGGGCGTGCAGTTTAGCTTCAGCGGGTATTTCTGTGCCTGCGGCAAGTCCGGGCTGTCGTTTCTGCACAATTTTCTTTCTATCGTTCTGGCGCGCGTGCCCGGCGCATATCTGGCCTGCAAGCGCTTTCCCAACACGCTGTATCCCATGGGCCTGGCCTCGGCGGCGGGGTCGCTGCTGTCCATCATCATCTGCGTAATCGCCTACGCCGCGCTGATGCGCCGCGAAAAGAAAAGCCTGCAAGGAGGGTAAAGGATGGGTTCGCCAAAGCTGTTTCAAATTGGGGAGATGGCGCGGCTTTTTCACCTGAGCGTAAGCAGCATCCGCCATTACGAGCAGCTGGGGCTGCTCAAGCCCGAGTATACTGATCCCGAGACGGGCTATCGCTATTATACCCCGCGGCAGTTTGAGGTGTTCAATACCATCCGCTATCTGCGCGCGCTGGATATGCCGCTGCAGGAGATTGCCGATTTTCTGCAAAACCGCGATGTGGACAACATTGAAAAAAAGCTTCGCCAGCAGATGGACGCGGTTGTGCGCAAGCGGCAGGAGCTGCAGCGGATTGAGCGCAAGATTGATAACCGCCTGCGGCAGATTCAGGATGCGCAGGCCTCCGAACTGGGGCGGATTATGGTGGAACGCACGCCTGCCTGCCGGCTGTTCCGCCTGCGGGAATCGCTGCGCATCCGCGAGTACCAGGATATGGAGCTGCCTACCAGCCGCCTGGCGCAGGCGCAAGGCGAGGCGGTGGTTTTTCTGGGCAAGGTGGGCGTAAGCGTATCACGTGAGCGCCTGCTGACAGGCCAGTATGAGGAGTACGACGGCATTTTCCTGGCCCTGGATGACGAGGACAGCTTTGAGGGCGAAATCCTCTCCCTGCCCGAAACGCTGTGCGCGTGCGTGCGCTTTCGCGGCAGCCATCCCCAGGCTCCGCAGCAGTATCGCCGCCTGATGCAGTTTATTGATGAAAACGGGCTGAGGGTCAGCGACTTCTCACGAGAAATCACCATCATCGATTATGGCATTACCCAGGATACGGAAAAATTTGTCACAGAAATCAAAATCCCGGTGGAAAAATGAAAAGCCTTTCTGATGTAATTTCAGAAAGGCCTTTTGTTCATTATTCCTCACAATACTGCCGGGGGCCGATTTCATATAGGTTCTGTCCCAGGCTGTCGATAATCACCAGCGCGGGAAAATCGACCACCGTGAAGCGATGCACGGCCTCCGCGCCCAGATCGGGATAGGCGACGACCTCGCTATGCGTGATGTGGCGGGAGATCAGCGCCGCTGCACCGCCGACAGCGCCAAAGTAAACTGCGCCGTGGCGTACCATGCTTTCAATTACGGCGGGGCTGCGCTTGCCCTTACCCATCATGCCCAGCAGCCCGGCGTCCAGCAGGGCGGGGGTATAGGCGTCCATACGGTAGCTGGTGGTGGGGCCCGCTGCGCCTACGGCATGGCCGGGTGAGGCTGGAGCGGGGCCGACATAGTAGATCAGCTGGCCGCGCACGTCGAAGGGCAGCGGCTGTCCATCCTGTAGGCACTGTACCAGCCGCTTGTGCGCCGCGTCGCGGGCGGTGTAAAGATCGCCGCTGATGAGTACCTCGTCACCCGCACGCAAGGGAGCCAGCGCCTCGCGCGTTAAGGGAAGATGCAAACGAATCTGCGCCATGAAAAGGCCTCCTTTTACAGTACGGTGTGCGCGTGCCGGGCGGCATGGCAGCACATATTGACGGCCGCTGGCATGCCCGCGATGTGCGTGGGTGCGGCGGCAATATTGACCTTGAGCGCCGTACAGCGGCCGCCGATTCCTGCCGGGCCAATGCCCAGCTGATTGATGCGGCGCAGAATTTCATCCTCCAGAGCGGCATAGCGCGGATCGGGATTGACCGTATCCAGCGCACGCGCTGTCATGCGCTTGGCCAGCAGGGCGGCCTGCTCCATGGTGCCGCCGATGCCTACGCCCACGATGACCGGTGGGCAGGGGTTGGGGCCGGCTTGACGCACAGCGTCCACCACAAAGTCGATCACGCCCGCTTCGCCATCGGCCGGCACCAGCATTTTAACGCGCGACATGTTTTCACTGCCAAAGCCCTTGAGGGTGATGAGAATATCCAGCTTGTCACCCGGCACAATGCGCGTATGCACAACGGCTGGAGTGTTGTCGCGGGTGTTCACGCGGTCATACAGCGGATCACGCACCACGCTTTTGCGCAGATAGCCATCGGCATAGGCGCGGCGGACGGCGCTGTTGAGCGTGTCGGTCAGATCGCCGCCGCAGATGTGCGCATCCTGGCCGATATCCAGAAAGATCACGCACATGCCCGTATCCTGGCAGATGGCCACGCGCTCAGCGCTGGCAATCTGATAGTTTTCCAATAGCTGATGAAGCACCGCGCGTCCGGTGGGGGAGGGTTCTGCGTCGCGATAGCGCCGAACAGCCTCGCATACGTCGGGACCGATATTGTAGCTGGCTTCCAGGATCAAATCATATACGGCCTGCTCAATCGCGGCGGCCTGAATTTCACGCATAGCAAAGCCTCCTTTGGCAAAGCAGAATCACGCCAGCTTTTTTTCCAGCCAGGCGTCCCTCTTGATGCGGCTGCCCAGCAAAGCCTGGCGCACAAAGGCGTCGATTACAAAGGCGATCCACGGCCCCATCACGGCGATATAATTGCCGGGGAAGGCGTGATCAATCGGATAGCAGAAAACGTAGGTCAGGATGGGGCGCAGCACTGTAACGCTCAGCAGCGCGCAGACGGCGACATAGCGCACATCGCCCGCGCCGCGCAGGCAGCCGGAGTAGATTACGCGTCCGTTCTGGGGCATCATGCCCAAAACCAGCACATAGAAGGACATCGTAGCACCCATGATGACCGCTTCATCGGTGGTAAACAGCAGCGCCAGCTGGCGGCGCAGGGCGAAGATGATAAGCATCAATCCAAGCGACAGCACAATGCTGATGCGGCGGCACACGCGGGTGTGCGCGCGGGCCAGATCCTTGCGCTTTGCGCCCAGACTCTGACCAACCAGCGCCGTGCCAGCGCTGGCCACGCCATCGCCCAGGGTGAAGGAAAGAGAGGATACCTGCGATACGATCTGATACGCTGCGAACACCGCCGTGCCCGCGCCTGCGACCATCTTGGCCGTGATGAAAAAGCCGATGCGCAGACAGGCTGATTCCAGCACAGAGCCAGAGCCTACGCTGCCAAGGCTTTGCAGTGTGGTGCGGTCAAATTTGGGCAAACCCAAATGATAATAGCCACCCTTGTGGCAGGCAAAGCGGAAGGCCATCAGGCAGGAGACAAAGGTACCGCACACGGTGGCGATGGCCGCGCCGCGCACGCCCAGGCGCGGAAAGCCAAGCTTGCCGTTGATCAGCACATAGTTCAGGCACACGTTGACGAGGTTGGCGGTGATGTTTGTCACCATCGTGATGCGCGTTTTACCGATGGCGCGCATGGCTGCACAGATGCACAGCGACCAGCAGTTGAACAAAAGCCCCAGGCTGATAATCTTAAAATACGATACGCTGATTTCCAGCGTGTCCTCGTTGGCGCCGGCCAGCTTCATCAGCCATTCCGCGCCGAAGTAGCCCGCCAGAGTCATCAGCAGGCCCAGCACCGTAATGATTGCCATGGACTGGTTCAGACAGGCGTTCGCGCCCTTTTGATCGTTTGCGCCCTTGCGGCGGGCGCAGATGGCCGTGGTACCCACGCACAGGGCCTGCGCCACCACCAGCAGGATCATGCGCGGCTGGCTGGTAAGGCCCACGCCCGCGATGGCCGCGGTGCCCAGCGTGCCTACCATGGCTGTATCCACCGAGCCGATGATGCTCATCAGCGCGCCCTCGATGGTGGAGGGCCAGGCGATGGAAATGTTTTCTTTATAGAGCTTTTTAGCTTCTTCGTAGGGCATCGGCTTGCCATCCGCGCCCGGAATCTGGAAAAAACGCTGTACTATGCCCATGGTGATTCTGCGTGCCATCCTTTTAAGTATTTGAAAAACAGTAAGCGTAAAATTGAAGCGTGATAGCCGGGCGACGGATTCACAATCAAAAAGTGAACGCACGTCTGCCCGTTCAGCCGCAATGATTTCATTATAATACGAAAAATCCAAACAGGCAATGCGCATTTATGCGGTTTTTTTGTTCTTTTGACGGAAGGTGCAGTTTCCTGCTAAGCACGCAGCATGAATGTGCAAAAGCCTACGGAAAATCATAATTTGTTTAATTTGTCAAAAAACGCTTGAAATTAGGACATAAATATGCTAAGATAGTACCAATTTGATGCATTGTGTCCCTGTGCATCGACGCCATATTCACGTTCCTTACCGTCTGCCATGACGGAAGAATAAACTAAAGGAGAAACCGTATGAAAAAACTGCTTTCCCTGCTTCTGGCGCTGGCGATGTTCGCCGGACTGGCTCTGCCCGCAATGGCGGAGGAGCCCGTAACGATCGAGTTCTGGTACAGCTTTGAAAACCAGATGGTAGAACAGATCATGACCGTGATCGCCGCCTTTGAAGAAGCCAACCCCGGCATCAAGGTAAAGGCCACCTACGCCGGCTCCTACAATGAATCCAACCAGAAGCTGCTGGCCGCCCACGCCGCCAACGCCGTGCCCGCCGTGCAGCAGACCGTGCAGACCAGCATTGCGACCTTCGCTGAAAACGGCGTGCTGGCTCCCATTGACCAGTATATCGCCGCCAATAACGACGATATGAGCGTCTATGCCAAGGGCATGTACGAAGCCTATTCTTACAACGGCCAGCAGTACGGCGTGCCCGCCTTCTGCTCTGTGTGCCCCACCATGTATTACAACAAGACCTTCGCCACCAACGAGGGCATCGAAATCCCCAAGACCTGGGAAGAATTTGACGCTTTCCTGCGCAAGGCGACTGTGAAGGATGAAAATGGCAACACCACCCGTTATGGCTGCTCCTTCGCCGGCTGGGGCTCCGCCTATTTCGGCCCCATTTTCTGGGAGAACGGCGTTGAAGCCTTTGAAGACGAAGAAATGACCAAGACGGGTCTGGGCTCCGAAAAGGCCGTCAACGTGATCAAGATGCTTAAGGGCTGGGTGGACGAAGGCTTGGTTAAGTGGTGCTATGGCACGAACGCCTCCACGAACATGCGCCAGTCGCTGATTGACGGCACCTCCTTCGCCGTGTTCCACACCTGCGCTGTGTACAGCGTATATCAGCCTGCTCTGGCCAACAACGGCTATGAGGTTGGCGTTGCCTTCCCGCCCTCTGGCGAAAAGACCATTGCCGACCTGGGCGGCAGCGGCCTGACGATTATGGCCAAGGCGACCGAGGCGCAGAAGGAAGCCGCTTATAAGTTCATCCGCTGGCTGACTCAGCCCGAAGGCAACCTGGTTGTCATCAAGGCCACCGGCTATATGCCCGTAACGACCGAATGCCTGGAGAGCGAAGGCTGCAAGGAATGGGTTGTCGCCAATCCGGAGCTGAAGAACCTGTACGACCATATGGATGATGTATACGCTGCTCCCGCCAGCCCTGTATGGAGCGATATTGCTACCAAGTGGAGCGACGGCCTTGCGCAGATCTTCCTGGAAGGCGTCGATGTTGAAACTGGCGTTGAAAACATGATTGAAGCCATCAACGAGATCCTGGCTGATATGTAAGCCTTGCTTTCACCGGGAGGCGCGGGGAATCCTGCCCTGCGCCTCCCACGCTTTTATCCTTTTTACAGTCCTTCCCTCCGCGAAGCGCGCTATCAAGCAGTACATCGATTTCAGGAGGCAAAACCGTGAGCACCGCTCCTAACACCACGAAAAAGAAAAAGATGAGCCCCTATAAACTACGCGGCCGGCTGGCTGACTTTGGCTATGCCCTGCCGGCGCTGCTGTTTTTTATCGTTTTCACCTACTATCCGGTGGTAGAGCTGTTTCGAATCAGCCTGACCAACTGGAATCTGATGAAGGATAATTACGCCTATGTAGGCTTCAAAAACTATATTTGGCTGTTTTCTTCTACCGGTACGGGCTTAAAACGCCTTACTTCCTCGCTTTCGGTTACGTTCTTGTACACACTGGGCGAGGTGTTTGGCTCCTGCGTGCTGGGCTTGTTGCTGGCACTGCTGTTTAACCGCATGAGCCGTTCGTTCAAGATCATGCGTACGCTGGTGATCCTGCCCAAGTATGTGACCATTTCGGCCTCTGCCCTGGTTTTCCTGTGGCTGTATAATGAGTCCTACGGCGTGTTCAACCAGCTGTATACGGCCCTTGGCGTTACGCCTGTTAACTGGCTGGGCAATAAGGATACGGCGCTTCTATCCGTTATCGTCTTTTCGCTGTGGCGCTCGGTGGGCTATGCCATGATGATCTACCTCTCCGCCATCAAGGGCTTAAGCCAGGATTACTTTGAGGCCGCGGCGCTGGACGGCGCGAATGGCCGGCAGATTTTCCGCTATATCACTGTGCCGCTGATTGCGCCGACCACCTTGTTCCTGGGCGTTACCTCCTTCCTGGCGGCCATGAAAGTGTACCAGACCATCGAGATGCTGACCGCCGGCGGCCCTTACGAGGCGACCAACGTGATCGTATACTGGATTTATTCGCTGGCCTTTAAGAGCTATCGCCTGGATCGCGCGGCCGCGGTGGGCGTGGTATTCTTCCTGATTTTGCTGATCTGCACGCTGGTTACGATGAAGTGGTCGGATCGCAAGGTAAACTACGATGCGTAAAGGAGGGGCGGAAAATGAGTGAAACGATTGTAAAAAACCCTGGCAAAAACTATCTTGCTGCCGCCCGTCGCCGCAGGTTGCGCGCCGCGCTCCAAACCTTCTGCGCGCTGCTGCTTACGCTGATTGTGGTGTTCCCGCTCTACTGGATGCTGATTTCCTCGCTGAAATCTACCGACGAGCTGCTGTTGTCCCACCCCACGTTTTTCCCAAAGGAACTGCACTTTGAAAACTACTCGGCTGTGTTCCAGAAGTTCCCCATGGGGCGCTTTATGTTCAACAGTCTGATCGTTACGACGGCCTGCACGATCATTCAGGTGATCACGGGCGTGATGGCGGCCTACGCCTTCTCCAAGGGCCAGTTTGCCGGGCGCGATTTGCTGTTCACCCTGATCCTTGGCGCGCTGATGGTGCCCATGCAGGTAACGTTCATTCCTACCTATATTATGGTTTCTCGTCTTGGATGGATGAATACCTATATTGGCTTGGTGCTGCCCGAGGCGGTTTCGGCGTACTTCATCTTCATGCTGCGGCAGAATTTTAAAGCTGTGGATGAAAGCTATCTGGACGCCGCGCGTGTGGATGGCATGGGTCGTGCGGGTATGATCCGCAACGTCCTGGTGCCCATGTGCAAGCCCACGGTGATCACGGTTACGGTTATTGCGTTCATCAATGGCTGGAATAGCTATTTCTGGCCCAAAATGGTAACTACCGACAACGCTTATCGCACCGTTTCCATCGCGCTGAAGGAAATCCTGAATGCTTATGCTGGCAATGAGATTATGAACTTTAACCAGATCATGGCGGCGGCACTGGTGTGCGTAATCCCGGTTGTGGTGCTATTCTTCTTCTGCCAGAAATACATCCTGACGGGCTTCTCCAAGGCCGCCATGAAATAAGGAGCGGCGTTATGGCTTGCATCAGAATGTCCCTTCGTTCGCGCGTGCTGGATGTGGATACCGTGGTCAACGTGGTGATTCCCTACGATCATTTTGATCGCGAGGGACGCCTAAAGCCCTTCACGCGCACGCTGTATTTGCTGCATGGATTGCGCCAAAATGCCGACGCCTGGCAGCGCATGAGCAGCGCTGAGCGCATTGCCAATTACTATGGCTATGCGCTGATTATGCCCGATGCGCAGCGTTCCTTCTATACGGATATGGCCCATGGGCCGCGGTTCTTTACCTATCTTACGGAAGAGCTGCCCGAAATCATGCAGGCGATGTTTAAAATTCCTGCCGATCCTGCGCATACCTATGTTGGCGGGCTATCGATGGGCGGCTATGGCGCGCTCAAGTGCGCCCTGCAGCGGCCCGATCTTTATGCGGGAGCAATGTGCTTTTCCTCCGGGTTCTTCACCCTGAATCGTCCCAATCTGTTGATAGAAAACGGCTATTATAGCCGCGAGGAGCTGCAGGGCGTGATTGGCGCGGATTTGCAGGCAGATCCGCTGGACGACCTGGCTGCGCGCGTTCGTACCTGGCCCAAGGATCAAAAAAAGCCGCTGCTCTATCTGGCATGCGGCACGGAAGATCCACTGCATCCCCTGAGTACGGAAATGAACGCAATTTTGCAGGAGAACCACTTTGACGTTTGCTATCAGGAATGGCCTGGGATCCATGATTGGCGTTTCTGGGATGTGGCATTGGAAAAGGGCATGATCTATATGAAGGATCGGCTGCCGGAATAATCAAAAAGGCGCTCGAAGTTTTTCCGAGCGCCTTTTGCGTTGCCTTTGGTCAGCCCTTGACCATTTCACGGTCGCGGAATAGAAGCGAAATGCACCACAGTCCCGCCGCGCCAACCAGCGTGTAGATGATACGGCTGACGACGGCGGCCTGTCCGCCGAAGATGGAAGCGACCAAATCGAACTGGAAAATGCCGATCAGCCCCCAGTTGACGGCTCCGATGATGACCAGAAGCAGCGCAATCTTATCCATAACCAAATGAAAACACCTCCTTGCTTTCGCTATGTATTATGGCAAGGAGGCGTTTGTTATATGCACTTTTTATTGCAGCGCATGCATAAAGCTACCAATGCGCTCCATTGCCTGGGTGATCACTGCATCCGCCGCGGCGTAGGACAGGCGCACAAAGCCGGGCGCGCCGAAGGGCGAGCCGGGCACGACAGCCACAAAGCTGTGCGCAAGCAAAAGCTCGGAGAAGGTCAAATCGTCCGTGATCGTCTTGCCGTCCAGCGATTTCCCGATGGCTGAGCGGATATCCAGCAGCAGATAGAACGCGCCTTGCGGCTGAATACTGGCCGTCAGGCTGGCGTTCTTTACGCAGTCCAGCATCAGACTGCGGCGGCGCTCAAAGCTTTGCTTCATCTGCTGCACGCAATCCTGCGGCCCCTGCAGCGCGGCAAGCGCCGCATACTGGGCGATGCTGTTTACATTGCCAGTGGCGTGACTCTGCAAGGCGGCCATGGCTGCGATCACCATGCGCGGGCCGCTGCCATAGCCAATGCGCCAGCCCGTCATGGCGTAGGACTTGCTGAAACCGGAGATGACGATCGTGCGGGAATACGCATCCTCGCTTATGGAGGCGGGGGAGATGTGCTCCATCCCATCATAAACCAGCGCTTCGTAAATCTCATCGCTGACGACCCAGAAATCATGCTGCTTGGCCAGCTCCATCGCGGCGACGATCAGCTCTCGCGGCCACACCGCGCCGGTGGGGTTGTTGGGGGAGTTGAGGATCATCGCCTTCGTGCGGCTGGTGATGGCAGCGGCCATCTGCTCCGGGGTGGGCAAAAAGAAATTTGCAGGATCAGTGTTGACAAAAACCGGAACGCCGCCCGCCATGCGGATCATTTCAGTGTAGCTGACCCAATAAGGAGAGGGCAGAACCACCTCGTCGCCGGGGTTCAGGATGGCCTGCAGTGCGTGATAAAGCACCTGCTTGGCGCCTGCGCCCACGATGATCTGCCGCGCGTCATAGCGCAGCCCCTTCTGAGCCAGGATATGATCGGCAATCGCCTGGCGCAGCTGCGGGATGCCGCTTACGTCGGTATAACGGGTTTTACCGGTGTTCAGCGCCTCGATTGCGGCCTTGCGGATGTGCTCGGGCGTATCAAAATCAGGCTCGCCTGCGCCCAGGGACAAAACGGGCACGCCTTCGCTTTTCATCTGGGCGACGGCTGCATTGAGCTTGAGGGTGGCGGAGGGGGCAACGCCCCGGGCGGTGGCGGAAAGGGTGAGAGACATAAATAAAAGGCTCCTTAAAAGCAGGATTGCGTGTTAACAAGTTGCATTATACACGCATCCGAACTTTTAATCAAGCCTAAAATTGCAAGTTTTGCGTTTTAAAAATTTATTTTTTGTATTTTATTTGTTTTGCAGCTGGTGTCGCAGGTCATCCACCAGCGAAGCGAAGGCATCCGACGTGCGGATATCCTCGGATACCTTGTCGCAGCCGTGCAGGATGGTGGTGTGGTCGCGGCCGCCCATTGCGTCGCCGATGCGGGACATGCTGCTGTCCGTCAGCTCCCTGCACAGATACATGGCTACTTGGCGCGGGGTAGCGATTTCACGGTTGCGGCGCGGGCCTTTGAGGTCTTCCGGCGTTACATTATAGTAGGAAGCCACCGTGCGCATCACGTCCTCACAGGTCAGGTGACGCGGCTCATGCTTGGCAAATACCTCGCGCAGCGCTTCCTCCACCAGCTGGCAGTCAATTTCACGGCCGGTCAGGGAGGCATAGGCGCTCAGGCGGGTCAGGCAGCCTTCCAGCTCGCGGATGTTGCTTTCCACGCGCTCGGCGATCATCTGGAACACATCGTCGCTGCAGTGCATCATTTCGGTCTGTGCGCGCTTGCGCAGGATGGCGATGCGCGTTTCCAGGTCAGGACGCTGGATATCGGCGATCAGGCCCCACTCAAAACGGCTGCGCAGGCGCTCTTCCAGGCGCGGAATCTCGCGTGGGGGACGGTCACTGGCGATGATGATCTGCTTGCCTGCGGTGTGCAGGGCGTTAAAGGTGTGGAAAAACTCCTCCTGCGTGCTGGTGGCGCCGGCGATGATTTGGATATCGTCAATCAGCAGCACATCCACATTGCGGTATTTTTCACGGAACGCAGCGTTCTGACCCGTCTGAATGGCCGAAATCAGCTCGTTCATGAAGGTTTCACTGGTTACATAATTGATGCGCACGTTGGGGTTGGCCTGCAGCATATAGTGGCCGATGGCGTGCATCAGGTGCGTTTTGCCCAGACCCACGCCGCCGTAGATGAACAGCGGGTTGTACGCCTCAGCCGGAGCTTCAGCTACAGCCAGGCAGGCCGCGTGCGCAAAGCGGTTGCTGTTGCCTACTACAAAGGAATCGAAGGTGTACTTTGGGTTGAGAAACGCGGGCAAGGGCTGTACATCCGCCGGGGCGCTCTTGTAGGATTCGCCCTCGGCCGGGGTGAGGAGCTTTACATGCAGCGGCTTGGAGGCAGCCTGCGTCAGAGCGGCCTCAAGCAGGGGGCCGTAACGCTTGCTGACAAAATTATGGTAGAAATCCGTTGCAGCCTGCAATACACAGGTATCGCCGCGCAGCTCAACAGGCGTAAGCGCGCTTTTGATAAAGGTATTGTAGCTCACCTCGGTAATCTCGTTGCGCAGGATATCACAGGCGTCGTTCCAAAGCTGCGTAATTTCCAACGTAAAGGCCCCCATCTGTATATCATCAATGCATATTGTAATCCGGCACAGCGCGGCGAAATGAGCAAAAAAAACAGCTCCATCTGTCCTGCATTTGGGCAGGCGGTGGATAACTTCCGGTGGATAAACCATCGACCTGTCTGAATTACGGGCTTATCATAGCAGATTTTCGGCAAAAAGGCAATAGTTATCCACAATCCACCTGCTTGCACGCCATGCAGCCGCTTTGGAATACCATTGCGCTATCCCTTGTGGCATGTGGCAGCTGCTGCCACAAGAAGGGGAAAAATGAAGAAATTAGAGAGAAAATATATGCAAAACTATGAATAAATTTGCTTAATTAAAATTTTAGAAATTTCTCATAATTTCTGATCAATTGTTGATCCCCAGGGCTGGGATTTTGCGCGCGGGCATGTTATAATAGCTCGGCTATGAAAGTACGGGAGGGCAGCAATGTGAAAATTACCTATTATGGCACCGGCGACGGCTATGGCATTCCGGAGCCTTTTTGTTCCTGCCGGCTGTGCAGCTATGCCCGCGCGCACAGCGGCAAGGATATCCGCACCCGTTCGCAGGCAACCGTTGACGATATCATGATTGACTGCTCCTCCGATATGTTTGCGCATCAGGCATTTTACGGCCTGGATATGCGCAAGTATCGCCATATCCTGATTACGCACGGGCATTCGGATCATTATGCCGCCTCGGAGATGACCGCCCGCTATCAGGATCCCGATACCTGGCATTTGTACATGCCGCCCGCGCTGGCTGAAAAGGAAGACGCGCGCATGGCAAGCATTCAGGCGAAAAACAGCAAAAATCCCCCCAATCGCACGCCGGTCATCCATGCTATGCAGCCCTTTGAAACCCGCGAGATCGGCGATTACCGCGTCATCGCCCTGCCGTCGCACCATTCGCCCGGCACGGAGACGCTGCTTTATATCGTGCAGCATGGCGGCAAAACGGTGTTCTGGGTGCATGATTCGGGCCTGCTGCGCGAGGATACGATTGCTTACCTGCGCAAGAGCGATTTTCATTTTGATGCGGTGTCCATGGATTGCACGCTGGCGCGCGGCTCCAATTTCACCTCGGCGCATATGGATATCCTGCAGTGCCGCGAAACGGCCGATCTGCTGCGCGATATGGGGCGGATTGATGAGAGGACAGTTTTGCTCCTCAGCCATATCGGCCATCTGATCGATCGTACGCATGACGAGCTTTCGCGCGAGGCGGCGGAGCTGGGCTTTATCGTGGCCTACGATACGATGACACTGGATATTTGACGCTTGAAACCGCCGCTTTTGGGTGGACAAAACGGCAGGTTTGTGATACCCTTGATAAGAGGCGAAAGGGGGCGGGGGCATGGTTGCGCAGGAGCGCGTGACGCGGCTTTTGCAGCCCTGGCTGGGCGCGGCTTTCTTGCAGCGGTGCGATTTGGCGCAGCAGGCGGCGGATACCCTGAACGGCTGCGATATCGCCCAAACGCCCATCGCGCTGCTGGCGAAGAATCTGGATGAAATGATCTTTCATACCCTGCGCGATATGACCTTCGGGGATATGCGCGTGCTCCTGGATGACGGCCGCACTATGCGCGTGCGCGTGGATGATGTGGATGCGATGGCGGACGAGGTGCTATACCTGAAGCTGCAGCAGCTGCCGCGCAATCCAGAGCAGTATCAGCGACTGCGCCAGTTTGCCATGACGCACGAAAGCCTGTCCGCTCTGCGGACGCTTTATCTGCGCTTCGCGGCCTTTCAAACGCCGGACGAGCTGGATTTTATCGCCCGCACCGTGCGCAGCGCGTATTCGCCTTATCGCTGGCACGAATGGCTGCAATAATACGATGATCTATAAAGAAGGAAACTACATTGGGTAAAATTATTGCCATCACCAATCAAAAGGGCGGCGTGGGCAAAACCACCACGGCGGTCAACCTGTGCGCGTGCCTGGCTGAGCAGGGGCGGAAAACGCTGTTGATCGACGCCGACCCCCAGGGCAACGCTTCCAGCGGCGCGGGGGCGAAGGCCGGCGCGCAAACGCTGTATGAGGTGCTGCTGGGCACGGCGACGGCGGAAAAGTGCATCGTATCCACCGATACGCCCGGCATGGACGTACTGCCCGGCGATATCCGCCTGGCTGCCTGCGAGGTGGAAATGGTGCAGCTGGAGCGGCGCGAGTATCGCCTGCGCGCGGCGCTGCGTCCGCTGCTGGATCGCTATGATTATATTCTGATCGACTGCCCGCCGTCGCTGGGGCTGCTAACCATCAATGCCCTGACGGCGGCAAACAGCGTGCTGATTCCCATCCAGTGCGAATATTATGCCCTGGAGGGCGTAACCAGCCTGATGGATACCGTGGCACGCATCAAGCGAGGGTTGAACGCTTCGCTGGATATCGAGGGCGTGCTGCTGACCATGCTGGACGGCCGCACCAACCTGGGATTGCAGGTGGTGGCGCAGGTGAAAAAGCACTTCCGTGGCAAGGTATTTGCCACCATTGTGCCGCGCAATGTGCGTTTGGGCGAGGCGCCCAGCCATGCGCTGCCTATTAACCGCTATGATCCGCGTTCTACCGGCGCGGAGGCCTACCGCGCCCTGGCGCGCGAGGTGATGGCGCGCAACGGCGATAAGCCCGCGCGCTGAACACGGAACCCTTCAAAGGAGGAAACGCCCTTATGGCGACCAAACATGGCCTGGCGCGCGGTCTGGATGCGCTGCTTCCCGAAACCGATCTGCCCGCTGGCGTAACGGAAATTGCCGTCAGCCAGCTCGATCCCAATCCCGATCAGCCGCGCCGCACCTTTGATACGCAGGCGCTGGAGGCGCTGGCGGAAAGCATCCGGCAGGCGGGCGTTCTGCAGCCGCTGCTGGTGGTGGAAAACGGCGCGCGCTACCGCATTGTGGCGGGCGAGCGGCGCTATCGCGCGGCGCGCATGGCGGGGCTGCAAAGCGTGCCCTGCGTGGTGCGCGATATGACCGAGCAGGAGCGCATGGAGGCCGCGCTGATTGAAAACTTGCAGCGCGAGGATTTGAACCCCATTGAAGAGGCGGCGGGCATCCGCGCCCTGATGGAGGAGTGCGGCTATACCCAGGAGCTGGCCGCCAAGCGCGTGGGGCGTTCGCGCCCTGCGGTGGCGAACCTGCTTCGCCTGCTGCAGCTGCCCGAGAGCATCCGCGAGCTGGTCAAGGCGGGCGAGCTGTCTGCCGGTCATGCGCGCGTGCTGGCGGGACTGGCGGATGAAAGCCGTCAGTTGGCGCTGGCCGAGCGCGCGGTGCGCGAGGGCATGTCCGTGCGCGAGCTGGAAAGGCTGGCTGCCCAGCCCGGCGAAAAGCCCGCCAAGCCCGAGCCTAAGCCCTTGCCTTCGGAGCTGAACGATATGCAGGAGCGTCTGCAAAATGTGCTTGGCGTTCGCACGGCGCTGCATGGAAACCTGAAAAAGGGAAAGATTATCCTGCAGTATGATTCCGCTGAGGAGCTGGAGGCCATCTACGAGGCCATGGAACGGCTGGAAAATGAATGAAAGGCAAAACGCAATGACCGAATATAAGCATGCAAGGCTGCAAAGGCGCGCCCGTGCGCTGCTGGCGCTGTCCGCAGCGCTGCTGATTCTCTTTGCGGCGCTGATTGTGGCGCTCAGGACGGTGGACGTGCAGAACGTTGGGCCGAACGGTTCGCAAATCGGACTGGCGACGCTGAACCTGCGCGTGCATCAGCGCACAGGATTGCAGATGGGCTGGTATGATATCACCGACAAGCTGGGCAAAATCTGCATCCTGATCGCGCCCTGCTTTGCGCTCTTAGGGCTGTATCAGTTGATCCGGCGCAGGAGCCTGAAGCGCGTGGACGCCGATCTTTGGGCGCTGGCCGGTCTGTATGTGGCGCTGGGCGCGGCGTATGTGCTGTTTGAAAAGGTGATTATCAATTATCGCCCCGTCATCCTGCCCACGGAGACGGCGCTGGAGGCCTCCTTCCCGTCCTCGCATACCATGTTGGCCGTGTGCCTGGTTTCCTCGGCGCTGGTGCAGGCGGAGCGGCGCATCGGCAATCAGAAAGTGCTGTTCCTGCTGGATATGCTGGGCGTGCTGATGATGCTGGTCATGTCGGTGGGTCGTCTGGCTTCCGGTGTGCATTGGCTGACCGACGTGCTGGGCGGTGTGCTGCTGGGCGCGGCCCTGACGGCGGCTTATGCCGGTGTTGTGGCGCGGCTGGATGCAGCCAAAGCGGCCAAAGCGGACTGACGAACGAGCGGGCAGGGGAAAAGCGCGGCATGCGCGCGATCCTGCCCGTTTCTTATGCAAAATAGAACGTTAAAATAATTGTAAAGTTCCGCATTTCATGTTACAATAACCGCTGTACTATTTTGGGGAGGAATGAACGCATGGAAATGAAGACGCTGATTGCGCAGATTGTGGACGCGGCTGTCCGGACAGCGTACCCCGGCGTGGACGCCGGCACCAATTATGAGGCGCTGCTGGAGGTTCCGCCTGACAGCAAGCTGGGCGATTTTGCTTTTCCCTGCTTTAAGCTGTCCAAGGCGCTGCGCATGGGCCCGCCCATGATTGCCCAGAAGCTTGCGGCGGCGATTGACCGTCCTGAGGTTTGCACCGCGCAGCCTGTGAACGGATATCTCAATTTCTTCCTCAATCGCGGCAATTTTGCCAAGGATACCCTGCAGAAGGTGATGGCCGCGCCCGAACGCTGGGGCAGCGGCAATGAGGGCGAGGGCAAAACCGTGGTGCTGGATTATTCCAGCATCAACATTGCCAAGCGCTTCCATATCGGCCACCTCAGCACCACCATGATCGGTAATTCCCTGTGCCGCATCTATGGCTTCCTGGGCTGGCATACCGTGTCCGTCAACCATCTGGGCGACTGGGGCACGCAGTTTGGCAAGATGATCTGCGCCTACAAAAAGTGGGGCAATAAAGAAGAAGTGGAAAAGGGCGGCGTGGACGCGATGACCGCCCTGTATGTGCGCTTCCATGAGGAGGCCGAAAAGAACCCCGAGCTGGAAAACGAGGGCCGCGCCTGGTTTAAGAAGATCGAGGACGGCGATCCCGAAGCGCTGGAGATTTTTAACTGGTTCAAGGACGTCACCCTCAAGGACGCCAGCCGCGTATACAAAAAGCTGGGCGTGCAGTTTGACTATTACACGGGTGAGAGCTTCTACCATGATAAGACTGACCGTGTGGTGAATGAGCTGAAGGAGAAGGGTCTGCTGACCGAAAGCGACGGTGCGCAGGTGGTGGATCTGAGCGATGACAACATGCCGCCCTGCCTGATCCTCAAGAGCGACGGTACCACCATTTACGCTACCCGCGACCTGGCGGCCATCTTCTACCGCAAGGATACCTTCCATTTTGATAAGTGCCTGTACGTCGTGGCCTATCAGCAGGATCTGCACTTCCGCCAGGTGTTCCGCGTGGTGGAAAAGATGGGCTATCCCTGGGCTAAGGATCAGCTGGTGCATGTGGCCTTCGGCATGGTCAGCTATGAGGGACAGAGCCTGTCCACCCGCAAGGGACATGTGCTGTACCTGGACGAGCTGCTGGATCGCGCGGTGGAAAAGGCACTGGCTATCATTGAAGAAAAATCCCCCAACCTTGAAAATAAAGAAGAAGTCGCCCGTCAGGTGGGCGTGGGCGCGGTGATCTATTCCGACCTGCAGAACAGCCGCATCAAGGATATCGATTTCTGGTGGGATCGCGCGCTGAACTTTGACGGAGACACGGGCCCCTATGTGCAGTATACCTATACCCGCTGCTGCTCGGTAATGCGCAAGGCGGGCGAGGCGGCCGCGCAGCCCGATTACAACGCGCTGCTGGATGACGAGGCCCAGCTGGTGCTGCGCCTGTTGGCGCGCTTCCCTGAGGATGTGCGCGCAGCCTGCCGCACCAACGAGCCCTTTATGATCACCCGCGCCACCACCGATCTGGCCAAGGCCTATAATAAGTATTATTATGAGCACCGCATCCTGGATGGAGAGCCGGGCGAAATCGCCGCGCGTGTGCAGCTGACCGACGCTGTGCGCCAGGTGATCAAGACCGGTCTGTATCTGATTGGCATGGAAGCGCCTGAGCGCATGTAAGCGCGCGCTTTTGCACAAGATAAAGCAAAGATCATACCGCACAATTGATTTGTGCGGTATTGCTTGAAATGGTTGGAAGAGGGGAATTACATGCGTTTTACCAAGATGCAAGGAATCGGCAACGATTATCTGCTCATCAATTGCTTTGAGGAATATGTGCCGGATCCTTCGCGTCTGGCGGTGGAAATGTGCCGTGAGCATGTGGGCGTGGGCGCGGACGGCATTGTGCTGCTGGAGCCGGGCGAAAGCTCGCCCTTTGCCATGCGCATTTTCAACCGCGATGGCAGCGAGGCTGAAATGTGCGGCAACGCCGCCCGCTGCATCGGAAAATTTGTGTATGAGCGCGGCATGACTGCGGATACGGCGTTTTCGCTGGACACCAGGAGCGGCATCCGTGCCCTGCAATTGCAGGTGCAGGATGGCAGGGTAGAATCCGTCACCGTGGATATGGGCACGCCGGTGCTCAATCCCAGCGAAATTCCGGTGGATCTGCCCGGCCAGATGGTGCTGCGCCATCGCCTGCAGGTGCTGGGGCAGATGTGGTTTATCACCTGCGTCAGCATGGGCAATCCGCACTGCGTCATCTTTGTGCGCGATCCCGAGGTGCTCGATCTCAATTCCATCGGCCCAGCCTTTGAGCATTATTCCCTGTTCCCACGCCGCACCAATGTGGAATTTGTGCGCGTGATCAGCCGTGATGTGCTGCAAATGCGCGTCTGGGAGCGCGGCACGGGCGAAACCCTGGCCTGCGGCACGGGCGCGTGCGCGGCGCTGGTGGCGGCGGTGCTGTGCGGTCATGCCGACCGCAAGGTGCAGATGAAGCTGGCTGGCGGCAACCTGATGCTCAACTGGAACGCCGAGGACAACCATGTATATCAAACCGGCCCGGCCGCCTTTGTGTTTGACGGCGAATGGCTGGGCTAAGGCTTGGACTGATATCATTGCATTGCGTGGAGAGGAGCCTGTTTCGCTATGCCTGCCCTGAACCCCTACCTTGCCTCCATGCCGGCGGGATACCTGTTCCGCGAGGTGGCCAAGCGCATTGATGATTATCAGCGCATCCACCCCGAGGATAAGGTGATCAGCCTGGGTATTGGCGATGTTACGCGCCCGCTGTCTGCGGCGGTGACGCGCGCCATGGCCTCTGCCGCGCTGGAAATGGGCACAAAAGAGGGCTTTCGCGGTTATGGCCCGGAGGGCGGCTATCCTTTCCTGATCAAAGCGATCTATAAAAATCTGTATGAGCCGCGTGGGGTGACGTTGTCCAGCGACGAGATCTTTGTCTCTGATGGCGCCAAAAGCGATACTGCCGCTTTGCAGCAGCTGCTGTCCTCTGAGGCACGCATCGCCGTGACCGATCCGGTTTATCCGGTCTATATTGACAGCAACGCTATGGCTGGCCGCGCGGGGGAATACCGCAACGGTCTGTGGTCGCAGGTAGAATATTTGCCCTGTACGGCGGAAAACGGCTTTGTGCCGCCGCTGCCGCAGCACTATGTGGATGCGATTTATCTGTGCTTTCCCAACAATCCCACGGGCGTGGCTCTGACGCTGCCTGAATTGCAGCGCTATGTGGATTGGGCTGTGCAGAATGGCGTGCTGATCTTTTATGACGCTGCATATAGCGCTTTTATCACATCGTCCACTGTGCCGCATACCATATATGAGTGCCGCGGGGCCAAGAGCTGCGCCATCGAATGCGGCTCGTTTTCCAAGCTGGCGGGCTTTACGGGCGTGCGCTGCGGCTACTGCGTGGTGCCGCGCGAGCTGTACGGCGGCACGCTGCACCGCATGTGGAGCCGCATGCAGTCTGCCCATCGCAATGGCGTATCCTATCCCGTTCAGCGCGCGGCCGAGGCGGTATTCACCCCGCAGGGCATGCGCGACTGCCGTGAAAATATCGACTATTATATGAACAACGCCCGCGTGATCCGCAACGCGCTGCGCGGCGCGGGGCTGGAGGTTTTCGGCGGTGTGGACGCGCCCTATGTGTGGCTTAAAACGCCGGGCGGCATTTCCGGCTGGCAGTTTCTGGATTTCCTGCTGGAGCACGCGCAGGTGGCTGGCACGCCCGGCGAGGGCTTTGGCCCCAGCGGCGCAGGCTACTTCCGCCTGACGGCCTTTAGCACGGCCGAACATACCCAGGAGGCTGTGGCGCGCATCTGCCGCGCGCTGTGATGTCGCATGAAGAATACTGAAAATACAGGGAAGTAGTTGACAATTGAGTGCTTATGTGAGTATAATATTTCCAGTTATATTATTTTCACAGGGAGGCATTTGTTATGAAAAAGGCACTTGCGGTATTCGTTGCCCTGCTACTTATTTGTGGCACATGCTTTGCAGAAGGGCTGGATTACGCTTCCATGACCGATGCGCAGCTTCATGATATTGTAAACGCGGCGAGAAATGAACTGACCAAACGGGAACTTATAGCTGCTCAGAATACCGTGTTGTGTGAGCAAGACGGTGTGCAGGTGTACTTAAATGGCAAATATCAATTGTTGAAAAGTGATGAAAACGTATACATCGAGTTGGGTGTGATTGTCATCAACGATAGCGATAAGAGCATTTCGATTAATATCAATGAATGCAGTATCAATGGTTGGACAACGTTCGCAATGGGTGTGAGTGAAACGCCTGCCGGCAAGAAACAAAAAGGTACGATTACCCTTCGGATTTCTGATGCTGATATTTCAACCTTTGAAGAAATTGATGACCTTGAAATAGCTTTTCAGTTGTATAATATGAGCGAATGGGAAATTGTTTCCAATACTGATGTGGTTACAGTTAGTTTTAATAAATAGATAAGAAAGCCAGAATATGAACTGACCCGAATGTGGAGATCTTTAGCCTGACAGGGAGCATATACTACGCTCCTTTTTTATTATTAAATCATGTTGTAATGTAGACGTTTTTTGCTTGACAAGCTGGGGGATTCTGCTATATAATCATAAACAAATACGGCTTTAGACCGTATCCTTGCCGGTGTGATGGAATTGGCAGACGTAGTGGACTCAAAATCCACCGCCAGCGATGGCGTGCCGGTTCGAGTCCGG
>ERZ827150.307-NODE-307-length-78155-cov-17.680230_pt1 | contig 78155 bp, 78 predicted proteins | sample MGYA00519779_ERZ827150 | MGnify/ENA primary metagenome ERZ827150 (study PRJEB31778, sample SAMEA3449267) | human gut metagenome | biome: human gut; feature: human-associated habitat; material: faeces | place: United Kingdom | collected 2010/2012 ...
AAGCGGGACTACCCGCTGAAAGGCAAAGCCTTCTGTGGCTGCTGCGGTCATGCGCTGTCCCGCACCATGCAGAAAACCTCATATTATCACTGCCGCCATTCCGAGGCGGACGTAGAAAGCCGCTGCCACAAGATGCGTCTGAACGCCGCAGAGCTGGAACAAGCGGTATTCCTGACGCTGAAAAAGCAGATGGAAGCCGCCGCACCGCTTGCCCCGGACGGTTCGCTCCGGGTGAAGGCTTCCGTACCGGAACGCGCCGAATATGAGCAGCAGATCGAGGCGCTGCAAGACGGCAAGCGCACTCTTTACGAACACTATCTTATGGGCGAGATTGACCTGAACACCTACAAGGCGGAAAAGGCCGCGTGTGACGAGCTGCTATTGAAAACAAAAAACGCCTATGCCGCAGTATTGGCACAGGCGAAGCAGAAACAGGACGAACAGGCACGACAGGACAGCCGCAAGGAGGCATCCAAAGCACTCTTTGATGCGGACACGCTGACCACCGAGCTGGCCGAGCTGCTGATCGACCGGGTGCTGGTGTACCCCGATAAGCGCATCGAGATCGCATACAAAATCCAAGACATTTTCGATTGAGGAGGCAGACATGAAAATCGCTTTCTATTGCAGAGTGGACGGACAGGGCTTCGGCTTTGTCCTCCCCGATGAAGCTGACAAGCTCCGCGAGTTTTTCGCCGAGCATCAGGATAAGCCTGCGCTTGAAAATCCATCAAGCGCAAGCTGAAAATTTTTGTCGTGTGCTTGACATACGGGTGACGAAGGTCATGGAAGCGTATTTTCTTTAGCCCGTTGTTCTTTATCACGATGCTGAAATGCTGTGTGATATAATTCGGCTTGATTCGCTCTCCCAACTCATCTACATAGATGTAGTCCAAATACTTTCTGCAATACGCGCTGCCACATACCCGCCGATTGGTTTCTTGCTCCGCTTTCATACGAAGCAGCAGCTCCTCAAACGGTTTTACCAACGGCAACGTGCGATGACTGGACTTTGTTTTCGGCCGTTCCTTGTCAATCATAGTTACCTTACCATCCAACATAACCTCTGTGACGGTGTGCTTGATTGTGAAGGTTTTGCGTTCAAAATCGATCGCGTCCCATTTTATGCCGACGATCTCACTACGGCGCAAACCGTAGAATGCGCCAAGGGTGACGGCAAACTCGATACGCTTGCCTTTGACGACGGAAAACAGGTTTTCCAGTTCCTTTTCGTTGTAGGTGGTAGCCACATATTTGTTCTTCTTTGGTCGTTCGACTCTATCTGCTGGATTGAAGTCGATCAAGCCGAGCTTCAGTGCGTATTGGAGCGCCTTTCTTATATTGGCGTGACGATGAATCACTGTATTGGCGCTTACCTTCTCCACATTCAAGCTATATAGATAGTAGTCTTGAATATGTTTAGGAGTAAGTTCCGAGAGCGTAAGCCCCTTGTCCTTAAAATAAGGATTGATGCGGCTTTTGATTACCATAGCATAATTGGCATAGGTTATAGGCGTATTTCTTAAGGCAACACCTAAAATAGTCGATTGGACAATACCCTGGATACTGTTGCTAACGGCAATCCTATCAGCTAATGTGCTTCTCGGTTGGGGTATTAACTCTAGTATACAGGGGGTTCTGTCCTGCGGAATCTCGGTGTTGGGGAATCAACTCTACAAGCAGGCGCAGTTAGGGGTACACGAAAGCGGATTCCAGAAGAAAAAGTAAATAGTAAGTGTTGTCGGATAGGAGCCGCGAAACAGCCGACGGGTAATATCTTCATTTTATAGTGGCAGGGGTGGGGCCGGAAGATTATATATATAGCTGCGCCTCTATCGGCGCAGCGCTTTTTATTATTCTGCAAAATGTTAATTTTATTTTACTTATGGCGGATGAACGTGACATAATTTGAAAGGCAATATATAATAAAACAATAAAGCTGCGCAGGAGGTCAACATGAGAATGAGGGTTTTTATTGCATTGCTTTGCTGCCTTATGCTGTCCGGCTGTCAGCATAGTGCGTCCTTGCCTGCTGCCGATAAGGTTGAAACAGAGGATATGGCAGAGTGGGATACTGAAAAACCGGCTGACGGAAAGATCATTGACTTTGATGGAGACGGTATTGAGGACGCTGCGGCATTGTCGATAGTGGATAAGGACTATGCAAAGCTGACAGTTACCCGCGGAAGAGGAAAAACCTTAGAAGAAGAAATTCCCGGATGGTGGTGGTTCGTTGACCATGAAACAGGACGTGACAGCCTTGAACCGACCGATGTGCCAGTTTGCGATTTTGACGGTGACGGCAAGGATGAAATGTTAATACAGCTGGCTTTTGCCGGAAGCAGCGGCCCCAGCAGAGAAATACATATTTTCAAGGTTGAAAATGATAAATTAGTTGAGCTGCCGCTGGATTATATTTTGCCGGATATATCCGACCTGCCGGATAAAACCGATTATTTAAGTCAATTTAAAGATATCAATGATAATTGCCTTGGGGCACAGATAGTCCGCGGGGATGACGATAGACCCCTGCTGCGCGTAAGGCAGTATGATTTAGCCACTTCAAATTACGACGGCTCATGGTATGTGGATTGTGCGTTCACCGGTCAGGGCTGGGCCGTAAAACGGGTGACGTGGAGCAGGGTGTTCCCGGAGCTTGACGGCAATGAACACGGCAGAACTATGCCTACCATGGTATCTCAGGCTTCTCACAGCGCCAAAGCCGGCTCGAACACGATTTATGCCCGCCCGAGCGACGCCAAATCCGATGCTCATCTGATATATGACGGGGTATCCGGCCGTATATTGGCAACGCTGGTCAGGCTCTCTGATAATGAACCGGCGCTTCGCTTTAAGGATTCCGGCGGGAAAGAAGTGGATATTGATATACCTTGTCTGCCGTATGATGGGGTTTGGCTCACAGCCGATTTTGCAGATATCGATAACGACGGCGTTGAGGAAGTCATAGTTCAGGTTGACCACAATACGACCATGGGAGATAAATGGGTCAGCGTATTCGATATTAAGGACGGCGTCCCGGCCTTGGAGTTGCTCATATACAGCGGCTGGCCATTTGCGTCTCAATGGGGCATTCTTCCGGCGGGGCATACAAACGACGAATGGCGTGAGCTATTGATAGGGTCGCTGCGCTCAAATTGCGCTATCATGGAGCTTTACAGCATTGAAAGCGCTTCCATAATGGGCGAAGCTGCGCCGCACTATATAACAGTTTATTATCGAAATGCCGATTCGGAGCCGACCGATGATCTTCGGAGCCTCGAGCTTTATTTTGATTAATATGGGGAAACAGTGCAGAGCTTTGTGCTCTGCACTGTTGGTTATTTATTTATAAAAATAGTTACCGCCAATAGGATTCCCCGGATAGGGGGTTGCCCCACTCGGAATACCCGCTTCAGATGACTTGAAATTCGTATAGTTGCCACTACGTAACTCCGAATGGTACGTTTTACTTGAAGAGAAAGCAGAGCCTATTACTGAAATAGCATTAGCCCATTTCGTAGATGTCCTTCTAGGAGCAGTTGTTTCGCCATTAGTCTTATACATGGAAGTAAACTGAGAACTGTTCTGAAAAACCACATCCTTAACCGTATTGGGATAGCCGCTCAAACGAACTCGATTAGCAATAATTTGAGCAACAGCCTTTTGACCAGTAGTGCTGCTATCTGATTCTCCATAGATACACCTTGCAACTACTTCTGATTCAGACATAGATGCCTTCTTATCGGCGCATTTGTAGCCGATGTAAGGTTTTCCCCAGTTTTTACGGTTATCAGCATAAGCGGATATTGTTGCTGCTTTCTGCCTTGTTGAGCTTCCGGCAATGCCATCTATGCTCATATCATTTTGAAGCTGAAACTGGAGAACTGCTTTTAAAGTAGCTTTGCCGAATATTCCATCTGCTGTGCCAATGGCAGTATAACCAATATTTGAAAGGTTAGTCTGAAAGGTTTTAATATCAGATACCATTGGTGCATTTGGACCATATTTGTAATTTGGCCCGCTGTTGATTGAAACGGGATTGGTATATGAATCATAAAACTTTTTCAAAAGCATCCAAGACTTATTGCCTACAATGCCATCAACAATAGCCCCATAATCATTCTGGAAAGATTTAACCTTATTTACCGTTGTGGTATCATAAGAATTACCAGAGGACGAAACAGTATAACCAGCTGTATTTAGATACTTTTTCAGCTGAGTTACTGCGGTTCCAGTATCACCTTGATGGAGGGTTCCACCGTTATTCATCTGTTCAACAGAAACAACAGACATTTTTTCGTATTCCTTTCGTTTGAATTTACTATTTGGGATCCCTTAATCACAAATAGTAAAGCATTGTATCTTTCGTTTAAAGTGACATAATGGAGCCATTAGCCTTTTTTGATGACAAACTTTGGTTTTAAGTTTATTCACATATTCATGCTATACTATACTTACTATTTTGCGGGAGGTCTTACCATGCGCCTTTTGATAGCTATCCTCTGCTGCCTCATGCTGTGCGGGTGCGTTTCTCAGACTGTAATTAATGCTCAAGCCAATAACCCAATACCTACACCCGCTTTCCCGTAATTGCCTAATGAGGAATCACAGGATAGTATGTATATTTCTTCCATACCATCCGAAACGCAAAATATCGGAGAGGAAGGCTTTATCCCTGCCGACGCAAGCGTGATGTCCAAATACAGCTATGTGTTGTCTTCCCATACAGAAGACATTTACCCTGCGGACAGCAACTTCTGCTATTATATCGAAAACCAGAGCAGCGAAAAAACATACGGACTTCGAAGCAGGAGCTATGCCATTGAGGAAATAAGGGATATTGCCGATTCAGTTCAGAATAATTATTATGATGATAACAGCTTTGACGTTATCAGTTTCCTTTCAAATGCCGGTATAGAAGGCATCGAACAGATACAAAAGCTTGAATCTTATGATACCCTGCATAGCATCTATATCACTGAGGTTCCGTCCCATAACAAGATCTGTCTCATTTTGAAATACTTCAGAAATTATGGTTTTGCTGTTATATTTGAAGGGGAGCCATCCGGTTATTCGGCAAAGAATGCAGTAATGGGTTGGCATTTGGGAAGCTTCAGCTATAACGGCAATCAGTGGCTTATATTTTCTCAATATACAAATTGCCTGTGGTTAAACGCAGCTACCGGCAATATCGATTTATCCTATACCGACACATATTACGAAACGGGTCCAGTAGCGGAACAAGTATATATGGGTGAGAACTTTTATGTGTCAGCTCCGCAGCTTTGTGGCACAGGCGAAAATAATTACATTTCGTTGGAATTGTATAAAAGAGTGTATTATGATTATTACTCAGAAATTGAAAACGGAGATACTATAGCTGAAGCACCATCGCCAGACGAGGCAGCCTTTTGTTGCCACATTAAGCTGTATTACAGTAATGATCGTAGAGCTTTTTATACTAAAAACGAAGCCTGCCGCGACTATCTTGTCGCCCCTTATTCTATCGACAGTATAAAATATTTCGTTCCATCCTTTATAAACCGGCTTTCAGAATTTGAAGACGAATATCATAAACGTTTGATGACCGAGTATATTAAGTAGGTGGCGCGGTACTGTCACTCCCTTATTTTTTAAAGAGCGTAGTAGTATTTTAGTAGTGCTAGCGCGATTAATTATTATAAAGGCGCAAATTGCAATAACAATTTGGACACCCCGTGGTAGATAGCCTCGGCCGCGGATGGAGCCGCAGGCTCTGTCCGGGGGGCGAGGATGTCGCAACCGTCAGGCTGCGTAGACAGCATCAAGAAAGGCTGCAAACAGTTCCTCCGGGGTGCGGTAGCCCAGCTTCTTGCGAGGGCGTCCGTTCAGCTCATCAGCAGCAGACAAGATGTACTCTGGAGAGAAGGATTCAATGGAGGCACCCTTGGGCACGAAGGCTCGGAACAGCCCATTGTGACGCTCGTTTTGGGGACGCTCTCAGGCTGTGTAGGGATGAGCGAAGAAGGCTTTGGTTCCCCACTTCTCCACCTTGGCAAAGTCAGCAAACTCGCTTCCGTTGTCCACCGTAATGGTCTTAAAGATCTGGGGGAAGTGTTCGTCATACTCGTCATGGAGCTCATTCATGAGGTTCATGACCGCCTCGCTGGTTGTGCCAGGAATACGGAACGCAAGGTAGGTTTCCGTCTTTTTCTCCAACAGAGAAAAGGCAACAGACTCTTTTCCGGCACGCTTGCCAACCACGGTATCGCCCTCCCAATGGCCCTCTTCAAGACGGAGGGATGCAATTTCCGGATGCTCTGAAATACTTGTGCCGTAACGCTTTTTGTTCTCCCGCACCCGGCGCTTCTTCGTTTTGCGCTTCAATGCCTCGGGGAGTTCCGTTGGATGGACAACTGTCCATTCCAGACCATGTTGTAGAGGGTCCGGGAACAAACCATCTCAGACGGCTCAAACAGGTGGTGCAGCTTGGCGTAGCCACAGCAGGCATCCAGAGACCACTTGTGTTCCTTGAACTGCTTGACTACCCAACGAAGGAAGTGGGCGCAGCGGCAAATCCGATGGTGTTTCCGAGAATGCTTCCTGTTGGCCTTGTAGACGGCCTCTCCATGCCTTGCTGAGTAACCGGGTTTCCTGCCCTTATTGCTCTTACGAGGCGGTGTGCCGCGTCGTAGTTCGTTTGCCACGGTAGACGGCGAGCAACCTATCTCTCTGGCGATGGCTCTGTTTGTGTAGCCTTGGCACTTGAGATGTTGGATAGCCCCTCGTTCTTCACGCTGAAGGTGCTGTCCCTTCTTGCGTTCTGCTGGCCCTGTGATATAATCTTGGCAGTCCATAGTGATTGCCCTCCCTTGGCAGATGTTGTGTAGGAACTTCATTCTACCATGCTGGAAAATCACTATGGATTTTTTTGTTAGGTGTCCAACTTCATTATGCAATCAACCATTAATTTAAAAAACAACGAGCCTGTGCAATGGGGAAAAGTCGCGCTATGCTATCGAAGGCCGAAGGTGGCGGCGCTATTTGGCGTTGCGGCTGCTGAAGGAGATAAGCACGAAATCATCCTCTCCGCAATTCTTAAGGTTGTGCTTTGTGCCGGCATATATATATAGGCTGTCGCCTTTTTTTAAATAGATGATCTCATTTTCAAAATATACATCTGCAGATCCTTCAAGAACAAACATACATTCATCGTATGTGTGCAGTATCATGCCCTCCGAGGAAAAGCATCCGGAGGGAGTGGTATAGATAGTTCCGCGCATGGCGCAATCATCGTTAATCGGGGTAAAGACCTCGCTCTTTGTCTTGAGCTCGGGAAGGATTACTTTGTTGCGCTGATCGGCAAAGGATACATAAAATGATCTGTCTTGAGGGGGAGACTGTTCTGGGTTTTCGGGGGCAAGCAGGGATACCATGGGAATATTAAGAGCCTCTGAGAGCTTGCGGAGCACGGAAAGAGAGGGCTGCTTTAGCCCGCGCTCTATTTGGCTGAGATAGCTGGCTGTACAGCCTATATCAGCGCTTAGGGTGGATAAATTTATGTTTTTTGCCTTCCTGATAGATTTAAGATAACTGCTGTTTACCATGTGCGAAAAGCTCCTTTATATGCCGCAGGTTAGTATCATCAATATAATTATAAATTACAAATTATTCTTTTTCAAGGACGATGATAAGCGCGGGCCTGGTTGCTGCGGAGGAACAATGATTGCAGCAAAGAAAAAGGCGAGTATTGCACATCGGATGAGACAAAATAGTGAAATAATTTAATATTGACAAATATAAAAATCACGCTTAAAATACCGTTAATTAACATATAGTTAATTAACGGCAACGCAGACATCGTATATCAGTGAACAAAGCAAGTATAACACAGAGGCAGGAGAAGAAAAAATGGAAAGCAGCAAGGTCGGGCGCAATATACCCCAGATACCTGTGGTGGATGCACATTATGACTTGGGTATGTTTCTACAGCAAGAACGGCAAAAGGGAAAGCGAAAAATAATAGAGACAGAGCTTATGCCGGAATTGAGGCGGGGCGGGGTCCAGGTTTTGGTAAGCGCTATATATGTAGATGAAAACAGCGTCAGCGGCAGCGCGCTGAGGCAGGCATGTAACCAGATCGCGGCATTGCAGGCAGAGATGAAGGAGTCGCCTGACCTGTTTTCCGTGTGTACCTCCGCCATGGAAATAGAAAAGGCGAGAAAAGAAGGGAAACCGGCTATTATCATGTCCTTTGAGGGGATAGAACCGCTGGGGAGAAATGTCGAGCTTCTGGATTTCTTTTATGAATCGGGTGTAAGGGGAATAGGTCTTGCACATGCCCGGAGGAACTTGGCCTGTGACGGTGCCATGTACACAAACAGCCCGCACAATATCGGGGCCGGGTTGACTGACTTTGGCGTAGAGCTTGTGGAAAAAGCACAGGAGCTCCACATGCTGATAGACGTATCGCATTTGAACGATGCCGGAACGAAGGATGTGCTGGATATCGTCAAGGGACCCGTCATAGCCAGCCACAGCAACTGCCGCGCACTGAATCCAACGTTGAGGAACATCGACGATACACTGCTGCGGCGCATTGCGGACAGCGGCGGAGTCATAGGGCTCAATGGATGCAGCGTGCTGGTAAGCGACAGAGAAGGCAACGCAAGCATGGAAATGTTGATAGAGCATTTAAACCATCTGGTGAATGTTGCCGGTATAGAGCATGTGGGCTTAGGCTTCGACATAGCTCAGATGATACTTCCGGATGCGTACATAACGGTGAATGGGATAAAGCAGAAGGTCGTGGATATCGTTGTCAGCCACGGGGATATACCGGAGTTTACCGAAGAGCTTCTGAAGCATGGATATACGGAGGAAATGCTGAGGAAGATATACGCGGAGAACTTCCTCAGAGTATATCGGGACGTGCTGGTTTGATAATAGATTAAAAATCGGCTTTACATCATAAAAGCATCGATTAAAGAAAAGGAGAAAAAAGATGAAAAAATTGATTGCACTCGTGTTGTCGCTGCTTGCAGTGTCAAGCCTTGTAGCAGGCTGCAGCTCGGGCAAAGGCACAACCGTAAACAGCGGAGAAAAGTCCGTCACCTTCTCCCTGCTCTCTTCCCCTGCCAGCCTTGACCCCGCGACGACAACGGATGGCCACTCCCTGATGGTAGAGACCCAATTGTTCAGTATGCTGGTAGAAAGCAAAGGCGGCACCTCCAACGAGATAAAGCCTGATATAGCTGAGAGCTGGGAAATTAGCGAGGACGGGCTGACCTACACGTTTAAGCTCCGCGACGATGTATATTTCCACAACGGCAAGCTGCTGACCGCAGACGACGTTGTTTATACATTCAACAGGGTAATGACCGAGCCCTATACTTCCTACTATGCTGCACCCATCAAGTCCGTTGAGGCTACCGATGAGCACACCTTTGTTGCACATCTCAACTATCCGTTTGCGGACTTCCTGACACTGGTCGGCGGTATCTATTTCGGTATCTGCTGCGAGGAAGCCATTACCGCAGGCAGCGACTTTATGTATAAGCCCGTCGGTACCGGCCCCTACAAGCTGGAGGGCGGATATATCCCCGGACAGGCCTTTAAGTTTGTCTACAATGATCAGTATTATGGCGCAGAGCCCGACATCAAGGAGATAAACTTCAAAATTCAGCCGGATACCAACACTGCCGTCATCTCCCTGCAGAACGGTGAGGTCGATTTTATCCCTGCGCTGACTGTGAACGACATCGGAACTATAGAGAACGATGAAAACCTTGCGCTTTACCAGGCTCCCAGCTATACTATCCATTATGTGTGCTTCAACAAGAACAATGCGCCTTGGAACATCAAGGAAGTCCGTCAGGCCATAAACTATGCGATCAACAAACAGGATCTGCTGGACGGCGCCCTGAATGGCATCGGCACCATTGCAAACGCGCCCTTGAACAGCCTGCACCTCGGCTACAACGACAGCATACCCTTTAACGAGTATGACCTCGATGCTGCAAAGGCCAAGATGGTGGAAGCGGGATATCCCGATGGTTTCTCCTGCAACCTGATGGTAAACAGCAATAATGCGGTTTCCATGAAGATAGCGCAGATCATGCAGAACCAGTTGGCGCAGATAGGCATCGACGTGTCCGTTGAACAGCTTGAAAAGGCTGCTTGGAGCGACAATCTCAACAAGGTTAACTTTGAGTTTGCACTGGGTACCCTTAACTGGTCGGATACCAACAATATGGTAACCTATCTTTACCATACCAACGGCGGCTTCAACTATGACCATGTTTACAGCAGCTCCGCAATGGACGAAATGATCGAGAGGGCAAGCCAGACTCTGGATACCGCCGAGCGCGTAGAACTGTATAAGCAGATTGTGGAGCTGGGCCATGAGGATATGCCTATAATATGCCTCCTCTTCCCCAATGAGATCGTAGGAGCCAACAAGAACATCGACGGCATCGAGATCGTTGATAACTGCTACTTCCCCGTAGCGACCTGGACCTTGAACCAATAAGTATTCAGAGCTTCATGAAGGAGTGCCGTTTAACAGTGCTCCTTCATGCCTGATAGTGTAAAAAACCGTTTCAGCGACAACAGCGAAATTAAATTGAAGGCACCGTAAAAAAGGAGGGCTAAACTTGCTGAAATATATTTCAAAACGAATCATATACCTTATTCCGGTACTAATAGGTATCGTTTTTTTGGTATTTACGATCATGTATTTCTCTCCCGGGGATCCCGCAAAACTTATACTGGGCGATCGCGCACCGGAGGAGCAGGTGGCAGCCTTGAGGCATGAGCTGGGATTGGATCTTCCCTATTATCAGCAGCTTTTCAACTATATAAAAAATGCCATACACGGCGACTTCGGAAATTCCTATCAGCTTCGCATGCCGGTTTGGGATATAATCAAGCTGAGATTCCCACTGACACTGCAGCTTACGACCTTTACAATGCTGATAGCGGTGTTGATAGGCGTACCTGTCGGCAGTAAAGCAGTATTCCGTTATTGACGCCTTTTCGGTAATCTTTGCGCTGTTGATGGCATCAATTCCCGCGTTTTGGCTCGGCATGCTGCTAATGCTGCTGTTCTCATTGAATTTAGGATGGCTGCCCTCCAGCGGGTATGAGGGAGTGAAATGGCTCATATTGCCTTCCATTACCCTCGGCTTTATAAACTGCGCCACGATCATGCGCATGACTCGCTCCAGCATGCTGGAGGTGGTACGTCAGGACTTTATCCGTACCGCCCGCGCAAAGGGCGCCACGGAAAAGAGGGTCGTCTTCAGACATGCGCTGAAAAACGCCATCATTCCCGTTATTACAGTGGTGGGTACCGCATTTGGCTCCAGCTTGGGCGGGGCGGTGGTTACCGAGACCGTTTTCGGCCTGCCAGGCATGGGTACACAAATAATTACCGCTATACGACAAAAAGACAATCCTGTTGTACTGGCGTCCGTCATCGTCATTGCGTTGGCGTTCAGCCTAGTCAACTTAATTGTAGATATCCTATATACCTATGTTGATCCTCGTATTCGCGATTAAGGGGGAGGAGTTTGGATATGACGAAAAAGGCCGCCGCTGCAAGCGGCACTAAAAAAAGAAGTCAAGCGCAGGAGGTTTGGCTGCGGCTAAAGAAAAACAAGCAGGCTATGGTAGGGTTAGCTGTTTTTTGCCTGATCGTGCTCATATGCTTTTCAGCCCCACTGTACATGGATTATGATGCAAGGGTCATCCAGCAGAATATTTCCGAAAAGCTGCAGGCCCCAAGCGCAGAGCATTTGCTCGGCACGGATAATTATGGCCGCGACACATTGGCAAGGCTAATATTTGGCGGACGCATCTCTATTACCATAGGCATTGTGACGGCGCTTTCGGCGCTGGCGGTTGGAGGCCTCATAGGTGCGGCGGCAGGATTTTACGGCGGCAAGCTGGACAACATCATAATGCGTATTATGGATGTTTTCCTCGGTCTGCCCTCCGTTTTGCTTGCAATAGCGGTTATCGCGGCCCTCGGCTCCAGCATCGTAAACCTGATGATAGCCGTGGCCGTATCATACGTGCCTATTTATGCCCGTATAATACGCTCGTCCGTGCTTTCCATACGAAGCAAGGAGTATATAGAGGCTGCCAGGGCAATAGGCACTGGTGACCTGCGCATTATCTGCAAAAATATCATCCCGAATGCCATAGGCCCGTTGATCGTTCAGGCTACCCTTGGCGTGGGAGAGATAATAATCGCAGCCGCAGGCTTCAGCTTCTTGGGTCTGGGCATAGAGCCTCCCCTTCCCGAGTGGGGTCAGATGTTATCAGAAGGCAGAGAGGTCATAAGGACTATGCCTTCTCAGGTCATATATCCCGGCCTTTGCATCATGGTAACGGTCCTGTCGCTGAATTTGCTGGGCGACGGCTTGAGAGATGCGCTTGATCCCAGGCTGAAGTAAGGAGGACATAAAATGGAAACCAAAAATGAATTCCTCGAAATAAAGGATCTGTCGGTCTGCTACCACGCGTATGACGAGGTGGTAAAGGCCGTAAACCATGTGAGCCTTTCCCTGGAGAAGGGTGAGACACTGGGCCTCGTCGGCGAAACGGGCGCGGGCAAAACCACCACCGCCCTCAGCATAATGAGGCTGCTGCCCAAGCGTACCGGCGAAGTGCTTAACGGCGAAATAATTTTCAACGGTCAGAACCTGCTGAGCCTGCCGGAAAAGGATATGTTCGAGATCCGCGGCAGCCAGATAGCGATGATATTTCAGGATCCCATGACCGCCCTTAACCCTCTTCAACGGGTTGGTGAGCAGATCGCGGAGGTCATAAGCCTTCATCGCGACCAGAGCAAGGAAGAAACGGAAAAGACCGTTGATGAGATAATGAAAAGCGTGGGCCTCCCGCCAGACCGCAAGGACGAATATCCCCATCAGTTTTCCGGCGGAATGAAGCAGCGCATAGTTATAGCGATAGCACTGGCTTGCAACCCCTCGCTCCTCATTGCGGACGAGCCCACCACTGCATTGGACGTGACCATTCAGGCGCAGATACTGCACATGATCGAGGAGCTGAAGCGCGAACGCAACACCTCGATGATACTAATTACCCACGACCTGGGTATAGTCGTGGAAATGTGCAGCAAAGTAGCCATAATGTATGCGGGGGAGATAGTGGAATCCGGTACGGTCGAGGATATCTACGGAGCAAGGCAGCATCCCTATACTATAGGCCTGTTCGACTCGGTTCCCAATCTGGAGGATGAGCAGGAAAGGCTTACACCGATTAACGGCTTGATGCCCGACCCCGTAAACCTTCCCAAAGGCTGTAAGTTCCATCCCCGCTGTCCCTATGCCACAGAAAGATGTAAAAAAGAGCAGCCCGCAAATGTAGAAGTATCCTCTGGCCACTTTGTACAATGTCACATGGCCAAGGTTGCCGAAAAGGAGGAATAGCGTCATGGCAGACAACATTCTGGAAGTTAGAGGTTTAAAAAAGTATTTTAATACCCCCCATGGCCTGCTGCATGCCGTGGATGATCTGTCTTTTAATATCGAGAAGGGGAAGACGCTGGGTGTTGTGGGAGAGTCCGGCTGTGGCAAATCTACCCTCGGCAGGGTAATACTCAGGCTTATCGACAGCACCGAAGGCGAAGTGCTGTTCGAGGGAAAGGATGTCCTCAAGTATTCCAAGGCGGAGATGAGAGCCATGCGTAAAAGCATGCAGATCATTTTCCAGGATCCCTATGAATCCATCAATCCCCGCATGAGCGTAGGCGAGCTCATCGCCGAGCCGCTTATCGTAAACAAAATATGCAAGGGCGCTGAGATGGATAAAAAGGTCAGGGAGCTGATGGATACCGTAGGCCTTGCGGAGAGGATGATAAACTCCTATCCTCACGAGCTGGATGGCGGCCGCCGCCAGCGCATAGGCATTGCGCGGGCCCTTTCTGTGTCACCAAAGTTTATCGTGTGCGATGAGCCCGTATCTGCTCTTGATGTATCCATTCAGGCACAGATATTGAACCTTATGCAGGACCTGCAGAAGGAGCGCGGGTTTACCTACATGTTCATAACGCATAACCTTAGCGTGGTTAAGCATATATCGGATGATATCATGGTCATGTACCTCGGCAAGATGGTGGAGAAAGCCCCAAAGAGCGAGCTGTTCAAAAACCCGATGCATCCCTACACCAGGGCGCTGCTGGAGGCCATACCTATCCCCAAGCTCAGCAGCAGAAACAGAAAGCGGGAAATTTTGCAGGGCGAAATAAAGTCTCCAATCAACCCGAAGGAGGAGTGCCGTTTCGCGGGGCGCTGCAAGTACGCCACCGAACAGTGCCATCAGGGCGTACCGGAGCTTAGGGAGATAACGCCGGGCCACTTTGTGTCCTGCTTCTATGCAGATAAATAGGAGGAAGCATCATGGGATTTAGAAATTTCACGTATTACCGCTCCGGTGTGGTGCTGGCAAAATTCCGCATATCCGGTGAGAAGGTGTATTGCGTGCCTCGCGACATAAAGACCATGGAATTTGGACCGGAAAGAGAGTTTTCTCTGCCCATGGAGCCATTCAACGCAGAGCTGGATAGGCGTATCGCGGAGGCTGTCGCTGCCGTACAACGCGAAGCAATACCCGATGGGCATGAAAAGGCGGACGACTATATTGCCGAGATAAACGGAAAACAACTGCGGGTAGAGCGCTATGTGCAGCATAGCGGCTGGTATCCTTTGGACTTTCTCGTCTCTGAGGGTAAAATTGTTGCCGCAATAGATAATGAGCGCCACTACATAGGCCTGTTGGTGGAGGATGGCTGGGAAGCCGCTACACCTCAAGCCGCTATGGAGGATCCGCTTCTGTCAAAGCCCGAGTATGGCATGGAGTTCATAGGCACTGAAATGATACCCATGCGGGATGGGGTGCGCCTTGCAACGGACATCTATTTGCCGACACAGCGCAAGGCGGGGCAGAAGTTCCCCACGGTGCTTATTCGCACCTGCTATAATAAGCTCAATACCGACATGTACTTTGCCTATGTGCATTACGGCTATGCCGTGGTCGCCCAGGATACCAGAGGGCGCGAGCTGTCCGAGGGTCTGTGGCAGCCTATAATAAACGAAAAGGACGACGGGGACGACACACTGAACTGGATAGCAGCACAGGAATGGAGCGATGGTGGCGTGGGCATGATTGGCCCGTCTTACTTGTCAATCGTCCAGTGGCAGGCGGCGGCCAGCGGAAACCCCCACTTCAAAGCCAGTATAAGCATGGTCACCGGCGGTGTTCCGCTGTTCGATTTTCCGCACAGGGCGGGTGTTCTGTCCCCGGGAACCATGGCGTGGATTACCTCTATGCGAAACAAGAATTTTGCTCCGGAAGACAGGGTAAGGGATGACTGGAATCAGGTGCTTAAGCACCGCCCGATAAGGGATATACCCCTTGTGGCCACTGGAAATGAAAATCCTTTTTGGAACGAGTGGATGGAGCACGAATATTATGACGGTTACTGGCACAGGGGAAATTTCCTGGTAAATCAGCACAAAATTGACCTTCCTGCGCTGTATGTTACCGGCTGGTATGACGACGTCGGCCCGGGCAGCATGCAGATATGGGATATGAATAAGCGAAACGGGCGCAAGAATCAAAAGCTCGTATGCGGCCCATGGATGCACAAGATGAACGTATCTCGGGACATTCACAACATCAATTATGGCCCGGATGCCGTGCGCTATGACATGTTCTGCATGTATATGCGCTGGTACGATCACTTCCTCAAGGGCGTGGACAACGGAATAGACCGCGAGGAACCTGTGGATTATTTTGTGATCGGCGAAAATCGCTGGCACAAGGATACCGAGTGGCCACCGAAGTGTGCCGTGGAAAAGAACCTGTATCTCTCATCGGGGGACGGAGCCTCCGCCGATGGCGGCGGAGCATTGACCTTTGATCGCCCGGTGGCCGCAGGCGAGGATCATTACGTGTACGATCCCGACGACCCTACTCCGTTCCTCATCGACGTGAGCGAAAACGAGTGCCTGGTGCCTGAGAATTATAAAGATGTCGAGCTGAGAGATGACGTGCTGGTGTATACCACGGAGCCCTTGAAGGAGGCCGTCACCATCGCCGGTGAGCCTGTTGCGATACTTTATGCTGCATCCAGCGCCAAGGATACCGACTGGGTGGTCAGGATAACCGATCTTGACCAGGCCGGCAACTCGATACGCATGTGCGACGGCATAGTAAGAGCCAAGTTCCGCAAGTCCTTTATCGAGCCCAAGCTGCTGCTGCCCGGCGAGATAGTAAGATATGAAATACCGATGACCTGGATATCAAACAGATTCGAAGTAGGCCATCGGATAAGGGTGGAGGTCGCCTCCGGCGCGGACAACTCGATCTTCTGCAACACAAATACCGGCTTCCCCATTGTAGACGACGTTGATAAGGTCGTGGCAGAGCAGACGGTATATAGCGGCGGCGATCATTGCAGCCGTGTTATCCTCCCGATAATAGAATAACGGTTTGAATCAATAGCAAGAACCTATACCAACCAAATAAACCGGTCGGCGTAAAATACGCCGGCCGATAGTTTATTTTCACATCATTAATCTCGTTACCCCATTATCCTCAGCCTATGGCAGCAGCCGCTGCCGAGTATGCCCTCAAGCTGCGCCTTGAAGGCGTCGAACTTATCGTTCGGCACGAAGGCGAAGCACGGTGCCTGCGAAGCCTCCGCCATGTACCCGCACGGCGCCGCGGCCGTTCAGCAGCTTTTTGCAGATGGTTATGGTAAACGCCATTTCCTGATGCTCGCCGCTTCCGGGGAGGATTACGTTCTGATGGTATTCCCATGACGAATCGCCGGACTCATTGACCAGTCTCAGGAAGCTGTCAAAGCGGCCGTGCTTGAGGGCCTCCGCCTGCTCCGTTACGCGCCTGTTGTCGTCGAATATGTGCATCGCCCGAAGGACGGACCTGTCGCCCGCCGCTGCCCTTACCTCGGGCAGCCTGCGGTAAAACTCCGCCTCGTCCACATCACGAAGATATTCCTTGCCGAAAACGCCGCAGACCCTATGCAGCTCCTCCGGTATCGCCGCATATGACGCGGAGCTGGAAAGGCCGGAGCCGGGCAGCACGGTTGAGCTTATTCTGGCATCAAAGCTGCCTACGCGGTAGCCACGCTGCACAAAGGCCGCGGAAACGCCCCGCACGAGGGCGACGGTGGTGTTCTTTTCCGCCTCGTGCAGCTCAAGGTCGTGTATGTATACCTCTACCGGGTCATAGCCCTGGGAAAACACCCTTATTACTTCATCATCGTTTTTACACACCGATGCGTTTGTTGTAAGGTCGATAGCCGCCGCAAGCACCCGCCCGTGCTGATGGTCGGTATGGTTGCCGCCTATCTCTACCCTGCCGGGTGCTGAAAATTCATATACCCTATCCTTCGCCATAAAGCCACCTCTACGCCTTATAGCCGTGCGGATGGGCGCTGTGCCACCTCCAGGCGGTTGAGATTATGGTATCTATATCGTGAAACTTCGGCTTCCAGCCCAGCACCTTCTTTGCTTTTTCGCTGGATGCAACAAGCTGCGCCGGATCTCCGGCTCTCCTTGGGGCTATCTTTGCCGGTATCGGCCTGCCGACGACTTTTTCCGAAGCTTCCACGATCTCCTTTACCGTAAAGCCCACGCCGTTGCCAAGGTTGAATACGTCGTTCTTCCCGCCGGACATAAGGTATTCCGCCGCCAGCACATGAGCAGAGGCAAGGTCGCATACATGGATGTAATCCCTCACATAGGTGCCGTCCCGGGTGTCATAGTCATCGCCGAAAATATCCACATGGCTCCTCTGCCCGTTGGGGACCTGAAGCACCAGCGGTATAAGGTGGGTCTCCGGGTCGTGCGCCTCGCCTATATTGCCGTCAGGGTGCGCCCCGCAGGCGTTGAAGTAACGCAGCGCGACAAAATGCAGGTCATGGGCCAGCGAAGCCCAGCAGAACATATGTAAGCGCCGCCAAAAGCCGTAATTCAGTGTCGGGTCCCAGCCCACTTCCTGAATCATGTATCCGCCAACCAATAAGTCGTGAATCAGGTCGTTGTACTCATATAAGTAATCGCAAGCCTCGTGATTTTGCGCTACAACGCGGGTCAATATCTTGCCTATCTTTTCATCGTTGGAACTTTCGGGCGTTATAACAGCTTCCGGGTATTCGTCCATCAGGTCAGCCTGTATGTTCTCTACTGTCGAGAAAATGATAGGCATGACGGGCTGGGGCTCGTTACTGCCCGAACCAGTATCTGACCAGTGGTCGCCGTGATACATCTTCTCGTTTGCCGTGAGCCTGTCCCATTCGTCCCTATAGGCCGTTTTGTACTCATCGTATAGGCTCTGTATGGCAGATACAAGGTCGCTTGCACTGTCACCGGGCGAGGGTTTAATACTAAGTCCCTCATAAATCGTTGTCATGATGTCTTGTTCTGCCATGTGTCCCTCCAATACAAAAAGCCCATGATATTTAATCACAGGCTTAACCAATAGTTATGTTTAGTATTATTCAACTGGGTTTTACCAGATTTTTGACAGACAGGAAGGAGTGGATATATCTCCCCCCTCTCCGATATATGTGTGTGTGGTGTGTGGTGGGGGTACCCGACATCGGGGGGAGTACTTCGGGTTTTTGGTTGCCATTTTGGATTTTGTCGCGCAAAAAAATGCAACGCGCCCCCTCCGTATGCCCATCGGCCTGGCTCACCACGGCCCCGGATCGGCTGGACTGGGTGCATAAGTGGGTGCAACAATCCGGACTAATGCCGATTTGCCCAGATAGTCAGGCACGTTTTAGGCATGAGGTTGTGGGGCTATTTACCCCATGCCTCTATGTCTGAGGTGTCCACGCCCTCCCATTTGACTGTCAGTTCCGCCTTGCTCTCTGTCTCAACCTTGGTAGAGTAGCCAAACTTGGCCAATCTGGCGAGAGTTATACGGCTGTCGGTATCGCCATTGCTGGCGGCGTTAAGGGTCTCCAGCTCGATGCGGTCGCGCACACGTGCGAGGACAGTCGAGTAACTCTGTATATCTCCACAACCATTACTATTATCACCCTTAGTAGTATCTATGTCATATTTGCCCTCAGCGTACAGTAATAGTGTGGATTTGGCTATACCCAGATGAACGGCCAAGCCGACTATTGACGGCAATGTCCTGCGGATCCTGACGTCACCGTTTTTTAGGTGTAGCTGCTCCTCTGTGGCCGAACACTTAGAAAAATACTCATCCACGAGTTTTTCCAGCTCTTCCGGGCTTGTAAATGCTCGTTTCATTGTCCACCCTCCTTTCATGGCTTATTCTGGGCATAAAAATACCGCGGAGGGTGTACCTCTGCGGCTTTTCACGATAGCTATTATACCACACTTTTTTGCTCTTGGTTTGCGCAAATATGGGAAATATTATTATTTCCCGGGATTATATACGTCTGTGCCGCAAAACGTCCCAGACCAACCTCCAAGCCGAAAGGGTCAGTGTAGAAAAATAGTCATCATAAACGCAAAAGGGCGGGCGCAGTTTGTAAACAGCTGCGTCCGTCCTTTTTATGATTACATATTTTATCAATTGCTGTTGAAAGAAGTGAGTATTTCGTATATACTAAAATTCGAAATAAGATATTTTATACTTGGGTTGGTGAGTTTATATGAATGAGCCTACTTTAAGAATGTATGTAGATGAGAACGGAAACTACAATTTGCGTGAGGACTTATCTAATGATAGTAACCGTTATCTGTGTTTAACCGGCGTGGTTATGCGCATTGAATCGCATGACTTGCTCACTCAACGATTGGACGAGTTGAAAATAAAATATTTTGGGGCAAAAGGCATAATACTGCATCGCAGAGAGATAATTTCGGCAAAGCCGCCCTTTGAATCCTTAAAAGATCCTGCGACCCGAACAAATTACAATGCAGATATACTCCGTATAATTTCAGAATCGCGTTATGGCGTGATATCCGTGGTCATTGACAAAAAGGCTCTTGTTGATAAGTACACTTTGCTACGCGCGCAAGATCCCTATGCATTGGCCTTAGAGTATCTCATGCAACGCTATCAATACTGGATGCAGGATTATAGCCAACAACGCGGTGTAATTAAGGGCGACATTGTTGCAGAGTCCAGAGGTGGTAAAGAAGATCGTATTACAAAAGAAACATACAGGCTCATATATGAGGGGAAAGGATATATTGGTCTTCGTGATGCCGAACAGTATTATTCATCAAAGGATATAAAATTACGAAAGAAAAAAGCCAACATAGCAGGGCTTCAGTTTGTGGATTTGATTTCTCACCCGGCCCGTCGCTATATATTATCTCAAAATCATTTGGCGCACAACTTGAAGCCAACTTCGTTTGAGCAAACTGTAGTAGAAATTCTTGTAAAAGAAAAATTTAGACGACACCAAGGAATAATTGACGGATATGGGGCTGTTTTCTTTCCTAAAATATGATACAAGAAAAGCGGTTCGCGAGGCGAACCGCTCCGAGTGCACGCACTCCACCTCCAAGTAATCCTTGGATTAATTATAGTATACTTTGTTTGTTTGAATTTGTAAAGTGGAAATTGTAGTCAAATATTATTGAAGATCGGGCACAGGCGTTTAAACAACGGGGCTGAGTATGTGGACAGTACGCAAAATACTGATTACTGCGGGGCTGCATGATTCGGAGCGCGTGCGGCAGACGGCGTTAGCGCTGAGCCGCCTGCAAAACGGCAAAAACGGAGAAACGGCGGCGCGGCCGAAAACCAAAACAGCGCGGATAGATTTCCGCTGCTCCGAAAATGAGAAAAACTGCATTGAATTATTAGCGGCTAAATACGCCGGAGGCAGCATCAGTAAATTGATACTGGATACACTGCAATGGCGGTATCCGACATTATAAGAGGGCTATATTGTACCCACTTTGTACCCACTTGATTCCCAGGTACCGCATTGATAGCGAATGTTTAAACGCAGAAAATCCCCTAAATTACTGGATAAACGTAAATAATGCGCGTTGTGATAAGTGAACTAATGCGGTTCGAGTCCGCTATGCTCCACCAAAACAATATAATCCGAACCTTAGACCGATTGGTCAGGAGTTCGGATTTATTGTTTTTATAGAAGAAATTGAAGACTGATAATAGAAAAATGAAACCCCGGCGTAGCCGGGGGTTCGTTGCTGTATCAGGCGTTAATCGGCTGCCTTCGGATATTCGTTGCAAAGCAGCCTGTATGGAGGTTCGTCTTCCTCTATTGTGGGGAAGCGGCCGAGGGGATTTAAAAAGCGGTTGTCTGTGTTGTCATCGTTGCACATGGAGACCTCGCCTATGAGCACGGGGCCTCCCTCGGGTATTACGAACTCATGGTAGTAGTAAGGGTAGAGGGAGAGGCTTTGACCTGGCTTGAGCACTACGGTCTCGCCGGCGGGCACGGTATAGCAGCGGCCGTCGCTGAATATTTTTACCGGGGTATCTGCAAGCTGTTCATCCTCCGTTGCGTTGTAGAGGGTAAAATGTATGTCGTTACCGCCGCGGTTGATTATGTCCTCCATCTTGTGCCAGTGGAAGTGCATGGGGGAGACCTGACCGGAATCGCACATGATTATCTTTTCAGCATAGGTCTTGGTATACTTCGGATTGTGTACGTTGCCGTTGCGAATGGTGATAAGCGCAAGGCCGAGATGACCGAAATCGCCCATGCCATAATCGGTAACGTCCCAGCCCAGCATATTGTCCCTTATCTCGTCGTATTCGTGACCCTTGGTCTGCCATTCCTCGGGAGTCCACTTGCAGAAGGGGGGCAGCTCAAAGCGGTGCTCCTCCAGAAGCTTTTCGAAACGCTTTATTACGGCGTTTATCTCGGATCTTTTCATAGTGATGCTTTTGCCTCCTGTTAATCAAATTATTCAAGGTTTGCGTGGTATCTCCAAAGGGCTTTCATATCCAACCCCCTGCGTTCTATTATCATTTTTGCGACTATATCGCCCAAAAGCAGCAGACTCTGCTCAAAAAGGCTGGTCATGGGCTGAGCGGAATCTATCTCGTCCGCAAGGTAATGCTTCGTCCTTACGGGGATGCGTACCATGAGGCTTGAGACCTCGCCCACAGGGCTTACCGGGCTGGAGCCTATGTGTATGACCTTTGCGCCTATATCGTGGGCTTTTTTGGCTATGGCCGCCGGGAAAAGGGTAGAACCGCTGCCAGAACCCACTATGAGGACATCCTTTTCGGTTATGGCGGGTTCAGTTATCTCCCCTACTATGTGGGTGCGTATGCCCAGATGCGCCCAGCGCTTCGCCATGGCCTCGAGAGAGAGAAGCACACGGCCTACACCGACGAAAAACACCTGATCCGCAGCCTCTACTGCGTCTATGAGCGTATCAACGCTGTTCGGCTCTATGGCGGAAAGGGCTGTCTCCAGTTCACCGAGCACAAGTGTCCTGCCCCGTTCAAAGGTATATTCAGACATGTTTTACCTCCTGAATTGCTCCGAGAAGCTTATAAGCTCGGATATTGATTCCTTTGGCCTGGATCTATCCGCGCAGGTACTGCCCGCGACGAATATATCCGCATACTCGCTCAGCTCCCGTATGTTTTCGCGGGATACCCGCCCGTCCAGCGTTATGGTGGTATCAAGGCCGCGAGACCTTATGACGCCGCTCAGCTCCTCCACCTTACGTCTGCCGTAGCACACCTGTCTTTCGCCGGGAAAAGAGGCATAGCCTGGGTTTATGAGCATCAGCAGCACGTTGTCGCACTTTTCAAGGACGTAGTCCAGCACGCAAAGCGGAGTGGAGGGCTTTAAAGCCACCCCTGATCGGACGCCGAAGCGGTGTATCTGGTTCAGCCGGTTATCAATATGCGATTCGGTTTCTGCGTGGAAGGTGAGCTGCTGTACCCCTATATCCAGAAGCTCGCCTATAAAGAAATCCGGCTCCCTGACCATGAGGTGTACGTCAAAGGGCAGCTCTGTAAGCTGCCTGAGCCTGCGCACCGTATCCAGACCGAGCGGCATGCTGGGGCTGAAGTACCCGTCCAGTATGTCTATATGGAGCAGCTTTGCGCCCCCTGCCTCAAGTTCCTTTACCGAGCGCTCAATGCTGCACAGGTCGCACAGGGATATGAGAGAGGGTGATATTACGGGTGAAGAATGCCATATATCCTTCATTGGCTTAACTCCTTAAGAAAGTTGTTCAGGGCTTCTGATGTGGGCAGGGATTCCATGGCACCCTTTTGCTTTACGCAGAGCGCGCCCGCAGCGCAGCCCCGCTTCATGGCGGAGAGAATGAGATTTTCGCTGAGCATAAGGGAATCGGTAACGCCCGCCTCGCAAAGCGTGCTTAAAAAACCGCCCCAGAAGGCATCGCCGGCGCCGGTGGTGTCCACCGCATCCGAAGGTATGCCGGGGCACGGGAGCGTTTTCCCATCAAAGAAGCATCTCGCGCCGTCCCTGCCCAGCGTTTCCACAACGGCGGATATGCCGTATCTTTCCCTTAGCAGCGGCAGAACTTCCTCGCCGCCTACCATATCGGTTTCGTCGTCGGATACCTTTAAAAGATCCACATAGGGCAGGACGGACTGTACGGCCTTGGCTGCCGCGGCCCTGTCGCCATCCCAGAGAAGGTCTCTGTAATTGACGTCAAAGCTCACTAGCTTGCGCTGTCTTGCCGCTTCTTTAAGGGCGTATACTGTGGCCTCCGCCGCGCTGCCCCCGGAAAGGGAGCAGGAGCCCGCGTGCACTATCCCGAAACGGCTTATATCCGCCGCCTCTACCTGAGCGGCGGTGAGATACATATCCGCGCCGGGCTTGCGGGCAAAGGTAAAGCTGCGCTCGCCGTACTCATTCAGGCTTACGAAGGCCATTGTGGTGATGGCCTCTTTTGTGAGCTTCAGGAGCGGCAGAACGCCGTTTTGCCGGAGAGTATCCAGTAAAAACCTGCCGAAATCATCATCGCCTGCACAGCCGCAGAAGGCGGCGCCGCGGCCGAGACGGGACATTGCCACAGCCACATTCGCAGGGGCCCCGCCCGGCTTGCGTATATATACGCCGGGGCCGCCGGGGAGAAAGTCTATAACAATTTCACCCACCGAAAGTATATCCATGAGAGCCTCCTTTGACATGCCTTTATTTACCGAAGCGGCTGTCGTAGCTTTCGCCGGAGTATACGGTAAAGGTAAGGTCTGTCTTTGCGGCCTCGCCCGGGTGAAGTATACGCAGCGTGCCGTTCTCTCTCTCCTTATGTACTCCCTCGGGATGGCAGTTTGAAGGTTCTATTCCGGTGACGTAGTTGCCTGCGTCGCGGCACTTCCAATGTATGAGATAGGGCAGCTCCTTATTGTCGAAGGTTATTTCGAGGGCGACCCGCTTGTCAGGGTTGGTCATGGCAGCGGAGCATTTACCCTCGTGTGCGCTCAGCTTATGATAAAACACCTGCTCGGGATATCCTGTTACCGGCTCGCCAAAGGCCTTGAGCTCCTCGGCTGTGAGTCCGTCCTCGGCCGCCTTATCGCGGCAGGCGGTCTCTATTATGTCCGCAACGAGTCGGGAATTTTTATCCAGCAGCGGATAACCTGCGTTGCAGTGGTACATAAGCATCAAGGGAGCGTCCTCGCAGCCCTCGTTTTCTATTTCGTCCTGTATGCGCACTGAGGGTTCGCCCAGCTTTGAAGTTATCTTACGGCGCAGCACGAGGTTTTCACCAAACAGCTCCGCCTCCCGCATTTCGCCGGTCAGCTCCATACAGTAGTCGTCACCCTCCCAATAGCAGCGTGCGCCGTCTAAGGAGGCGGGGCAATTGCGGAGGTAGCCGTGCTGGGGCAGCGTGCGTCCGTTTGCCTCATTTTGGAGTGGGCCAACGTTATTGAAGCCGCAGGTGAACATCATTCCGCAGCTTATGCTTCGGGGGGAATTTTCACAGTCGCTGTACCAGAGAGAGTTCATCTGGCCGGGGCGGGCGAGAAAGAAGAGGGGCATACCGTCATAGTACATGGCGCCTATGTCCATGGCCTTGTCCGCGTGGACGGTGAAGCGCATCCGCTCGTTTAATACCTCATAGGTGTGCATACCGTCAGCCCTGCCGCCTACTCTGTCCAGCCTTGTTATGCCCGCAAGGCTGGATATATTGCCGAGACGCTCCAGCATTTCTTTTTTTGTGAGTTCCTGACCGAATATTTTCGCCATGGATAGATACCTCCTGCTAATCCTGTATTATATTGCAGCCAAAGGCATAGTCCCTCAGGACGTCCGCCACCCTGTCCATTATCACATCTGCCGGCTTTGGGGAGAGCCTGCCTGCCATATACCGGGAATACTGCCTTGGGAAATACAAGCTCAGCAGCGCATCAGGTATGCTTTGAATGCAGCTCATTATGGCGTTCTCTGCGGCGCTGACCTCCTTGAAGGGCAGATAATAGCGGCAGCGGTCGGAATAGCTGAACAGCAGCTTATAGTTCACCTCATCCAGCGTGCCGGTATAGTATTTGCGCCAGTATCTGTCGTCGTCTTTCATCGCGGCGTAAAGCGTCTCCCTGAAGGGAGGGCAGCTTACGCCCATATCGCCCAAGGCCAGCTCGGTAAGAAACAGAGCTTCCCTCAGGGCGAAGGTAAGGGCCGGGCCAACCTTGAGTATAGCTACGCGATCCTTCACAAGGCTCCGCAGGCTGTCCTTTGTCTGGTAATCAGTGGAATGCCCTTCGAAGACCAGCCTGCCCGCCTCAGTAAGAGCCGCCATGAGTCCGGCAGCCTTTTGCGGAGAATACTGGCAGACGAAATCGTCTCCGAACTCCACGCCCGGCTGCACCACGAAGGCTGCCACGTCCTCAAAGGAGACGCCATGGGCGGAAAATGCTTCCTGAAAAGCCTGCACCTGGGCGAGGAAATCCTTTGGGTCGGTGGGAGCAACGGAATCCTCGTGCTCCTTGCTGCCGCCAGGTATCGGAACCTCGCTGCCTATCACGAGGGAAGGACGGGGGGATGAGGGTGCGGACTTGACGCGCTCGGCATAGGCCTGCCACACTACCTCCGCAAGCTCGGCGCCGCGGCGGGCGCAGACCCTTACGTCAAGAGGGATTTGCTGATCATCCGAGGCGAGACGCATGCTGGTATCGAGGTGTATTTTGGTGAAGCCAGCCAGAACATATTGACGCACCAGCTCCTTTGCGAAGGGCATTGCCTTTTCCTCCGGTTCGCCGCAGCGGGTGAGGGGACCGAGGTGATCGCCGCCGAGTATGTATCTGTCCGCCGGTACGCCCTCATCGGCGGCGATGGCCTCGACCATGGCCGCATAATCCGCAGGCCTCATGCCGGTATAGCCGCCAAACTGATCCACCTGATTGGCGGTAGCTTCGACGGCAAGGGTAAAGCCTTCTTCCTTTGCAAGCCGAAGGGCGGAGCGTATCACTACCGGGTTTGCGGTGCATACGGAGAAAATGCCCTCCTGCTTTTTTGAGCCGAAAAGTATTTCGCAAAGACTCGACATACTGACTCCTCCTTACTGCTGCTTCATAATATATGGGTTTGCCACGGGCACTGCCGCAGGGCGCTTGACGGAGGTCATAAAGGCGGAAAGTTCATCAAGCGTGGTGTTGCCCTCCATCGGACCACGCTTCTCGACTGCCTTTGCCCCTGCGGCGTTTGCTCTTATGGCAGCGTCCTCCAGCGTCATTCCGGTACACAGCCCGGAGAGAAATGTCGCGTCAAAGCAGTCGCCGGCACCGGTGGGGTCAGTTTCCAGGGCGGGGTAGGTAGCAACGGAGAAAGCCCTGTCCCGCGTGTATATATAGGTGCCGCGGCTGCCGTCTTTTACGGCGATTATTCTGTCCGCCTGAGAAAGCAGAGAGGCTATGGCCTTATCGCAGTCGCCAAATAGCAGCTTAAGCTCGCTCTTTCCGGTAAGGAGCAGATCGGAGGCATCAATTATTTCGTTATAATACTCCATTATCTTTCCGCTGAGCAGCTCGGGGCGGATATTGGGATCGAAGCTGATTTTTGTGCCGTTGGCCTTTGCAAGGCGTATAGCCTGCATTATGGCCTCGCCCATGGTGGGGCTGCCGGTTATGGAGCAGCCCATTATGTGCAGATATCTGCTGTTCCTGATAAGTTCGCCGTTTATATCGGCGGCGCACAGCTCGCCGCAGGCGGCGTGCGTGAAGTGAAATAGAAAATGCCGGGAGCCATCCTCGAAGTAAGTTACGAATGCGCAGCCGGTGCTGTTTTGATTGGTTTCGATTATGTGAGAAATGTCCACGCCGTCGGCGGAAAGTCTGTCTTTATTCAGACGGCCGAAATCGTCCTTTCCTATTTTTGCTATTATAGCCGTTTTTGCCCCCATACGAGCCGCCTGATCTATGAATATGGCCGGCGCGCCGCTGGGATACGGTCCTAAAAGCCTGCCCGGGCGGTAGAATACCTGCCCTACATGATCGGACAGTATTTCCGCCAGTATTTCGCCTATTGTCAAAATGTCGTACATAATATCTTACCTCCGTGCGGATCGTTATTTGTGCAAACCGGCCTTTGCCGGACAATATGATGCTATGTATAAGTAAACTGTATGAGGCTCACTCGAAAGGGAACGAAAAATCGTTGACATCTCATTTATACCATGCTATTATAACATCATAAACGAAAATAAACAAGCACGAAATAACACGAACGCAACCAAACAGAACCACGAAAACGCGCGAAAACGAAAGTAAAAAACAAAACCGATCAAAGAATCGTGTATTGCAGGGCATACATATAAAAGGTGAATTTCAGCCGGAAGGCTGTCATTTAAATCTACTAAAAAATCTGGAGGAAAACATGAAAAAGCTGATTTCACTCATGCTCGTTCTCGTAATGGCATTTGCCATGGTAGCCTGCGCACAGCCCGCTGCCACCACAGAAGAACCTGCCGCCGAGGAAGGCGCAGCGACTGAAGAGACCGCCGCTCCCGCTGAGGAAGGCAAAAAGCTGAAGCTGGGCTTCATACTGGGTTCCAGAGAGCACGCCTTCTACTGCTCCATAGAGGACGGTATCAAGGCCGCCGCCGATGAACTGGGCTTTGAAGCAGTCGTTCTCGAGAGCGACCTGAAGGGCGATATCGCCTCCCAGCGCATAGAGGATCTGGTAGTCGATAAGTGCGACGCCATTTCCCTGGCCTGCAACGAGCCCGCCGGCTGCACCAACGCCATAGTCGCCGCCGATAAGGAAGGCGTCCCCATGTTCACCTTTGACTGCACCACCGAACTCACCGACGTTGTAAAGTGCTTCGTAGGCACCGATAACTTCGAGGGCGGCGTTGTTGGCGGCAAGGCCACCATCAAGGCTCTTGAGGATATGGGCAAGACCGACGGCGCCGTAATCGGCATAATCGGCTATCCCGAGCCCCAGTCCTGCATAGACCGCGAGAACGGCTGGTTCAGCGTAGTGAACGAGTACAAGGATAAGTACAACCTCACCATAGTCAACATCGGCAACTACAAGGGCGATGCGGATACCGCTCAGCAGCTTATGGACGGCGCGCTGGTAGAGTATCCCGACATGGCGGTTATCTTCACCGTGGGCGATCCCGCCTGCATCGGTGCCCTGGCAGCTATCAAGAACGCCGGCGCTACCACCAAGATGATCGGCTTCGACGCCAATCCCGAAGCTCACGAGGCCATACTGGATCCCGAGAACGGCAAGATCTGGTTTGCTGACGTAGCACAGGATCCCTACACCATCGGCCATAAGATTGCCGAGGAGATGGTCAAGTATCTGACCGACGGTACTGTTGACGATTCCAAGATCCTCATCGCCCCCTATCTGGTAGACGCCAGCAACGCAAAGGCGAACTAAAGCCGGATTAAAGCAACAGAATAATATTAAAAGGAATGTGCCTGAACTGTTTCCGGTTCAGGCACATTTCAGAATAGATTATCCTCATCAGAGGGAGGAAAGCACATGGAACCTTGTATTCAGGCAGTACACATAACCAAGAAATTTCCGGGCGTTCTCGCCCTGAATGACATATCCATCGACTTTTACCCGGGCGAGGTTCATGCTCTTCTGGGAGAAAACGGCGCGGGCAAATCCACCCTTATCAAAATACTATCGGGCGTATACACCGCCACTGAGGGCAAGGTAATGCTGAACGGCCGCGAGATGTATTTTCAGAGCCCCAGGCAGGCGCTGGACGCCGGCATTTCCGTGATCCATCAGGAGCTGAGCATAGCGAACGACCTTACAGTTGCGGAAAATATATATTTAGGAGCGGAACCCAGGCAGAAGAACGGCGTATTCGTTGACAAGAAAAAAATGATAGCCGATGCGCAGGCTGTGCTGGACTTCATGAAGGTGAATATAAAGGCCACGGATCTTGCCCGCGACCTTACCGCCGCACAGCAGCAGATGGCGGAGATCGCAAAGATAATAGTCAAAAACTCCAAGGTTGTCATAATGGACGAACCCACCTCCTCTCTTTCGGAGCACGAAATCGCAGCGCTTTTTGAGCAGATAAGGATGCTGAAGGAAAAGAATGTCGCAGTTATATATATATCGCACAGGATGAAGGAGATATTCGAAATGTGCGACAGGGCGACGGTGCTCAGGGACGGCTGCTTCGTATCCACCTGCATGATAAAGGACGTTACGGAGAACCAGATAGTCACCAGCATGGTGGGCCGCGAGATGAAGGACTACTACAACAGGAAACCTCATACGCGGGGAAAAGAGACGCTGCGCGTTGAGAATCTCTCCTGCGGCAGACACTATCAGAACATATCCTTTTCCGCGTATCAGGGAGAAATACTTGGCATATCCGGCCTTATAGGCGCGGGACGCACCGAGGTTATGGAAACGATATTCGGAGAGCGCAGGGCGGATTCTGGAAAAATATTCGTAAACGGCAGGGAAGTAAACTTCAAAAGCCCAAGAGACGCCATAGCAGCAAGAATAGGCATGGTGACCGAGGACAGGCGGCGGACGGGGCTTATGCTTGCCGCAATGGTCAGACACAATATAGTGCTGCCCAGCCTGACGGAGCACCATAAACCCATGAATTTCCTGGATTTCCCGTGGGAGGAGAATGTGTCCAGGGAATATGTGAAAAAGCTGGATGTAAAGACCCCCGGCATAGAAACCGAAATATCACATCTTTCCGGCGGAAACCAGCAGAAGGTCATACTTGCCAAGTGGCTTATCGCCAATTCTGATATACTTATACTGGATGAACCTACGCGGGGCATAGACGTAAACGCGAAATCGGAATTCTACAAGCTTATGAACGAGTTCGTGGCCAGGGGCGGAACGATAATAATGGTCTCCTCCGAGCTTCCGGAGATAATCGGCATAAGCGACAGGATAATCGTAATGAGAGAAGGCAGGCTCATGGGTGAACTGGACTACCGGGACGCCACGGAGGAGAACATAATAAGCCTTGCCAGCGTAAGAAGCGATTCCTAACATAATTCCACAGAAAGGTGATCAGCGATGAAAAGCAATTCATTCAAGTCCTTTGCCAGAAAAAATATAGTGGTGATATTCCTTGTGATGCTCTGCCTCGGCTTTGGCATAGGCACATCAGATGTATTCTCAACGGGCAACATAGGCGGGATAGTAAAGACCTCGTCCTTCCTGAGCGCATCCAACATAGTCAACCTGACGACGCAGATGGCTATAAACGCCATGCTCTCGGCCGGACTTACTTACGTTATCATACTCGGCGGAATAGATATTTCAGTCGGTTCCGTTGCGGCCCTTGCCGGCATAGTTTCCATGCTGGTCGCACAGAAGCTGCCAAACGTATCGGTATTCGGCGCGATACTGGTGCTGGTGCTTTCGGCAGTCGTGGTGGGCGGTATCTGCGGCGCATTCAACGGAATAATGATAACCAAATTCAAGGTGGTGCCCATGATAACGACGCTTGCCATGCTCAACATGGCACGCGGCCTCTGCTTCGTGCTTTCAGGCGGCACTGCCGTGTTTGGCGTTGCGAACAACTATTCCTGGCTCGGCGGCAGCAGGTTCCTTCAGACGCCGGATAAGCCCACGGGCTGGATACCCGTAATAACGCTGTTTGTAGTACTCTGCGTATTTATAATGCATACCCTGCTCAGCAAGACGGTATTCGGGCGGCATGTATACGCCACCGGCTCCAACATAAAGGTAGCTCACCTGAGTGGAATCAATACGGACAGGGTAACCCTTATATGCCACATACTCTGCGCGGTGATGGCGGCGCTGGGCGGCGTGCTCAACGCATCCAAGCTGCAAAACGGTCAGCCCGCGGCCTGCGACGGCTACGAAATGTACGCCATAGCCGCAACGGTGCTGGGCGGAACATCTCTTTCCGGCGGCCGCGGCTCGGTGGGCAGGGCGATGTTCGGCGTAGCAATAATAGCCGTAATAAACAACGGCATGAACCTTATGCACATAAACTCTTACTGGCAGAAGGTTGTAATAGGACTTATCATACTGCTGGCGGTAATACTGGATATGGCTCAGTTTAAAAAAGAAGAGTAAGGATATTGCGGGGCGATCCGCTGTTGGCATATAATGGAAACAGCCATACAGGGAGGTGTTTAGGGTGAACTGGCTTGAGGGCAACACAGATTATTACTCATCCGAGTATCTTACCGGCATGGAGATGGCCTATCCCGAGCGCTGGAAAAAGCTGATAGGAGAAAAGAACAGCGCCGCCCTGATAAGGAGGCGCCCCGCCTTCGGCCGCCCCGTCGTAATAATAAGCGGGGGGGCTGCCAATGGCCCGCTATTCCCTGGTTATGTCGGGGAGGGGCTTGCGGATGCTGCCGTAGTGGGAGGGGCATACTCCGCGCCCAATGCCTACGCCATATATGAAACCGGCAAGTATATCGACTCCGGTCACGGCGTGCTGCTGCTGTACAACAACTTCGCGGGGGATTACCTGAACAACGATATGGCGGCGGAGCTGCTCGCCATGGATGGGATACCCGTGGAGAGCGTATGGACGACGGACGACATAGCCTCCGCGCTGGGCGAGGAAAAGAGCGCAAGGAGCGGAAGAACAGGCATCGCGCTGATGATAAAGCTGGCCGGTTCCTGCCTGAGCGAGGGATACACGCTGCATCAGGCGGCGGAGCTTCTGCGTAAGGCGAACGAGCGCACCGCCACGCTTAGCATGAGGGTGGATTTCAGCGACAGAAAGGTATACTACGGCGAGGGATTTTCCGGGGAGCCGGGCTATATGACCGCGCCCTGCACGGACATGAGCAGCCTTGCGAGGCAGGCAACGGAAATGATCTGCGACGACCTCAAACCCAAAAGGGGAGAAAGGCTGACGCTGCTGGTAAACCGAATGAGGATGACCAGCTATTCGGACAGCTTTATGATGACCCGCAGAGTGCTCGAGGTGCTAAGCAGGGAATACAACGTGATAAAGACCAGAACCGCCAACTATTCCAATATAATAGACATATACGGGTTCGATATCACGGTGATGAAAACAGACGCCGAGATGGAGCATCATCTCCGCAACGACATAGCGACGGACAGCTTTATGATATAACGGAGAGTAAATATGTTTCCGGAAGAACGTCAGAAGAAGATAATAGGCATACTGGATGAGCAAAAGTCCGTAAGGGTGGCGGAGCTTAGCAAGATGCTGGAAACTTCAGAGGTGACCATACGAAGGGATCTCGAAGAGCTGGACAAGCAGAATAAGCTCATTCGCATACACGGCGGAGCCATGTCTGCTTACTCAGTAGGCAAGGCAATCAGCGCGCCGGAGCTTATATCAAACGCCAAATGTATAGAGGAAAAGCGGGCCATAAGCAAGCTGGCATACGAGTACATAGACGACTATGACACTATACTTATGGATTCATCCAGCACGGTGTATGAACTAGTAAAGCTCATAGCCGCGGGCACGAAGAGAAACCTGATAATAGTGACCACATCGCCCCTTGCGGTGACCGCCCTCAAGGATAAGGGGGACAACTGCAAGGTAATAATGCTGGGGGGTGAGTTCAACTATACCCATAATACTGTTGAGGGATATATGGCGGCCTGCCTGATAAAGGATATGCGGGCGGACAAATGCTTCTTCGGCATAAACGGCATAGATGAATCCTTCGGCTATTCCACACCACGCCCGGTGGACGCGGAGATGAAAACACTCATGGCTGCTTCCTCCGTCCATTCCTTTATGCTGGCGGACAGCACAAAGTTCGGCAAAAGCTACTTTGCCAAGGTCAATGTGGAAGTGGATTACATAATAACCGATGCCCGGCTGGAAAGAGTCTCGTATAGCTGGCTGGAAGGAAAGACTACGCTTCTGTTTGCGGAATAAAGCTTATTGACGGAGGGGACGGTATTGAAGTACCTGAGCATCGATCAATTCCGGAACGCGCTGATATGCGCTGCGGACGACATAATAGCCAGCGAGCCCGAGCTGACGGAGATAGATACCATAATAGGCGACGGGGATCACGGCACCACGATGAAGAGCGGCTTCACAGCACTCAAGACCATGCTGGAAAGCAGCGGCTATGAAAGTATGTTCGATCTGCTGCGCTCAACTGGGGTACAGCTCCTAAGGGTAATGGGCGGCGCCTCCGGCGTTATATTCGGCACGCTGTTCATAGGCGGGCATGAGGCTGTGAGGGACAAAACGGAGATGGACGCGGACTGCTTTATAGACTTTTTTGATATGAGCTGCGAGGCAATAATGAAGCGCGGGAAGGCGCGCCCCGGAGATAAGACAATGCTGGATGCACTGTACCCGGCAATAGAGGCCATGAAGGGGCGGCGAAAGACCAGCGGCGATATGCGGGACATAATGGACGCAGCCGCAGAGGGAGCGAAGGCCGGGGCGCAAAACAGCGCGGATATGCTGCCAAAGGTGGGGCGGTCAAAGAACTTCCGCGAGAGGGGTATAGGATATCCCGATCCCGGGGCGGTTTCCGTATCCATAATATTCGGCAGCATGGCGGAATACCTGCATAACATATAATATTTTTTTAAAAGAATAGGAATAGAAATATGAGCGTAGAAAAAGTAAGCACGATACTTAAAATGGCGGATGAGGCGAATACGACGGCGATAGCCTTTAACTGCACCGACTATAATACCATAGTAAGCGTTGTAAAAGTGGCGGAGGAGCTGAGCAAGCCAGTAATATGTATGCTTTATCCCGAGCATGCGTACCTGAAGCACTGGACAACCCCGAAAATATTCGTTGAAACGGTCAGGGACGTAGCTAAAAACGTTAAGGTGCCCGTAGGTATACACCTTGACCATTGCAGCGATTTTGATTATATAGTTGCGGCCATGCGGGATGGATTTGATTCCGTAATGTACGATGGCTCCATGCTTCCCGTTGAGGAAAACATAAAAAATACTGCGGAGATAGTTAAGGTAGCGAAGGCCTTCGGCGCGGATGTCGAGGCGGAGCTCGGCAGAGTGGGATTTGCATCAACAGTCGCGGATCAGAACGATACAGATAAGTATACGAAGCCCGAAGTGGCGGCGGCATTCTGCGAGCAAAGCGGCTGCAGCTCTGTTGCGGTAGCAATAGGCAGCGCCCACGGCTTTTACAAGGAAACGCCCAAGCTGGATATAGAACGGCTGAAGAAGATAAATGCGGCTACGGATGTGCCTCTCGTGCTGCACGGCGGCAGCGGCATACCCAACGATCAGCTTGAAGTAGCCTTCCGGGAGGGCATAAATAAATTCAACGTCGGAACGGAATTCTTCTATCTGTATTATCAGACAATGAAAAAATTCTGTGAAGCGGGTCATCCTGATTTCTTCGATCTGCCTCTTGAGGTTCAGAACGCCCTGGAAAACTACCTCAGACAGAAGATGCAGCTTTCGAAATTCCAGGCATAGATAAACAGACGTGCCGACAGAGCAGACACTCCATATGGGTAAAACCTCAGAAAACACAAAAAGCGGCTTTTAGCCGCTTTTTATAAAGCTTCAGGCCCTCTTTACAGAGGGTCTTTTGTGTTAAGGAGCACTATATTGAGGTCCTTTATCATTTTAAGCTCGTTTTTTGTAAATGCCAGCGCTTCGGGGGTGACGCAGGAATCCGGCATGGGCTTGGGCGAAAGCAGCACCTTTACCGTGAACGGGGAAAGCGGGTTGTAGGATATAGCCGTCATGAAGCCCCATGTCTCCCTGTTGTGGAAGGAATTCATTATACACAGGCTTACCCGGTCTATCGGGTTGGAATGATCCATAAGCACGGCGTAGGACACCAGATCAAAGTGGCTCATCGTGCCGGTATAAAAATATTTCGCCCTTTCGTATTCCGCGAAGGAGGGGACGTTGAGGTAGCAGCGGCAGGGTATCTCATTAAGCTGCACCCGGTCGCTCTGGAGCTCCAGCAGCGTTCGTGTCATCTGCTTGAGCCTGCCGTCGTAATAGTACATATACAGCGTATCGCTGCTGCTGAAGGGGTTGGAAACGGCTCTTCTTACATTTTCCTTGGGTATGGCATAGTCCACAAACTGAGACATATCCGTGCCGAGTGCGGAGGCAATATCGTAAAGAGAACCGACGTCTATGGCTATCTGCCCGCTCTCGTATTTGGAGAGGGTGGATTCGCTCTTGTGTATAGCCGCGGCGAGCTGATCCTGAGTCATGTTTTTGAGCTTGCGGTAAAAGCGTATCCTGCTGCCGACGTGGTTATACAGCGTTTTCTGGAGAGTTTCCAATTCCACCGTTATCCCCTTTAAACAAACAAAAATAATGGTTCCTCGAATATTACCATAATAAAGTTTAACGGAGCTGCGGCGATTTGTAAATAGATACCTTATTCCTTAAAAATCAGAAAAAACCGGGATCTGCGTGAAAATCCGTCATGAACCCGGCACAGTGACGCTCAAGGCGGCATAAAATCTGCGCCAAACGAAACTTTGCGGCAGCATTTCTTCCTGCCATGACATAATGGCAAAATTGACGAAAATTCACAATTTCGTTAAAATTCAATCATGCCTTTATGAGAAATTACGCAAATATCCGTGCATAGGGGAAATACATGGTAATCCTTTGCAAAATCCTCAGAGGCTGAGCAAATCCCAATACTATTTTTCTGGAGGAATCATCTGATGGTACTGGCACTTCAAATCGTTTTGGCGGCCTGCTTCGTAGGTATTGCGGTCGATATGTTTATCGACATCAACAAGAACCACAAGGGCGAATGCAAAAATGCCGGAGCAAAGAAATGGGCGCAGGGAATGTTCGTAGGTATTATTGCAAACCTTCTGGATACCCTCGGCTGCGGCTCCTTTGCTCCTTCTACCTTCCTTTACAAGACCTTTAAGAACGTAGACGACATCAATATCCCCGGCACGCTGAACGTGGGCGATACCTTCCCGGTCATTTTCGAGGCCTTGATCTTCACCAACACCGTTGACTGTGAGCCCCTGTTTCTGATAGCCATGGTGGTAGCCGCCGCGATAGGCTCTTACAGCATGGCTGAGATCGTGTGCAAGTGGGACGTCAATAAGATCCGTCTGGCGATGGGCATTGCGATGCTGGGCTGCTCCGTGGTAATGGCCTGCAAGAATGCCGGCGTCGGCCCCTTCGGCACCATAGGCGATCTCAACGGCTTCACCGTCGGCCAGTGGCAGTTCTGGGTAGCGGTCATACTGAACTTCTTCTGGGGCGCCGGTATGGACGTCGGCTTCGGCCTCTATGCGCCCTGCATGGCTACCTGCCTGCTGCTGGGCTGCTCCGGCATTACCTGCTTTCCCATATTCATGGGCTCCTGCGCTCTGCTCATGCCCGCCTGCTCCATCGTGTTCATACAGAAGGGGCGCTATGATGTAGTAGCTACCGTGAGCAACATGATCGGCGGCTGCATCGGCGTATTTATCGCATGGAAGATAGTCACCAGCCTGCCCATGAAGGTCCTGATATACGTTATCTGCGTAGTACTTCTTTGGACCTCTTATAAGATGCTCAGCGACCGCGCCAAGGACCTCAAGGCCAAGGCCGACGCAAAGTAATCAAAAAGGTTTATTTCAAAGGGCTGTCCACCGGGCGGCCCTTTTGTGATACAATAAAGCAAAAAGAGATTAACGGAGGCAGAAAAATGGAACTTGAATATACGTATGCCGATTACGCGGCGGATAAGGCCATTGAGCTTATAGGCATAGACAGCCCGTCCGGCTATACGGAGCGCGCCGCACGGTGGGTGCAGGAGAGCTTTGAGATGCTGGGCTTCATGGCGGAGCGCACACAGAAGGGCGGCGTGCTGGTTACGGTAAAGGGAGGCAGCGAAGACGGCCTGCTGCTTGAGGCACACGTGGATACACTGGGCGGCATGGTAGCCGAGGTAAAGTCAAACGGCAGGCTGCGCATAACCAACATAGGCGGAATGCAGCCCAATAACGCCGAGGCGGAAAACGTGCGGGTGTATACCAGAAGCGGCAGGGCTATCGAGGGAACCTGCCAGCTCTGCAACGCATCGGTACACGTCAACGGCGAATACGGCGATGCGAAGCGCAGCTTCGACACAGAGGAGATAGTGCTGGACGAGGACGTAAAATCCGAAGAGGATACCCGCAGTCTTGGCATAGAGGTTGGGGACATAGTCTGCTTTGAGCCCCGGGCGAGGATAACAGAGAGCGGGTACGTAAAGAGCAGATTCCTGGATGACAAGCTGTCCGTAGGCATACTGCTGGGCATTTGCAAATACATCAGGGAAAGCGGCAGAGAGCCCCAGCGCCCGGTGTACGCCCATATCACGGTATATGAGGAAGTGGGACACGGCGGTTCCGCCTCGCTGCCTACGGGCGTTACGGAGGCTATAAGCGTGGACATGGGATGCGTTGGCGACGGCCTTACCTGTACTGAACGTCAGGTATCCATCTGCGCCAAGGATTCCGGCGGTCCATACAGCTATGAAGTGACGGGCAAGCTCATTGAAGCCGCAAAGGCCGAGAAGGCGGATTACGCCGTAGACGTATACCCCCATTACGGCTCGGATGTAGAGGCCACTCTAAAGGCGGGATGCGACATACGTCACGGGCTCATAGGCGCGGGCGTTTACGCCAGCCACGGCTACGAGCGCAGCCACAAGGACGGCGTTTACAATACCCTGAAGGTGCTGAAAGGGTATCTCGGAATATAGCGTAAAAACCGGAGGTCTGTATGGCTGAATTTCGACTCTTACAGGACAGGGATAAGGAGCAAGCATCTGCCCTTTGGCAGGAGTGCTTCGGGGATAGCGACGGCTTTTGCCGCTGGTTCATGTCGGAGCAATGGAACGGCGAATACAGCGTCGCCGCCGTTGAGGAAGGAAAACTGGTATCCATGATACATGGGCGGCCGTATACCCTCTGTATACGGGGACGTGGGGTGCCCTCTGTTATAATGTGCGGCGTAGCCACCGCGCCCGCATACCGGCACAGGGGACTTATGCGGCGCTGCATGGAGCTTTTTGAGCGTAATGCGCGAGACAAAGGCGCATTTGTGCTGTTCCAGTCCCCGGTAGATTTCAGGATATATGAATGGTGCATGCAATATCCCTCCTCCGCGTCGGGTATGATGGAGTTGAGTGAGAAGGCCAGGCTCAGAGGTTCCTGCTATGCGGTGGATTCCGCCTGTGACGACAGCTTTGCCGCCGAGCTGCTGCCGCTTTACAACGATGTGATGCGGAACTGTTCAGGCCGCGTTATGCGCACGCTGGCAAATATGCAGAATACTCTCCGGGGCTATCAACCGGACGGAGGGCGGCTGCTGCGCTATATAAAGGAAGGCAAAACATTGGGCTATGCGCTGTATTACGGCGCCGAAAAGGAAGTGAACTGCATTGAGTTCATGGCGAGGGGCAGGGCGGCACGGGGGCTGCTGAGCACCCTCGGCGCTATGGCAAGGGGCAGGAGAATGATGGTGCGCGGAACCGCGGAGCTGCTGCTTATGGGCGTTCCAAAGGGAATACGAGGTAGTTTGGCGAATACCACGGCAATGGGAGCGCTGAATGTACCAGGGCTTTTACATGAGCTTGCGGGCTTTGACGATGTGACTGTGGAGGTTACCGATAGCGTCATACCGGAGAACAACGGCGTGTTTACATTCGGAGGAAAGCCTTCCAAAGGACCTGTAGATATAAAAATGGACAGCGGGCGGCTGATGCAGCTTTTGTGTGGCTATGCCGACATCGCGCAGCTGGAGGGACAGGAAAAGGCGGAAATAGTAAACCGGCTGGCCGCCCATAAGCTTTTGGACAGGTTGCCAACGTTACAATGCTTTACTGCGGAGGAATATTGAATAATACAAAAAGGCGGCTTTCGCCGCCTTTTTGTAAGCTCAGTGTTCAATATGAATCATCAATCGTCGCGGGTTCGCCATGCAATCTCCGCGTCAAGGTTCTTGCGGAGAGTCTCGTTTTCCTTTACAAGATCGTCGTAGTGTACGCTCTGTACATAGAATTTATCAAAGCCGAAGGTGGCCTCCTCAAGCTCCTCATCGGTATAGCTGGGGAGCAGGGTACCGCTCTTGCGGCGTAGACCCATGGCGGTTATAACTACCAGCCGCCTGTGCTGCTCGGAGAGCTGAATTATCTTGAGACTTTCGGGTATCTCGAGGTTCAGGCCGTAAAGCTCGTTTACCCGGCGGAGGAGAGGCTGCTGCTCGGGCTTGATAGAGACGATAACACCGTATTTTGCGAACAGTTCCTTGAGATAGTCCGCAGATACCGGCTCGCGGGTGATGGTGCTCTTGCCAAGGCCCTCAAGCATGGTGTTGGAAATAGAGAAACTGACGTAGGTTTCGTTGCCTGTCTTTGGGTAATCCATATTTCCTCCTAAAAAATTTGTTTTGTTATTATTATCGGCAAGCCGACAAGATATAATTCAGATTTGATATTTTGATGCTAACACTAAGTGCAACTTATGTCAACTACCGATATTTTTTCTACAAAAATGCAAATGTTATCGGCAGCCCTGACCAACATCTATTTGACAAAAATGCCTTCCGAGCATATAATATATCTGTTGTATATCTCTCCGTAGCTCAGCAGGATAGAGCGTTCGCCTCCTAAGTGTGAGGTGACCGGAAACCAAACGGGCTGAAACTTTGGAAAATCAATACATGTCTCCGTAGCTCAGTAGGATAGAGCGTTCGCCTCCTAAGCGAAAGGCCGCGCGTTCGAGCCGCGCCGGGGACGCCAAAACCACCGAATTTCCTTGAATATTTGGTGGTTTTTTCTTTTTGACATTTCGCTCACCCACTTGTCATCTTGTTCTTGCCCACAGTTCTCTCGCCGAAAAAACTGCTAATCGGGAAACGAACCGTTTTGAGCAATTTGCTAATAGATTTTGAAAACCTGCTAATAAGCATCATTTTGCTGTTGCGTTAGGCAAAGTGATGATTCTGGCCAGCGCATTGGCCAATTCGGGTGACTTCTGAAGCTGATCGATCAATCCGGCAAGATCCAATCCGGGCGTCGTTTCCTGCGGCGGCGCGACATTGCGCAAGTCGGGGTTGGCATAAAACATGGACTCAAACTTCTGTGCGTTTACCTTACGGTCTTCATCAAGTATTTCCGCATAGACCTCCGTAACCATGTCGGCCTGCGCATGCCCCGTATCGCCTTGGGTAGCCTTGATGTCGCCGTGGTTCAACTTGAGTTTGTATGTTGTGCTCGACTTTCGGAGTGAATGAAAGACTACATCCGGCAAACCTGCGCTTTTCTTGAGACGGACAAAGCTCTCCTCGATCAACTTTCCCTCGCATGGACGTCCATTGGGCAGTGTGATCACGAGATTGTAGTCAATGAACTCCTCTCCCAGCATTTCCTTCAGGTTATCCTGTGATTTTTTCCATTCACGGAGGATATAAGCCAGCGTCTTGGGAATCCATATTTTTCTCACACTGCTTTCGGTCTTTGGGACCTTTAGAACCAGAACCGTACTCCTGCAGTTGGACATTATTGACGGGAACTTAAACAGAATGCCCTTATCCTCCAACTTCTCCATCGCTTGCTTATTTACCCGGGCAAGTTCGCAATCGACATAGAGATGCGCGTCATCATTTGCTATGTCGGCATCGCTGATATGCACTCTGTCCCATTGCAGCCCCAGTATTTCACCCTCACGCATTGAACAAGCAAAAGCAAGATTCATTGCAAGGTATAGCTTTGCGTCAGTGCATTCGTCCATTGCTTTTACAATCGTCTGTATTGTCCACATTGCTCTTTTCTTCGCAACGTGCTTCGGAATGAGCGCCCCAGAAAACGGGTTGCGGCCGATCACTTCCCAGCGCACTGCCTGATCAAAGGCACAACGGATCAGTTTATGAATCTTTTCAATGTTCGCCGGAGTCAGTTTCTCGGTTCTGGGTTTTCGGCCATTGCACTCTACCGGCTTTGTTCTTTCGAGCTGCTTGTAAAACCGGTCTACGACGATCGTGGTTACAGCCTGCATCTGCATGTCGCCAATAGCAGGATTGATATAGTTTTCAATCAATCGCGTGTTAGTGGCATAAGCAGATACGCCCCATTTCCTTTCTCCATAAAGCGATACGAAATCGCTAAGGAAATCTTTTACAGTAGTCTTCTTGGGAATAATGAAGGTTCCCTTGTTCTGTGTATACTCCACTTCGGCCTTTCGACAACCAGCAGCAGCACGCTTTGCCGTTCGAGTCTTTTCCTTTACACGTTTCCCAGTTGCTGCTTCAATTTCAGACCTATCAAGCTGATCCTTCTTTACTGTTTCCCATTTCTGCTTCTTGTTGCCGTCTTCATCCTGATAATAATAAACAACTGAAACGGAGTTGTTTCGTTCAACAATCGATGCCATACATTAAGTCCTTTCTTGACTGCTAGTCAGATTTACTATCTAACCACTCGTCAAAGGACTGCCTTGACACTCTAATCGATGAACCAATGCGGACTGTTCGGAAATGCCCTTCCTTAATTAGCCTGTATGCCGTGGCATTACTGACGCCCAGAATTTTAGCGACCTCGTTGACACGATAGGTTCTCTTGGTCGAAGCATCTCCTTGGTGTTCGCTATCGGTAATGCTACCCATATATCCTCCCTTCTTTGCACGGCCGATAACGTCTATGATACCTATAAATATTATACATTGAGGCGTTTTCGGCTACAACAGTTTTGGTATTTGATTAAAAATCATCCCCAACGCTCCGCTGCTATTGGATTCACAGCGCTGCGGTACTCGCAGGCTCCTGTCATTCCTATGACAGGCCGTCCCATATACATGGCTGGACGGGTTTACGGTGCTCCTTCCATATGTCTTGGCGGGGCAGGTAGCAAGCCTGCCATTTCGCATTTAATGCCGCTCGGTATTGAAGGCCGACGCTGGGGTGCAATATGCTGTTTTCAAGGTGCTAAAGCACTGCATGGTTCGCTCGCAATGCTTTTGACAGGGTGTCCCTCTCACTTATTAGCAGGTTTTGAGGTCAATATTTAACCCCCCAAATCCAAAATTGTGCAAAAAAGACCGTCCCGGGCGTTCCCAATACGGGAATGCCATAGGACGGTCTATTGCTGTTACGTTATTTGCTTTACAAAAACTCGTCGAGGTTGTCCAGCATCCTGCTGACTGCCGAGTTAACAGCCTGCTGTGGTACTGCGGGTGTTTGCCGGGTCTGAACCTCAGCCGGCGGAGCTTGCTGTCCGGCATTGGACATATATTGCTGGATCATGCTCCGCACGATCTTCTCCAGCTCATCGCGCCGGAACAATTCCCGCCGAACTTCGATCCGCACGACCGCACCGGTCTCTATGTCGGGATGCCGCTCCAGATATTCGCAGACGGCCCTCACAATGAAATCGCTCTTTTTGTGCTTTAGGCTTTCCAGCGTTTCACCTGCCTGGATATACTCCGGTGAGTTTGCCGCAAACTGAAGCGAAAACCGGTAGCCGTCCGGGGTTTTCATATTACGCCGCCCGCCCTTCGGGCCAGCTTCTCAAGCTGCGCCTGTGCGAGCAGCTCATATCCGTGTGCGTTGGCTCTGGTGTCAGGCTCAAACTCCACAGAACTGACAAGGGATGACGCCTTGATAAAGGAGCGCAGCAGGATCGACCCGCCGCCCACGAATATGGCGGGGTTTGTCCGCAAGTCCACCTGAAGTTCACGGAGCTTGTTGAGCATATCAGCGGCATATTTATCGACCTCTTTGCGAACAGCGTTTTGTATCTCGCCGTCAAGCACGGTGTTTTGTCCCGCAAGGATTTCGCAGATATGCTCGTCGTCGATGGATATGTCATAAAGTGAGTTCACCTTGCCCGCGATATGGTTGGTCATGGTGATGACACCCATGTTCAAGCTGCGGCAGAACTCCATGTCCGGCTTGCCCTTGCGAAGAAGTAACACATCGCTTGTGTAACCGCCAATGTCGATTACGAATGTGCGGGAAGTGGCCGTCATTTCCTGCGCTCTCTGCACAACGGCGCCAAACGCCTGCGGGTATACAAATACATGGTCGAGCATCAGGCTGAAGGGCTTATCGTTGTAGGTGAAGCGCACCGTCTCCTGCCTGCGGAAATACTGCGCGAAACTGTCCTTGAGCATTCCATAATGCTCTGGAGGCAGTCCGACGGCGAGATCGATATCCAGTGTGGAAGTAATCTCTTTGCGAGCCTCCAATTCCTTCGATATGGCAAAAAGCGTCAGCAGATAGAAACGGTCGTCCTTGGTCTTGTCCCGCATAACGGGCAGCCGCTTGCCAACGAGCGTCCAGTACCGGCTCTGATACTGGATGACGTCCGCTGCCATGGGCGGTTTGGTGGGAAAATCCTCAACGCCTGACACGAAGCAGGTATTTCTTGTTTTAATCTGGGCGTTGCCGTGGTCGATTCCTATAATCATTTTCAATTCCTCCTCAATGTTTTCATAGTATTACACCGACAGCAATGCGTTTTTACAACGGTTTCGCGCATTATCGGCATGGAAAACGTAACGGAGCGCCGCATATAGCCGCGCTCCCGTGTTCAGGTGGACTACTTGTTTTTCTGTGCCCAGACGTAATCATCGAGCCCTTTGAAACGGGGATCCCATAGGTATGTGCCGAACTGGAATCCCAGCTCTTGCAGCATAGTAGTGAGCCTTCGGAAATCCTTTTGGACGTGGCAGTTGGTCATCATATCCATGTCAAAGGCGGTCATGACCTTCCGAACGCCCTGCTCCCGCATGACAACAAGCGTCTGCCGCAGCTGCGTGAGCGAGCTTACGCCGGATACCGCAACGAGCGTCATGCCCGTAAGGTAATGTACGATGTCGGCCTTGAGCGGCCCTTCGATCAGCAGTATGGTATCCTGCGCGTCGCCTGCGATGTGCGTCCATGCCTCCGCTCCGCAGCCGTCCTGCATCTCTGCAGTGGATAGCCAGCGGAATTTGCGGCGTGTCACGTTGTCAAGGCGCACCTTCAGCCCTTGTATACGGCCGTAATAGTCCCGTACCGGCAGCAGTATGCCGCGCCTGGTTCCGTAGTAGGTCCATGCGCCCTCTTTGCGGTAAAAGCCCGGTACGCCGGATAGATAATGCCCATCGGAAAGCAACTGCTTCGCTATCGCCCCATACCCGCCTGCGGGCGTCGTCCGATAGAGATTTTGCTGTATCACCTCGTCGTTCAGCCCGCGGTTTATAAGGTTATCCCGATGATCCGAGGCCAGCGAAAGCCTGTTAAGAAAGGCGCGATAGGTCGCGTCACGTTCCTCGATACCCGCCATAGGACATTCGTTGATTTCGGGCATTGCGGCATAATGTGGGCGCATTTTCGCTGGAGAAGCTGAATCGATCCCCATCTTATCCATGATTGCCTTATATGCCTGAGCCCTGTCCATATTGGCGTAATGACTGTACAGATCCAACACGCCGCCGGCAAACCCGCAGCGCGGGCATCTGAACACCCCCTTTGTGAAGTTGATGTTCAGATGGCGCTTGTTGTGCGTATCACAGCAGGGGCAGTTGATGTTGTAAGAAGCCCGGCCCGACGGCGGATAAGGAAGATTCAGAAGAACAATGACGTCCATCATTGAGAACGGCAGTTCGCCATCCATTCTAACCCCTCCCGGCCGGGTCATGCGGTTTTCAGCGCATGCTCGCAAATCAGTCTCGCGGCTGCCGGAATCTCCGGGTGCTCGTCGTTCTGGTATTTAGTTGCCAACCATTTCAAAAAACCGGGGTCGAGCATGACCAGCTCGCCCAACGTGCGCCCATCGTATTTCTTCAGCGGGCACATCGTCTGCTTCGCGGCCTCAAGCGGGTCAACGGGTTCCGGCGGCGCCGGCGCTTCCATTTCAAGGTTTGTTTCGCTGCGTATCGGTTGCCCTGTCCCTGTGCTTGTACCAGCCACTGGCAACTCATTGGTTATCGGTAAGGCCGGTTCTCCGGCCACTTTGAACTGCAGGCCAAACCCGGCATGCCTCAGCGCGATACCGATGGCGGCCGTCTGCGCCCATTCTCTCGGGGAGACGTTGGGTGCTTTCTCCGAATAGCTTCTCGACGCGGACGCTTCGGCAAGATAGCTCCCGTCCGGATCGGTGTAGTGCTTGTAGATACGGGCATGAGCGACGATGCTGTCCTTGTTCAGGCCTATCTCGGCGTGAACGGCTACCCGCCCCTCCGGGTATTTGAGCCTGAACCACGCTTCCTGTACGGCGACAGGAATGCCTGTGATGGGCTTTCCGTCAAAACCTTCATATTCCTCGACGAACGCAGAAGGGTCAAAACCCTCCACTGCGTTGATTTGGGAGATCTTATCGAGCATAGCATCGCGGCTTTTGGTGTTGGTTTCCATAATCTCACTCCTTATCCTTGTTATTGATGGGCAGCATGGTCTCACGGTAGGCAAGCCATACGGGCAGCACGGTATTGATGACCTTTGTAACATCGCCCCTGTACTGCTGTGGGTCTTCGGGCATATAGGCCGAGAAGCGCTTGCGGTAGTCCATTACAATAGAGGAAAACGCCTGCCTTGCTGTGTCGCGGGCTTGCTGTATTTCCGTGTCCTGTGAAGGCCGATAGCGGCGTTCCGTAAGAAGATGGCTCACCAGCGCGTCAACCGCAATATAGTGAGCAGACAGTACCGGAAGCTCAGCGCTTACAGGCGCAGTCTGCTCCAGATTACGGAAGCATTCCAGCACCTGTATTCTATACAGCAGCTCCATGTAGGCAAAATACTGTTCTATCCCTATGGGTTTGTCATCCGCTGCTGGCGTAGCAAACACCTTTTGCAGATTACGGTATTGTTCAAGCGTTGTCAGTATAGCTTCACTCCTTTCAAACATTTATGGCCTTTGCCTCGGCTTCGTTGATGCGCTCCGCCAGCATGGTGCCGCGCTTTTCGGCGTCCACTCGGCCTATTGCTATGACCAGCGCTTTGCGCTCGCCCACGATGACGACATGACGCTTGGCTCTTGTGATCGCCGTGTACAGCAGCGGCCGGCGCAGCATGATGTAGTGCGCAGTTTGCAGGCTTAGTATCACGGTGTCGTACTCCGAACCTTGAGACTTATGAACCGTGGTTGCATATGCCAAGTCCAACATGTCAAGCTCGTTTGGAGCGTACTCCATCGTTCGCCCATCGCCGAAGTCAACATACAGTGTGCTTTCATCCTGCGTCCGGATGATTCCGGTCACGACGCCGATGTCGCCGTTGCTGATGTTGGCGACGTTCTGCGTCTGCATGACCTTATCGCCTTGACGGAAGACGCGTTTGCCGTAGGTGAGTTCCGGCTTGGTCGGGGACGCCGGATTCAGCTTATCCCTTAACCTTGCGTTGAGCGCGTTCACACCCGTCGCTGTTTTCGTGCGGTACGGCGAAAGCAGTATCACGTTGTCCGTACCAAGCTCCTTGACCCGTTGCAGATAAACTTCCTCAAGAATATCCGCCGAACGGTCAAAGTCGCCGGATTCGATCAGCTCGAAGTCGGGGCCGTATTCCAACGCCAGCGTACCATGGCGGATGAGCGAAGCGTTGACCTCAATACGGCTGCCTGTTGATTGACGGTACACTCTGTCGAGCTTCACGGCAGGCACGGCGCCTGACGCAAGCAGTTCATACAGCACGCTGCCCGGCCCCACGGAGGGAAGCTGATCAGCGTCGCCTACGAGGATGAGCTGGCAGCGGTACGGCAGCGCGTTCAACAGATGCTTGGCCAAATGGATGTCGAGCATGGAGACCTCGTCGGCTATCACAAGATCGGCGTCCAGCATGGTCGGTTCTCCAAACTCACCGTCCGAATCCGCGAGCAGGCCCAGCGCCTTATGGATTGTAGAAGCCGGATGGCCTGTCGCCTGTTCCATGCGCCTAGCCGCACGGCCTGTTGGCGCACAACACGCGATAGAGCCTGCAGGCTTGAGCTTCTGATAAATCTCCAGTATGAACTTCTGGATCATGGTCTTGCCCGTACCCGGACCGCCGGTGATGATGCTGATGGGCGAACACAGACAGGTCTTGACCGCCTTCTTTTGCTCAGAAGCGAGGGTTACGCCCAGCTTGCGTTCGATCCGAGCGATCTCGGCGTCAAGATCGGCATGGATATGTGTATCGCCCTGGCGGATGCGTTCCCGCACCCGCATAGCGACCTGTTCCTCCGCTTTGGCCGTCGAATAACGGTAAGCTTGATTCTGATACAAGGTGATTTCGTTCCGGTTCAACAGCTCTCGGCAGCGCGCAACCACCATCCGCTCTGTAATTTCCCGCGTTTCAAGCAGCTCGATGCACTTGACAACCAGCATCGCCTTGGGGATGCAGAGATTCCCGGCGTTCTTGAAAAGATTGCCGCCGTTTTCCGCTTCCTTTAGCACATGCAGCAGTGCCGCATCGATGCGCTCCTCCCCACAAGGGTCGAAGCCAACGCTTTTTGCGATCTCATCGGCGGTCTTGAACCCGATGCCGCGTACTTCGCAGAGGCGGTATGGATGCTGCCGGATAATGTCAGCCGCATCCCGGCCGTAGATTTTGAAGAATCGCACGGCTCGCTTGGGCGCTATACCAAATGGGGACAGCAGCGTGATGATGTCCCGTGCGCCTCGGGTCTCCATATAGGACTCTGAGATACGCATGAGCTTCTTTGGGCTTATGCCGCGAACCTCAAGCAGACGCTTGGGTTCCCGGTCGAGTATATCCAGCGCCTTATCGCCGAACTGTTCATAGATGCGCCGGGCGGTCTTTTCGCCGATGCCCTTGATGTAGCCGGAACTGAGATAGGCGATGATGCCGGCCTCAGTGGGCTGTATCACCTCCTCAAATTGTGTCACGGCGTATTGGTCGCCGTGCTTACCGCGCTCCCAGCGCCCCTGCATCTCATAGCGGATGCCCTTGACCGTCGGCAGAAAGTAGCCTACGGCCTTGACCTGCCGAAGCGCCTGGCCGGAGCTGTCCAGTATCTTCTCATGGGGCGTATAGACTGCCACCATGAACCCCGTAGGGTTTGGATCTGAAAGGGATTGCGGGTAAATGACCCGCTCATAGCTACATAGCATGATGACCTCCTCAGCCTAAGATTTCTTCCGCAGCGAGCGAGAGATAGCAAGGCTCGCTATGGAGCGTGACCTGCGATTTGTCGCCGCCGTGGCGTGTGACAAGTTTTCGGACTTTGAGATACAGTTCCGCGTCAAATACGGTGATGGGGATGTTCAGTTCCACGGCGCGGGCGATCTCGCCTTTCATGCCGGTGGATAGTATCTTGCCGTAGACGAACACCATATCGCTCTGCTCCAATAGCTCCAGACCGAAGCGCACGCTCGGCAGGCAGCTTGCCGCTGAGCAGGATGGGCAGATAGGCATGCGGCGCACGGGCGATCACGTCCATGTTCTCGAACGCGTACCACATATAGAACCGGGCTGCCTGCACATTGCGCTGTACTTCCTTTGCCGTAGCGGCGGTACAGGGTGAGCAGATGTACGCCCGTTCATAATTTGACGTTGTCTGACTGATGCACAGGTACTGCGCTTCCAGCTGATCCTTCCATTTGGTGATGATGCGGTCGATGTTACTCGTTTCCATTGCTGTTGTGTTCATGGGTTGCCTCCTTCTTCGGCTTCAAACGTAAGAATTGTGATGGGAAGCGTGTCCCAATTAGTCTCCCTTGGGTCTTGTATGCCTGCCGCTTCAAGAATTGCGCTCTGTGTTTCGGGCAAGAAATCTCTATAATAGATATCAAGTGTTCTTTCCATTTAACTCCTCCAATCAAAAGGAGAGAGCGTGAGCCCTCTCCCATTTTTTTGTGCCGTCACTTTGCGACGGCTGCGATTTTTATGCGGCGCTGAGCCGGCGGGTTGAGCACCTCGTCATATATGACGGGGTACAGCTTTTTCAGCTTCTCACCGTTCACGCGCCGTTGGTTTGAGGATACATAGTCGATCTGGAACTGCTCCAAGGGCGTCTCCAGAACGCCGTGTTCATGCTCACGCATGGTATCCGCGATTTGCACTGATAGTGCCATAACCTCCTTTTCGTTTTGCCTGATCTGACGATCCAGTTCACGGTTCTCCTGTTGGAGCGCTGCGATACGCCTTATCTGGCGCTCGTGCTTCTTGCCGAACTCGATGGTGGGAGCGGCGAGCGTGCCCGCGCCGTAGATCCGCGCAAGGGATTTCATCGCAAGCTTCGGGGCGACTTCTGCCATGGAAGGCGGTTTGTTGTCGTGGATGCTCTGTAGGAACGCCGCGACCGTTTCAAATATCATCTCCTCAATGGCAAAATCCCGAAATATACGGCGAATCTGAAAATCCTTCTCGCCATTGCCCCACATGCAGGCTATGTCCCAGAAGGGCAAATCCCGCACACCCATGTAGAACCGACACTGGTATTCATAGTGCATGGGCACCTTGTCGTCCATCCACTCATCTGCGTTGTAGTAAGTGGTAGACTTGCATTCCAGACCGCCGACCTCCTTGGTGTCCTTATCCTCCATGCCATAGTCGATGTTGGCCAACGCCCAAGGATAGAGCGCGTGCTGATACAGATAGGTATCCGTGATCACACGATGGCCGGTGCGAAAAGCGTACATCTGTGCTACAACAGGCTCCAGCAGATGCCCCATTTCCTTCTGCCACATGTTTTCGCTCTCATCCGGCATGAGCTTACCAGACTTTTCAAGCCACAGGTCGAGCGGCGTTTTCCACGGGCTGATGCCAAAGATGGCCGCCACGTCGCTGCCGCCGATGGCAATGGGGATCGAGCCGTCAGGCCCGTGCGCCCTCGCCGCAAGCCAAGTCCTTCTGTCCATGCCCGCGGTATCGCACAATATCTTCGGTGCTGCCATCAGTAACTCACCGCCCCGGGCAGGTCATAGTCGCCCCAACGCAGCGTCAGCGCGCGGGCGATGGATTCCTCCACGGAGATGAGCTTGCTCTCCGGCACATGACCCGTTTTGAGAATGAACAAGATCTCCTGCATGGCCATGTACACGTCATGAGCGGATGCGGGTGTTTCACCCACCGCCATGCGGAACATTTCAATGGCCTCCATGGCTGCCGCCTTTGGCATGGCCAGCTTCTTACAGGCCAGCGTCATGGCGTTGACCGGATAGCACAGCGTCAGATCGAGCAAGCTTTCCAGCTTTTTGATGGTGTCGGCGAACTGGGCAAAGAGCATATCCAGCGAGGAATCGAAATCCCGCACCTTGGTCTGCCGCCTGTGATGCACCGATACCACATTGCCGATGCGTATAGGGTACTGTCCGCCCGTAAGCAAAGCGGATACAGACGCAGCCGCAACGCCGACGTCCGAGGTTGAGAAGCGCACGCCCGGCGTGAACTTGGACGCCAGGTGCTTCTGCCCGTGCGAGATGAGCGCTTTGTAGTAGGTTTCAAGCAGCTCGTCACGTTGAGCGGGAAACGACCAGGAGGCCGTCGCCAGAGAATGATCCGCATACCCCTGCGCGAATATGTTGCCGGGGAAACGCTCGTTCAGCTTTTCGGAAAGCGAAGTCATGAGTTCGTCGATGGGCAAGATGGAATAATCCCGTTCATCCCCGGAATGGAATGCCGCCACCTTTTCGCTTCTCACCAACAGCAGCGCTTCCGATTTGTGCAGTGAAAGGCATTCGTTGAGGATTCTGGCGAGCTTGGGCTTTTGCAGCTTCGGAAGCGCAGAGCCTCCGATCTTCGCCCTGTCGAGTAGGGATTTGTAGGCGGTGTTTCGGATAGGCAGATACCCGTCCTCTGTCAGCAGCGCAAGGCCAAGGTTCCTTGCCGTGTCGCTGACGGCCACCTGCGATACGTCCGGGGCGAAGGCTTTGTCGTCAGTGTACAACGGCGAGGCCTCGTCCAATGGCTCGATGTGCAAGCCGGATACCGTCCTGCGCGCCCACCTGCTTTCGCGGGTCTGCCGGGCATGATAGGTCTGCATTGCGGCGTAGTCGTCGAAGGTCGTGTTGAAATCGTCCAAACAAGGTTGCATTGTGGTTCTCCTTTCGTATTTCGGCGGTGAACCCGCCATGATATGCAAAAGGCAGGCCCCCTGTTGGAGTCCTGCTTATGCTCAAGGATAGGATGAGCTGGAACAAAAAAAGCGCCCAGAGGCAATATGCCCATGGACGCTGATGATACTTGGAAACTGTGCCTTTCCAGCGGAACGGCTTGGAAACTTTATGGCATCAGTATACCATTACCTGCTTCATCCGTCAATGCAAGCCTTGCTCGGCTTCTACTCAATAATCTCCCGCACCCGGCCAATCTGGCCGTCCGTCAGCATGACCTTGATACCATGCGGGTGGAAGCTGCTCTTTGTGAGCAGCCGCTCTACAACGCCCTCAGTCAGCTTACCCGTGCGTTGGTCTGCCTTCAGCACGATTTTGACCCGCGCGCCGACCTTCACATCGGCTCTGTTCTGTCCGTTCATCCGTTTCTCCTATTCGATCACCTGTATTGGCTGACATTGCCGAGTACGTCCGCAACGGCAGCTTCGACCTGATCGGCGATCTGCTTCGCTTTCGTCTTTGCAATGCCAATGTGCTCCGCTATGGCGAGAATATCCTTTCTGGACGGATCGCGGCCATTGCCGTTTACGCTGGTGGCATGCTCGCCGCCCAGCGAATTGCTGTAAGTTAGGTCGTATGCCGGAGAAAGCTTCCACGCCTGCCGGTCCTCGTCATATAAGAAGGTGAAGTTTTTGGAGTGGTCGTCCCGATTATGCGCATACACGTTGAAGCACATGAGCCGATACATCTTTTCCACTTCGGAGTAATCCTTTGTCAGCTCCAGCGTCAGCGTCATGAGCGTTCTATAATCGAGGTTCGGTATGCGATGCGAGGTTTCCAGCAGCGCGGATACGGACAGCATGTGGACGCGCCTTATTGTGCTATCCGGCCGCTTTATACGGTCGAAGCGCTTTGTGCCAAAGTATCCCTCACATCTTGCGGATGGAAACAACCTGGTTTCAGCCACTTCCAGACCGCATTTTCTTGCGCACTCACAATAGCGGTATTCTATGAGCCCCGCATCACGCCTGTCAATAGACGCGGGGAATTTGACGATCCAATCCTCGCCGTCTATCTTGGTCAGTATTTTGGGCCGCGCGCCGCCGGATGAACCGCCGAGCCGGAACAGCATATCCAAGTCGTTTGAGTATTCGGACTCCAATACCTTTCGGCATTCCTCCGCCATGCGGTCATACTCTATTTGCGCTTGCTCCGTTTTCCACTGATGCACAGGCCGGTATGTCAGCGCACCCATACCGGAATCGCCCACGATGGCCATCCGGTTCAGCATATCCACCTCATGCGGGTCAACATGCTCACGGTTGAGCATCCTGTCTACGAGAAGCCGGCCCCAGCCATCGGGAAGGCTGTCGGCAAAGGCGCCGAACAGCCCGTCGAAAGGGTCGGGTTTCGGGATGAACACCTTCTTTTGCAAGGGCAGGCTGAAAGGGCTAATGGAAAAGCCTTCACGCAGCCAGCCTTCATTGTATTCAAATGCCACAAGACGCCCCTTGTACAGCGCCAATGTTCCGACCTTTCGCTCGCCAATGAACGCTTCCAATACCTTATACCTTTCCATCTATGATCTCCTGTATCGAGCGTATTTCCGTTTCCGCGAACAGCTGCTCGAAGCCGTCCGCACAATCCAGCACAACAGCGATTTTCAGCAGCGAGGTCAGAGAGATCTCACCGATGCTTTCAAACCGCTTGATAGACCCGTAGCTGACGCCGGATTTGTCTGAAAGATCCTGCATGGATAGCTTCTGCCCCTTCCTGCGTTTTCGCACATTCGCTGCAATCAGTAGGCTCAGTTCCTTCGGCGTTTTCATGGTGTCATCTCCTTACGGCTAATATTTTAACCCATATCAGCGATATAATCAAGTATTGGTTAATATGTTATCCGCTGCTTGTTTGAACTATACGGAGACTCCACAAAAAAAGTGACCTGCGATCAGGCCGCTTCTTAACTATATTGTTCTTGCGTTGTTCACTCTGATTGTCCGAGATGACCTCGGACGCAGAGCATATCCGCCGAATCATCCGGCATAGGAGCATTACATCCGCCAACGCTCTCCCAATCAACACGAATGCTCTCGTCCACATATTCCTTTTGATCGGGCAGAGGCATCTCGGAATCCAACGCAAGGGCTGCCGCTTGTTCAAGAGAACCGGCGTCTATGCTCAGAACACCCCATGATTCCCAGACAACCGGAAATCCGATAGGTTTGGTAAGGCCTGACCATATTCGGCGCCATGATGACGCAATCGAGGATTATGTCCTCCAATGTCTTGGGCTCGTCATAGAGGTCCGAAAAGACCGCCTCCAGTTCTGCGATCTCAGCCGGGTCATCCGGCGGGTCAAAGTTGCAATATAAGTCCGGTGTCTCATTCTCCGTTTCCTTGTCAGCGCCATCTCGAACTTCGTATATATATCCCGTCAGCCCCTCATACTCACTTTGGTCGGTGCCGACGACCGATGCGCCGATCGTATAGGTGACGCCTGCGTGTTCAAAAGTAGCGCCATGTCGGTTGATTATCATTTTTCACCCTCCGTATTCTAAGTAGCGCGGGAGCGGGATTTGCGTCCCGCTCCCTTGTTTTGTCATCACTCATCTGCCTCATCGCGTAAGTACGCAAACGTCTGCTCCAGACGTTCGCCGTCATAATCGTCGATGCTGCATTCGCCAGCTTCGCCGAATATGTCTCCGGCAAAATAGTTACCCGGCTCTTCAAAGTGGAGTTTGAAGGAGAGCTGGGGAAATAGCTCTGATGCCTTTGCAAGCCAGCACTTAGGCGGCGACCATGCTGTATCAAACTCTGTCTCAATGGATGCGCACCCTTCCATCCAGCCGAGGTCGCCAACGGTGATTTTGTCGTGGTATATATCCCATTTCGTACCCCAGTTGGCAATATTCCAATGATAGCCGTCCATGCCTGGAACGGTTCTGCCAGTCAATGCGTACAGCAAAGCGTTCTCAGGCTGTTTGTTATGCGCAGAATAACCCGTCGCCAAGACTTCCGGAGGCGTTGGAATGAGCGCATTGAAACAAAAATACGGCGTGTCCTCCGGCAGATCCATCTGTCCAATTAGCTTCTCCCATTTCTGTGGTGGGTAGTGTGCAGGGAATCCCATGCTGGATTCCACGAACCGTTTAAGCTCTGCGGCATTCCCGGATACCGTCAGTTTATTCATGCACCAATTTGGCATACTTTTAATCCCTCCTCAATTATGATAGTCAAACATGACCACTGCCCAGTCTTCTGGATGCTCCTTCAGCGCGGCGAGAGTGTTTTTGTAAATGCGTGCCGTATACTCGTGTGCATCGTAGAACAGCGAATCGTCAATGTACCGTCCGTACAGCAGGTCTGACAACCTGTGCAGATGGAATGCTGTCAGCAGATCAAAACCGTTCTTCGGTTTATCCTCGTAATTCCGGTCCCAGATGCCGCTTGCGATATGCTCTATATCAACGCCCACTGAGCTTTTCAATAATGCAATCAAGTGGTCGATCTCACTTTTTTGAGTTTGATAGCATTCAGCTACCGCTTCATACAGTGAGTTTGAATCATCGCTGCCTAGCAGGACATTTTCCGGATACGCATCCGACCAGCGACCAGCAGTATCGGTTTCTCGCCAGTCAAACACTTCTTTGTAAAAGCCTTCTGTTTCACTTTCCGCGTGAGAGCGGATGGCGGATACAAGACTATCCCGTATCATGCTGTCAGCTTCTTTCGATACATCCGGTATGTAAACAAGAATCTTATGCAAATAGTGCATATTGCTCCTCCCAAAATATGGAGCAGGGTTTGCGTCCCTGCTCCAGTTCAGTCATGTGCGGATAAACCGCTTTACAACATTCGTCAGCGTGATCGGCAGCGTGTGCAAATCGGAGATGTCCATGTAGGCGTCTCCATAGATCCGCTCGATGCTGTCTTTATCATCGCCTATCGCCGCCGCAACGAAGCAGATGCCCTTGCGGCGGTACTCCGTCTTGATACCGCGCAGATCTTCCTCGGCGGCGGTGCCGTAATAACCGGAATCAGCCGGCTGTCCGTCGGATACGAGGATCAGCAGCCGGATGTCCTCTGGACGTTTGGCGAGCTGTTCGGCAACAAACCGAAGCGCGGCGCCGTCCCTGTTGTTGCCACGGGCGGAAATGTCCATCAAACGGTAACGGTCGAGCTTGTCGATGGAATCGAATTCGGCGTAGGAATACAGCTCGACTCCGCTGTATGCGGAATGTCCGTAGACCATCACAGGGATACCGAGCGACTGGCAGAAATCATACAGGATGATCGCAGACGCCCGTGCATAGGTAGCACGGCTTCCGCAGCCCATAGAGCCTGATTCGTCCAAGAGCAGCGCTAAAGCAAGCTCCGGCGTTTCGTTGGGAAGGCTCATCTTGGAGAACACTCTGCCGTCATTGCGCGGCAAAGAGTGTATATCCAAACGCCGTCCCATATAAAGACCTGTCTGCTTGCCGCCCCTTCGCTGGTCCTGAAGCTGCCTCGTTATGCTGCGCTGCAGCTGCTTGGATATGGCGAGCAGCGGCGGTGAAGCCTCGTCGTACCTGTCGCGCAGCTCATCGTCTATCGTACTCATCCGGTGAACGGTCATCTTGACGCCTTCATGGATGTTGCCGTAGGAAATGTTCTGCGCAAGCTCGTTAAGCTGCGATGTACGCTTGGTTTCCAGCCGTTCCTCCGCCATGCGGTTGAGCAGAGCTTCAATATCCTTGGCGGAAGCGTCGTAGCCCGCGCCCCGGTAGTCGTTGTCGCGTTCCAACTCGCCGCGGTTGGGCGTTGAAACGCTGTCCGTCTGCGTGAGCGGAATGCGCCCGCCCTCCTTATCCGTGACTTCATGCGGCTTATCGGGCGCTTCGCCCGCGCTTCCGATACAAGCGTCGTTCATATCGCTGTCGGCCGTACCAGAAGAAGCGCCGCCGACCTCGGATGGTTCTTCATCATCGGCTTCGGGTTCTTCGGCCTCTTTCTTATCGCCCGCATCATCCTCTGTATCGTCTTCTTTGGCCGGTGGTTTGGCAAGCGAAGCTGTCATACCGCGTCTCGCGCCGCGCGCCCCTCCGCTTCCCGAAGCGGGAGTGCCATTTTCGGCCACCGCGCCCGTCAGGCCGCTGCCTTCCGCCGTGGAGCCGTTCAGCGCATCGAACAGCGCGTCCAGCGTAGCGGCAAGATCGCCGCCTGTGGCTTTACTGTTCTCCTCGCAATACTCCAGATATGGCTTGATGTAGCGCCAGTTGCGCACGATGATCAGATTGACCATCTGCCAGCGTACCCTTGGGTCAGCGCAGGTCAGTCCCTCATCCAGATCGTCGAGCGAGCTGAACACAGCCTGTATGCGCTCATCCGTCAGGGCTGTTTCACCATACTTTATTTCCCCATACAGGCAGTAGCTCAGCATCATCTGGAGGATAGAGCGCCATTTCAAGCGTTCGTCCTCCTCCTGCTCGATGAACTGCGTGACGGTTTGGGTGTCCTCCCATACGCTTTCCCGCAATATGTTCAGGTTCGCACCCAGCACGCCCGGAAAGTGGTTCATCATCTTTTCTTCAATGAAGCCGTCCTCCAGGACGTTGTGCAGATGATGCGAGAGCCGAGTAAAGGCCATCTGGTAGATGGAGCCCTGCTTACGGTATTCCTCGATCTCATCCACATTGAGTCTGTGCGAAAGCTCAGCACAGACAGGGCGCTCCGGATACCAGCCTCCGTCTATCGTTTTTGTCGCATGGGTCTGCCCTGCAAGAAAATCAGTATACAGGACATGACCCAGTTCGTGCGCGAACAGCCCACAGACCATTTCATAACGCTCCTGCCGGTTCTTCTTCGCTTTTACAAGAGGCGTCGCCGCATTGATCCAGATGAGCGAATTGTCCGTATGCGCGCCCTCCGGGTTCTTCGGCTCCCATACGATCCGGACGTTCACCCTGCGGTTATAGCCGTACCGTTTGCTTTGGGCCGCCGCTATGTCGGCAAAGTGTCCCGCAAGGATGCGGGACACAAAAAACTGCTTGTCGGTGATGCTGTTGCGCTCCTGATTGAGCAGCTGCCGGACTTTTTTATGATTTACTCGTGCCATGAGTGTTCTAAAGCCTCCTTTCTATACCGCTTTGCGGCGCTTTGGTGCGAACTGTGCCTCCAGCACCGAGGATATGAGCGCATAGCGGTCGTCCTCGTTGGCGGTGGCCTTGGATACGACAGTGTACAGCGCCGAGGTATACGGGTCACCGGTGATCTCCGTGGAGAGTATCCAGTCGATCAGGCTGCGCATACCGCAGGAACCGTCTGTAATTCCGTTCTTACGCATGAAATCGCTCATGTCGTTTACGACCTTCACCATCTGGGAAACCAAGGTGTCGTCCTCGCAGCCCGTCACGCTCATAGCGCGCTGTGCCATGACCTCGGGGCTTGGCAGCTCGATGTCCTGCGCAAGGCTCATTCTGTCTGTGACGCTCTGGTTCAGGCCTCGGCAGCCTTCATAGGCGATGTTGGTGGTCACGACGACGACCGCGTCGGGATGTCTGCGGATGACCTCGCCCGTGGGGAGCGTAATGCTGCCCGTTTGCTCCAGCAGGCTGTTCAAGCCCACCAGAACGCCCGGCTGCATGATGACCGTGGGCTCCTGCACCTCGCACACATACCCATATTTCAGCGCACGGATGAAGTCGGTCTCCACATAGGTGTAGGACTGACCTTTTTCCTTGGGCTTAACGTTGCTCAAGAGCCGAACCTTATCGGTCACGGTATCCAGCACGACGCCCATGCAGTCCTGCGAGGTAGCGTCGGGCTTTTTCGTGCCGGTCAGCTTTTCGTAAACGCCCTCGGGGTCATAATCCATGTCATCTAGGCCGGGCAGCTTCATGAGCGCTGCCACGTTGGCATAGGTGATCCCGCCCATGCTCATAAGCTGCTCGCGTTCCTTGTCCAGCTCGGCGTCGCCCGTTGTTGCTCGTGCAGTGTCGGGAAACACCTGCCCGACAAAATCGAAAATCTCGGTATTTGCGGAGCAGGTATACTTTACATACGGCAAGCCAAGCCCTGCGGCGATCGCCTGCGCACCCATGGTTTTGCCTGTACCGGCGGGGCCGCGCAGGAGAAAGTTACGCATGGGCATGGCCTTCTCGCTTGTTTTGACCGCGTGCTGGCAAATGCCCACCACTTCCTTGGGGATGATGTACCACGCCGGGAGCCTTGGCACCAGCAGCTTTTCTCGGGCGTTAAGGCTGCGGCCGGGGTTGATGGGATACTGCCCGACAAAATCGCTGTGCTCGATCAGGACGGCGGGCTTGTACACCGGCGCCGGCCCTGTCTGGGCAATGATGGAAAACTCGCCGCACACAACTGTCTGCGGGATATACTTGCCAGCGTCAAGCTGTGTTTTGGGGATACGGGTCAGATTGCCCGTTTTGTCGATGTTCAGCTTGATGTGCGCGGAGCAGGCATCGTCCTTGATACGGCGATAGGCGTTGTCGCAGAGTATGGCCATGATGTCTCCTGCCTTCTCAATGTCAGGCAAGCCTAAAGAAAGCTCTGTACGGTATTCTTCAGCGTTTTCCGCAAACTCCTCATCCTCCGCAAACGTAGGCATCAGGGAAAAGAGCAGCGCGCTGCCGTCGCGGCCGCTTGCGGTCAAGGTATAGATCTGGCTGACCTCGGTGTTTTTGTCGTACTCGATGGCCATGATACTGCCCGTGGCTGGGTCGTATACGGCCAGGTTATAGGCATCCGGCGACATTGCGGACTTATACTCGGCCACATTCTTTCCGTCCGATATTCCAATCGCGCCCTCGCCGCTGCCATCCCGGCAACGACAAAAGGCGTTCACGGCCTTTATCATGGACGGGGAGAGCGTGGCTTCCGTGCCATCGCCATAGGTTGAGCTGACCTTCACCTTTTTGCTTTTCAACGTATCAAAGGGGGGCGGCAGCGGACGGTTGAACGCGAACAGCGTTTGTGTGTTGACGCTCATATTCGATTTCCTTTCTATTCTTGATATCAAGCAATCAATGCTCATATCCCATACGCGCTGACGGATGTATTTCCGCCATCACGCATGTTCCCTAAGCATCGCTTACTTGAGGTGTTGCGATGGCGACGCCATCATCCATAGGTTCTGTGTCTGTGAAGTCGTGTTTTTCAAGCTCGGCGCAAACGGCCGGCCAGCTTTCCTTTACCGGCAGAACCGACGCCGGTATCACAAACCGGTCGTCCCCACGGGCGATCGCTTCGTTGCACTGGTCGCTGAGATAACTGATATGATCTTCCACCCATTCAAAGGCAACAAGCTCATAATTGACGGGCATGGGCGATTCCACATCCTCTTGCGTGTCCGTTTCGCCCTGCGATTTCGCTTCCGGCGATTCGTTTGCATCGTCCTTCGCTTCCTTGGACGGAGTCGCTGTATAGCTGAGATTCACGAATTGAAGATCCGCCACAGTGACCTGCGCCCGGCGAAACCCGCCCGCGTGGTTGAGGATAATACAGAGTTCTCCACCCGCATGAAGCGTTTTCTCGGGGTGAGGCGTTTCCCATACCCAGCGCGCGCCGGGATGCTCGCACAGTACGGCTTCAGTTATGCGCCGCTCAAGGATGGTAAACGCCATCCTGATCAGGTCGCGTTCATTGTCCGGCACAGACGGGGCGGCGGGCGGCGGAAGTATAACCGCTTCAGGTTTTCGCAGCGACGCGAACAGCAACACGACGGCCGCGATGACAGCGCCTGCGAGCGCCAGCAGCAGGATCGGCCACAGCCGGGTGATGAAGCAGAGCAATATGACGACGCCGAGCAGGGTCAGCGCCTCATACGCTATATGTCGCTTTTTGCTTTTGTCCATACTTTGGATATTTTCCTTTCTCGTAAATTGAGGACGGGATGTAGATGTGGATCTCGTTGCTGAAGCTAATGCGGCTTCCGTCCGCCCGTTTACGGCTGACGACCGCGCAGGCCTGCCTGGATGGCAGAAACAGCCGGCCTTCCCGATACCCGGACTCGGTGGCGGCGCCAAAAAGCGCCTGACCGAATACGACCGTGCCGACGTCGTTGTCGGTATCCGATTTCACAAGCACAAGCGACTCGCAAAAGCCGCTTGGCGTCGTGTGGATCCTTACCGTATACTGTCGGCCGGTCTTTACCGCGAGAGCAAGCTGATTGAGCTGTTCTCCTGAAAGCGTGTCTCGGCTGCGCTGCCGGAGCAGTGTGATGAGTTTGACGGTCTTTTCCTCCTCGGTCTTGAACATGAACGATGTGTTTTTCAAGAAATGCCCTCCTTTCCCCAAAAATAAAGCGCACGCAATCGGTGGAACCATTGCATGCGCCATTTTGGCAAGTATGTGTTTTAAGGTCGGTCAGGTCTCGTCAGGGTAATACGAGTTGCCGCCGCCAAACGGCTCATACCCCGTAAAACCGGGAAGCTGTTCCGGCGGCAATGCGGACTGCTCCTGTTTATCTTGAACGGGAACTGCCTTTTGTGCCGTCTGCGCGTCCTGCTTGGGAAACACGCTTGCGGCGTACTCGATGTTGACGGCTCTGATGGTCGGCCATGTGGTGATCTCGCCGGTCTCCCGGTTGACCCACGGCTTCATATCGAAGTTGCCCATCACGTTGATGTGGGAGCCCTCCTTGAGGTTCATCCTCCGCACGCGCTCGGCAAGGTCGTCGAAGGCGTTGACGTTGAAGTTCACCCAGCGAGTTTCCTTATCGGCGCGCTTGTCATACACTTTGCAGCCGATCTTGAAGCTGAGCATGCGCCCATCCTCGGAAGAGTGGAATGCCGGAGCGCCGCCATACCCCTTGGATATGACCGCGTCCGTTACCAGTTGCAGCATCATTGTGGTCGTCTCCTTTCATTTTTAGGTAATAAAAAAGCGCCAAACGGCGGATAGGCCGATTGACGCTAAAGTAACTTGGAAACTGTGCGAATCCATACGGATTGCTTGGAAACTTACAGCGTAAGTATATCACGGGGATTTGGGTTCGTCAATGACGGAAGACGTCCGCTGCTCGATAAGGATGTAGTCGTAGATAAGCAGCGCCCCGTCCCGTTCGTATACCTTAGCGCTCTCCTGGATATAGAGGCGCAGCTTTGCGCCGGCTCTATATCCTCTCCTGTGCTGTTTGAGCTGTATGCGCAGGATCTTCCCGTCGGCTTCCAGCGTCACCGTTTTTACGCGCTTGAACAAAATGGACTTCGTGACCTCTGCACAGACGCCCTCCACGACCACATATCGCTTTTTGTCGGCTATATGAAACAGCCAGACTGCGCTTGCGAAGCTGAACAGCATAAAGCCAACGCCTGGCAGCACAAGCAAAGCGTCGTATCCCATCAGCAGGAATACCACGCTGAACAGGAGAAAGGCGCAGCCCATCAGGACGCGCCGCAGGATCTGCCGCTGAAGAGCGGCGGGGATCGCTTTGAAACCGTCTCGTATGCGCATGGAACACCTCAAAGCAGAATGATACGCCTCTTCTTCAGAAGGCTGAGCAGAATGCTTACCGCGCCGGGCAGCGCCGGAGAAAGCTCCATCGCCGCTTCCAGCGCGCCGTCGAAGATATTTTCCTTCGTATAGATCAGCTCTACCACGCGCTGCCGATTCTCCGCGCCCAGGTATTGCGCTTTCGGCTCAATGCCCGCTTCGGCCAGCTTAACAAGCTCCGCCGCGGTCAGGCGCAGACCCGCCTCCCTGATCCAACGCAATAGCCGCCTTTCATCGGGTTCAAGCCCCCAGTATGGCAGCTTGCGCTGGCGCGGCGCGATCACGCAGTTGACGAGTATGCGAAACACCTCGCTCGTGAACTCCTTGCCCGGCTGCGATTCGACGAGTCCAACCTTCTCAAGCGCGGACAAACGCGCTTTTCCGAGATACTGAACGCCGGTATGCCCGGCCAGCCAATCCCGCGCCTGTTCGTTTTGCAGCTCATGTATGCGGCCGCAGCGGTTGATCGTGATCGCGCCCCGGCATTGATTTATCAAAAGACCTTTGGATAGATACAGCATATTGAAGCACCGCCTTATCTTGTTCTTGAACTATTACACAAGCGACGTTTCGGTTTTACAACAGTTCCATCAGTTTATCTGCACGGCCACCACCAGTAGCCGGCCGTTTTTGCCAAACCCGCCGGACCTGTCGCAGGTCACAAGCGTCAACAGTCTGCCATCGGCAGGGGCGTATACGTTGGTTTCATACAGCGCCCGTGCCTTAATCGACTGCACAAAACCAGCAAATGCATCATCCGATATGAAGTCCTGTTGCAGGAAGTTGAACTGCTCCAGCGTGCCAACGTCCAAATGACAAACGGCAAGTATCTGCCATGTTCCGGTTCGATAGGGCGTATCGAATTGGAGGGTTTGATGCTTCTCCCAATAGTTCTGCTTCTTGTATTTCGTGAGCTGCGAGAACATAAGGCTTGACGAGCTGCCCATGTTATGCCCGAATACGATGGTATTCCGATCCAGCGGGTTTAGGTTGTTCTGATAGTCCATGAAGATCGTACCGCAGCTCGCTTCCTTCCGTTTGAAGCTCCTGTTCAGGTAATACTCGTTGTCCTCAGCCTGCACAACAGGGTAATTGACCTTGGTGCCGGGGATATACAGCCAACCCGCCGTATCGTTGTTTTGAGCAGTCAGGGCGTCAAAATCAACAGATACCCTCTGCTTTGTCTCATTGCTGCCCGCATCGGGAGCGGATGCGCTCATAGAGGGCGCAGACGTGGTGGGCGTAGATGTCGAGGGCGTGGTTGATATGTCCGGCTCGGCTACTTCCTCCGGCGTGGCGCTCTGCTTCGGCGTTGGGCTCGGCGGCGCAAGCTCTATGATGACAATATCGTCGTCCGGCCGCAGCACATCCTCCGCGATGTCCACATAATCCGCTTCATATCCCGCATACTCATTGGCTTCGATGACCCATGCGACGCCAAGCGCAATGGCAGCCGCAAGCAAAAGGCCCATCGCGCACAGCAAAATGATTCTCTTTTTATCCATACCGCACCTCACAGCAGCTTCATAAGCACGATCGCCAGCACCACGATGACGATGGCAGAAGCACCCACAACGATGATCTGCTTGATAAGCCCTTTATCCAGCTTTTCTTTGAATGCGCCGTCGTCCAGTGTGGGCGTATCGTCGTAGTACCCATCGTAGCCCTCATCCTGCGGATCGGGTGGCGGAGCGTCTGGTCGGCGTTTTATGGGCTTGGGCTTATGCTTCTTTTTCTTGGTTTGCGGCGCTCTTTGCTTAGGTTCTTCCTTGGGAACACCGCTTACGGGTATCGTTGCGCCGCATTCCATGCAAAAAGCGGCATCATCCAATATGGACGCGCCGCAATAGGGGCAATACCTCATTTCAAAACTCCTCCTTTTCCGGTCGTAATGACCGGCCGCTCAACAGAAGTTTCGACGCTAGGAGTATAACACAGGCGGATTTGCGTGTCATCGGCGAGAAACCGCCATCCGCCTGCCAGTAATATGACAAGCCCTTGCAGCTGCCTTTTGATTGAGATATACTAAGCCCGTAAAGTATCCAAGCCCTTCCGCTGGAAAGGCACAGTTTCCAAGTATTCAAAGCGTCCTTAGGCTTTATGCCTCGGGGCGCTTTTTTCATATAGATTCGGCCGTGTATTCGGCCCATAACCCATATCTTCGGAACGCGCACGCGCTCCGTTTTTATATGCCAAATTCAGCACAAAAGAAAGGAAATCGAACTATGAACGCACAGGAAAAGCGGCTCACGGAAGAACAAAGCGCATTTGCGGAAAAGCATCATCATGTGGTTATGGACTTCCTGCGGCGCAAACGGCTCCCGGAAAGTGAGTTTTACGATGTGGTGATCTTTCGGTATCTGAGGGCGGTGCAGCTCTACTGCATCAATCCCCAACTGCGCAGGTACAAATTCGAGGCTATCGCCTTCAAGGCGATGGACTGGCAAATGAAAAGCTACTGGCGCAAGGCCTATAAAACGCTCGATAAGACGTTGAGCCTTGACTCGCAGCTTGCAGGCGGCGGATTGACGCTTCACGATGTCGTCCCCGCCGATGATTCTGACGCGGGCGAAGCCGCTTGCGACACACTGACAGCGGAGGCGTTGCTCGCGGCGTTGTCCGACGAACAGCATACGCTTCTTGGCCTGCGTCTCGACGGTTATTCCGTGAAGGAAATCGCAGGCCGCATGGGCATGTCATGTGCGCAAGTAGAGGATACGTTTTCCTGTATCCGAAGTATTGCAACAGCGATTGCGTGATGGCGCCACATTATACAAGAAACAGGAGGTGAAACAGTCTTTTTGAAGGACAAATCTATCATCCCTATCATATCTCAAAAAAGGAGTGAACTGAATGACGCAAACAGATACACCGGATATTCAGCGAATGAAGGAACTTATCGGCATTCTCAAACGTGCCGACACAGCCTACTACAAACATGACGCCCCCGTCATGACCGACAGGGAATACGATGCTCTCTATGACGAGCTGAAAATGCTGGAGGATGCCTCCGGCATTACTTTATCCGGCTCGCCTACGCAAAAGGTTTCCGGTGAAATACTGGATGGCCTTACGGAGGTGGAGCACACCCGCCCCATGCTGTCGGCGGCAAAGACAAAGTCCGTCGATGAGATCGTCCGATTTATCAGCAGCCACGCGGCGCTGGTTTCGTGGAAGCTCGACGGGCTCACGCTCGTGTTGCGCTACGAGGACGGCAAGCTGAAGCAGGCCATTACCCGCGGTGCTGAAGGGCGCATCGGCGAGGATGTGACGCACACGGTCAGAGTCATGCTCAATGTACCCTTGACCATCCCGTACACGCAGCCTCTTGAGGTTCGCGGCGAAGGCGTGGTCGGCTGGGCGAACTTCGAGCAGCTCAACGGCGAGTTGGATGAGCCCTATACCCATCCACGTAGCTTGGCTGCCGGGAGCATCCGCAAGCTCGACGCGACCAAGGTAAAGAACCGTATGCTGGAGTTCGTGGCTTTTGACCTGATCTCCGGCGACAGCTTCACCATGAAGCATGAGCAGTTGGCGTTCCTGTCAAAACTGGGCTTCGATGTGGTGCATCATCTCCCATTGGGCGATCTGCCCACAGAGCCGCAGATCCGAGCGGCCATCAACTGGTTCGAGCCTACAAAGTGTCCCTATCCCGTGGATGGGCTTATCGTCGAATATAACGATATCGCCTATGGTGAGAGCTTGGGCGCGACGGGCCATCATGAAAATCGCATAATGGCGCTCAAGTGGGCTGATGAACTGTATGAAACCGAGTTCCTCGGCTTTGAACTGGCCACCACCCGCACCGGCATGGTATCCATCACCGGAAAGTTCAAGGATGTGGTGATTGACGGCGCAACAGTTAATCGTGCCTATCTCCACAATCTCGACATTGTCGAGAGCTTTCAACTGGGGACCGGCGACAGGGTTCGGATTTACAAGGCAAATCAAATCATACCCCAGCTCGCTGATAACCTCACAAAGAGTGGCACAGCAAAGTTACCGGATGTTTGCCCTTGCTGTGGCGAACCCGTAACAGTCAGGCATACCACCAATGGCGTCCGCTTTCTTTACTGCACAAATCAAGACTGCCCGGCAAAGCTGGTGGATAAGTTCGTGCATTTCTGTGAGCGGACCCGCATGAACATCGAGGGCTTGTCGGCAAAGACGCTGGAAAAGTTCATCGATAGGGGCTGGATCAAAAGCTTCGGCGACCTATATGAGCTGGAACGATACCACGACGAAATCGTTAAAACGGAAGGGTTCGGTGAAAAGTCCTTTGCACGGCTTCAGGCCAGCATTGACAAGAGCCGGAGCTGCACACTGAACCAGTTCATTGCGGGGTGTGGCATCCATACCGTAGGCCGAACCGCCGGACGTGTCATAAGCCGTCACTTCGGCGGGGATTGGGAAGCGTTCGAGCAAGCCATCAAGGACGGGTTCGACTTCACACAGCTTCCGGACTTCGGCCCCACCATGCATGAAAACATCTATTCCTGGTATTCCGACGCGAGAGCTGAAAAGCTATGGCGTCCGGCGATACAACATCTTAATTTCAGAAAGGAAATGACTACTATGGCAAACACGAGCAACCCCTTCTACGGTAAAACAGTCGTAGCGACCGGAAAGCTTGAAAACTACACCCGAGACGGCATTCAGACCCGGCTACTACAGCTTGGCGCAAAACCCGCAAGCGCCGTAAGCAAGGCTACTGATTTTTTGATTGTCGGCGAGAACGCCGGTTCTAAGCTGGCCAAAGCGCAGCAGCTCGGCGTGGCTACGCTTACCGAGCAGCAGTTTGAATCCATGCTGGCGTGACCAGCGCTAATAAAAAAGGGAGGAAACATCATGTCAGAAAGCAACGCAATCGCAACCATCAACAGTATGGAGGGTTTTCAGCGTCTTGCACAATTCAGCACTTCTGCCGCCGCCAAGGAGCTTGCCGGGTTCAATATGCGCTTTGACCGTGTCAAAGTGCCTTCCGGCGGAGGTTTGACATTCATGCTTCAGGAGCCGGATGCCAATGGTAACACCGATTTCCGTGAGATCAACGCCGTTATCCTGACGCATCACCCCATGCAAAGCTACTTTCAAGGCAAGTATACCGGCGGCAATGCCCGTCCGGAATGCAGCAGCATGGACGGCAGTTTCGGTGTTGGCTCACCCGGAGGAAACTGCGCGAGATGCTATCTCAATCAGTTCGGCACTGCGGAGAACAACAGCAAGGCCTGCAAGCGCAAGCACAGGATCTATATTCTAAAGGAAGGTGAGATCTTTCCAATCATTCTCGACCTCCCTACGCTTTCTGTAGAAGGCTTTGGAAAATACCTGCGCAGGCTCTTGACCGTTGGCAAAGACCCGGGTGCTATCGTGACGCGGTTTGCGCTTAGAAAGGCGGCCAATAAGGGCGGAATGGACTATTCACAGGTGACCTTTACAGAAGGGCGTGACCTTTTGCCCGAGGAGCTTACCGCCGTGCGCAGGCTTGCCGCTCAGGTACAGGCGTACAGTTCTTCCGTTGATTACGATGCCGACGAGCCGGACACTGTGAGCGGGGATGTCATACCCGATTACGATCCAGAAACCGGTGAACTTCTGACGCCTGCCGTGCAGGGCTTCTGACTTTACCATCAACCCATTTGCAGCCGGGCGTCTTTGGGCCCCCGGCTCTTCTTTTAGGAACTTGTTTATGTTAAAGGATAAAGATTTATTTCTCAAAGCGGAGACGCAAACTGCGCTTTGGCTTCCATGGGACACGGTTGGCCAGCTTATCGGCGATAAGTTGGAAAAGCTTTTGCAAATGACATTTCACGTTCGAGCGGAATACCGCGATGCGGACTACTGGTATTGCGAGTTTGGGATGAATTACATTGATATTTTTACGCAGGAACGGCTGTTTATGGCTATTGACGCTATAGAGGATGAACGGCAGGAGATGATGGGCATGCGCCGGGGAAATGCGTGGTGACGGCGCAATTCCCCAGTTAAAGCTTCCTATTCTCGCCGGCATAGCTGGCGGTTCGTTGTCTCTAGAGCACTAACAAAAGAGTGATCTGCGTTAATGGAAACAAGCGTGGTCGAGCGGGATATGGCGCCATGGCTCAATTAATGTATTTTCTTGCTGTTACTATCATGTCAACTATCAGTTGCGATTCTACTGGTGTAGCATCTTCCCACATTTTAAGAAGCTCTTCGCATTTGGTAAGTTCGTTTGCTGTTATTGAGTCCCTGAGAAAATAATCTGGAGATGCTTCCAGCGCATTGCAAATGCTGATAAAGACCGGCAGGCTAGGCAACGCACGTCCACCTTCGATTTGCCGCAAAAATGTATCGTCAATACTTATCATTTCAGCCAATATTCTTGCCGTCAGGCTACGGCTTTTTCTCACCTTTTGTATACGTTTGCCGAACTCTTTTTTGTTCATTTATCCCCTCTGCAAAGATATAATACTATATTCTATATGTTTAAATGCTATAACATTCACGTTTTTAAAAGAAGTGCTTGAAACACCATATTATATGTGTTTAAATGCTATATAAATTGCTTATATCTCAATTTGTTCATCATATTTTGCTCCTCTTGGCGGTCTCATGTATGGAAGGAAGAGTGAACAGTTTGGTATTAAGACTTTATCATGCAAGGGAGGAGGGCAAAATATATGAATTTTGAAATAAACAAAGAATGATGTCATGTTTTTGTCCTCTGATTTGTCACTTATATGTATGGTAATATATATTTGCTAACAAATATAAGAACATTTATAGTACATATGCAGGAGCAGTTATATGGACAAGAGCGAGTTAATTGAAGAATTCAGCAAGTGTAGGAAGAATTTAGAGCGGTATGCCGTCTCATTGACTGGAAACATTAAAGACGCTGAAGACTTGGTCAGTGATCTGTGCATAGCCATTCTAGAAAGAAATACTGATGTCGAGGAAATACGGTTTCCAAAGGCCTTCTTCAAAACCAGCCTTCGGCATATGGCTTATAACCGTTCTTCGCGTAAAGGTAAGTGTATATGTGTAGATCCAACCAGCACAGAATTAAACTTGATTATTGCAGAGAGCACCAGCGATATGACTCACGTTGAGTTCCTTTTAAGCCTAAATAAGCAGCTGGAAAAGTATCCACTCGACCTTGCAGAGGCTTTTTATATGAGGTACCTTGATGGCTATCCCCTTCAGGAAGTGGCGCTGAAAATGGGCATTCCCGCCAATACGCTTGCCCAGAGATTCAGACGCCTGCGTAAAGCGTTGGCCTCAAGCGATTTGCGATTGCTGTGCATGGTGTTAATATTTAGTTTCAGAACATAGAAATGAAAAAATGAGGTGCAAAAATGTTGGAACAAAAATTTAAAAAACTAATTGCGGGATTCCCGAACCTTGTTGATGGCCGCTTCGTAATGAGCCAGAGTCAGGCGGAGCAGCTGATCAGGGACAGCAACTGGTGCCCGCCACTTGAGCAGATAGTAAAAAGAGCAAAAAAACGCTCGGACTTGCCGGATTCCGCTTGGGAGCCATTCGACCGGCTTGTTGAAAAAGAGCATTCAACCTTGAATAGGCGCAATACCGGCGTGGGAGTGATATCAAAAGGTATGTGCCGCGGCATTGTCGCGATAGCGGCATTGGTGGCGTTTATCACATTTTTCTTTACCGTTACATCCACCGGCAAGGCATGGGCGAAGCAGCTATACAACTTTATTCTTACTGTACGTGACGGGGGATATACCATATCTCCTGAGGTCCCCTATGATTTTCCTGCGGTTGATTATGAGGAAAAGCATTACAGCAGTTATGAGGAGTTCGAAAAGGATACCGGATATAAAGCATACAAGTTCAAAAATACGCTGGGACTGCCCGTTGAGGATATTATGGCAGTAAAAAGTAATAGCGGATTTAGTCTATATACCACATTTATTCTGAGCGATGGTAACAGGATTTGTATTTATCAGCAATGGCAGATTGCGTCCGAGTATTTTGGAGCTGTTTCAGGCTATGAACAAAAATGGACGCATAAGCTGTCTGATGGTAACACGCTCAACTGTTTTATTGACAGTACTGATGGTTTCTTCCTTGCCGTAAGTATAATTGATGATAGCCTGATTACAATAATCGCCGATGATGGCGTTGATTATAGTTACTATATTTTTGAGGATAGATAAAAAACAGCGGCCGCACATATAATAGTATGCGGCCGCTGATTATTTAGCTTAAGAATACCATCTTTTATAAGTATTTAGATTGTCTTATATATCGTATTTGTGATTGTATGCGTTGCCGTGGTACCGGTTATGTCTAGCCTGTATTCACCACTGCTAAGTGTTACATTTTTACTTGCATACACGGTGGGGCCCTTACCGCTATTAAAAATTTTCGGTTATATATGTGTTGCCTTTATAGAGCTTTACCCTAATAGTCAAGTTTTCGCCGGCTGTCCCATTGATTTGTCCCCACAATTCATACGTACTGCCGCTAACTTTTGACAGTCCCGCTGATACCGAACCCGCCGATTTAACTTCTGGTTCTTTTAGTGCTAAAGCAGAGCCACAGAAACAGAACATACAGGTGACAACCAGCAGTAACGAAATCACTCTTTTTTTCATAAGTATTCCTTCCTTTCGGATTATTTGCTAATGAGACAAGCCGGAGGAGTGAAATATGACAAGAAAAAATTATTTTTTCTGTCATATTTTGCTTCGCTAAATTGTCTCATACATGTAGCGACAGGCAAGGGGCACTCCGTCGTGGACATTGGTGCATACGAACGGAAGGAGGGATGCCTATGATTGTGCACACATGAAAACGCCCTTGCATTTCAGGTATTATCTATTTTCCGTGACAGATTTTTATGAGTTGCTGCGTCTTATATATAGAAACATATGAAAGGGGGCGGCACCGTTGGGCGAGCAAAAAAGTCATTATTTCTTATAAAATCATACCATAAAAGCCCTATGCCCTATGATACGGTATAGATTTTATAAGGATTAACCACGGCCTGATTCAAATACTATTAAGATGATGAGACGAGGAAAGAAAAAATCATTTATGAAAAGATTTGCGTATTTCTTTATTTGTTGTGCGTTATTTGCATTTTCTACAGCATATGCGATGGATATGCAAGGCTCTCCAGGGAGCATTTATTTGACCGATACAATTCTGAACCGTGGTGCAGATATTCCCACTGCTGATTGGGACCTTTCGGAGAAAGATTATTCGGGTTCATTTTATTTCAGGTTGGCCGTCTACACTGACGTATTATTTAAGAATGTATCTAGAATTGCCGTATCTATTGACTGTGAGCCCGATGCGGATCATGTAACCAATAATGTCTTTTTTGTTAAATGTGCAAGGAAGGATTTTGTTGGATACACCCATATTGATACATTAACGATGAACCGTTATGGGGGCGCTGGGGTATTTTCAAATCTCAGCAGCAGTAACAAGTATTTTCTCAGATTTGATAAGGCAGAAGATGGTATCTATTTGAGCGGTACTTTTACGATCTCGGATTAGTATCATCGTGCTTTGAAGAAAAGTCGGGACGGGCTTCCAAAATAATTCGGGAACCCGTCCAGAAAGGAAGTTGGTATGCACATAGCAGTTTGGAAAAAAGTTGTTTTTTCTCTCTGTGCTCTATTTGCAACAGGTTGGGTCTTATATCTGGCTTATATTGTATTCTCCGGTCACTTTATTTATACATTTACAGACATTGCGCTTCTCTGCTTTGCGGTGTATGCTCCTTTGTTCCTAGGGATACTTTTCCTTTCCCGCTGTGAGAAACAAGCCCTGCAAAAAATATGGAAGCTTGCCCTGTATATCTGTCTGGCATTTCACTGCATGCTTCTATATGGCCTCCTGTTCCGCAATTATTATATAGATGTAGCCGGCACGGCTTCAGGCGTTAATTTAGTTCCCTTTCGGTCTATCCTGTTCAAGCTGCACACAGGTACGGCGCTTTCCCATTTGATATATCAACTGTTTTTGCTTGTCCCGCTGGCATTGAACCTTCTGCTCCTCTATGCGCAGTTTAGACGGCCTTTGGTGTATTGGGGCTGTATGATCGCCATATCCGGCCTGATAGAATTTCTGCAGTTTATCATGCGGACCGGCTATTGCAATATAGACGATATCCTTTTATCCATGCTGGGCTGTTTCCTGCTGTATATCTCCTGGCGGTCTTTGCAGAACGGAAAATGGTAAGGGAGGGATGCCTATGATTGCCCACACATAAAAACACCCCTGCATTTCATGAGCGGGCGGCTCACATCGCTGAAAGGGCGATGCCGGTTTGCAAGGGTATGGCTAAATTGTATCCCATGATCTACAAAAAGACAAATACCATATTTGAAAGGATATTAATCTGTCTCTATATTAAAGTACCCTACAATTGCAAACCAACTGAAAGAGAAACTGCTTTTAAATGCAAGAATGTAAGGGGGCGATTCCGTTGAATATACGAAACGTTGCATTTAGGATGTAAGTCAAAATCATCAATGATTATGGGAGGTTTATTATGAAAAAAACTGTTTTGCACAATTATAGTACTAATCATGATAATGTTCACCATGTCTACCGCATTTGCCTATAAAGGATCTGCGGGATTTAGTAGTAGTAATTTTACCCATGAGTTTCAAACCACTGACTACCTCTCTAAAGCCACTAGTGAAACCTGGAGTACCATTACAAATATATATGTAGGATCCATAACGGGAGTAATATCAGCCCAACCTATTAACGAACTTGGTCAAGCTATCGGCGCTGCAATGACTTTTAGTAGTGCCGGCACTAAATATAGCCATATGACAAATCAAAATTGCAATACAGTACATCTGTTAATCAAAAATAAGACAAGCAACGGTGGCACGGCTGCGGTCAGTGGAAGATTCTATAATACTGCATCATAAAAGTAACATAAAGGCACCATCAGAATGGCTGTATATTCATGGTGCCTTAACAATGTGGGGTTCTATTATGCATCGAAGAGCTTTTACACTAACACTGACTCTAATACTTCTTGCAATGTACATAACTACTTACGAACAAGCAAATAGTGCATATTTCAACTATTGTGGTTGCAGCACCGTATATTCAGAAGTTTCTAATACTACTTTTAATATTGACGGAATTATTAACGATTTTCATTTGAAGTTTGAAGTGCCTATTGAAGTAGATAAACCAACAAATCATTTACTTCTTGGCATTCAATGCAATCAACGGTGAAAGATAGAACCTCTGATTTATTCTTCTAATCCAAATTGATGCTTATAAGTAATGAACAAGGAGTTTCTAATGAAAAAGTGGGTAGTATACTTAATCCTCCATTCGTTTTTAGTCTTGTGCGCCTGTCAGCCCACACCTGAGCAGCCCGCCATCACGGAAAAACAGAATACGGGCAGCTTTTTGGAGCAGGCCGGCATGCAGGAAAACGGCAAGCATTTTAGGGATATGGATATTCCCGACGGCAAGTATGTGTTTAGCACAACAGGGCTCGGCGGAAAGCTGAGTATAGACGTGTCGGCAGAAATAGACCGGCCCGATGTGGACAGCATAGCCATCTATCGGGTAAAGGCGGGCGGTTTCACGCAGGACGTAGTATCAAAGGCGTTTAACTGCCTGTTCGGCGGCAAAAGAGTGTATGCAGCTTACGATGCATCGGTCGATGAGCTCATCCCTTCCGACGGTACTCTATCCGCACAAAGGATAGAAGGCTTCGGCGACCGTTTGGTTTTAGACGCCGATGCGCCGGACAACTCAACGGAGCCAAAGGATTTATACTGGAATATGTATGTTATGACGCCGAAAGCCGGTGCCGAGAACAGCAGCGGCCTCGGCTGCCTGATGCAGTTCGACTACCACACGAGAATAAAGCCCATACCGGCTTATAATGAACAAAATTGCATCAGGATAAGCTCAAATGGCGATACAAGCCCCGAAGCATTGGACAATATCGGATTTGGCCTTGCGGAAGCGAAGAAAAGGTGCGACGGGTTCTTTGAGGCGATAGGGCTGGCCGGTGAATATGGCCTGGGATATTCTTTTTTGGTGGACGATACCGGCATGGGAATATACAGCGGGGACGGCAGGAAGCTGGGGGCGCCGGCGGAAAACTACGCATACAGGCTATATTATACCCGGGTCGTCAATGGCGTAAAGTGCCTTGTGAACGAGGGCAAGAGCATCGACGACATGTCCGACGGCATTCCCTGGCCCTATGAAACGGTGTGCTTTACTGTGGACCGCAGAGGGCTGCAGCTTTGCTGGGAATCTCCGCTGGAAATAATAGATACCGTGCATACCGATCCGGTGTTAAAGCCGTTCTCCGAAATATTGAATACATTTGAATCCATGATGAAGATCAAGTTCGAAGACGTTACAAACCGCATGACCGACGGCACCGGTAGGATGGATATAACCATTGATACGATGCAGCTGGGCCTCGTAAGGGTGCGCGAAAAGGATGGCGACGGCCTTACTGGGTTGTTAGTACCTGCATGGATATTTTACGGAAACAACAGGATAATCTCGGAGGATGGATTCACTCGATACGATTACAGCGACGGCTCGGCATCCTCCTGGAATAAGGAACCCTTCCCGATGCTCGTAATCAATGCTGTAGACGGTACGATAATCGATCTGAGTAATGGTTACTGAATAGCACAAGAGAGCAGATCGCACCGGACATTTCCTCAATCAGAATTCGCCTTGCTGGTTGCTGGTCGTTCCTAACTACTGTACGTATCACAAATACCCAGCATTATACGATCGCACAACAGCAACTGTTTTTTGATAAAGGATCCACAAACAGCAGCATCACAAGAAAACTGATTTTTTAAGGCAAATGGGTGTCAGATTTTAGTATGCTGAACTGTCTCATATATAACGACGGATAAATGATTACTTCATCGTCGTTTCCAATTAGTCATGAGGGATGCCTATGATTGCCCACATATAAAAATACCCCTGCATTTCATGAGCGGGCGGCTCGCATCGCCACATGGTGATACGGATTAACAAATGGGATTTCTTGTGTGTATGGTCGCCAATGCCGCATGTAGTAAGGAGAGCATAGGAATAAAAGGGAATGAATAATGTATCAACTCGGAAGGCGGTGTTACCTTTGGACAAATAAGCAAATCGAAGTACCATTAATCAGATGGTCGATGAATCAACAAATATTGTTTGACTGTTAAGACTATTTTTAATGCGCAAAGTGCTAATATGCTAAGTAAAGGGAGGTTCACACAATGAAACGAGCAATTGCTTTTTTTGTTTCAATAGTCATTTTGATGGTTACAAATACCGTGTTGGCAAGTGATGGTGCAAACATTGATTGTGTTAAGGAGATTTCTGCTTTTCCGGTAGGAGCATCTACTCGAATGACGACCTATGGTGGAGAGGGAAAATTGTTATACCATGCGTCTCAGGGATGGGCTTCAGCTAAATCTCATGCATGGCCATGGGCGGATGCAACCTATTTGTATGCTTCGATAAAACTTACTGCGACTGTGGGAGGTGGTACAAACGAGAAAGAGAAAACCTATAATGGTACAACCAAAGATAGAGTGTTAAATACGGAAAAGGTGTATTCTTCGGCGAGCAATCGGAAGGCAGAAAGTTACCACATAATTATTGGTAACTATAATGGAACTGAGAGATATGCCGCATCAAAAGAATTTTAATAGGCTTTAGATTGCCATATGCGTTTTGTATTTAAATAGTAATATTGGGTCTGATACATAAAATTATCAGGCCCATAGTGTAATATCTGAGAGGAGTAATTGTGAAAGCTAGGGTAGTGTAATATCTGAGAGGAGTAATTGTGAAAGCTAGGGTTACGGAAAAAGAAATAATTGTTATCTTTATCCTAATGTTTTTTGTTACAGTATTTACTGGATGCAATCAATCGGAAGTAGTTAAAGATAAGTACCCATATCCCGTTGTTATAGATAAAGGATCCATAGCAACTGGAATATATGCATCCACCACATTGCCTGAAGGGATCCCCCAATTGCAGAATAGTCTGTTTATCACAAATACAAACGAACCTATATCAATTCTTTTTCATCAACATGGGAAGAATAGAAAATTTGTACTTTGTGTTTTTTTCGATTATATTCAAACACGCTTTCGTGTTGGCAGCCAAGGAGAGTATTTAGATAAATATGTTTTTGAGATGAACGATAACGAACAGATTGAATTTCCATTATTCTTGTCCCCAGACATAGTACCCGACAACAAAACACATAAACTGTTGCTAAGCTTCATTGCGGGACCTGATGAATATGCTGCAGACAAAAATGATGTAACATCTGAATATGGCCATGTTTCATTATTTGATCTATCATTCTCACCAGAAGCATATAGCCGTACAACGGAAATAGTCGAACCAATATATCCATTGTCGGAACAAGATAATGATTTGCCTTTTGATCATTTGGACGTGGTAATAAATACGGACTATGCAAATGATGCAGCACATTATCAATGGATTAAAGAGCCGGACAAGGAATATGCGGTAAAAACTAATGAAGCTTTAGCCCTTATGTATAACATTTCGGATTCTTTACGATATTCAGAGGCTATACTTCTTATTACCATTGGGTATAGGCAAGAGCCAATATTTAATCAAAAATACGCTGTTTTCCATTTAAAACCAGATTGCGTTGCAAATGGTAAGTTTTTTGTGACCACGCCAAGTGTTCCTGGCAAATATGAATTCATTGCATATGTTGTATACCATCCGTTCAGGTATACGTCGGGAACAAAAGCAGATGTTCCATCTACATGTTATAGGTTCACGCTCAATGTTGGCTGAGAAAAAGACAATAGACAGATTCTTATTTGAATCAGACATTATTGTAGATGAGGCTTTCAGCAAACTGAGTTCGGCCATAAATAATTACGAATTGTGAGCAGAAAGGAAGATGGATATGAAGAAAAAAGTGATATCGATATTTCTGGCGCAGATATTTGTCATCGGTATTTTGCCAATGGCGTATGCATCGGCGACTGGTGAATTCAGCGATTACCAACAGGGTGTACTTGAATACTGCAACAAATATCATAACGGCTCAAATCTCGTTCTCGATGCTCGTAATCAACGCAGTGGACGGCACGATAATCGATCTGAGTAATGGTTACTGAATAGCACAAGAGAGCAGATCGCACCGGACATTTCCTCAATCAGAATTCGCCTTGCTGGTTGCTGGTCGTTCCTAACTACTGTACGTATCACAAATACCCAGCATTATACGATCGCACAACAGCAACTGTTTTTTGATAAAGGATCCACAAACAGCAGCATCACAAGAAAACTGATTTTTTAAGGCAAATGGGTGTCAGATTTTAGTATGCTGAACTGTCTCATATATAACGACGGATAGTCTTGGGGAAAATTTTATGTTTATGAAGAGACTTTTAATTATTCTGTTTATTCTCACGCTGGTTACAAGCAGTTCTTGTAAATCTCATTCACTTGTAGAAAGTTTACCTAAATTAACGAATGAAAATAAATTTTGGAAGGAGACTTTTGAAATAGGTTCATCCATTTGCAACATCAATGCTTCTATCGAATACATAAGTTCGCCTATGCAGGTCTATAATGTCGTACCTGTTAATTTTAACATTAAGAATTTAAAACGGTATTTGATGTACTTTGGTGTTTCGACCGACTCTTGCATCTCATTCCCTTTTATTGCAGATTGTCAAACTAATTCCGATCTTGCAGCATCTGTAGTATTAACAGCGACATATTTTTCCGTTCAACTAGGTCCTTACGGCGTTATTCAGCTAGAAGATTGGATAGTTGCCGGCAATGCCTATCCCGGAGAACCATATGGTACCTTATTAAGCAATGTAAAAATAGAGCAACATGAAGCTGAAGAACTTTCTGAAAAAACTATTATTGCATTACAAATTAACAACGCTGTATTATCTAACACGACCAAGGCAAGGATTCTTGCTCCTGATAACCACACCATAACTGAGGGATGGTATATATCATACATCTTCGATAGTGTTTCTATTCCATTCGATACCGCATATGCATCACCGTATGGCGATATGCAATTTCAGTCCAGTAAATATACAGCGCCATGGCCACCTCAAAGATTAGACATGTTTATAGATCACGAAGGTATTAAATATTTTCGCTTTTGTAATCCAATAGAAGTCACTGGCATCGAAAAGGCTAAACTGCTCCCGCTGGATGAAATCAAGAAGATAATCATTGATTACTTTAAAGCAGGATATGAAAGGGTTAATCTTGTAGAAGAGGACGTGCCTACAATCACGCGTATTACAC
>ERZ827150.310-NODE-310-length-77846-cov-57.357831_pt1 | contig 77846 bp, 61 predicted proteins | sample MGYA00519779_ERZ827150 | MGnify/ENA primary metagenome ERZ827150 (study PRJEB31778, sample SAMEA3449267) | human gut metagenome | biome: human gut; feature: human-associated habitat; material: faeces | place: United Kingdom | collected 2010/2012 ...
ACGTCACCGGCGTGCTCCACATGGGACACATGCTTAATAATACCATTCAAGATATCTTGGTGCGCCGCGCCCGCATGGAAGGAAAGAACGCCTGCTGGGTGCCGGGTACCGACCATGCTTCCATCGCCACCGAAGCCAAGGTGGTGAACAAACTGGCCGCTCAGGGCATCAAGAAGACCGACCTGACGCGCGAGGAGTTCCTGAAGCATGCCTGGGAATGGACCGACGAACACGGCGGCATCATCCTGAAGCAGCTCCGCAAGCTGGGCGCTTCGTGCGACTGGGACCGTACGGCCTTCACCATGGACGAGAAGCGCAGCGAGAGCGTCATCAAGGTGTTTGTCGACCTGTATAACAAGGGGCTCATCTACCGCGGCGTGCGCATGGTGAACTGGGACCCCAAGGCGTTGACCGCCTTGAGCGACGAAGAAGTGATTTATAAGGAAGAGCACAGCAAGCTCTACTACCTGAAATACTACGTGGCCGACGACGACATGTCGGGCGAGACCGGTGCCGAGGGTGAAGTGGTTCACCGCGATGCCGAGGGCCGCCGCTACGCCGTAGTTGCCACGACCCGCCCTGAGACCATCATGGGCGATACGGCCATGTGTATCAATCCTGCCGACCCCAAGAACCAGTGGCTGAAGGGCAAGAAAGTCATCGTGCCCCTCGTAGGCCGTGTCATCCCCGTCATCGAGGACGACTATGTGGACGTAGAGTTCGGTACGGGCTGCTTGAAGGTGACGCCTGCCCACGACGTGAACGACTACATGCTGGGCGAGAAGTATAACCTGCCGAGCATCGACATCTTCAACGACAACGGTACCCTGAGCGAAGCCGCTGGCCTGTACGTAGGTATGGACCGCTTCGACGTGCGCGAGCAGATTGAAAAAGACCTCGCCGCCGCCGGCCTGCTGGAGAAGGTGGAGGCCTACACCAACAAGGTGGGCTTCTCCGAGCGTACCAACGTGGCCATCGAGCCGAAGCTCTCCATGCAGTGGTTCCTCAAGATGCAGCACTTTGCCGACATGGCTCTGCCGCCTGTCATGAACGACGAACTGAAGTTCTATCCCGCTAAGTACAAGAACACGTACAAGAACTGGCTGGAGAACATCAAGGACTGGTGCATCAGCCGCCAGCTGTGGTGGGGACACCGCATCCCTGCCTACTTCCTGCCCGAAGGCGGATACGTGGTGGCCGAGACGCCCGAGAAAGCCCTCGAACTGGCCAAGGAGAAGACCGGCAAGGCCGACCTGAAGCTGGAAGACCTGCGTCAGGACGAAGACTGCCTCGACACATGGTTCTCTTCCTGGCTGTGGCCCATCTCCCTGTTCGACGGCATCAACAACCCCGGCAACGAGGAAATCAAATATTACTATCCGACGAGCGACCTGGTGACAGGCCCGGACATCATCTTCTTCTGGGTGGCCCGCATGATCATGGCCGGATACGAATACATGGGCGACATGCCTTTCCGCAACGTGTACTTCACAGGTATCGTGCGCGACAAGCTGGGACGCAAGATGTCCAAGTCGCTGGGCAACTCGCCCGACCCGCTGGATCTCATCGAACGCTATGGTGCCGACGGTGTACGTATGGGTATGATGCTTTCGGCTCCTGCCGGCAACGATATCCCTTTCGACGACGCCCTGTGCGAACAAGGCCGTAACTTCAACAACAAGATATGGAACGCCTTCCGCCTCGTCAAGGGCTGGGAAGTGAGCGCCGAGGTCGAAGTGCCCGAGGCAGCCGCCCTGGCCATGAAGTGGTTCGAGTCGAAGCAGAACGCTGTAGCCCTCGAAGTGGCCGACCTCTTCAGCAAGTACCGCTTGAGCGAAGCCCTGATGGCTGTCTATAAACTCTTCTGGGACGAGTTCTCCAGCTGGTATCTGGAGATGATCAAGCCTGCTTACGGCCAGCCCATCAGCAAGGTCGTTTACGATACGACCATCGGTTTCTTCGACAATCTGCTCCACCTGCTCCATCCGTTCATGCCCTTCATCACCGAAGAGTTGTGGCAGCACATCGTGGACCGCAAGGATGGCGAAAGCCTGATGGTAAGCCCCATGGTGGCTCCGGGCCAGGTGGACGAGGCTATCGTACAGCAGTTCGAGGTAGTGAAGGAAATCATCAGCAACGTCCGCTCCATCCGCTTGCAGAAGAACATTGCTCAGAAGGAAGCGCTGGATTTGCAGGCTGTGGGCGAAAACCCTGTAGCTGCCTTCAACGCCGTCATCACGAAGATGTGCAACCTTTCGTCCATCGCCGTGGTCGAGGCCAAGGCCGACGGAGCTGCTGCCTTCATGGTAGGTACGACGGAGTATGCCGTACCTCTGGGCAACATGATCGACGTGGAAGCCGAGATTGCCCGCATGGAAGCCGAGCTGAAGCACAAGGAAGGTTTCCTGCAAGGCGTACTGAAGAAGCTCAGCAACGAGAAGTTTGTGAACAACGCTCCTGCCGCCGTCATCGAGCTGGAGCGCAAGAAGCAGGCCGATGCCGAAAGCATCATCAAGTCGCTGAAGGAAAGCATCGCTGCGCTGAAGAAAGCGTGAAGTAGTGATGAGTGACGAGCTACGAGTTCTATGGCTCGTCACTCGTAGCTCGTCACTTGTAGCTTGTAGCTCATCACTAATAAATATAGAAACGTCGGGTGCGGCTTTCTGTAGAAGGAAAGCAGAGCCCGACGTTTGTTTTTTTAATCTTAAAACGATCGTATCATGAAAAAAATCACTTCTTTTTTGTTATTGGCCGCTTTGTGTTGCCCTGCATGGCAGGCTGTTGCCTCTGTTGCCGACACTGTATTCATCCGCGAAACCAATATTCCTGTGCTGATAGACCGTCAGGATAACGAGTTGTTCCATCTGCGCATCGATAATGGTGAGGGCAAAAAGCTGGACCGTGTATCGCTGGATTTGGGTGCGGAAGTTGATTTGACTCAGATAGAAGCAGTCAAGCTGTACTATGGCGGTACGGAGTGTGCAGAGCGTAGCGGTAAGGGATATTATGCCCCTGTGGCCTATGTGTCGGCTTATACGGTGGGACAGACCCGTGCGGCCAATCCTTCTTATTCCATCCTGAAGAATGAAGTGCGTTCGCCGGGTCGTCTGGTGGTGTTTGATGTCAACCAGTCCCTCTATCCGGGTATCAATTATTTCTGGGTCAGCCTGCAGATGAAGCCGCAGGCATCGTTGCTTGCCAAGTTTTCGGCCTCGGTATCGTCCGTCGAAATTGACGGGCAGGCTGCTTCGCTGAAATTGTTCAACGGTCCTCGTATCCATCGAATGGGCTTTGGGGTTCGTCAGGCTGGAGACGACGGGGTGGCTGCCTATCGCATTCCTGGCCTGGTGACAAGTAATAAAGGGACGCTGCTGGCAGTCTATGACGTACGTCACAACAGCAGTGTGGACCTCCAGGGATACATCGAAATCGGCCTTAGCCGCAGTACTGACGGCGGACAGACGTGGGAGAAGATGCAGATACCCATGAGTTTCGGCGAATATGGCGGGCTGCCCAAAGCACAGAACGGTGTGGGCGATCCGGCCATCTTGGTGGACAAGCAGACAGGTACCATCTGGATTATGGCAGCTTGGACACACGGTATGGGTAATGCCCGTGCCTGGAACAATTCGGGGCAGGGTATGACGCTGGAGCAAACGGCTCAGCTGGTACTGGTGAAGAGCGATGACGATGGCAAGACGTGGTCCGAACCTATCAATATCACCAGCCAGGTGAAGTCGCTCGAATGGTATTTCCTGCTTCAGGGTCCTGGACGTGGTATCTCGATGGTGGACGGTACCCTGGTCTTTGCCGGTCAGTTCATCGGTGCCGACCGTATTCCCTGCGCCTGCATCATCTATAGCAAGGACCACGGTAAGACATGGCACATCAGCCAGCCGGCCCGCAGCAATACGACCGAGTCGCAGGTGGCCGAAGTGGAGCCGGGCGTACTGATGCTGAACATGCGCGACAATCGGGGAGGCAGTCGTGCCGTGGCTGTGACCCGTGACTTTGGAGCTACTTGGGAAGAACATCCGTCTTCGCGCAAGGCATTGGTAGAGCCTGTTTGTATGGCCAGCCTGCTGCATGTAGCGGCCGAGGACAATGTAACCGGCCAGCCGCTTCTGCTGTTCTCCAACCCCGACAGTCCGAAGAACCGCCACCGCATGACCATCAAGGCCAGTCTGGACAATGGCCTGACGTGGCTGCCCGAGAACCGGCTGATGCTGGACGAAGGCGGCAGCTGGGGCTATTCGTGTCTGACGATGATCGACCGCGAAACGGTCGGCATTCTCTACGAGAGCAGCACGGCCCATATCTTGTTCCAGGCAGTGAAGTTGGAAGATATTCTGAAATAAAAGATACCATGACAAAGAAAGGATTATTATGGGTGTGGGCACTCTCTGCCAGTCTGTGGTGCAGTGCCCAGCAGCCCGCGGAGCAGTATCCGTTGGGCGCTTATGAAGAATTGACGGATACGAAGCCCCACGACGGAGAGGCCGTTTGGAACAAGATGCAGCGTCCGACGGCTTTGGCTTGGGGCAGTGTCGATGTGCGTTATCCCAAGTTGAGCATTCCTGAAGGGACCCGCAAGGGGAGTACCCGGATGACAGCCTGGAAAGGCGAGCGGGTGCATGCGCAGGCTGTGCTTTGGACCCGACAGGCCCTGAAGAACGTGCGTGTGGAAGTCAGCGAACTGAAGAACGGCCGTTCGGTCATTCCCGCTTCGGCCGTGAAGACGAATTTTGTGCGCTACGTCATGACCGACGAGCTGAACAAGGACGGGAAAGGCGGTTGCGGCAATCGGCCCGACAAGACCCAGTGGGATTCCTCGTTGGTGGCCGATGTGCTCGACATCGCGCAGGAACTCGATATCAGGGAACGTTGTTCGCAGCCGATATGGTTGAGCGTTTGGGTTCCGGCTGACGTCCAGGCCGGTACGTATCGATCACGTCTAATGGTCAGTGCCGAGGGTATGGAACCGATGTCTCTGCCTTTCGAAGTGAAGGTGGTGAACCGTACGCTTCCGGCTCCGCAGGACTGGAAGTTCAATCTGGACCTGTGGCAGAACCCTTATGCGGTGGCGCGCTATTACCAGGTGCCGCTTTGGAGCAAGGAGCATTTCGACGCCATGCGTCCCATCATGAAGATGTTGGCCGATGCGGGCCAGAAGGCCATTACGGCCAGCATCATGCACAAGCCTTGGAACGGGCAGACGGAAGACCCCTTCGACAGCATGGTGACCCGCATCAGGAAGCTGGACGGCTCGTGGGAGTTCGGTTATGCTGTGTTCGACAAGTGGGTGGAGTTCATGACCGAGGACATCGGCCTTCAGGGACTGATCAGTTGTTATACCATGATTCCCTGGGCCTTGCATTTCGATTATTACGATGAAGCCACCAACCGTGTCCTGTTTGTGGATGCCAAGCCAGGCGATGTGGCCTATGCAGAGTATTGGGGAACTTTCCTGAAGGACTTTGCCCGTCATCTGCGCGAGAAGGGCTGGTTCGAGCGCACGGCCATTTCGATGGACGAGCGTCCCATGGAGGCCATGCGCGAGGCTATCAAGGTGGTTCGTGCGGCTGATCCGGAGTTTAAAATTACGTTAGCGGGTAACTATCATCCCGAAATAGAATCGGATTTGTTTTATTATTGCATTCCTTTGGGACAGAAATTCCCGGCTGATGTGAAGAAGGCCCGTGAGGCTCGAGGACAGGTCAGCACCTATTATACGTGTTGTGTGGAAGCATTCCCGAATACATTCACTTTCTCCCGTCCGGCCGAGGCCGTGTGGACCATGCTCCATGCGGTAGCCGAGGGATATGACGGTTACCTGCGTTGGTCCTTCAACAGCTGGACGGCCGATCCCCTGCGCGATTCGCGTTTCCGCACGTGGGCGGCAGGCGACACCTACAGCGTCTATCCGGGTCCGCGGAGCAGCATACGTTTTGAGCGGATGATGGAAGGCGTGCAGGTGTGTGAGAAAGTACGCATCCTGCGGGAGGAGTTTATCCGGAAGGGTGAGAAAGGGAAGCTGGCCCGTCTGGAGAAGTTGCTTTCCAAGTTTACGCTGGAGGCTTTGCCAGAAGGGCGCATCCGTCCGGAAGCCGATGTGGCGGCTTTGCACGACTGGCTGGGCCGTCAGTAAAAAACAGCTCCCCTCCTTGTTTCGCCATGCGGCGGATGGGGAGGGGAGCTTTCTTTTTGAGTATGCAGAAAAGTTTATTCCAATAGTTTCTTGAGGAACTCGTCCAGTTCCTCGTCCAGTCCCTTCAGCAGTTCATCGCTGACCATCAGGGTGTCGTCGTCCATCAGAAGCAGTTCGGCCAACGTTTCTTTGTCTTCGTCTACCAGTACAAAAGAGAAAGGCTTCAGGTTTGTCATCTGGTCAAAGTCGCCGGCGCTTTTCATTTCATTCAGCAGAGTCGACAGCGTACGTTCGGTATCGCTGTTGAAGTCTTCCCCTTCGTAGTTGATCCATTCTTCAATGGTGGTCCGGGCCAGCTCTTCGTCTTCATCGTTGAAGATAACCAGTTCGCCGGAAGTGGGGGTGGCTTGCAGGTGGATATCGGTCACAATAGTCTGTTCGCAGGCACAATTGTATCTGCTCACTGCTTTCTTGATGGTATTCCCGAGTTGGGACAGGGACGATTGACTCAGTTTCATATGGCAAATGTTCTGTTACACCTTTCAAAGGTAGGAAAAAAATGGCAACGTTGGCATATTTTCTTTAAAAATCGTCATTATTTCTATTCATTTGGACCTTCAGCCGTGTCAGTCCTTCCCGACGGGTCTTCAGTTCGTTTACATAAGCGCTGGTCATGAGATAGTTGGGAATGTCGCTGGCATAGAGGCCTTGGCTGCTCTTTTCACCGATGCCGTCCACTTGTTCGGCTATTTTCTGCGCTTTCAGTGCCCAGTCGTAGGCTTGGCTGATACTGTCCTGCATTTCATACCCCAAGGCAATGTTGTAGGCGGCATACATTTTGGACTTACCTTTCTTATGTTCATATTCAACTTTCCATAATTCAATGGCTGCGGGCCAGTTCTTTTCCTTGACGAAAACGGCTGCGTCGCGCATGTTGACGGTACCTCCTGTGAAGAGGTAGCGGGTGGCGGTAGTCCAATAGGGAATCAGATACTTGACCGGAACGCTGCCGGCAAACTCCGATGCCTGCTCTATCATGTCTTTTTCTGGAATTAGTTTGGTGAATATTTGTGTCTCACTGCTACCGGTGGCTTCCCAGAAGATGCTGTCTGTGGGAGTGACGGTAACCATCGGGGTGGAGCGAGTCGGGAGATATACTTTGACAGTCGGGTAAACCTTGGCATCGACGGTTCCATAGTACACCTGCCAGTCGGGCAGGTAGCTGACTCTCCTCAGGCTGCTCAGTTGGATGTTTTCCAGCGACAGGAGGAAGTCGACTCCCAGTTCGTCGGTCAGTTGGCGTACCTCGGTTTGCGACAGTGTGCTTTCGCGTGGGGTAATGTCCTGGCTTCGGAGCGCAGAATCGCAGATGACAACCAGGTCAAAGTAGTTGGCGTCTGCCACAGCTTTTGCCAATGACTCGGTAGTGAGTCGGGCATCTCCGTTGTAATAGTCTGTCCGTCGGGCAATCTCCGTTTCGGCTTTCCCCTTTCGTGTGTCGCTTGTGATGAGTTTGTTGTCCGGCGTTGCAGGCATATTGTTTACAATGCCTACCCGTTTCAGGTCGGCGGGAAAGCTGACTTCGGCCGGCAGCATATAGTCTATTGAAAGTTGCTCGATGCTTTGGCAGGCGGTCAGGCAAAGGATGCCTGTCATGGCCAGACAATAAAGGAGTCTTTTCTTCATAGTTCTCAAAATCTTTAATCCTGAACAAAAGTACTCTTTTCGTTGAAAATATAAAAGCCCCGAACGGTTTTTAACCGTTCGAGGCTTTTGTTAAGTGGGAGTAACGTTACTTCCTTTTACAGATTTCTTCCGTGGCAGTTCTTGTATTTCTTGCCGCTGCCGCAGGGGCAGGGATCGTTGCGTCCTACTGTCTTTTCTGCGCGGATGGGTTCCCGTTTGGGCTGTTCGCGGGTATCTCTTGCGGCGGCAGCCTGCTGGTTCGGGTCGTTCAAGTCCACTTTCTGTTCACGGTATTTGCTCATGTCCTGACGTTGCTCGGGAGCGGCCTGGCGCACTTCTACGTTGCGCTGGGGCGCCTGCTGCTGGCTTTCGGCCGGAGCTTCCTGTACAGGTATCTGGCCGCGCATCAGAATGGAGATGGTCTGGTTGTTGATCTTGTCGACCATCGCATCGAACAGGTTGACAGATTCGAGCTTGTAGATCAGCAACGGGTCTTTCTGTTCGTAGCTGGCGTTCTGTACGGAGTGCTTCAGGTCGTCCAGCTCGCGGAGGTTCTCTTTCCAGGCCTCGTCGATGACATGCAGCAGGATGCTCTTCTCGAACGACTTCACCACTTCCTTGCATTCGCTTTCATAGGCGGCTTTCAGATTGCAGGAAATGTTGTACATGCGCTTGCCGTCAGTGATGGGAATCAGGATGTTCTCGTACATGTGTCCCTGGTTCTCGTATACCTGCTTGATGACCGGATAGGCAATCTGTGCCATGCGGTCGGTCTTGCGCTTGAAGAGCTCCATTGCGGCATCGAAAGCCTTGTCGGCCAGCTTTTCTTTTTTCTCTTCCTTGAATTCGTCTTCGGTGAACGGGGCTTCCATGGCCAGTGTCTGGAGCATGTCCATCTTGCAGTTCTCGTAGTCGGGAGCTTGTACGGCATTGACACAGCGGTCCCAAATCATGTTCACGATGTCCATGCCGATGCGTTCGCCCATCAAGGCGTGGCGGCGTTTGGTGTAGACCACGGTACGCTGCTTGTTCATCACGTCGTCGTATTCCAGCAAGCGTTTACGGATGCCGAAGTTGTTTTCTTCCACTTTCTTCTGGGCCCGTTCGATGGACTTGGAAATCATGCTGTGTTCAATCATTTCACCTTCCTTGAAGCCCAGCTTGTCCATCACGCTGGCAATGCGGTCGGACGAGAACAGACGCATCAGGTCGTCTTCCAGTGAGACGAAGAATACGGATGAGCCCGGGTCGCCCTGACGTCCGGAACGACCGCGCAGCTGGCGGTCTACACGGCGGGACTCATGACGCTCCGTACCGATGATGGCCAGACCGCCGGCGGCCTTCACTTCGGGGCTCAGCTTGATATCGGTACCACGACCGGCCATGTTGGTGGCAATGGTCACCGTACTGCTCTGACCGGCTTGTGCCACGATTTCGGCTTCCTTCTGGTGCAGCTTGGCGTTCAATACATTGTGGGGTATCTTGCGCATGGTCAGCATCTTGCTCAGCATCTCAGAAATCTCGACCGAGGTAGTACCTACCAGTACGGGGCGGCCGGCATGTACCATCGCTTCGATTTCCTCGATGACGGCTTTATATTTTTCACGTTTGGTCTTGTAGACGCGGTCGTTCATGTCCTTGCGGGCGATGGGGCGGTTGGTCGGGATGACTACAACGTCCAGCTTGTAGATGTCCCAGAATTCACCGGCTTCCGTTTCGGCCGTACCGGTCATACCCGAAAGCTTGTGGTACATACGGAAGTAGTTCTGCAGGGTGATGGTGGCGAATGTCTGTGTGGCGGCTTCCACCTTCACGCCTTCCTTGGCTTCGATGGCCTGGTGCAGACCGTCGGAGTAGCGGCGGCCTTCCATGATACGGCCCGTCTGCTCGTCCACAATCTTCACCTGTCCGTCTATCACGACGTATTCGTCGTCCTTCTCAAACATGGTATAGGCCTTCAGCAACTGGTTGATGGTATGTACGCGTTCCGACTTGATGGCATAGTTGGTGAGCAGGGCATCCTTCTTGGCCAGACGCTCTTCTTCGCTCAGGTCCTTTTCATTTTCCAGTTCGGAAAGCTGGGCGGTGATGTCGGGCAATACGAAGAGGGTGGGGTCGGCCGAGTTTCCGCTGATGAGGTCAACACCCTTGTCGGTGAGGTCGACGCTGTTCAGCTTCTCGTCGATGACGAAGTAGAGCGGATCGGTCACTTCGTGCATGCGCTTGTTGTTCTGCTCCATGTAGATTTCCTCTGTCTTCAGCATACCGGCCTTGACGCCCTGTTCGCTCAGGAACTTGATGAGCGGCTTGTTCTTGGGCAGAGCCTTGTGGCTGCGGTAGAGGGCCAGGAAACCTTCTTCCTGCTCCTTCTTGTCGTTGGAGGCGATGAGGCGCTTGGCGTCGGCCAGGTATTGGGTAGCCAGTCTCTTCTGGGCTTCCACCAGTCTTTCTACCAGCGGGCGGAGCTGTTCGAACAGCTGGTCGTCGCCTTTGGGCACCGGACCGGAGATGATCAACGGCGTACGGGCATCGTCAATCAGGACGGAGTCGACCTCGTCGACGATGGCGTAGTTGTGTTGGCGCTGCACGAGGTCTTTCGGACTGATGGCCATGTTGTCGCGCAGGTAATCGAAACCGAATTCGTTGTTGGTACCGAAGGTGATGTCGGCCAGGTAGGCACGGCGGCGGGCATCGGAGTTGGGCTGGTGTTTGTCGATGCAGTCCACGCTCAGGCCATGGAACATGTAGAGCGGTCCCATCCACTCGGAGTCACGCTTGGACAGGTAGTCGTTCACTGTCACTACATGTACGCCGTTACCGGTCAGGGCATTGAGGAATACGGGGAGGGTAGCCACGAGGGTTTTTCCTTCACCGGTTGCCATTTCGGCAATCTTACCCTTGTGCAGCACGACGCCGCCGAAGAGCTGTACGTCGTAGTGTACCATGTTCCAGGTAATTTCGTTACCACCCGCCATCCAGTGGTTCTTGTAGATGGCCTTGTCGCCCTCGATGCGGACAAAGTCCTTGGTGGCGGCCAGCTGGCGGTCGAAGTCGTTGGCCGTAACCACGATTTCTTCATTTTCCGTGAAACGGCGGGCTGTCGACTTGACGATGGCAAAGGCGGCGGGCAGCACTTCGTCGAGTGCTTTCTCGTAGATATCCAGTATCTCCTTTTCGATTTTGTCTATCTGGGCAAAGATTTCTTCGCGTTTCTCCAGTTCCGTGTTTTCCACGGTGGCCTTCAGTTCGTCTACTTTGGCACGCTGCTGGGCTGCGGAGTTGCGGATGTATGCCTTCAGTTCTTCTGTCTTGGCACGCAAGGCGTCGTTGTCCAGACTGTCGATTTCCGGATAAGCGGCTTTCACCTTGTCGACCCACGGTTGGATTTCCTTCATGTCGCGGGTGGATTTGTTGCCGAAAATCGAGCTTAAAAATTCATTGAATCCCATTTTATAATTGTTTTTATTATTATTAGCTGTTTGATTGATAGATAATTTTACCTCTGCAAAGGTAATCATTTCAACACAGAGGACACAGCGTTCTGCCGAGTTTTTTCCTTTATTCCGTTCTTTCTTGCAACAGACGGGAGCGGAAGACGGGAAAGACAGGGGCAGGCGAGGGCCTTGTCATGAAAAATCAGAGGTTGAGCGGAGAGGCTTTGCAACCGTTGGGGGCGCGGATGCGCATCACCTTGGTCAGGGTGGGGGCGATGCGGTCGGTGCTGACGGGTGTGCGGATGATTTCGGCCTTGATGCCGCCGCCCATCAGAATCAGTGGAGCAGGTGTTTCGGCGGAACGAACCACGCGGCTGTCCGCGCCGTTGTCCCGGACGATGGTCCACCCCGGCAGCACTTCTACGACCAGGTCGCCCGAACGTTTGCGGTGATAGCTGTTGCGGACGGGGTCGATCTGGGGAGACCAGGAGCCGAGCAGCAGCTGGTGGGACGTGTAGACTTTGTCCACGCCGCTGAACTGAACCAGGAAGGCTGCCGATTTTTCCAGTATATCCGTCAGGTCGAGCTGCTTGTCTTCCAGCAGTTTATGGTTGAGGTATATTTGTTGGTCGTAGTAGGCTTCCACGTACAGCCCTGCACCGTATGTGGCCATGAGGTACATGTTGAGCAGCGTGGCGCAGCGGTTCAGGTGGAATTCGCCTCCGGGGATGCGGTAGATGCCCGTATCGGCCGGTTCGGGGTCGGCATAGCCCGTCGAGGTGATGCAGACGATGGTGTTCTGCAGCCCCACCTGCTTGTCGATGAGCTCGAGCAGGGTGGCGATGCTACGGTCCAGCCGCGTGTAGGTGTCCTGCATCTCCATGGCACATTCGCGGGTGCTGCGGTGGTTGTAGTTGCCGGCATAGTAGGTCAGCGCCAGCAGGTCGGGTATGCCGTCGCGCCCGATGCCGCTCTTTTCCAGCAGCCTGGCGGCCAGCAGATTGACTTCGTCGTTGACGAAGGGACTGGCCGAGAGACGGTAGAACTTGTTCTCGCGCTCGGTCTCAAAGATGTATTTGAAGGGCTCCGTACGCCAGTCGGACAGGTATTTGTAGTCGGCTACCGGACGGAGGGGTGTCCATACGATGTCCTTGATGCGGAAATCGACGGAACAGGAATCGTTATACTGGTTGAGCCACTCGGGAAACTCCTGGTAATAGGTGGTGCTGCACCACTTGCCGTTCTTGTTGTTAAGCCAGAAGGCACCGTCGGCCGCATGGCCGGCACTCAAGATGGCCGCGTCGCGGTAGGGGGCGATGGCATAAACCTTGGCGTTGTTGCGGGTGGCTATCTTCAGCTCGTCGGCTACGGTCGACGTGAGCAGTTGGGCGGGCGAGCTGCTTTGGTTGGTATAGTTGCCCATGTAGTTGGGGTCGTCCACACAGTTGCGCGGCGTCAGGGTGGACATGTCCATCCACTTGCCTGCGATGATGCCGTGGGTGGCGGGCGAACAACCTGTGAAGAGGGTGGCGGTGGCCGACGCGCGGTCGGGCTTGCTGAAAGGCATCTCGGCCTGGCAGAACACCTTGCCTTCGCGCATGAGGCGCTTGAAGCCCTTTTCTCCATAAAGCGACGAGAACGCCTCCAGGTAGTCGGTGCGCAGCTGGTCGATGTTCAGGGTGACGACCAGCTTGGGCGTAGCGGGCAACGGTTGTGCCTGCATGCCGCCGAAGGTCAGCACCAGTATGGAGGTAATCAGTCCTTTCTTCATTTCTTCTGTTTCGTAGCTTGTTTATGTGACAATATCAGGTTGCCTGCCGAACGTACTAGCAAACACAGTGCCAAAGGTAATACAGCTAAATTGATTTTCTGTGGAATGAGCGCCCAAAGCACTATAAAAAGTGTTAAAACGACAAGATTTGCCATCATATAGCGGCTTTTTTCCTTTCGGATGACCTTTTTCAGCATCCATGGCAGGCAGAAAAGGTGCAGCGGATGGAGTACGAAGAGCAGGTAGTTGGGACTCACGGCAGGGTGTTTCGACAGCAGGACCAGGAAGGCGAGGATGCATCCGCCCAGGCCGGCCGCTAGGAAGAGGACGAGGTCGATGCCCCACAGACTTTTTCCTTGGCGGACGCCATACCATGTGGCGGCAGCAACGGCGGCCAGGAGTATCAGGGCACAAGTCATCGGGCTGGGAAGCGGAAGTCCCGTTTCCTTGTCTTCGGGTGAGGCGGTGACCACCTGCTCCGTATGGCTCACCAGCGGGATGGCGCGGGTGCCGGTCGAATCGGTGAGCGTGGCGGTGGCAAAGAAATCTTTCAGGTAGAAGGGAGCAAACATCATCTGACGGCGGCTGATGGGGCGGTCGGCCTCGCTGCCCAGGCAGAGGTCTATGCCGAACTGCGACCACGGATGCCCCTTGCAATATTGGTGGACGATGTCGCGGAAGCTGCGGCCGGTGTCGGTCGTTGTCATGTCGTCGGCATAGTGCAGGCGGCCTTTCACAGTACGTTCCACCAGGTCGCGCGGACGGGTGGAACAGTTGTCGTGGAAGAAGTTGTAGAGATAGACACGGTTCTCCGGACGGTAGTTCTCTTCCAGCAGGGCTATCAGCCGGTGTTTTTCCTCGGAGCTGAGGTTCAGCGTCTGCTGCCATACGTCGCGGTTGGTCATCTGGTATTCTGCCAGAAAGTATTTATAGTCCGTCGCTCCCAGCTGGTAATACGTTTCGCCCAGCGTGAAGCGCAGGACGAAGTTCGGTGTGTCGAAGCTGAAGAGGCCGTAGTTGAATACGGCATCAATGCCCCGTCGGCGGTCTTCGTAGCGGAGAGCCGTATGTCCGAAGAGGGAGTAGATTTCCGTTCCCGGCCCGCAGGTCAGCAGGCTGAGGCGGATGCCGTCGTCTTCGGGAGGTGTCGTCGTTTCGGCCGCCCGCAGTCGGGGACAGGCCAAGGCGCACAGAAGAATTGTTATATATATAATATAGGTATATAGGGTCCGTTGCATTTTCTTGGTGGATTTGCGCCGCAAATTTAATTATAAATCAGCATTTATCAGCCGGCGGCATCAGAAAAAATGGGAAATCCGTTATCTTTGGACACAAGCGGGCGGCTTGTCTGAAGAATGGTGAGGGGAAAGCGACAGTACTTTCAGCGGATTACTCCAGTACTTGCGTACGAGTACTGGAGTACTTCAATGGAAGTACCGGCGGTCTGCTACGGGCATCGGAACGGTGCGGCCGCAGGAAAGCGGCAGGCCGGTGGCAGGACGGTTACGGGCGGGGACTTTGTTTCAGGCGCAATACCCGTACGCCCGTCCAGCTGTCGTTCTGGCGGAACATCTGGGCAAAGGAACCTTTGGACAAGGTCACCTGCTTGTAACTGGACGAGGCATGCAGCAGTTTCAGCTGGCCGTCGCGGTGGCAGGCAAAGCCGAGATGAACTACGTCCAGCCCGGCGATGCGGGTCGTGATGCAGAAGATGTCGCCGTCCTTGATCCAGTCGGGGCCTTCGTCGGTGATTTTGTCTTTGGGCAGGTAGTGGAAGGAGCGGCCGGAGAGCCGGGCCTCTATGTCCTGCATCTTTCTTACGTTTTCGGGCGAGGACTTCAGGTGGCGGTAGGCATCGGGATGCGTGGACATGAACGAGAGCTGCAGCGTCAGGATGTCCGGGCTGCAGGCCGCCGTCACGTCCTCGATGAATCCGTTCTTCACTCCGCTTTCCACCCATTCGGCGATGTAGTGCAGGCGCGAGGTATAGCCGTCGATGCGTCCGTCGCGGTAGCGGATGCGGGTCAGATAGTCTTTCATGTCCCCGCCTCGGGTGGCGGCCAGTGACTGGGCCAGCACGTATTCCACAAACGTGGTGCAGTCCACCTCATCGAGGTTGACGACCAGTTGCTCTTCATCGTTCACCTCCAGGGTATGGGCCACATAAGGCTTGCCCAGATAGGTGAGGGCGGTGTTCAGTACAAGCTGGCCGCCGGACTCCTGGCCGGCGGCTATCAGCGACAGGGAAGCTGCCGCGAGCAGCAGCATGCAGACGGATGATTTCATTTTCGGTCAATTTTAAGTTCTTCACGCAGCCATTTCTCCAGTTCGCCGGTCCATTGGCGCTTGTAGGCGAACGAGTCCTTGAAGCCCCAGCCGTGGCCTCCTGTGGGATAGACGTGCAGGGTGGCCGGTACGTGGTGTTGCAGCAGCGCTTCGAAGTAGTGGATGCTGTTGGCGGGTGGCACGGAGCCGTCGTCGGCCGAGAGCATGATGAAGGCGGGGGGAGTCTGGGCATTTACCTGCTTCTCCAGTGTGTAGCGGTCTTTCAGTTCCTGCGAGGGATGGTCGCCCAAAAGGCTTAGGCCTGAGCTGCCATGGATAAAGTCTAACTCCATGGAGATGACAGGGTAGAACAGAATCTGGAAGTCGGGACGCGTTTCGTCACTGCTGTAGAGCGTGGCGAGCGAAGCGGCCAGGTGTCCTCCGGCTGAGGCTCCCATGATGCCGATGCGGTCCGGACGGACGCCCCATTCTGTGGCGTGCTGGCGTACGAGGCGGATGGCCTGTTCGGCATCGCTCAGCGGCACTTCGTGGTGGCCGTTGGGCATGCGGTACTTCAGTACGACGTAGGTGATGCCTTGCGTGTTGAGCCAGGCGGCCATGTCGTGGCCTTCGTGGTTCATGGCCAGGCGGGCATAGCCGCCTCCGGGACACATGATGATGGCCATGCCGTTGGGGCAGGCAGGCCGGTAGACGGTGATGGAGGGGGCGACTACATTGGCCACCCGTCCTCCTTCCAATAATTCTTCTGGTCCGGTCAGGCCGTTGCTGTTGGGAGCTCCGGCCGGCCAGAGCGGCAGTTCAAGGGTAGTTTGTGCAGATAACATGGTTGTTACAGACAATAAAACGGATAAGATGAAAGTTCTCATGGTATGTGCGGAATGTTATTTGATTTTCATGGATGCTTTGATGAAGTAGAATATCAGGATGGCATAGGCCATCAGTGCCACAATTTGTGACCACGTGTTGGCAATCCAGGCGTCGTTGACCAGGTTGATGCCGCCGAAACGCATGCCGGCACTGACCACACCCATCAGTGCACCGCCGGCGATGAAGCCGGAAGCCAGCAGGGTACCCTTCTCGCCGCGTTCGGTGTTGACCTTGGCGTCCTTGCTGCGGGTCGTCACATACCAGTTGATGGCACCGCCCACCAGCAGCGGAATGTTCAGTTCGAGCGGGATGAACATACCCAGGGCAAAGGCCAGGGCAGGCACCTTGAGCAGCGTGAGCACGATGGCCAGCACGGCGCCGATGCCGTAGAGCAACCAAGGAGCAGCCACGCCGTTCATCAGCGGCTCGATGACAGCCGCCATGGCGTTGGCCTGCGGGGCGGCCAGCTGTCCGCTGGTGAAGCCGTAGGTCTTGTTCAGGATAATCATCACGCCGCCTACCGTAGCTGCCGAGACGATGGTTCCCAGGAACTTCCACGCTTCCTGCTTGACGGGAGTCGTGCCCAGCCAGTAGCCTATCTTGAGGTCGGTGATGAAGCCGCCTGCCATGGACAGGGCCGTGCAGACTACGCCGCCCATAACCAGTGCCGCTACCATGCCGCCCGGGCCTTTCAAGCCGACGGCCACCATGACTACCGAAGCCAGGATGAGCGTCATCAGCGTCATGCCCGACACAGGGTTGGTGCCCACGATGGCAATGGCGTTGGCCGCTACGGTGGTGAAGAGGAAGGCGATGCCTGCCACGAGCAGGATGGCTACGACGGTGTGCAGCAGGTTGCCCTGCATCACGTCGAAGTAGAAGAAGAGGAACACCAGTACCAGTGTGATGAGGGAGCCGATGGCGATGAACTTCATCGAGAGATCGCGCTGGGTGCGGATGACGTTGGCCTCGGCCTTCGACTTGCCGCCCATTTCCTTAGCAGCCAGCCCCACGGCGCTCTTGATGATGCCCCAGGACTTGATGATGCCGATGATGCCCGCCATGGCAATGCCGCCGATGCCGATGCTCTTGGCGTAGTAGGTGAATATCTGTTCGGGCGACATCTGGCCGACGGTCTGGGTGATTTCAGGATTCCACTGGTTCAGCACGGCGTCGCCCCAGAAGATGGACATGCCGGGGATGATGATCCACCACACGGCCAGCGAGCCGAAGCAGATGATGGCGGCGTACTTTAGGCCGACAATGTAGCCCAAGCCCAGCACGGCCGCACCGACGTTCACCTTGAACACCAGCTTGGTCTTTTCGGCCAGCATCTCGCCCCACGAGCAGAAGCGGGTGGTGAAGTTCTCGTTCCACCAGCCGAAGGTGGCCACGATGAAGTCGTACAGACCGCCTATCAGGCCGGCTGCCAGCAGCGGCTTGGCCTGGCTGCCGCCCTTCTCGCCCGACACGAGCACCTGTGTGGTGGCCGTCGCTTCGGGGAAGGGGTACTTGCCGTGCATGTCGCTGACGAAGTATTTGCGGAAGGGAATGAGGAACAGGATGCCCAGCACACCACCCAGCAGGGAGCTGATGAATACCTGCGCGAAGGTGACGGTCACTTCCTCGGGATAGCTTTCCTGCAGGATGTAGAGGGCGGGCAGGGTGAAGATGGCGCCGGCCACGATGACGCCCGAACTGGCGCCGATGGACTGGATGATGACGTTCTCGCCCAGGGCCTGCTTGCGCTTGGCGGCACTCGACACGCCGACGGCGATGATGGCGATGGGGATGGCGGCTTCGAATACCTGGCCCACCTTCAGTCCCAGATAGGCGGCGGCAGCCGAGAAGAGGATGGCCATGCAGATGCCCCACGACACCGACCATACGTTTACTTCGGGATAGTTCTTGCCCGGACTCATCAGCGGGTTGTACGTTTCGCCCGGCTTCAGTTCGCGGAATGCGTTCTCCGGCAGACCGGTCACTTGTTCTTCTTCCTGTTTCATAGCAGAATGTTTGATATTGTTTTTAGAATAAAATGATTTCTTTCGCTATATTCCTTGTTTTGAAGGCCAAAGAAAGCAAAAAAAAGGGAGGTGTCAAAATAATCCATGTGATAAATGCGTGCAGGATATCCAGCCGGGCGAGTGTTGATGTTTCCTGGGACTGGATTTCGGGGGAGGGATGGAGTGTCTTCAGAGGTTGGCAGGAGTTCGCAGTGCTTTGTGGCTTCCTGACACGGTGCTTCGTGAGGGTGCGACACAGTGCTTCGTCAGGGTGTCACGAAGCACTTCCTGAGGGGGTGATGAAGCACTGTATGAGAACCTCACGAAGTGCTTCGTTATGGAGCCATCGTTCGGTGCGGCCAAAAAGAAAGAGGATGCCATCGGTGGGATGGCATCCTCTTCTATTCTTTATCTGTCCGTATTCGCCGTTATTTTTCTTCTTTTGCGGTCATGTCTCCTTCGATGAACAGGCGCATCAGCTCCGTCTTGGCATTGGTACGCAGCGTGATGGACTTCTTGAAGTGACCGGGATATTTGCCGGTACCGTTATAAGTCACTTTGATGGTGCCTGTCTTGCCCGGGAGTACCGGCTCCTGCGTGTATTCGGGAACGGTGCATCCGCAGGAAGCGACAGCCTGATGGATGACCAGCGGTGCGTCGCCGATATTGGTGAACGTGAAGACGCAGCTGACTACCGGCGATTCTTCGGAGAAGGTACCGACATCGGCCGTGGTCTTGTCGAACTTGATTTCGGCCTGTGCCATGGCATAGCCCATGCCCAGCACGGCAAACAGCATATACAAAAATACTCTCTTCATGTTTTCTACACTTTTTCAGTTATTCTACGGCGGCAAAGATAAGCTATTTTCCTGTAAAAGGTCTGTCTTTCTGCCTATTTAGTATTTTTTTACCTCAAGCTGCCGCCGATGATGTCGAGCAGCTCGTTGGTGATGGCCTGCTGTCGGGTCTTGTTGTACTGCAGGGTCAGGTCCTGAATCAGTTCGTTGGCATTGTCCGTCGCAGCCTGCATGGCCAGCATGCGGGCGGCATGTTCCGAAGCGTTGGAGTCCTCCAGTACCGTGAAAATCTTCTGGCAAAGGACCTTGGGGAGCAGTTCGGCTATCAGTTCGCCCACCGACGGCTCTACGATGTAGTCGTTGTTGTACGCAGCCATGTCCTTCTTGTCGGGGTGCATGGCTACCTGCATGGCCATTTGTTCCAGGTCGAGGGGAAGATAGTTCTCCTTCAGCAGCACCTGTGAGCCCATGGACTTGAAGTGGTGGTAAATCAGGACGACGCGGTCTACAGCCTTTTCGGCATACAGGGCCATCAACTGTTCGGCCAGTTGGTAGGCTTCGGTATAGGCCGGCTTGTCGGCCATGGCCTGATAGCTGCCTTGGGGGGTGTATCCGAGTTTCTTGACGGCTTCTTCCACCTTCTTGCCTACCGGGTAGAGGAGGATGTTTTCCTTGCCAAGCGAGCTGTATTCTTCCAGCGTGCGTTCGAGCATCTTCACCACGTTCGAGTTGAAGGCGCCGCACAGCGAACTGTTGGACGAGAACACGGCGATGGCAACCCTGGCTACGGGACGCGTTTCCGTGTAGGGTGATTCCACCGTCACGTCGGTACCCAGGAAATTCGTCAGGATTTCGTTCAGTTTCTGCTGGTAGGGATACATGTTTTCAATCTGTCCCTGTGCCTTGTGAAGCTTGGCGGATGCCACCATCTTCATGGCCGAAGTAATCTGACGGGTACTCTTTACGGAATTGATTCTGTTTTTTACCTCTTTGAGTGAAGCCATTTCTGATTGGATTATGATGGATGTGATTCAGATTTCAGGCGGAGTGTACAGGGCCGCGAGGCCTTGTACACCTGCCCTTCAAAATCCTTGGTTTATGCAAACTGTTTGGAGACCATTTCGGCCGTCTCTTCCAGCTTCTTGCACACGTCGTCGTCGATGACACCCTTCTTCAGGACATCGAGAACATCTTCCTGATGGTTTCTTTCGAGCGCATCGAGGAAGCTGCTTTCAAACTCGCTGACCTTGGCCAGCGGAACGTTTTTCAGCAGTCCGTGTGTACCGCAATAGAGGATGGCCACCTGCTTCTCTACCGGCATGGGGCAGTATTGCGGCTGGACGAGCAGACGGGTATTCTTCTGTCCCTTGTCGATGGTGAGGGCGGTAACGGGGTCCATGTCGCCGCTGAACTTGGAGAAGGCTTCCAGTTCGCGGTACTGGGCCTGGTCTATCTTCAGCGTACCGGCCACCTTCTTCATGGCCTTGATCTGGGCGTTGCCACCTACACGGCTCACGGAGATACCTACGTCGATAGCCGGACGGTTGCCTTGGTTGAAGAGGTTGCTGTCGAGGAATATCTGTCCGTCGGTGATGGAAATAACGTTGGTCGGAATGTAGGCCGATACGTCACCTGCTTGTGTCTCGATGATGGGCAGGGCCGTCAGCGAACCGCCTCCCTTGACTTTGCCTTTCAGGCTGTCGGGCAGGTCGTTCATCTGGGCGGCCACTTCGGGCTGGTTAATAATCTTGGCAGCACGTTCCAGCAGACGGGAGTGCAGGTAGAAGATATCGCCCGGATAGGCCTCACGTCCCGAAGGACGGCGCAGAATCAGGGAAACTTCACGATAGGCCACGGCCTGCTTGGACAAGTCGTCGTATACCACCAGGGCATGACGGCCGGTGTCGCGGAAATATTCGCCGATGGCCGCACCGGCAAACGGAGCGTAGTATTGCAGGGCAGCGGGATCGCCGGCAGTGGCGGCTACCACGATGGTATAGTCCATGGCACCATGCTGGCGCAGGGTGTTGACAATCGTGGCAACGGTAGAACCCTTCTGACCGATGGCCACGTAGATGCAATATACGGGATCGCCTGCCTCGTAGTTGGCACGTTGGTTGATGATGGTATCGATGGCGATGGCCGTCTTTCCGGTCTGGCGGTCGCCGATGATCAGCTCACGCTGTCCGCGGCCGATGGGAATCATGGCGTCCACCGCTTTCAGTCCCGTTTGCAGAGGCTGGTTCACCGGCTGGCGGAAGATAACGCCCGGGGCCTTGCGCTCCAGGGGCATTTCATAAAGCTCGCCTCCAATCAGTCCCTTGCCGTCAAGGGGAACACCCAGCGGGTCGATGACACGTCCCAGCATACCTTCGCCTACCATGATGGAAGCGATTCGCTTGGTACGCTTCACGGTGAACCCTTCCTTGATTTTGTCGGTAGGTCCCAGCAGCACGGCACCTACATTGTCTTCTTCCAGGTTCATCACAATGGCTTTGATGCCGTTGTCAAACTCGAGCAGCTCGTTGGCTTCGGCATTGCGCAGTCCGTAGATACGGGCCACACCGTCGCTTACCTGAAGCACCGTACCGATTTCGTCCAGCTGGACGCGGGTATCGATGCCTTCGAGCTGTTTGCGCAAGACGTCGGAAACTTCGCTTACTTTTATATTTTCAGACAACATTGTTTTGCTATTTTACAAATTACTTACTTACAAACTTTCATGAATCAGTCGGTCTGTGTCAGAGTAGGGGAGGACTATACAATCCTGCGGTTCTTGTCGACAAACTGCTGCTTCACTTTCTTGAACTGGGTGGCTATACTGGCATCCAGCCGATAATCGTTGATATCGAAGATAAATCCGCCTTCAATTTCGGGATTGACTTCCGTCTGCAGTTCCATGCGGGCATGCAACAGCGAGGAGGCGGTTTGGCGGATACGTTCCTCCACTTCCTGACTGACCGGAATGGCGGTTGTCAGTTTGGCGGTTCCGATATGCTTCTTCCTGCGGTATAATGTCTGGAAAGACAAACTGATGTATTGAAGCAGACCTTCGCGTCTGTTTTTTTGGATCAGTGCAATACAACGGTTGAACTCCTCGCTTGTCGGCTGCTCGCCGGCTGCTGCCGTACATATCAGCGCGAATTTGTCCTTGGCCGAGAGAATGGGGCTCAGCAGCGCTTCGCGCAGTTCGGGATGCTTCTCGAAACTATGTGCCAGTGTACTGAATTCTCTGTACAATACATCCTCCTTGCCACTGTTGTAGGCATAGTCGATCAAGGCTTTTGCATACCGCATTGAAACAATTCCTATATCCATCTTTTCCTTATTATCTCGTTAGTTCTTTTTGGGCGCAGCCAGCATTTCGTCGAGCATGCGGTCTATCATGCCCATCTGTTCCTGCTTTTCGTCCAAATTCTTTCGAAGCACTTTCTCGGCGATATCCACCGAAAGAACAGCTACCTGGCGGCGGATGTCACGGATGGCTTCCTCCTTTTCCTGCTGGATCTGCATACGCACTTCGTCCAGCTCCTTTTGTGCAGCTTTTTCGGCCTGCTTGCGTGCGTCGGCGATAATCTTGTCACGTTCCTGCATCGCCTCCCGCAAGATGCGTCCCTGCTCCTTGTTGGCCGAAGCTACCAGGGCGTCGCTCTCTTCTTTGAGGCGGGCAAGCTGGGCGTTGGCTTCCTGGGCAACTTTCATGGACTGGTCAATGTAGGTCTTCCGCTCTTCCACCATTCGGGTGATGACGGGAAAACCGTATTTGGCCAGAATGACGAAGACAATGCCGAAGGACAGGACCATCCAGAACAGCAGACCACTGTCGGGTAATAACAATGACATACATTCAATGTTTTTGTCAAACTGCAAGTACTGGCCGTTTCCCGTTGCTATGGAACTCGGCCATAACTTGCCGTTTGAAGGTTGTACAATCTATTAGATGAGGAATACCAGCAGACATACAACGACTGCCAGCAGGGCGACACCCTCGATCAAGGCTGCAGCGATAATCATGTTCATACGGATGTCTCCGGATGCTTCCGGCTGACGGGCAATGGCCTCCATAGCCGAACTACCGATTTTACCGATACCTAAACCAGCACCAATCACAGCGAGACCGGCACCCAGTGCAGCTCCCAGTTTTGTAACTCCAATACCTGCCGCAGCAGCTTGTAATAATACAGATAGTAACATAACTTTCTAAAATTTTAAAGGGTTATTTTATTAATTGTTTTTCTTCTATGTTCGCTTCTTCTTTGTGCGTATGCTCTTCCTGTGCCAGTCCGATAAATACGGCCGACAGCATGGTAAATACGTAGGCCTGGATAAAGGCTACCAGCAGTTCGAGGGCATTCATGAACAGGTTGAACACAACCGATGCGAAAGTCAGTGTGCCGTTCAGGGCCGGCCCCATGCTGGCAGAGATGAAAATCAGTCCTGTCAGTACAAGCATGGCTACGTGTCCGGCCAGCATGTTGGCAAACAAACGGATCATCAGGGCAAACGGCTTGGTGAAGATGCCGAAGAACTCGATGAACGGCATCATCGGTACCGGCACTTTCAACCACCAGGGAACGTCGGGCCAGAAGATGTCTTTCCAATACGTCTTGGTGCCGAACAGGTTGACGGCCAGAAATGTGCAGACGGCCAGTACCATGGTGATGGCAATGTTTCCCGTAACGTTGGCACCACCGGGGAAGAAGGGCACCAGGCCCATCAGGTTGTTGATGAAGATAAAGAAGAAAGCTGTCAGCAGGTAGGGAGCAAACTTTTTGTATTTGGGGCCTACACAGCTTTTGATGATATCGTCATTGACCATCATGATGAGCATTTCCATCAGTCCGACAAAGCCTCCGGGTGCCGCGCTGTCTTTCGGATGTCTTTTGTACCACCGGGCCACACACAGGATAATGACTGTCAGCAGGACACTGTTCATCAGCAGAGCCAGGGTCACTTTGGTAATCGAGATGTCGAACGGTCGAATTTCATTGCCTGCCGCATCGTGCTCTACCAGTTTGCCTTCGTAGGGACTGCCGGCAGGAGCGATGGAAAGTCCTTCGTAGCTGCCGCCGTTCTCTTCCAGACGTGCAGACGAGAATACATGCCACCCTGTTGTATGGCTGTATACGATAATCGGCAGAGGGATGGTGAGGTGTGTGTCGCCCCACGAAGTGATGTGCCATTCGTATGAGTCACCAATGTGTCCGAATACGATTTCCTTGATGTCGACTTTCTCTTCGGCCGGTTGTCCGGTCGATGGCTCTTCGGCCGACGAAGCGGAAAGGGGACATAGGAGCAGAAGCACTGCCATGACGCACCATCCGGTCCATATTTTACGTAATCGTTTCATTTTTGTTTCTCTTTTTGTGACTTCTTGTTCACTTCAAAGGTGAAGAAGAACCAGGAGTCATACGTTAGATATATCAGATAATTGGCAATGAATGTCAGCAGGAAGGATTGGGCCTCGTTGCGGACAATCACGCAATAAAGTACCATCAGAATAAAAGAAGCGAGCATTCGCATGACGCGGAGCAACAAATACGTCTGCAACAGCTTTCCCGGCATTTTCCTCCGGCTCCATTCTACAATGTTGATCATCAGCCAACCGAACAGAAAAAAGAAGGAAGGTATCAGCGGATAACCGTCAAAATAGTGGTGTGGATTGGTCTTGAAATAGATCCATCCTCCCACACCTCCCAGCAAAATGGTCAGTATCGCTGTTTGTATCAGGTAGTTGCGCTTGGTCTTGCTCACGTCATTATCCGTTTTTTGATGTTCCTTATATAATAATGTAATGCTGCTTTATCAGTTGATGCAGACAGACACATTGTTGTCATTCATTTCAATGAATCCGCCTTTTATCTCTTGCTCCTGCGCTGCACCTTCGGTCGTGACGTACGAGAGTTTGCCTCGTGTCAAGGAGGAAACGATGGGAGCATGTTGTGGCAGAATGGTAAAGGAACCCATGACTCCCGGCAAAGTGACTTGCTTCACTTCACCTTCGAAGAGTTTCTTTTCCGGCGATACGATAGTCAACTGTAAATTCTTCATTGCACTTCTCATTTGATATTTGGTTCATTGCCGGCAGAAGTAAGCGATTTCTGTCGGACAATGTGTTATTGTTTGGCTTGCTCCAGCAGCTTTTTGCCTTTTTCGATGGCTTCCTCGATGGTTCCCACATTCAGGAAGGCCGGTTCGGGCAGATAGTCCACTTCGCCGTCCAGAATCATGCGGAATCCTTTGATGGTATCTTCGATATTCACCATCGTGCCCGGTACGCCGGTAAACTGTTCAGCGACCGCAAACGGCTGTGACAGGAAACGCTGGACACGACGTGCACGGTTTACCAACGTACGGTCTTCGTCCGACAGTTCCTCCATACCCAGAATGGATATGATATCCTGCAGTTCCTTGTTGCGTTGCAGAATCTGTTTGACACGTTGGGCTGTCTGATAATGCTCTTCACCGACAATATGCGGATCCAAGATACGTGAAGTGGATTCCAACGGGTCAACAGCCGGATAGATACCCAGCTCGGTAATCTTACGGCTCAGTACGGTTGTGGCGTCCAGGTGGGTGAAGGTCGTGGCCGGTGCAGGGTCGGTCAAGTCGTCGGCCGGTACGTATACAGCCTGTACGGAAGTAATGGAGCCGTTGCGGGTAGATGTGATTCGTTCCTGCATGGCACCCATTTCTGTTGCCAGTGTCGGTTGGTAACCTACAGCCGAAGGCATGCGTCCCAGCAGGGCCGATACCTCTGAACCAGCTTGGGTGAAACGGAAGATGTTATCGATGAAGAACAGAATATCGCGAGGTCCGTCTGTCTCCGAACCCATGTCGCGGAACGATTCTGCCACCGTCAGACCCGACAGAGCAACCGACTGACGTGCTCCAGGGGGTTCGTTCATCTGTCCGAATATCAGGGATACTTGTGATTTAGCCACTTCGTTATAATCTACCTTGGAGAGATCCCAGTGGCCTTCTTCCATACTTTTCTTGAATTCTTCGCCATAACGGATGACACCCGATTCAATCATCTCTCTCAGCAAGTCGTTACCTTCACGGGTTCGTTCGCCTACGCCGGCAAAAACGGAAAAACCGTGCTGCTTCTTGGCAATGTTGTTGATGAGTTCCTGGATAAGTACCGTCTTTCCCACACCGGCACCACCGAACAGACCGATTTTACCACCTTTGCTATAAGGCTCCAGCAAATCAATCACTTTGATGCCCGTGTAGAGCACTTCTTGTGTCGTGGTCAAATCTTCAAATTTTGGGGGCTCGCGGTGAATGGGATAGGCACCGGTACGGTCCAATTCGCGCATACCGTCAATGGAGTCGCCTACTACATTCATCAGACGGCCTTTGATCTGGTCGCCTACAGGCATTGTGATAGGGCCGCCCAAGGGGTATACTTTCATTCCTCTCTGCAGACCATCGGTGCTGTCCATGGCTACCGTACGGACGGTGTTTTCACCGATGTGCTGCTGCACTTCCACAATCAGGCGTTTGCCGTTGTGTCTTCTTATCTCGAGGGCGTCGTGGATGGCTGGAAGAACGGTCTCGGCTTCCGTACCTTCGAAATAAACGTCAACCACAGGTCCGATGACCTGGGAAATATGTCCGACAATTTGTGACATAAGCTTATTATTTTCTTCTAATTAGTAAATTTCCGCTTTTATTTGTGCAAGGGTTGGGAAAAACTTGTACATACGGGCTGTCTCTCTCTCTGCTTGCCATGCAAAATTAAAAACATTTCGGCATGAAATGTGTTTTTCAGCACTTTTTTTAAATTGATTATACTATTTTGATTGTTAAAACGTACTTTTGGAACAATATGTTTTAACTCCGGCAAGGTACATTAACATTCGTTGCATGCACTTTTTTACTAATCATGTTATCAAACATATTATCAGATGGTTTGTAAATGAAAATAGAGTGTTACTTTTACACTCAAAATAAAATGAACTTAAACTTCGTTATCATGAAAAAGCATTTTCTGTATGCTGGAGCATTGTTGATGATGCTATTAGCTTCTTGTGTGTCGCAAGTGGAAACGACACAGTCCGGTTTGAATCCGGAGAATTTTCGGACGAAAGTCGGAGATGCACAAACTGATTTGTATGTGCTGAAGAACCAACTAGGAATGGAAGTCTGTATCACAAATTTCGGAGGGCGTATTGTTTCCATGATGGTTCCGGACAAGAATGGGGAAATGAGAGACGTCGTGCTGGGTTTTGACAGTATTGCCGATTACATTCATATTCCCAGTGATTTCGGGGCTGCTATTGGTCGTTATGCCAACCGTATCGACCACGGCCGTCTGGTGCTTGACGGTGATACCATCCAATTGCCTCAAAACAATTTCGGCCATTGCCTGCACGGAGGGCCGAAGGGATGGCAGTATCAAGTATATGACGCTAAGCAGATTGATGGATCGACGCTCGAACTGACCCGTTTCTCTCCGGATGGAGATGAAAATTTCCCAGGTAATGTAACGGCCAAGGTCATTTATAAATTGACAGACGACAATGCCCTTAACATTAAATATACTGCCACGACCGACAAGAAGACAGTCATCAATATGACGAACCATTCATATTTTAATTTGTCGGGTAATCCTGCCAAAGCAGCTACTGACCACATCTTATATATTAATGCTGACTATTATACGCCGGTAGACAGCACGTTTATGACGACGGGTGAAATTCTTCCGGTAAAAGATACCCCGATGGATTTCACTACCCCGAAAGTGATAGGTCAGGATATCGACGACTATGATTTCGTTCAGCTGAAAAACGGTAACGGATATGACCACAACTGGGTGCTGAATACACAAGGGGACATGACACAATTGGCTGCCCGTCTGACTTCACCAGAAACAGGCATCACGTTGGATGTGTATACCAATGAGCCAGGTATTCAGGTTTATACTGGTAATTTCCTTGACGGGACAGTGAAGGGAAAGAAGGGCATCGTGTATAACCAACGTGCTTCTGTATGTTTGGAAACACAGCATTATCCCGACAGCCCTAACAAACCGGATTGGCCGTCTGTAGTTCTGGAACCGGGACAAACTTATAACAGTGAATGTGTCTTTAAGTTTTCTGTAGAAGAATAACCTTGAATAGAGTACTAACAAAAACATAAAATGATATGAATTGGAATTCGCATGAATTTGTTTGGCTGGACTGGGCAGTTCTGGCCGTAGGAATTATTCTGGTAGCCTGGATGGTCTATCGTTCTGTACGGAAAGACAAACTGGCCATGAAAGGTGCGGACAGTCAGGACTATCTGTTTGGAAAGGGAGAACCCTGGTATGTAATTGGTGCTGCAATTTTTGCTGCCAATATCGGTTCGGAGCATTTGGTAGGACTGGCCGGTACTGGAGCTAAAGATGGAGTGGGAATGGCCCACTGGGAAATGCAGGGATGGATGATACTTATTCTTGGTTGGCTTTTCGTGCCTTTCTATCAGTTGTTGAACAATAAAATGGGCAAGATTATCACGATGCCTGATTTCTTGAAATACCGCTATACCAAAAAAACCGGTTCTTGGCTGAGTATCATTACCTTAATTGCCTATATCCTGACCAAGGTCAGTGTGACGGCCTTTACAGGCGGTATCTTTTTTGAATACTTGTTTGGACTGCCGTTCTGGTGGGGAGCTCTTGGCTTGATTGCCATTACGGCCATCTTTACTGTAGTTGGCGGTATGAAGGGAGTAATGACGATGTCGGCCATCCAGACGCCGATTCTGATTGTCGGTTCTTTCCTGGTGCTTTTTCTCGGTTTGTCTGCTCTGGGACAAGGCAGTATTGTGGACGGTTGGACTAATATGATGGATTATGCCCGTTCTGCTCATGACGGATATGGCATCAACCATATGTTCCACTGGGAAGAGGGCGACCCCATGTATTCCAAGTTCCCCGGTTTTGCCGTGTTCATCGGTGCATCCATCATCGGTTTCTGGTATTGGTGTACAGACCAGCACATCGTTCAGCGTGTACTTGGTCAGCAAAAGGGGGAATCTGACGATGTGGTGATGAAGCGTGCCCGTCGCGGTAGCATCGCAGCCGGTTACTTCAAAATCCTTCCGGTATTCATGTTCCTGATTCCTGGTATGGTGGCAGTTGCTCTTGCGCAGAATCCGGACAGTGGTATTGTGATGGATCTCGCCAATCAGCACGATACGGATGGTGCTTTTGCCATGATGGTGAAAAATATCCTTCCAGCCGGTGTGAAGGGATTGGTTACAATCGGTTTTATCTGTGCGCTTGTCACTTCGCTGGCTGCATTCTTCAACAGTTGTGCCACTCTGTTTACGGAAGACTTTTACAAGCCGATGCGTCAGGGCAAGAGTGAGGCTCACTATGTGTTTGTAGGTCGTGTAGCTACTGTCGTTGTCGTGCTTTTGGGTTTGGCTTGGCTGCCCATCATGATGAACATGGACAATCTGTATAGCTATCTCCAAGATATCCAATCCCTGTTAGCTCCTGCGATGGTTGCCGTATTTACTCTTGGTATTTTCTCGAAGAAAATTACTCCAAAGGCCGGAGAATGGGGACTTATCGGAGGCTTCCTTATCGGTATGCTTCGTCTGGTAACCAATGTCATCACCAAGAGCGGCAATGCTGTTATGGAAGGTTCTTTCTGGGAAGCAACTTCCTGGTTCTGGCAAACCAACTGGCTGATTTTTGAAATTTGGTTGCTCGTCTTCCTGATTGTCCTGATGGTAGTAGTGTCCTGCTTTACACCGAAACCTTCTGCTCAGCAGATAGAAGCCATTACGTTTACAGGTAGTTACAAGAAACTTATCAGAAAGAGTTGGAACAAGTGGGATGTGATTGCTTCGTTGGGCGTTGTATTGCTTTGCGCCCTGTTCTATGCCTATTTTTGGTAATTTCTTTATTTAAATTTATATTGAATGACTAAATATTATAGTGTAAATCCAAAGTTCTACATTTCAGTAGACTGCATCATATTTGGTTTCAGCGGAGGAGAGTTGAGTCTCCTCCTGTTGAAGCGAAATTTTGAACCGGCCAAGGGCGAATGGTCGCTGATGGGAGGTTTTGTGCAGGAAAACGAAAGCGTGGACGATGCCGCCAAGCGAGTGTTGGCCGAGCTGACCGGGTTGAATCAGGTCTACATGGAACAGGTCGGTTCGTTCGGTGACGTTCACCGCGATCCGGGTGGTCGTGTCATCTCCATTGCCTATTATGCATTGGTCAATGTCAACGAATACGACCGCGACCTGGTACATCAGCACAATGCTTTCTGGATTAACATCAATGAAGTGCCGCCGCTTATCTTTGACCATTCGGAGATGGTGGAGAAAGCTCGGGCGCTGATGCAGCAGAAGGCGTCGACCGAACCTATCGGATTCAATTTGTTGCCCAAGCTTTTTACGCTGTCGCAGTTGCAGAGTCTATATGAAGCTATTTATGGTGCTCCACTTGACAAACGTAATTTCCGAAAACGCATTGCCGAGATGAATTGCATTGAAAAAACGGACAAGATTGACAAGACTGGTTCCAAACGGGGAGCTGCCTTGTATCAATTCAACGAGAATGCTTATCGGAAAACTCCGAATTTTAAATTGTAATACAAACACTTCAATATATTATTTATATGCTGGAAGAATTGAAAGAAAAAGTATTCCGTGCCAACCTCGAACTGGTGAAACACGGACTGGTCATTTTTACCTGGGGAAACGTGTCGGCCATTGACCGCGCAAGCGGGCTGGCGGTCATCAAGCCCAGTGGTGTAAGCTATGACACAATGAAGGCTGAAGACATGGTTGTGGTCGACCTCGACGGCAACGTGGTGGAAGGCAAGTTGAGACCATCGTCTGATACACCTACCCATGTGGTACTCTATAAGGCTTTTCCTGAGATTGGTGGAGTGGTACATACACACTCTACGTATGCTACGGCCTGGGCTCAGGCCGGATGCGACATCCCCAATATCGGTACGACGCATGCCGATTATTTCCACGATGCTATTCCCTGTACGGCCGACATGACCGAAGCCGAGGTGAAAGGCGAATATGAACGCGAAACGGGTAACGTAATTGTAAAACGCTTCGAAGGATTGAATCCTGTACATACACCGGGCGTACTGGTCAAGAATCATGGTCCCTTTGCCTGGGGAAAGGATGCGCATGATGCGGTCCACAACGCTGTCGTCATGGAGCAGGTGGCCAAGATGGCATCCATAGCCTATGCGGTCAACCCGCACCTGACGATGAATCCGTTGCTTATTGAGAAGCATTTCAGCCGCAAGCATGGGCCGAATGCCTATTACGGACAAAAGTGAAAAATATCCGAGTGACAAACTGTGGGTCGTAAGTATGTGAAGGCTCGTCGCTTGTCACTCATAACCCTAATAACAACAATTTAATAATATAGTATTATGAACGCATTTGATCAATATGAAGTATGGTTCGTTACAGGTGCACAGCTCCTGTACGGTGGTGATGCCGTGATTGCCGTTGATGCTCACAGCAACGAAATGGTAAAGGGCTTGAACGAATCGGGCAAGCTGCCTGTAAAAGTTGTATATAAAGGTACTGCAAATTCTTCCAAGGAAGTGGAAGCCGTGTTCAAAGCAGCCAACAACGAGGAAAAATGTATCGGTGTCATCACTTGGATGCACACCTTCTCACCTGCCAAGATGTGGATTCGCGGTTTGCAGCAGCTGAAGAAGCCTTTGCTTCACCTGCATACACAGTACAACAAGGAAATTCCTTGGGATACGATGGACATGGACTTCATGAACCTCAACCAGAGCGCCCACGGCGACCGTGAGTTTGGTCACATCTGTACCCGTATGCGCATCCGTCGTAAAGTGGTAGTTGGTTATTGGAAGGAAGCAGAAACCCAGAAGAAGATTGCTGTTTGGATGCGTGTCTGCGCCGCTTGGGCCGATGCTCAGGATATGCTCATCATCCGCTTCGGCGACCAGATGAACAACGTGGCCGTAACCGACGGCGACAAGGTCGAGGCTGAACAGCGCATGGGCTACCACGTGGACTATTGCCCCGTGAGCGAGCTGATGGAATATCACGCACAGGTGAAGGATGCCGATGTGGATGCTCTCGTCAAGACTTACTTTGCTGAATACGACCACGATGCCTCTCTGGAAGACAAGTCTACCGAAGCTTATCAGAAGGTTTGGAACTCTGCGAAGGCTGAACTGGCTTTGCGTGCCATCTTGAAAGACAAGGGTGCCAAAGGCTTTACAACCAACTTTGATGACCTGGGTCAGACAGACGGCAGTCACTTTGACCAAATTCCCGGTCTGGCATCGCAGCGTCTGATGGCCGAAGGTTACGGTTTCGGTGCCGAGGGTGACTGGAAGTCGGCTGCTCTTTACCGCATGGTTTGGGTGATGAATCAGGGATTGCCAAACGGCTGCTCGTTCCTCGAGGACTATACCTTGAATTTCGACGGACAGAACAGTGCTATCCTGCAGGCCCACATGTTGGAAGTTTGTCCGCTTATCGCCGCCAAGAAGCCCCGTTTGGAGGTTCACTTCCTGGGTATCGGTATCCGCAAGAGCCAGACGGCGCGCCTCGTGTTCACATCGAAGGTAGGCATGGGTTGTACTGCTACAGTCGTTGACCTGGGTAACCGCTTCCGTCTGATTGTAAACGACGTGGAGTGCATTGAGCCGAAACCGCTGCCCAAGCTGCCTGTTGCTTCTGCCCTCTGGAAGCCGATGCCAAACTTCGAGGTAGGTGCCGGTGCCTGGATTCTGGCCGGCGGTACGCACCACTCCTGCTTCTCCTACGACCTGACGGCCGAATACTGGGAAGACTATGCCGAGATTGCCGGTATCGAAATGGTTCACATCAACAAAGATACTACTATCAGCGAGTTCAAGAAAGAACTCCGCATGAACGAGGTGTACTACATGCTGAACAAGGCACTCTGCTAAATCTGTAATAGAAGAAGGAAAGGTACACCTGGATGTACCTTCCTTCTTCTTTTTGTTTCACCTTATTACAATACCATTCCTATGAAATCTGATTCCAAATCAACCATAGAAGCCGGTCGTGCCGTGCTGGGCATTGAGTTCGGTTCCACCCGCATCAAGGCAGTCCTCATCGACGAGGAGAACAAGCCCATTGCGCAGGGCAGCCATACCTGGGAAAACCAGCTCGTCGACGGCCTTTGGACGTATAGTCTGGATGCCATCTGGAGCGGCCTGCAGGATTGCTATGCCGATCTGTGTGCCGACGTGCAGAAACAATACGGTGTCCAGATCGAAACCTTGGCTGCCATCGGCGTCAGCGCCATGATGCACGGTTACATGGCTTTCGACAAGCAGCAGAATATCCTCGTGCCCTTCCGCACGTGGCGCAATACCAATACCGGCCCTGCTGCAGCCAAGCTTTCCGAACTCTTTGTCTACAACATTCCCCTTCGCTGGAGCATCTCGCACCTCTATCAGGCTATCCTGAACGGTGAGGAGCATGTGCCTTCCATCGACTACCTGACAACGTTGGCAGGGTACGTGCACTGGCAGCTGACGGGCGAGCGCGTGTTGGGCATCGGCGATGCCTCGGGCATGCTGCCTATCGACCCCGAAACGAAAAACTATTCTGCTCCGATGGTGGAGAAGTTTGAGCAGTTGATAGCTCCGGGCTACGGGTGGAAGCTGAAAGACATCCTGCCCCGCGTCCTGATGGCCGGCGAAGATGCCGGACGCCTGACAGCCGAAGGTGCCCGCAAGCTCGACCCCACAGGCCGGTTGAAGGCAGGCATTCCGCTCTGTCCGCCCGAAGGCGATGCCGGTACGGGCATGGTGGCCACCAACGCTGTGAAGCAGCGTACGGGCAACGTGTCAGCCGGTACCTCGTCGTTCTCCATGATTGTGCTGGAGAAGGAACTCTCGCGTCCCTACGAGGCCATTGACATCGTGACGACTCCCGACGGAAGTCCTGTGGCGATGGTACACTGCAACAACTGTACGTCCGACCTCAATGCCTGGGTGGGCCTCTTCAAGGAATATCAGGAACTGATGGGATTGTCCGTCGATATGAACGATATCTACGGCAAGCTCTACAACCACGCGCTCGATGGTGATGCTGATTGTGGCGGCCTGATGGCCTATAACTACTTCTCCGGCGAACCCGTTACCGGACTGGCTGAGGGACGTCCCTTGTTTGTGCGTTCGGCTACGGACAAGTTCAGCTTGGCCAATCTGATGCGTGCCCATCTCTATGCTTCCGTAGCCGTACTGAAGATAGGCAACGACATCCTGTTCAACGACGAGAAAATCCGGGTGGACCGCATCACGGGTCACGGCGGTCTGTTCAAGACCAAGGGTGTGGGTCAGCGTATTCTGGCAGCTGCCATCAATTCGCCCATCTCCGTTATGGAAACGGCAGGCGAGGGTGGAGCCTGGGGTATCGCCCTGCTGGGTTCTTACCTGGTGAACAACGCTCAAGGCCAGTCGCTGCCCGACTTTCTGGACACGCAGGTGTTTGCCGGATATGCCGGTGTTGAAGTGGCACCGGTGCCCGAGGATGTGGCCGGCTTCAACGCCTACATCAAGACCTACAAGGCCTGCCTGCCTGTCGAGGAAAAGGCGGTAGCCTGCAAAAAGTAAAAGAATTGCGATGGACGATGCCCGTCATCACGCACTTGATGCGAGATGACGGGACACCGTCCGTTTCTTCCATATTATATCCACATTCAAACCTTTATGAACCCCATGACAAACAAACTGTTGGTCGGCGGTCTGCTGCTGACCGCTTCGCTTTCACTATCTGCACAACGCAGCGCGATTCTTACCATCGAGGCCGACCGCGGCACTCAAATCATCCCAAAAGAAATCTACGGCCAGTTTGCCGAGCACCTGGGCACCTGCATTTACGGCGGCCTGTGGGTAGGCGAAGATTCTTCAATTCCCAACATTCAAGGCTACCGCACCGATGTGTTCAACGCCTTGAAGGAACTGCATGTGCCCGTCTTGCGCTGGCCTGGCGGATGCTTTGCCGATGAATACCACTGGCGGGACGGCATCGGTCCCAGGGAACAGCGGCCCAAGATGGTGAACAACAACTGGGGCGGTACCATCGAAGACAACAGCTTCGGCACGCATGAGTTCCTGAACCTCTGCGAGATGCTGAGTTGCGAGCCCTACATCAGCGGCAACGTGGGCAGCGGTACGGTGGAAGAACTGGCCAAATGGGTGGAATATATGACCTCCGAAGGCGACTCACCCATGGCCCGCCTGCGTCGCCAGAACGGACGCGACAAGGCCTGGAAGGTGAAATACCTCGGCGTGGGCAACGAGAGCTGGGGATGCGGCGGCAGCATGCGTCCCGAATATTACGCCGACCTGTACCGCCGTTACTCCACCTACTGCCGCAACTATGACGGCAACCGCCTGTTCAAGATAGCCAGCGGTGCCAGCGACTACGACTACAACTGGACCGACGTCCTCATGGACCGCGTGGGCGGACGCATGCAGGGACTTTCGCTGCATTACTACACGGTGGCAGGCTGGAGCGGCAGCAAGGGCTCGGCCACGAAGTTTACCGACGAGGACTATTACTGGACGCTGGGCAAGTGTCGCGAGGTGGAAGATGTCATCAAGAAGCATTGTGCCATCATGGACCGTTACGACCCCAAGAAGCAGATTGCGCTGATTTTGGACGAATGGGGCACATGGTGGGACGAGGAGCCGGGTACCGTTTCCGGCCACCTCTATCAGCAGAACTCCCTGCGCGATGCCTTCGTGGCTTCCCTTTCGCTCGACATTTTCCATAAATATACCGACCGCCTGAAGATGGCCAATATCGCCCAGATAGTCAATGTCCTCCAGTCCATGATTCTGACGAAGGACGACCGGATGGTGCTGACGCCCACGTACTACGTCTTCAAGATGTACCGCGTGCATCAGGATGCCACGTACCTGCCCCTGGAACTGAGCTGCACTACCGTCGACGTGCGTGACGGCCGGCGCTTGCCCCTGCTCAGTGCCACCGCTTCGCGCGATAAGAAAGGCCGTGTCCACCTCTCGCTTTCCAATGTCGACCTGAACGAGGCGCAGGAAGTCACCGTCCGCCTGTCCGGCATTACGGCCCGGAAAGCCGTGGGCGAGGTGCTGACCTCCGCCGCCATCACCGATTACAATTCGTTCGAGGAGCCCGACCGCGTACGCCCCGTGCCGTTCAAGGATGCCAAGATTGAGAAAGGTATCCTCCGCCTGACGCTTCCGGCAAAGTCCATCGTGACGCTGGAACTGCAGTAAAGCAGCTTTGTGGCGGCTTCCGGCTGAACGGACAAATTGATAGAAGTCTATGCGGAAATGGTGTCGAAAAGACGCCGTTTCCGCATTTTTCGTATCTTGTCCTGTTGCTCGTTTGGGTCGAAACAGGAAGAAAACAAGGACGAAAGGCGGCTTTCAGGTGGAAAACAATGCTTTTCCTGGCCCTTCACATGCTACTTTTTCCCCTCAGACATCGGATGTTTTTCTTCTGAAACGTGTATGTTTTGCCGTTTTCCTGCCTATGTTTTGTTTCCTTTTAGTACATTTTTTGCCTGATGGGGTCGTTTGCCGGTTGTTTCACGGGCTTTTTCCCCGTTTTTTCTTCTATTTCAAATGTAAAGATTTTGCTATCGTGTTGTGGATTAGCGGATAAGATTGTTCGCTCTTCATTCTTTTCCATCGGCCGTGTCTTTGGTTTGAAACAAGCGATTCTCGCGCATTTCGGTCGTCAAAGTGTCAATCTGACAAACCGTTTCCGTCGTTTCTACTGCTAACTTTAGTTAATCTACTACTTGTATTAGTTGAATAACTAATGTAAACAGTTGTTTGTATGGAAATAATCACTATATTTGCAGCAGACAATGCCGATAAAGCGAAATGATTATGAAACGACTGACCGTAAAAGAAGAAGAAATCATGCGGATGTTTTGGGAGCATGGCCCCATGTTTGTCCGCGAGTTGCTGGCTTTCTATGAAGAACCGAAGCCGCACTACAATACCGTGTCCACGCTGGTGCGCGGGCTGGAAGAGAAGGGATTCGTGGGCTACAAGGCTTACGGCAATACCTATCAGTATTATCCGTTGGTGTCGGCGAAGGACTACAAGCGTTCGGCGCTGAACGAGGTCGTGGCCCATTACTACGACAATTCCTTTGCCAACGTTGTCTCCGCCTTTGTCGAAGAGGAGGGCATGCCGCTCGACGAGCTGAAGGAGCTGATTGCGCGGATTGAAAACAAACGCAAAGCCTGACAGGGATATGGGTGCCTTTCTGTTCTATCTGTTCAAGTCTACGCTTTGCCTGGTGGTGCTCTATCTGCTCTTCCGGCTGTGCTTCCGAGGCGACACGCTGTTTCGCACCAACCGCTTTCTGCTGTTGGGCGGTACGGCTGGCTGCCTGCTGCTTCCTTTGGTACAAGTGGACGTACAGCAAGACAGTCTGTGGCAACGGCCCGTGGCGGCAGTGGAAGCTGTACTGACGGAACCCTTTGTGGAGGAAACCTCGGCAAGCGGGCCGTTATCGGAGACTGAGACAGTCTTGAAGGTCTCTGACGGAATCGGAGGGGAAGCAATGACACTCCGTTCGGAAACGTCGTTCGGCTGGGTGCATCTGCTGGCGGCGCTCTATGCCGCTGGGGCGGTGCTGACGCAGGTCTCCTTTCTGCTCTCTTACAGACGTATGCGGCAGTTGCTGCGCCGTTGTCCCGTCAGGGAGTGTGGCGGCTGTCGGCTGGTCATCGGTCCGCGTGGACAGCAATCCTTCAGTTGGGGGCGGACCGTCGTCCTCTCGCAGGAAGACTATGAGCAGAACCGCGAAACGGTGCTGCTGCATGAGCGGATGCACCTGCACTACTGCCACACGGCCGACCTGCTGTGGATGGAACTGCTGATTGTGCTCCACTGGTTCAACCCTGCCGCCTGGCTGCTGATGCGCGAACTGCGCGAGGTGCACGAGTTCGAGGCAGACCGCGGCGTACTTTCTCATGGCATCGATGCCACTCAATATCAACTTTTGCTCGTGAAGAAATCCGTCGGCACAAGGCTCTACTCTATGGCCAGCGGATTTGGACACAGCAAGCTAAAACAACGTATCAACATGATGTTAAAGAAAAGAACCAACCGACTGGCACGACTGAAGCTGTTGCTCTTAGTGCCAGTGGTGTCGGGGACGCTCTATGTGTTTGCCCGGCCCGAAGTGAAGAACGCGGTGGAACAGGTGGTGAAGCCGCAAGTCTGCGAACCCTTGCAGGACACTGTCCGGCAGGATGAACGCGAACTGCTGGAGCAGTATTTCGCGCGGAAGTTCAGAGAGGGTGGAGGTACCGTGGCTCCTGCCCTGGGAGAGGCGGCACACACGCTGTTTGTCAACATGAAAAATCAGATTATGATAGACCGGCAAGGGGCAAAGACTGATTGTGCCGACTTTATCCGCAAACACCTGACCGAAGCCTTGCAAAAAGACTACCAACAGGCAAAACAGTCGGGACAGCCGTTCCGCTCCGATTTGCAGATACGCTACGACCGCGGAACGACTACCGAAGCCATGCGCCTCTATCTGTGTACGGTGAAGGAAGTCTATCAGCAGCTTCGCCGGGAAGTCGCTGCCGAGCTGGGCACGACGGATGAAGCCGCTCTGGACAAGGCGTTTCCCATCCTCGTCACGTTTGCGGAGCCGAAGCAATACAAGAAAATAGTGGTGGACGCTACGGAGAAGCTGCCGCTGGAAGTGACGTTGCTGGCTTCCGGCCAAAGCAAAACGTTGAAGAATTTCTCCTTGGACGAACTTCGGAAAGAAATGAATTCCTTCCGTCCCGGCAAGTCCGATATGACCATCTCGCTGAAAGTGGACAAGGATATCCCGATGGGTGTGGTTCAGGATGTGAAGGAAGAGTTGAGGAAAGGATTTAAGTATTAGTCTTGGGGTATAAGGTATCAGGTATGAGGTGGTATGAAGCTTTTTTCTTTTTGCCGGTAAAACCTCATACCTGAAACCTCTTATGCCTGATTTATTCTTTGATGCGTATCAGTGCATTCGCCACAATGGCGGTCAAGCCGCCCGTGGTGATGCCCGATGCGAAGATGTTGTGCAGCGTTTCGGGCAGCTGGCACAGGATGTCGGGCACCAGTTCGACGCTCAGCCCCAGCGAGAAGCTGACGGCAATGACCAGTGTGGCTTTGCGGTTCATCTCCTGCGCGGCAATGATGCGGATACCTGCTGCTGCCACCGTGCCGAACATCAGCAGCGTGGCGCCGCCCAGTACCGGTTCGGGCATCAGCGAGAACACCAGTCCTACGGCCGGGAACAGCCCCAGCACGACCAGCATGCCTGCTATGTAGTAACCCACATAGCGGCTGGCTACGCCTGTCAGCTGTATCATGCCGTTGTTTTGTGCGAACACTGAATTGGGGAAAGCACAGAGCATGCCCGAAATCATGGAGTTGAAACCGTCGGCAAAGATACCTCCCGACGCCCGTCGGATGAAGATCTCACCCTCGACCGGTTCGCCCGAAATCATGGAGTTGGCTGTGATGTCGCCGTACGCCTCGATAGCCGTGATGACAAAAATCAGTGCCAGAGCCAGTACGGCAGACAGGCTGATGTCCAGTCCGAAGCGGAAGGGGTGGGGAACGGTGACACCACCGAAACTCTGTACCGAACCGAAGTCAATCATGCCCATTAGCCACGCCACGACATAGCCCGTAGCCAGGCCGATGACGATGGAGCTCATGCGCAGGTAGCGGTTACTGCTGCGGTTGAATATCAGGATAAGTACAAGTACCAGGGCTGCCAGCCCCACGTAGCGGAGGCTGCCGAATGTCCCGTCGGCTTGGGCTGCCGCACCGCCTCCGCAAGCCGTGATGCCCACCTTGATGAGGCTCATGCCGATGAGGGTCACCACGATGCCAGACACGAGCGGGGTGATAATCTTGCGCGTATATTTCAGCAGGCGGCTGATAATCATTTCTACCGAAGCGGCCGCCATGCATGAGCCGAAGACCAGTGCCAGTCCACCCGTGGTACCCGCAGCAATGATGGGGCCGATGAACGAGAAGCTGGTACCCTGGATGCACAGCAGCCCCGTTCCGATAAAGCCGAAGCGGCGGCATTGCACGAAGGTGGCGATGCCCGAGGCAATGAGGGCCATGGAGACCAGATAGCCCGTCGTTTCGGTGTCGAGTTTCAGGGCGCCCGAAATGATGAGCGGTGGTGTGATGATGGCCACAAAGATGGCCAGCAGATGTTGCAGGGCGGCGAAGAAGGCTTCGCGGAAAGGCGGTCGGTCGTTCAGGCCATAGATGAGTCCGTTTTTGGGTGTCGTGTGGGCTTGTTCTTCCATGTGTCAAACCTCTTTTTAGGTTTATCTGATTTTGATTTCACAGTTGTCCAGACTTTCGATGATGGCCAGGCTCTCTACGTGGATGCCTGCCGCACGCAGTTCGTCGCCTCCGTGCTGGAAGGCCTTTTCGATGATGAATCCCATGCCTACCAGTTCGGCACCGGCCTGCTTCACCAGGTCGATGATGCCTTTCGCGGCGTTGCCGTTGGCCAGGAAGTCGTCGATGAACAGCACCTTGTCGCCCGGGCAGAGGAAGTCGCGGCTGACGCAGACGTCATACGTGCGTTGCTTGGTGAAGGAGAAGACCGAGGTGGTCAGCATGTTCTCCATCGTGCTGGGTTTCTTCTTCTTGGCGAAGACGACGGGCAGTTCAAGCAGATAGCCCACCATGATGGCAGGGGCAATGCCGCTGGCCTCTACTGTGATGACTTTGTTGATTTGGGTCGATGCGAAACGGCGTACGAATTCCACGCCGATACTTTTCATCAGGATGGGGTCCATCTGATGGTTGATGAAGTTGTCCACTTTCAGGATTCCTCCGGGGAAGCAGCGTCCGTCGCGAAGGATGCGGTCTTTCAATGTCTTCATTGTCTTATTCTTTTTTTATTGTTTGATCTGTTTCGGCTGTCCCGTCCGTCGTTTCCTGTTCTTCTTCGGCTGGCAGGAGGCGGGGCGAGATGCGTTTCTTGGGTGTCAGGCTCATGCCGCGCAGCTGTTCGGCCTGGCGGACAACGCTGCCCGCTCCGTCGGAGAGCTGGTTCAGTGCCTTGTCGTAGTCCTTCTGGAGGCTGCCCAGGCGGTCGCCCAGCGTGAGGAATGTGTCGGTAAAGCCGGCAATCTTCTCGTAGAGCGACGTGCCCCGCTTGATGATGGCCTGCACGTTCTTTACCTGGTTCTCGCGTTTCCACAGATCGAGCGACAGGCGCAGGGCACTGATGAGGTTAGTGGGGCTCATCAGCACGACTTTCTTGTTGTAGGCATATTCCCACAGGTTGGCGTCACTCTGTATGGCCAGCAGGTAGGCTCCCTCGGTAGGGATGAACATCATGACGAAGTCCGGCGCCTTGACGTCGTAGCGCGAATAGTCCTTGCGGCTCAGCTCGTCGATATGGGCCCGGACGGACTGCAGGTGTGCCTTCAGGCAGCGGGCTTGTTCCTCCTTGTCTTCGGCAGCGGTATAGGCGGCATAGGCCGAAAGGGAAACTTTGGAGTCTATGATCATTTCGCGGTCGTCGGGATAGCGGACGATGATGTCGGGCTGCATGCGCTGGCCGCTTTCTTCGTTGGTCAGCACTTCGCCCCGTTCGTCGCGCAGAAACTCCTGACGGAAGTAATGTTCGCCTTCGATGAGTCCCGATGCCTGAAGCAGGCGTTCCAGAATGGCCTCACCCCAGTTACCCTGCATCTTCGAGTCGCCCTTCAGGGCACGGGTCAGGTTGTTGGCTTCCTCGCTCAGGCGGTTGTTCAGCTCCACAAGATCCTTGATGCGTTCGCTTAGCGAGAAGCGTTCCTTGGCTTCCGTGCTATATACCTGTTCCACCTTTTCACGAAAGTCCTTGAGGTTTTCGCCCAGCGGGCGGAGCAGGTTGCCGATGTGTTCGGCGTTGAGCCGCTTGAAGTCGTCGGCCTTGCTTTGGAAGATGCGGTTGGACAGGGCTTCGAACTCGGCATTCATGCGGCGATGCAGGGCTTCGGCCTCTTCGCGCTGCTCGGCCAGCCGTTTTTCCAGTTGTTGCCGTTGCTCGGCCAGTCGTTCGTTGAAGTGCTTTTCTTGTTCGGCGAAGCGTTCCTCGGCCTGTTGCCCGGCGGCTTTCAGCCGTTCGTCGGCAACAGCCTTCTCACGGGTAATCCGTTCTTCGGCGGTATGGTTCAGCAGGTCTTCGCGTTGGCGGGCCGCTTCGAGCTGTGCTTTGATGGCGGCTGCTTTTCGGCCGGCAGCCAGCCAGCCGATGGCACCTCCCGCAACCAGTCCTGTGACGAGTGTCAGTATATCCATAGCTGAGGCGGGGCTTATTCGGTCAGCACTTCGTTCCCGTTCTCAGTAATCAGCACCATGCTCTCCCATTGGGCCGATGGCAGGCCGTCGTCGGTGCAGACGGTCCATCCGTCGGCCTCGTCGATGAAGACCTCATAACTGCCCATGTTGATCATCGGCTCGATGGTGAAGGTCATGCCCGGCACAATCATCATGCCCGTCCCTTTCTTGCCGAAGTGTTCTACGTCAGGCTCTTCGTGGAACTTGATGCCACATCCGTGTCCACACAGGTCGCGCACCACACTGTAGCCGTTCTTCTCGGCATGTTCCTGGATGGCGGCGCCGATGTCTCCCAAGCGCGTCCAGGGCTGTGCCATGCGAACGCCGATGTCGCGGCATTCGCGGGTCACTTCCACAAGACGTTTCATTTCGGGACTCACTTCACCGATCAGAAACATGCGTGAGGCGTCGGAGAAATACCCCTTGTAGATGGTCGACACATCGACGTTGACGATGTCGCCGCTTTTCAGAAATTCTTTGGTGCTGGGAATGCCGTGGCACACAACGTCGTTGATGCTGGTGCATACACTCTTCGGATAGCCTTCGTAGAGGAAGGGGGCAGGGATGGCATCGTGGTCGGTAGTGAAGCAGTAGACCATGTGGTCTATCTCTGCCGTAGACATGCCTTCGCGGATATTTTCAGAAATATAGTCGAGCAGGGCGGTGTTGATTTTGGCACTTTCGCGGATGCCGGCCAGCTGCTCTTCCGTGCGGAGCAGGTGGCGTTGCGGCAGGCGGACGCCTTCCCGTTTGTATTGTTGGATTTTCTCTTCCACTTCATTGGAATAGTTTTTGGGAGTGAAGCGGGCTCCCTTTATCAGTTTCTTCATGACGAAAACTCCTTTATTTATATTAAGTGTTGCAAAAGTACGCAATTACTTTGGGAAACGACGGACTTTCGGCCGGAAAATGTAGAAGAGCCGGAGAGCGTCTCGCAGCCTGCGTCTTTTGTCTCGCCTTTTGTTTTCTTAGCAGATTTGTAATGCCGCCTCAATATCCTTGCAACATGTAATGGTCACTTTTGCAATGCCAAATAAAAAAGGAGGAACTGATTATGAAATTGAATCCGAACGATTACACGGTAGAAGCTGCTGCCGGAGGTGGATATTTTGCCTATTATATGGACAATTTGTTGTGCAGCGCTTATGGTGAAACACCCGATGAAGCTTGCGAGAATCTGGAACGTATTGTAGACGATTTTGTCAGCGATATGTTTATGGTCGAAGAATATGTCTGACGCCTGTATCAGAAAACATTTCTTACGTAAATTCATATATTCTCTTGAAGTCCCGCATCTGCGTGATGCAGGTGCGGTTGGTTTTTGAATCATTGTGAAATACACCTTATATAATCATTGCAAGTCCTATGAAAGTACTGTTTGTCATTCAAGGCGAAGGGCGGGGACATCTCACCCAAGCCATTACACTGGAGAGTATGCTGCGTCGCAACGGTTACGATGTGGTCGAAGTGCTGGTCGGGCAAAGCAAGTCACGCCGTCTGCCCGGATTCTTCAACCGTAGCATCCAGGCACCCGTGAAGCGATTCTTGAGTCCCAACTTCCTACCGACTCCGGCCAACCGTCGGGTGAGCCTTGTGCGTAGCGTGGCTTATAACCTGATGCACTTGCCAGCCTACGTCCGCAGCATGTGTTACATCCGTCGCCGCATTCGGGAAACCGGTGCTGATCTGGTCATCAATTTCTATGAGCTCCTGACAGGACTGACCTATTTGTTCCTGCATCCTGCAGTGCCTCAGGTCTGTATTGGCCATCAGTATCTTTTTCTGCATCCCGGTTTCCGTTTCCCACACAAGAGCAGGATGTCTCTCTTCCTGCTTCGTTTCTTTACCCGGCTGACCTGCATCGGAGCTTGTCAGCGATTGGCTTTGTCTTTCCGTCCGATGTCCGATGTTCCGGTTTCTCGTATTCGGGTTGTTCCGCCCTTGCTGAGGCTGGAAGTTTTGACCAGTGAAAGCCGGAAGGGCGATTATTTGCACGGCTATCTGCTCAATGCCGGTTTTGCCGAGGATGTGTTGGGGTGGCATCGCCGTCATCCACGGGTGTCGTTGCATTTCTTTTGGGACAAGCCCGACGAGGATGATACTTGCAGGATGGATGATACGCTGACCTTCCATCAGATAGACGATGTGAAGTTTCTGCGCTATATGACCGGTTGCCGGGCCTATGCAACGACGGCTGGATTCGAATCTGTGTGCGAAGCCATGTATTTGGGCAAACCTTTGCTGATGGTGCCGGCCCATATCGAGCAGGACTGTAATGCCTATGATGCGGCTTGTACGGGGGCAGGAATCGTAGCCGATTCGTTCGACTTGCAGAAGTTGCTCGACTTTGAACGGGAGTACCGGCCGAATGTTGAATTCCGGTATTGGGTACGGAGCAGTGAGCGCGTCATCCTGAATGCCTTGGAGGGAGCCATACATTCCAGCCATTGTCCGCTGGACGCGCCGTATGAGTATTGTAACGGAATTGAAATGTAGATGTAACAACCGTGTCCTATTTTTGCAGAAAAATTGTAAATAGACTATGGCTAACAAGACGGTCAATAAGAAAGTCCTTTCAGAAGCGTATGTGGAGCGGGATTTGAGTTGGATGTATTTTAACCGCCGCATTCTTCAGGAGGCAACGAAGCATCAGGTACCTCTGTTGGAGAGACTGAGCTTTCTGGGTATCTATTCCAATAATCTGGATGAGTTCTTCCGGGTACGTATGGCGACCTTGAGTCGCATTGCCGAATGCGAGGACCGGAGCGTGCGGGCCGAGCGCGAACATGCCCGGCAGCTCATCAAGCAAATTAACAAGCTGAACAACAAATATGCCAAAGAGTACGAGGAGACAATCCGCGAAGTGACGAGGCAGCTGCGTGCCGAGCACATCTGTCTGTTGAAAGAAGATGAACTCGACGACGAGCAGCAACAGTATGTCCGTACGTTTTTCCGTCAGAAGCTGAGCGGGTTTGTCAGTCCCGTATGGATTTCGGCTGTGAAGCAGCTGGCCGACGAGACCGATGAAAACATCTACCTGGCCGTCAAGATGCATGCCGACAACCGGAAGAATAGCGATTACGCCCTGATAGAATTGCCTGTTTCTGTCTGCGGACGTTTTGTCCGTCTGCCCGACAAGAACGGCAACAATTACCTGATGTATCTGGACGATGTCATCCGCTTCTGCCTCCCGATGATATTCAGCGGGCTGGATTATGACCATTTCGAGGCGTATGCGTTCAAGTTCACGAAGGATGCCGAGATGGAAATAGACAACGACCTGCGCAACGGTATGTTGCAGAAGATTTCCAAAGGGGTGAAGAGTCGCAAGAAAGGTGATGCCCTGCGGGTCATCTACGACGCTGCCATGCCCAAGGACCTGCACAAGCGTGTGATGAACATGCTGAACCTCGACAAGCTGGATACGGTGCAGGCCGGAGGACGTTACCATAATCACAAGGATCTGATGTCCTTCCCCGACTGTGGTCGGAAAGATTTGAAATATCCGCAATGGCCTCCTCTGATACGCCCTGAACTGGATAGTAACGAAAGTCTGTTGAAGCTGGTACAGAAGGGCGACCGCTTCATCCACGTGCCTTATCACAGCTTCGACTACTACATCCGACTTTTACAGGAGGCTTCCATACACAAGGAGGTGAAGAGCATCAAGACCACGCTTTACCGCCTGGCCAAGGACTCCAAGGTGGTGCGTGCCCTCATCTGTGCTGCCCGCAACGGCAAGAAAGTGACGGTGGTCATCGAACTGCTGGCACGTTTCGACGAAGCCTCCAATATCAGCTGGTCGAAGAAGATGCAGGATGCCGGCATCCACGTCATCTTCGGCGTGGAGAACCTGAAGGTGCATTCCAAGATTACCCACATCGGCATGAAGAACGGACAGGACATTGCCTGTATCAGTACGGGAAACTTCCACGAAGGCAATGCGCGCATCTATACCGACTACATGCTGATGACGGCAGCCCGCAACGTGGTGCGCGACGTCCATTCCGTCTTTACTTTCATTGAGAAACCCTATATGCCCGTTTCCTTCAAGGAACTGCTCGTATCGCCCAACGAGATGAAAAAACGGTTCATCAAATTGATAGATGCTGAAATCAGGAATCGTCAGTTGGGCAAACCTGCCTATATTCGCATTAAAATCAATCACATTACGGATGTAGACATGGTGAAGAAACTCTATGAAGCGTCGGCCAACGGTGTCCCCATCGACCTGCTCGTGCGTGGCAACTGTTCGCTGGTCACCGGTATTCCCGGTGTAAGCGACACGATACGCATCTGCGGCATCATCGACCGCTACTTGGAACATTCGCGTATCTTTATTTTTGCTGCCGGTGGCGAAGAAAAATGCTTTATCGGTTCGGCCGACTGGATGCCCCGCAACCTGGACAATCGTGTGGAGGTGGTTACACCCGTCTACGATCCCGCCATCAAGGCCGACCTGGCTCGTGTCATCGACTACGGCCTGCGCGACACGATGCAGGGACGTATCGTCGACGGCAGGGGAGGAAACGAACCCTGGACGACAGGTGAGGAGCGTCTTTTCCGTTCGCAAGAGGAATTGTATCGGTATTATGAAGAGATGAATCAGTCTCAAGAGAAAGAGAATAAGTAGATTTAATATGTGCAAGAAATGTTATGCCGCTATCGATATCGGCTCGAACGCCGTGCGGCTTTTGATTAAGAAAGAGGAAGAAAACGAGAACTTGGTCAGCCGCCGCTTGTCAAAGGTTCTGATGCTCCGTGTGCCCCTCCGTCTGGGTTTCGACGTATTTTCCTTGGGTGAGCTTTCGGATAATAAGGCCGTGAAGCTGCGCCGCCTGATGAAGGCCTTCCGTCAGCTGATGAAAATATACGAAGTAACCGACTACCGCGCTTGTGCCACCTCGGCTATGCGCGACGCCCGCAACGGCAAGGCTGTCATCAAGAAGGTATTGAAAGATACGGGTATCCGCATCGAAATCATTGACGGGCAGGAAGAGGCTCGCATGATTTACAACAATCACATCGAATGCCTCGAAGACCGTACCGGCAACTATATCTACGTTGACGTGGGCGGTGGCAGCACCGAGATTAATCTCTTGACCAACGGTGTGCTGGTACAGTCGCTTTCCTACAACGTAGGCACCGTGCGCATGCTGAGCAACGCTGTAAAGGATGAAGTCTGGGAACAGATGAAGGACGACTTGACCCGCCTGACAGCCGACTTTTCGGACATCAATATCATCGGTTCGGGCGGCAATATCAACAAGCTCTACCGTCTGGCCGACAAGAAGGATAAGAAACTTCAGCGGATGTCCATTGCTTCCTTGCAGGAATTGTATGACCAGCTCAGTCCTCTGACGCCCGAACAGCGCATGAAGGAGTTTAACCTCAAGGCCGATCGTGCTGATGTCATTGTGCCTGCCGCCAAGATTTTCCTGACGATTGCCGAGACAGTGAAGGCAAAATATGTTCATGTGCCTGTTATTGGTCTGGCCGATGGTATTATCGACAACCTGTATGCAGGCAATCAGTCTGTCGAATAAAGAACTTGTGGAGTATAAACATAGAAAAATCAGCTTTCACAGAGACTTGTCGTCCGATGTGAAAGCTGATTGTTTTTTTATAAAATCTCAAGCTTTAGAATACGTAGTGGAAACCGATGGAGAGGTCCTCGCTACTGAATGAGAATCCATAGCCATCCTGACTGCCGAGCATATAGTCGTCTCTATATCCCAGAAAACCATACTTGGCAATGAAGTTGAAGTGTTTGTTCAGCTTGATGGCAATGCCGGGCTTGAACCCTAACTCAAATCCGGAAGTGGCATCTCCTCCGTCTTTTACTTTATAGGTAGAAACGCCAATTCCTCCGTCGACAAACAGGCGTATGATTTTACTGTTAAAGAAGGAATATCGTGCATAGGGAGCGAAGGCAAAGCCATTGGTTATGGTTTTTATCTTTTCCACTTTCGTCTTGCTGTGTGTGAACGCCAGTGTCGCACCCACTGACCATGCCTCGTTCAGCTCATATCCCACTTCCGGGGCCAGTGTAAATGATGTTCTGTCGGCGTCATCGTTGTGCCACAGTCCGAGTGAACCACCTACATACACTTGTGCTTTGACAGACAATGAAGCTGCCAGAACAAACAGTAAAATTACAAATTTCTTCATCATTGATTCTTTATTAGTTAAACATAATTTGGATTAGGTTCGTTTCTTTACAATCAATTCAGGTCAATGCAAATGAAAATAAAATGTTTCCATCGCATACGTTGAATGACGGCACAAAGTTAATGGCTCTTTTATGAACGGCAAAAGAATATTCTTTTTTTCAACTCGATACCATTACATTTTGTGAAACTGCGATAAGAATGCCATTTATTCTGGTCAAGGAATGGGTAGGAAACCTACAATCTGGAATTTTATTCCTTTGGGGTCGGGAAGCGGTTTGTAGAGAACATCATCAAATACATACAATGTTTCCCCTTTCTTTTTGATTTTGTATACACCGCTGGCGGGGAGGAGGGGAACTACCATACCGATTTTGGGACGCACCACAACATAACCAGTTCGTTCTGGCCTGTAAAATATGCCGCCGGCATAGAAATAGGGAGAATGATTGAACATAATCTCAATGCAATGGGCCGGTTTTTCCCTATAATGAGCTCCGATGGGTGGAGCTGGTCTCTTTTTATGATGTGGCCTGCGCTTTTTGTCGGGTTTGTCAGGTCTGCCAGGCCTGTCGGATTTGTTGGGTTTATGATGCTTCTGATGTTTGGGGTGTTGGTCCATTGCCAAAGGGGTTTCGGTCACTTTCGGATTGGCGGCATAGGATATGTTTATCGTACAGATTGCCGCTAATAGAAGAATAAAGGTTACAGACTTTTTCATAATTTCATGTTTTAAGTTTCATGTTTTTTAGACCGGGCGATGAAACAAAAGTTTAATCCAACTGTGATTCTTTTTAATAAAATTTAGTTTATACCGACATTTTTCTGTATGTTTGTCGGCAGTAGTAACGTAAAAAGAAAGAATATGAGAATTTTAGATTTTGTGAAAGTTTTGACACTTTGTATATTAGTCCCGGTAATGACTTCCTGTGGTGATGATGTGGTGTATGAAACCATTCAAAATACCGATGAAGGTTTGTGTGCCCATACATGGACGGAGACGTATGAAATGACTAATGAGGAAAATCTTGCAGTAACCTGTGTCCATCAGCTGAAATTTGCGAAGCTTGATTATAGCGGTCAGGAGATTTATGAATATTATTATGTGGGCCAAAGCCGTCCTTACAGTTCGTTGACCCGTAATTTTGACTGGGAATGGATGGATAGTGCCAAAGAAGGTTTACGTCTTGATTTCGGGGCTGGGAATATTGTCTATTTTGAGAATGTCTGGGTACGCGAGCACTATTTGTCTGGCAAGCTGGATGGTGTGGAGGTTACCTTTGCTGATGCGGACTACAAATGATACCTCTCTATTGAAACTATAGAACAAATGAAGCGCGGAATGTTCAGTTGTGGCATTCCGCGCTTCATTTGTTTGGTAGGTCCTATTTCTTGAGAAGCAGGTTTTTGAATTCAGAAGGGTAGGGCGTTTCAAACTGCATCTTTTCGCCGGTAATGGGATGGTAGAAGCAGAGCTTGAAAGCGTGGAGAGCCAGGCGTCCGATTGGATTCAGATCTTCGATGCCATACCGTCCGTCACCGATAATCGGATGTCCCAGGTCTTGCATGTGGACTCGAATCTGGTTTTTCCGTCCAGTTTCCAGATGTAGTTCTACGAGTGAATAACCGTTGGCCCGTTTGATGGTCCGGTAGTGGGTGATGGCTTCCTTTCCTCCATCGTCCGTCAGACTGGAGTATACGTACAGTTTGCGGTCGGTAAGCCAAGAATGTACGACACCCTGGTCTTTTTCCATCTCTCCGGCTACTACGGCCACATATCGGCGGTCGAAAACGATCCGATGCCAATTGTCACGCAGGGTGTGCTGGGTCTTTTCGTCTTTGGCAAACATCATGAGCCCTGATGTGTCCCGATCCAGGCGATGGACCACATATACCCGGTTGTTGCGTCCCGAGCGTTTGAGATATTCGTTCAGGATGGTGCAGGCTGTGCGTTCTTTTTGCCGCTCGGTGCTGACCGAGAGCAATCCTTGCATCTTTTCTATCACAATGAGGTAAGCATCCTCGTAGACAATCTTCAGCAGCTTGTTATGGAATTCCTTATTGCCTTTATCCCGGCTTATCTGGACCTTCATGCCCGGTTTCAGCGGGAAATTGTATTGGGTGGTGATGACGTTGTCGACAAACACGACGCGTTTGCTCAGCAGCATCTTCAGTTTGGTGCGGCTGGCTTGCGGCATTTTAGCTGCCAGGAACTCCATCAGTTCCATCGGTTCTCTGACCAAGTAGTCCGTATATTGGGTACGGGCCCGTGCGGTTATTCTTTCTTTTGCCACGGCAATTTCAGTTTATAGGTTTTCGGATGCAGGTTGTTCTCTCAATTCAAGGAGTACGACATTTTCTACATGGTGGGTATGGGGGAACATGTCGACCGGTTGTACGGCAGTCACCCGATACTTCGTGTCCAGCAGTTGCAAGTCGCGTGCCTGGGTTGCCGGATTGCAGCTGACGTAGACGATGCGTTGTGGCTGGGCTGCCAGAATGACGTTGATGACATCGGGGTGCATGCCTGCGCGGGGTGGATCGGTTATGATGACATCCGGCCGGCCGTATTGTCCGATAAAGTCCTGCGTCAGGATGTCCTTCATGTCGCCGGCAAAGAAGAGGGTATTGTCTATTCCGTTGATTGCCGAATTGACCTTGGCGTCCTCAATGGCCTCGGGTACATATTCGATGCCGATGACTTGTTTGGCTTGGCGGGATACGAAGTTGGCAATGGTGCCTGTACCTGTGTAGAGGTCGTATACCAGTTCGTTGCCTGTGAGACCAGCAAAGCTTCTTGCCACTTTGTACAGTTTGTAGGCTTGTTCAGAATTGGTTTGATAGAACGATTTGGGACCTACTTTGAATCGCAGTCCTTCCATTTCTTCAAAAATATGGTCTTTTCCTTTAAACGTCAGTACATCGAGGTCCGTGATGGTATCGTTTACTTTATTGTTTACTATATAGAGTAAGGAAGTGATTTCGGGAAAAGTGTCGGCCACATGCTGCAACAGCTTTTTGAACAATTCCATCTCTTCGTCTCGTTCAATGCGGCAGACAAGGATCACCATCAGCTCGTCTGTCGATGATGTGCGGATGATGAGGTTGCGCAACATGCCTTCGTGCGTACGGATGTTGTTGAAGGTATAGTTGTGCTCGTAGGCGTAGTCGCGTATGGCATTGCGGATACGGTTTGAAATGTCGTCCTGCAGCCAGCATTTTTCAATGGCCAGTACTTTGTCGAAGGCATTGGGGATATGAAATCCTACGGCGTTCATTTGGTCGTATACCGCATCTTTTTCCACTTCTTCGGCTGTGAGCCATCGTTTGTTGGAGAAGGTGTATTCCAGTTTGTTCCGATAGAACCGGGTCTTGTCCGATCCTAATATGGGGGAAATCTCCGGCAGTTCGATTTTTCCGATGCGCGTCAGGTTGTCAGTCACCTGTTTCTGCTTGTACTTGATTTGTTCCTCATAGGGAAGGACCTGCCATTTGCATCCGCCGCACACGCCATAGTGCTGGCAGAAGGGGACGGCTCTTTTCGGCGAGTATTCGTGAAATTTTACTGCTTCCGCTTCGGCATAATGATGCTTTTTCCTCTTGATTTGCAAATCGACTACATCTCCGGGAACAACGTATGGTACGAATATGACGAGGTCGTTGACTTTTGCTATGGCTTTTCCTTCGGCAGCCACGTCCGTTATTGTTACTTTTTCCAGCAGGGGAAGTTCTTTTCTTTTTCTTGCCACTTTTACACCAGTCTAATAAATTCTGCTGCAAAAATAGCTATTTTTTGCTAATTATTGGTGTTTTGGTGAAATAATAAAGATTGCAATGTCGAAATTGCATTTTTGCATAAAATTTCTCTGCAAAAAGTTTTATAGTATGCGAAATATATTTAGCTTTGCGGGCAAGAAATGAAAAAGTCACAATCAAAACCTTTTCAATATTATGGATAGAAAAAGAGTTTATACTTTTGGAAATGGCCATGCGGAAGGCAAGGCCGACATGAGAAACCTGCTGGGTGGCAAGGGTGCCAATCTGGCTGAAATGAATCTGATAGGTGTACCGGTTCCTCCCGGATTTACCATTACAACGGAGGTATGTACAGAATACTATGAAATGGGACAGGAAAAGATAGTGGCCCTGTTGAAAGATGATGTCGAAAAAGCTATTGCACATGTGGAGACCCTGATGCGTTCCAAGTTTGGTGACGTCGAAAACCCGTTGCTGGTTTCTGTCCGTTCGGGTGCGCGCGCTTCCATGCCGGGTATGATGGATACCATTTTGAACCTGGGATTGAACGATGACGTTGTGGAAGGATTGGCTCGCAAGACTGGCAATTCCCGCTTTGCATGGGATTCATACCGTCGTTTTGTGCAGATGTATGGTGACGTGGTGCTGGGCATGAAGCCTACCAATAAGGAGGATATCGATCCGTTTGAAGCCATTATAGAGGATGTAAAGCATGCCAAAGGCGTGAAGCTTGACAATGAGCTGGAAGTAGAGGATCTGAAGGAACTGGTGAAACGCTTCAAGGCTGCTGTCAAGGAACGTACGGGCAAGGATTTCCCGACTTGTGCTTACGAACAGTTGTGGGGCGCCATTTGTGCCGTCTTCAATTCCTGGATGAACGAACGTGCCATCCTGTATCGCAAGATGGAAGGTATACCCGACGAATGGGGTACGGCTGTCAGTGTACAGGCCATGGTGTTCGGTAATATGGGCGATACTTCGGCAACAGGTGTATGCTTCAGCCGTGATGCCGCTACGGGTGAAGACCTGTTCAACGGTGAATACCTGATCAATGCACAGGGCGAAGACGTAGTAGCCGGTATCCGTACGCCGCAGCAGATTACGAAGATCGGTTCACAGCGTTGGGCCGAACTGGCTGGTATCAGCGAGGAAGTGCGTGCTGCCAAATATCCTTCCATGGAAGAGGCCATGCCCGAAATCTACAAGGAACTGGATGCCCTGCAGACGAAGTTGGAAAACCACTACCGTGATATGCAGGATATGGAATTCACGGTACAGGAAGGCAAGCTCTGGTTCCTGCAGACCCGTAACGGTAAGCGTACAGGTGCCGCAATGGTGAAGATTGCCATGGATTTGCTCCGTCAGGGTATGATTGACGAGAAGACGGCTCTGATGCGTTGTGAACCTAACAAACTTGACGAGTTGCTTCACCCCGTATTCGACAAGACGGCTTTGAAGCAGGCCAAGGTGCTGACTCGTGGTCTGCCGGCTTCTCCGGGTGCAGCCTGCGGTCAGATTGTTTTCTTTGCCGATGATGCGGCCGAATGGCGTGCTGCCGGCAAGCGTGTCGTGATGGTGCGTATTGAGACGTCACCCGAAGACTTGGCAGGTATGGCTGTGGCCGAAGGCATTCTGACGGCCCGCGGTGGCATGACTTCGCATGCAGCCGTTGTAGCCCGTGGCATGGGTAAGTGCTGTGTTTCGGGTGCAGGCGCATTGAATATTGACTATAAGGCCCGTACCGTAGAGGTGGACGGCATTGTTCTGAAGGAAGGCGATTTCATTTCTCTGAACGGCAGTACGGGTGAAGTGTACAAGGGACAGGTTGAAACGAAAGCTGCCGAACTTTCCGGTGACTTTGCCGAACTGATGAACTTGGCCGACAAATATGCGAAGTTGAAGGTGCGTACCAATGCCGATACGCCTCACGATGCTTCTGTGGCCCGTAGCTTTGGTGCCGTAGGTATCGGTTTGTGCCGTACGGAGCACATGTTCTTCGAAGGTGAGAAGATCAAAGCCATGCGCGAAATGATTCTGGCAGAAGATGCAGAAGGCCGCAGTAAGGCTTTGCACAAGATTTTGCCTTATCAGCAGGCCGACTTCAAGGGCATCTTCAAGGCTATGGCCGGCTATCCTGTTACCGTTCGTCTGCTCGACCCGCCTTTGCACGAGTTTGTACCTCATGATTTGAAGGGACAGCAGGAGATGGCCGAAGCCATGGGTGTAAGTCTGCAATACATCCAGCAGCGTGTGGAAGCCCTTTGCGAACACAATCCGATGCTGGGTCACCGTGGCTGCCGTTTGGGCAATACCTATCCTGAAATCACTCAGATGCAGACGCGTGCCATCTTGGGTGCCGCTCTTGAACTGAAGAAAGAGGGAGTGGAAACGCATCCCGAAATCATGGTTCCGCTGACAGGTATCCTTTATGAATTCAAGGAACAGGAGAAGGTAATCCGCGCCGAAGCTGCCAAGCTGTTCGAAGAAGTGGGTGACAGCATCGATTTCAAGGTAGGTACAATGATTGAGGTGCCTCGTGCTGCTTTGACGGCCGACCGCATCGCCTCTTCTGCCGAGTTCTTCTCCTTCGGTACGAACGACCTGACGCAGATGACCTTCGGCTATTCGCGCGATGACATTGCTTCCTTCCTCCCCGTATATCTGGAGAAGAAGATTCTGAAGGTCGATCCCTTCCAGGTACTCGACCAGAACGGTGTAGGTCAGCTTATCCGTATGGCTACAGAGAAAGGACGTGCTGTTCGTCCCGACCTGAAGTGCGGTATCTGCGGCGAGCATGGCGGTGAGCCTTCGTCTGTGAAGTTCTGCCACAAGGTTGGTTTGAACTACGTCAGCTGCTCTCCGTTCCGTGTGCCTATTGCCCGTCTGGCTGCGGCGCAGGCTGCTATCGAAGATTAATGTGGACGTTGGTCCGTTAAACATAGAGGGGTGCATCCATGGATGCATCCCTCTTTTAGTTTTCACTCGGGTGAACGTTTCTTTTGAGCTGGGCAAATGATTGCTTTAGGCTGGGCAAAGGTTGGTTTTAAGCTGGGTAAACGGTTGCTTTAAGCTGGACAAACGGTTGCTTTAGGCTGGGCAAACGGAAGACTGTCCGAGGGCGTGACACGACGGCTTTTTCAGTCGGCCATTTCCTTCAAATGCTTGAAATGGCGGATGACTCCCGTATAGTCGCGGTCGGTACAGGCGTTGAACTTGTTCCACAAGTCGCCCATCACGACGGCTCCTCCAAATCCGAAGTCTTTCACTTGGAGGATGTTGTCGGGTGTAATGCCTCCGAAGGCCATGACCTTGTTGTCGATAATCCTCTCTTTGCCTGCGGCGCGCAGCTCTTCGGGGGTGAAGCCGGCAGTCACTCCTGCCTTGGTGATGCAGTCGAATACAGGACTCAGGAATACATAGTCGTAGAAGTGCTTCTTGTTTTTCAGCTCGTCGATGGAGTGGCAGGTGCAACTGACGTTTCCTGCATAGTCGTGTGGCTCCTTGGGGTTGCGGGCATTCAAGTGGATGCCCAGCAGGTTGAATTCGTTTTGCAGGTAGAAATGCTCGTGGGTGACGATGCGCCGATGATATTTTTCGGGAATGAGGGTCAGCAGACGTTCCGAGTACATGGCCGGCGTTTCCGGCTTACGCAAGTGCAGGATGTCCAGCCCTTCCTCGAAGAGGGCGGTGATGATTTGGTCTTCTTCCACAAAAAATGTGGGTGGTGTCACAACGATAAGTTTCATATCCTTTGCCGGAATTGTTAAGTTTAGCAAAGTTAATGAATCCTTGCTGGAGAAGCCAATCTTTTCCTTTAAAATATGTTAGATGGTATGGAAACAGAAACGCATCCGCCGCGTTTGTGCCCGGTGGATGCGTCAAGTGGGGATGGAAGTCCCGTAAGGACGGGGAAGTTGGTCATTTCAGTCTCTTTTCTACGGCTGGCCAGTCGATGATGTCCCATAGTGCTTGCAGATGGTCGGCTCGGCGGTTCTGGTAATCCAGGTAATAGGCATGCTCCCACACGTCGAAGGTGAGCAGGGGCGTGAGGCCCGCACGGAGGGGGTTACTGCCGTTGGCTTCCTTGGTGATGTGCAGTTTGCCGTCCTTGTCGGCCGAGAGCCAGGCCCAGCCGGAGCCGAAGAGGCCTGTGGCGGCCGCCGTAAATTCTTTCTTGAAATTGTCGAAGCTTCCGAAGTCGCGGCGGATGGCGTCGGCCAGCGTGCCTTCGGGTTCGTGGCGGGCAGGGGCGGGGGTGAACTGGAGGAAGTAGAACGTGTGGTTCAGTACTTGTCCGGCATTGTTGAAGATAGGACCGTCGGGGGCGGTGGCAACGATTTCCTCGAGTGTCTTGCCCTCGAACTCGGTGCCGGGGACAAGGCTGTTCAGGTTGTTGACATAGGTCTGCAGATGCTTCCCGTAGTGGAAGTCGATGGTGGACTGACTGATTACAGGTTCCAATGCGTTGTGGGCATACGGAAGTGTGGGCATGTTGAACATCATAAGCGTTGCGATTAATGTAATGAGTGTCATACGTGGTATGGTTATAAGGTTAATAATTCTTCTTTCGATACAAATATACGAAGAATGCTTTGTAATATCAACACTTCGGCGGGGGAAATGTTCGGGGCTTTTCCGTATCTTTGCACCAGCTTTGCATCACAGTATATAATAAGGAAGAATAAGACAACGCATATATATGTCCGACTATATCAACGAACTGAACGAAAGCCAGCGTGCCGCCGTGCTCTACAACGACGGGCCTTCGCTGGTGATTGCGGGCGCGGGCTCGGGGAAGACCCGCGTGCTGACCTACAAGATAGCCTGGCTGCTGGAGAACGGTTACCAGCCGTGGAACATCCTGGCCCTGACCTTTACCAACAAGGCGGCGCGCGAGATGAAGGCGCGCATCGCCCGCCAGGTGGGCCCCGAACGGGCGCGCTGGTTGTGGATGGGTACGTTCCACTCCCTGTTCCTGCGCATCCTCCATACCGAGGCCGATGTGCTGGGGTTCACGCATCAGTTCACCATCTACGACACGGCCGACAGCAAGAGCCTGATACGCTCCATCGTCAAGGAAATGCAGCTCAACGAGAAGGCCTATAAGCCGGGCTTGATACAGTCGCGCATCTCCAACGCGAAGAACCACCTCGTGTCGCCCGCCGACTATGCCCGCAGCAAGGAGGCATACGAGTACGATTGCGCGGCCCAGGTGCCCGCCCTGCGCGATGTGTACCGCCGCTACTGGGAACGTTGCCGCCAGGCCGATGCGATGGACTTCGACGACCTGCTGTTCTATACCTTCCTGCTCTTCCGCGACCATCCCGACGTGCTGGCCCGCTATCAGGAGCAGTTCCGCTACATCCTCGTGGACGAGTATCAGGACACGAACGTGGCCCAGCACAGCATCGTGCTCCAGCTGGCCAAGAACCACCAGCACGTCTGCGTGGTGGGCGACGACGCACAGAGCATCTACTCCTTCCGCGGGGCGGACATCGACAATATCCTCTATTTCACCAAGACTTTCCCCGGCACGCGCGTCTTCAAGCTGGAGCAGAACTACCGCTCCACGCAGACCATCGTGTCTGCCGCCAACAGCCTCATCAGCAAGAACCAGCGGCAGATACACAAGGACGTGTTCTCCGAGAAGGACCCCGGCGAGCCCATCGGCGTCCTTCAGGCCTACAGCGACGTGGAGGAGGGCGAGATGGTGGTGAACAAGATAGCCGCCCTGCGCCGCCAGTCGGGCTATGGCTATGCCGACTTTGCTGTGCTCTACCGCACCAATGCCCAGAGTCGCATCTTCGAAGAGGCCCTGCGCAAGCGCAACATGCCCTACCGCATCTACGGCGGCCTGTCCTTCTACCAGCGCAAGGAAATCAAGGACGTGATAGCCTACTTCCGCCTCGTGGCCAATCCCAACGACGAAGAGGCCTTCAAGCGCATCATCAACTATCCCGCCCGCGGCATCGGCGACACGACGGTGGGCAAGATTGTGGCCGCGGCTACGTTGAACAATGTCAGCCTGTGGGCTGTCCTCTGCGAGCCGCTGGCCTACGGGCTGAACTTCAACAAGGGTACGGCGGGCAAGCTTCAGGGATTCCGCGACCTGATAGCTTCCTTCATGGACGACTTGGGACGGAAGAATGCCAGCGAGCTGGGCGAGGACATCGTGCGGCAGGCGGGCATCATCAACGACGTCTGCCAGGACAATTCGCCCGAGAACCTCAGCCGGAAGGAGAACATCGAGGAGCTGATGAACGGCATGAGGGACTTCTGCGCCGAACGGCTGGAGGAGGGCAACGAACACATTGCCCTGGGCGACTTCCTCTCTGAAGTGTCGCTGCTCACCGACCAGGACTCGGACAAGGACGACGACGGCGAGAAGATTACGCTGATGACCGTCCATTCGGCCAAGGGACTGGAGTTCCGCAACGTCTTTGTGGTGGGCATGGAGGAGAACCTCTTCCCCAGCGCCATGACGGTCGATTCGCCCCGTGCCCTGGAGGAGGAGCGCCGCCTGTTCTATGTGGCCATCACCCGTGCCGAGGAGCATTGCTTCCTGTCGTACGCCAAGACGCGCATGCGCTACGGCAAGACCGAGTTCGGCAGCCCCAGCCGCTTCCTGCACGACATCGACGCGCGCTACCTGAGCCTGCCGCAGAACGCTTTATTGGGCCGGCGGGTGGACGAGGGAGCCGAACGCTTCCGCCGTTCGTCGGACGACCTGTTCCGTTCCGCCTCGCGTCCCCAGTATGGCACGTCGGCTTCATCGCCCGCAGGCGAACGGAAGTTCTCGCGCGAACCGCTCATCGCCTCCACCATGCCCCGCAAGCTGAAGCGGGTGGAGGCCGCGACCAGCGCCGCTCCGGCTCCGTCGGGCGGGGGAGGCCTGCAGGCAGGGCAACTGATAGAGCACGAACGCTTCGGCCGCGGTGAGGTGCTGCGGGTGGAAGGCGAGGGCGACAACGCCAAGGCTACCATCCGCTTCGAGCATGCGGGCGAGAAGCAGCTGCTCCTGCGCTTTGCCCGCTTCAAGGTTGTCGGATGAAGCGTGGAAAAGCATTGCTTTTCAAGGAAGAAAACATTGCTTTCTTTACCCGAAAACATTGCTTTCTCTGGGGCAAAACATTGCCCGGTTCCGGGCGGCGGAAGGCCGCTTTCGGATGAACTGGATGAATTGTTGATTATCAATGAAATAATTGAATTTCAAGAACATTAAATAAAGACAGATACATGATAGACTTTACCCTTTTCCCTTCTCCCTGCTACATCATGGAAGAAGAGTTGCTGCGCAAGAATCTGACACTCATCAAGAGCGTGGCCGACCGTGCCGGTGTGGAAATCATCCTTGCCTTCAAGTCGTTTGCCATGTGGCGCTCGTTCCCCATCTTCCGCGAGTATATCGACCACTCCACGGCCAGCTCCGTCTACGAGGCGCGTCTGGCGCTCGAGGAGTTCGGAAGCAAGGCACACACCTATTCGCCGGCCTATACCGAAGCCGACTTCCCCGAAATCATGCGTTGCAGCAGCCACATCACGTTCAACTCCCTGTCGCAGTTCCGCCGCTTCTATCCGATGGTGGAGGCCGGGGGGAGCGGCATCTCGTGCGGCATCCGCGTGAACCCCGAGTATTCGGAGGTGGAGACCGAACTCTACAATCCCTGCGCCCCCGGCACCCGCTTCGGCGTGATGGCCGAACAGCTACCCGACTGTCTGCCGAAGGGCATTGAGGGCTTCCACTGCCATTGCCATTGCGAGTCGTCGTCCTACGAACTGGAGCGCACGCTGGCGCACCTGGAAGAGAAGTTTGCCCGCTGGTTCTCCCAGCTGAAGTGGCTCAATCTGGGCGGCGGTCACTTGATGACCCGCAAGGACTACGACGTGGAGCACCTTATCGGCTTGCTACAGGGCCTCAGGAGGCGTTATCCCAACCTGCGTATCATCCTTGAACCCGGCTCGGCCTTCACGTGGCAGACGGGCGTACTGACGTCCGAGGTGGTGGACATCGTGGAGAACCGCGGCATCCGCACCGCCATCCTGAACGTGAGCTTCACCTGCCACATGCCCGACTGCCTGGAGATGCCCTACCAGCCTGCCGTACGCGGCGCGCAGATGGGTGCGCAGGGGCCGTATGTCTACCGGCTGGGCGGCAATTCCTGCCTGAGCGGCGACTATATGGGCGACTGGAGCTTCGACCATGAACTGCAAATAGGGGAGCGTATCGTCTTCGAGGACATGATACACTACACGACCGTCAAGACCAATATGTTCAACGGAATTCACCATCCGGCCATCGCCATGTGGACCGAAAAGGGTGAGGCCAAGGTCTTCCGAAAATTTTCTTACGAAGATTATCGTGACAGAATGGACTGATAATCAGAAGTCTGTTTGTCAACGTGAATTTATTTGCTGAAAAAAGTAGCTGGAATGTTTGCAGGTTTGCGGAAAATACCTACCTTTGCAACCGCAAACGCGGAAATAGCTCAGTTGGTAGAGCACAACCTTGCCAAGGTTGGGGTCGCGAGTTCGAGTCTCGTTTTCCGCTCCATTGAAATGATTGCAATAACCAAATGCCCAGGTGGCGGAATTGGTAGACGCGCACGTTTCAGGTGCGTGTGTCGAGAGGCATGCAGGTTCGAGTCCTGTTCTGGGCACCAGGTTTTGTAGTTGGTTCTTTGAAAGATTGAAAGGTCTGGAGAGATGGCGGAATTGGTAGACGCGCTACTTTGAGGGGGTAGTGACAATTATGTCGTGGGAGTTCGAGTCTCCTTCTCTTCACGTATCTTGAAACTGCGGAAATAGCTCAGTTGGTAGAGCACAACCTTGCCAAGGTTGGGGTCGCGAGTTCGAGTCTCGTTTTCCGCTCCATTGAAATGATTGCAATAACCAAATGCCCAGGTGGCGGAATTGGTAGACGCGCACGTTTCAGGTGCGTGTGTCGAGAGGCATGCAGGTTCGAGTCCTGTTCTGGGCACTATTAAAGGTAATGCAATCGCGGAAATAGCTCAGTTGGTAGAGCACAACCTTGCCAAGGTTGGGGTCGCGAGTTCGAGTCTCGTTTTCCGCTCCACAAAAAAGAGGTCCGATTTCGGGCCTCTTTTTTATGTCCTTAGGATTTTAAAAATTCCCAGTTGGAGGAAAACATTTCTCCAACTGGGAATTTTTAGTTCTCCTTCTTTTCCAGTCCCAGTCCTACGAGCATGCCGTCATAGCTTTCGGCCAGCGATCCGATGGTCTGCAGTGTGCTGTTGTTGCTCTTGCTGGACAGGTAGGTGAGCAGCTGGAGCAGCTTGTCGGCGTTGAACAGCAGGTCCATGGAGCTGGAAGTGCAGTTCACCTTGGCATTCAGTCCGATGAGCTTGACGAATTTCAGGTTGACCTTTTGGGTCGATGCGTCATACGAGTAGGTTCCGTTCAGTGGTTTGGAGCCCACGGTAGCCGTAAAGGTACTGTCGGCGTCGAAGGTAAATGTGAGCTGTCCCGGCTTGATGCCGATTTTGGCCAGCTGTTCGTCCAGCTTCTTCTCTACGGCCGAGGAAGCCAGCGAGCCTCCTGCCTTCTGGAGCAGGTTGTCCGATTCGAATTCCAGGGCTGTACCTGTGAAGGTCCATGTGCCGGTCATGGAAGCCGTATTTTTGTCGGTGACGGCATTGACTACTTTCTCAATGTTGTCCTTGTTGAACAGGTCTTTCAACGATTGTGCATGTCCATTGGCAGGAATGGCCAACAAAACGAGGGCGATGCAGCCCAAAACATTCATTTTCTTCATAATTCTTTCTCCTCACATTATTTTATTTGTTGGTTGATCGTTTCTATATAGTCCAATAGTTCTTTTCGTCCCAGTCGGTTTTCCGAAGAAGTGACAAAGTAGGGAGGAAGTTCTTCCCATTGCTCTTCCAGTTTCTTCAGGTAGCCTGCTACGTTGGCTCCCAGTTTGCCGCTCTTCAGCTTGTCGGCTTTGGTAAAGACGATGGAGAAGGGGATACCGTTCTCGCCCAGCCATTCGATGAATTGCAGGTCGATGGGTTGGGGGTCCAGCCGGCTGTCTATCAGGACAAAGAGACTGGTCATCTGGGGGCGTTGCAGGATATAGCTTTCGATGATGTTCTTGATTTGCTCCTGTCCCTTGAAACCACGTTTGGCATATCCATAGCCGGGAAGGTCTACGATGTACCAGTTCCTGTTGATGAGGAAATGGTTGATCAGCATGGTCTTTCCGGGAGTCGCCGAGGTCATGGCCAGGCCTTTCCGGCCGGTCAGCATGTTGATGAGGCTCGACTTGCCTACGTTCGAACGCCCGATGAAGGCGTATTCGGGCAGGTTGCCGGCCGGACATTTGCGTACGTCGGTGTTGCTGATAATGAATTCTGCACTGGTTATCTCCATGTTTTCTATCAAAATTTAGTGTTATACCCATTGCAAAGGTAGCACTTATTTCGTTATCTTTGCGCCCGCAATGTGAAAGTTTTTAGCTATGAACGGACAGTTCCCTTCAGTATTGTTGGAGAAGGCAGTGAGTGAATTTGCCAAATTGCCGGGAGTGGGCCGCAAGACGGCCATGCGTCTGGTGCTTCATTTGTTGCGTCAGGATACGGCGACGGTCGAAGCCTTCGGGCGGGCTATCGTCACCTTGAAGCACGAAGTGAAGTATTGCAAGGTGTGTCACAACATTTCCGATACCGACGTCTGCCGTATCTGTTCCAACCCCCAGCGCGACGCTTCGATTGTGTGTGTGGTCGAGAACATCCGCGACGTGATGGCGGTGGAGGCTACCCAGCAGTTCCGCGGGCTGTATCATGTATTGGGCGGGGTCATTTCTCCGATGGACGGCATCGGGCCGGGCGACTTGCAGATAGACAGCCTGGTGGAGCGGGTCAAGGCCGGTGGCATCAAGGAAGTGATTCTGGCGTTGAGTACGACCATGGAGGGCGATACGACCAACTTCTACATTTACCGCAAACTGGAGAAGCTGGATGTGAAGCTTTCAGTCATTGCCCGGGGCATTTCGGTGGGCGACGAGCTGGAGTATGCTGACGAGGTGACGTTGGGACGCAGCATTGTGAACCGTACTCCGTTCAATGGGACTTTATAATTTAAAAAAATAGCGAAATAGATAATGGATGAACTGATCAGAAAGGCGGCCCGACTCCTTCGGACCCTCTATATAAGTTTCTGGCTTGTGCCGGTGGTTGTGGTGTTTTTGGGTGAAACGACCGAAGGCTGGGTTGGATATTATGCCGGTGACGTGCGGACCACTTACTTTGCCGAAGCGCTTTGCATCCTGCTGGCGGCGATTTGCGTACCGGTATCCTTGAAATTGTTTGCCTGGGTGTTGAAGCGCAGGATAGATGTTGCCGCCATGGGGCGGGCCTTGCAGATGTATGTATTCTGGAGCGGCATGCGGATGGTGTTGTTGGCCCTTCCCGTGATAGCCGGCTTCCTTACATATTATGCAATGTTGAGTACGACAGGACTTTTGTGTGGACTCATTGCCTTGACGGCATCGTTGTTTTGCCTGCCGGGTGAGGAGCGTTTACGCCGGGAGCTGCACATTGAACGCGACGTGGAGGAAAAGTTATGAAGCCGGTTTTTTTTCAAGGGGAGCTTGTGCGCCTCAGGGCAATGGAACCTGAAGATTTGGAGGTGCTCTATTGCATGGAAAACGATCCCGAGACGTGGGATGTATCCAATTTTACGGTGCCGTATTCCAAATATGTGTTGAAGCAGTACATGGAAGATTCCCAAAGCGATATGTTTGCCGACAGGCAACTTCGGCTGATGATTGTTCGTTGTGAAGACGGGCAGGTAGTAGGTACGGTCGACGTGACCGACTTTGTCCCGATACATCGAAGGGGAGAGATTGGCATTGCTATCCGTAAGATATTTCAGGGAAAAGGGTACGCCCGTGAGGCTTTGTCGTTGTTGTGCGATTATCTTTTCGGTTTTCTGTTCATGCACCAGCTGACAGCTCATGTGGCGGTCGACAATGAAGCCAGCCGCCACCTTTTTGCATCATGTGGCTTTGTGGAATGTGGCGTATTGAAGGAGTGGTGGTTCGCAGGCGGCCAATATAAGGATGTAGTGATGCTCCAGCGTCTTCATCCTTAGTTCAGGCCGGGCCTTTGTGGAAAGCGTGACCATATTTTGTACTTGCCGCCCAGTCTGTCCAGCGATGTACGCCATAAGTCGGAAGATTCCTTTTCGTCCATCAATGAGGCGTTGGATGTCTGGCTTACAATCCATGTATTCATTTGGATTTCCTCATGCAATTGTCCTTTCTCCCATCCGGAATAACCTACAAAGAAACGGATTTTTCCTTCAATCTCTTTTCCTTGTCTGATGTATTCCTTGACAGATTCGAAGTCGCCGTTCATATAGAGCCCTTTCCCCAAGGGGAGAGAGTGGGGAATGTCGGTCAAGGTATGGATATAGAAGATGGTGTCCGTGCCAAGCGGTCCTCCCCAATAAATGGGGATGTTCTCCTTTCCGTCGAGGTCTTCGAAGATTTCTGCCAGTGACAGGGAGGACAGCTTGTTCATGACAAGTCCCATGCTCCCTTCGCAAGTATGGTCTATCATGAGGATGACAGACCTGCTGAAGAGCTTGTCACACAGGAAAGGTTCGGAAATCAGAATCTTTCCGCGCGTCGGGAGTACATGGTTACTCTCTATTTTGAATATATCTATACTTTCAGGCATGCCCCTAAGTTACAGATAATTATTCGAAATCCAAAGGTATATGCCATCTTTTTTTACAAAATATTATCGATATGCCCTTGTGGCGTATCTGGGGCGGTTCTCTCAGATGGGATGGTTTTCGGCAAACAACGCCATCCGTTCGTCCAGCAAAGCATATTGATGGTCTTGTATAAAGGAGGTACATGCCCGCAGTCCTTCCTGAGAACTTCCGGTTGTCACCAGTGAGATGGCACTTACACCATAGTACATCAGCTCCTTGGCCAACTCTCCGCTGGTCATGCCCGGATATCCGATGGTAAAGTAGAAACCGTCGGCTATGGGTTCACCCAAATCGTTGTCATATACGAGATGGAAGCCGTGGCGCAAGAAAATCTCTTTCAGTTTCCGTGCCCGTTCACCATACACCTTGACTTCGTTCAGGAAATTGTATTGTCCGTCGTTGGCTGCTTTCAGCATGGCCGCCATGGCATATTGTGCCGAGTGGCTGGTACCCGATGAAAGGGCATAGAGTACCCGGTGGATAAATACGGTGCCGAAGGTGCCTCCTCCATATCGTTGGGTTAGTCCCGGGTAGGCGCGGTGATACAACTTGTCCGATATACAGCTCACTCCGATGCGTTGTCCTGCATAGCTGAAGGCTTTGGACCCTGAAATGAGCAGGATGTAGTGGTCCGTATAGTGGGCTACCGAAGGTTGGTAGGGAGGTTGGAACGGCCGGCTCATGTCTTGTCGGAAGTCCATGGCAAAATAGGCCAAGTCTTCCAGAACAATGGTGTCGTATTGGGTGGCCAGCTCACCGATGATGCGCAATTCCTGGTCTTTCAGGCAGACCCAGCTGGGATTGTTGGGGTTGGAATAGATGATGGCAGCTATATTCCCCTTGCTCAGATAACTTTCCAGCTTGTCTTTCAGCTTGTCACCGCGGTAATTGTAGACATCAAAAGTTTCATATTTTTGTCCCATGACGACCAGTTGCTGTTTTTGGACAGGGAACCCCGGATCGATAAAAAGGATGGTGTCTTTCTTGGGGTCGCATTGGCTGCAGGTGAGGAACGAGGCAAACGTGCCTTGCATGGATCCGGTTACCGGTACGCAGCCTTCGGGCGCGATGTCGACGTTGATGAATGCCTTTACAAACCGGGATGCCTCCGTTTTGAGGGAAGGGAGTCCGTTGATGTCCGGATATAGGCTGGCTATACCGTTTTTCAAGGCCTCGATTTCGGCTTCTACGCCGACGGAGGAAGGAGGAAGTCCGGGTACGCCCATTTCCATCTTGATAAACTCTACTCCAGACAAGGCTTCTGCCTTGGCAGCAATGGCTTTCACTTCCCGGATAGTGGCTTTGGCGAAATCTGCCAGGTGGAACTCGTCGATGGTCTGGTCGATGATATTTCGTTCGATAGGAGTTGCTTTCATGATAATGTTTTTTTAGGATTCAAGTTACTTTGGCAAAGTTAGTATAAAAGTGATATAATCGGCTTTTATCTGAAAAAAATATTTTTTTCGCTTTAGCTATTGCAGATTTCAAAAAAAGACGTACCTTTGCAACCGCAATCGAGAGAGATAGCAACGAAACAATAAAAATCTGGTGCGTTAGTTCAGCTGGTTAGAATACATGCCTGTCACGCATGGGGTCACGGGTTCGAGTCCCGTACGCACCGCAAGGCTTCAGAGACATCTGAAAGCCAGCGAATGACAAAGCCCACAAAATCAATGATTTGTGGGCTTTGTTTTTTCTTTTTAGAGCCATTCTGAAGACAAACAAATTCCCCAAACAGACAAAGTTGAGTTACCAAATCGTTACAGAAAAAACGGGCTTTTGGAATTGTAACGATTTTCTTTGTAAGTCGCTGATTTGTCGTCTGTTGTCATTAAAATGTCCGCTTGTAAATCAATTATTAATCTTTCCTTTGCAGGCAATGTGTAACAGTTGTAACGAAGGAGCAAAATTAAAAGGTTTATGAGCAAAAGTACATTCCGAATCCTCTTTTATCTGAGGAAAAACTACCTGAACAAGTCAGGCAAGGCGGGTATCATGATCCGCCTGACGGTGAACGGTGACATGGTGCAGTTCAGTTCCAAACTGGACATAGAACCGTCATTGTGGGACACGAAAGCCGGGAAAGCGGCAGGAAACAGTGTCAAGGCAAGACAGATGAACTCTATGCTGGAGGACATCCGCACAGCCCTGAGCAATCATTACCGGTACGTGGAATCGCGTGATTCGTTTGTCACGGCGGAGAAGGTACGCAATGCGTTTCTGGGGTACGAGGTAAGGCAACAGACCCTGTTGGAGTTATTCAAGCAACATAATGAGGACGCTTCCAAACTGAACGGCATCAGCAAGGCTCCGGCTACGCTGGTGAAATATGACCGGACTTACCGCCGGCTGGAAGAATTTATGAAAGTGAAATATAAAGTGTCTGACATCGCCCTGCGGGAGATTGACCACAAGTTCGTGACGGACTTCGAGTTTTATCTCCGTACCGTCAGCCGGTGCAACGAGAATACTACGGGCAAGTTCATGCAGATATTCCGCAAGATAGTCCTCATCGCCAAAAACAACGGATGGATAACCATCGACCCGTTTGCAAACTATCATATTCACATGAAAGCGGTGGACAGGGGCTATCTGACGGAGCAGGAACTGGAGCGTATTCTCCAAAAGGACTTTAATTCGCGTCGATTGGAACAAGTTCGAGACGTATTCATCTTTTCTTGCTTCACGGGGTTGTCATACGTGGATGTAAAGAACCTTACCAAAGAAAATGTCTGTATTTCATTCGACGGGAAACAATGGTTGCGGCTGCACAGGCAAAAAACTTCCACTGCGGTCAATCTCCCCCTGCTGAAAACTCCTTTGGCAATATTGAAAAAGTACGAGGACAAACTATCAGACGGACGGTTGCTGCCTGTATTAAGCAATCAAAAACTTAACTCTTACCTGAAAGAAATTGCTGACATATGCGGGATTAAAAAGAATTTAACATTTCACCTCGCAAGACATACTTTCGCTACGACAACTACGTTGGCAAAGGGTGTTCCCATCGAAACGGTATCTAAGATGCTGGGACATACGAACATAAAAACCACACAGATTTATGCGCGTATCACCAACGATAAAATACGTGAGGACATGGAAATGCTTGCCGGGAAACTGGAGGGCATCGAAAACATTGCATTGCAAGCGGTAAATCATTGAACGGATTGTAACAGCGAAATGACAAATCGTCCCTGCTTATATGGAAAATTATATCACTTAAAAAATATATCGGTATGGCAAGAAAAGGATTTTTTGAGATAGAGCCTGCGCCGGGGAAACCGGAGGGGATTTCTGTAAGGATAGAACCGGGGGCGGACGGTGACGTGTGGATGACGGTAAACGATATTGTAAAGGCATACGGTGTGTTCTACCAGACGGTACGGGCAGGGCTGAAAGCCCTGAAAAAGTCCGGGGATTTTGACGAATACCGGGATGTAAAGATTGAGCGTTTCACCTACAAGGGAAAAACATGCAGCATAGAACTGTATAATTTGCGAATCGTTATCGCCCTCGGATTCAAAATGAACGGGCTGACATGTCAGCGGTTCAGGAAATGGGTGGCATCGCGACTTGCAGAATCCTACCAACGGAAACCATCTGCCTTGTTCCTATACATGGGAAAGGATACTTTCATAAGCTGAAAAAGATTCCCGGATTATGAATCTGAGTATATCCGGTCTGCTCCAAGTATAAACCAGTCCAGACTGGATGAACCATAAAGCCCTGTCCGTGCAGCAATGCCGGGCAGGGCATTTTTGTGCCCCGACCTTGCGTTCCGGGAAGAAAAATCAAGAAAATCATTATGTAGTATGTACATACTATATAATCCTCCTCTTGCAGATTGCACATCTTTGCAGCGTAATCAAAAACAAGAACGATATGGAAATAGTAACAATGGACCATGAAGTCGTAAAAGCGATGATGTCGAAAATCGACCGGATAGCGGCTTATGTATTCAAAAAAGAGAATGTGCCCAAAGAGGAGCCGGAAATTCTGCTGACCAGCGAGGAAACCGCCGACCTGTTGAAAATCAGCACAAGGACGCTCCAACGGATGCGCAAAGACCGCACTATCCCCTATGTGATGATGCGGAACAAATGCCGCTACCGCCTCGCGGATCTGGAGGAATGTGTACGGACAAAAATCGTGAAATGCAACCCGCAGACACTGGAAGAGTTCAGACGGAACTATCTGTTGAGCGGAAGGGATGGAGGACGGGAATATGATTGAGCGGGAATTGTTCGAGGCATGGATGCAACGCATCATGGAACGACTTGACCGTCAGGATAAAATCATCTCAGTGCTGATAAACAAGGATGCCGCCGGGGTGAAGTACATGGACGGTGAGCGCCTGTATGACAATCAGGACCTGTGCGAGATGCTGCGCACCAGCAAGCGGTCGCTGCAACGCTTCCGCAGCGAGTACGGACTGCGCTACCGGAAAATCAGCCGCAAGAGCTACTATACGGAGTCAGACGTGCTGGACTTCATCAACCGGAACATGGAGGAAGTCGTGCAAGGAGGGGTGAAAATTCTGAAAATGAAAGAGAATGCGGAAAAAAAGTCCCCGGTCAAGGCAAAAAGAAAAGGCAACGGGAAATGAAAACAGAAAAAACGGCGAAAGCCTGTGATTCTATAATTATTAAAAACATCGAAAATGGAACAGAAAAAGAAAAACGAGAAAGACGTGCTGGTCGTCCGCGACGAGAAGACGGGCGAAATCAGCGTAGTAGCCGGGCTGGACAGCAAGGGCTATCCGAAGACGGCTCCGGCAAAGGCGGAACACTCGCAGGACTTCCTGCGCTTCGACCGCCACGGGGACATGGTGGACAACTTCTTCAGGAACTTCTACCGCCAGTGCAAGGAGCCGACACGCTTCGGCTTCTACCGGGTGGCGGCGGACATGGCGGATGCGGTGCTGCCGGTCATCAAGGATTTGCTGAAAGACCCTGCGGCAAACGCGGAAATGCTCGCGGCGCACAAGGTGGACACTTCGGAATACCGGAAGCAGGCGGAAACGGAGAATGTAAAACAAGAAAGCGACAATGAACCCCTTAAAAAGACAGAAGAAATGGAACAGAAAAAAGAAGAACAGAAACAGGAAGTGCAACAGCCTCAAACGGCTGAAGCGCAAGATGAGCAGCAACCGCAGAAACAGGAGAAGCCGAACCTGATAGCGGATGACCAAGTGGACTGGGCGGAATTGCGCAAGTGCGGCATCGACAGGGAAAGCCTTTCGGAAAAAGACATGAAAGCCCTGATGAATTACGGCAAGACGGGGCTGGTGACGGTGAAGCCGACCTTCGGCTACGAGAGCTACGAGCTGCAAGCCCGCCTCTCGTTCCAGAAAGCGGAGGACGGCACGCTGAAGCTGACACCCCATTTCATCCGAAACGAACCGCGTCTTGACATCCCCCACAGGGGCTACACGTTCACCGACGATGACAAGAAAGCGTTGAAACGCACGGGCAACCTCGGCAAGCTCATCAACTTCGCCAACGAGAAGACGGGGGAAATCAAGCCCCACTACATCAGCATCGACCGCCTGACGAATGAAGTCGTGGACATCCCTGCCGACAAGGTGCGCATCCCCAACAAAATCGGACAGAGCAGCTTGTCGAGAGCGGAACAGGACATTCTCCGCGCCGGACTTGCCTTGCCCAAGGAGGTGACGCTCAAGAACGGGCGCAAGTTCGAGGCCATGCTTCAGGTGAACGCCGACAAGCGCGACGTGGAGTTCGTACCGGGACAGCCGAGGCAACAGCAGACGCAGCGTCAGGGAAAATCGCAGGACAATCCCGACGCACAAGGACAGAAACAGGATAACAACGGAGAGGGACAACGCCGCAACCGCTCGTGGACGAACGAGGACGGCAGCATCCGCCCGATAGGCAAGTGGAAGGACGATGTGTTCACCGACCAACAGAAGGCAGACTACGTGGAGGGTAAAACGGTGGTACTTGCCAACGCGAAAGACGACCAAGGGCAGCCCTGCACGAAATACCTGAAGTTCAGTTTCGAGAAAGGCCGTCCGCTGACCTACTCGCAGAACCCCGACCTTGCGCAGACCGTCGCCCCGTCCAACGAGAGCCGCACGCAGCTCGCCGTGAACAACGAGGGCAAGACCAACGAAGCCACGAAGCATGTGAAGGAGCCGCTGCAACAGGGACAGACCGCCCCGAAGAATGAAACGCAGCAGAAACAGCAGACCAGAAAATCCAAAGGCATGAAGGTATCCTGATTGCCGCCACTAAATCCATCCGATAAGTATTAAAGGGTTGAAACGGGGAGCATATACCGCCTTGTGCGCATATCCCACAAACAAGGCCGTACCCCGTTTCCACCCCAATAAAAACAAAAGTATCAACAGATTAAACAGAAAAAGACATGATTACCATATTGGCAGAAAAACCGAACGTCGCCCGTGAGATAGCACGGATTGTCGGCGCAATGAGAAGAGAAGAAGGGTATTTCACAGGGAACGGTTACCACGTGACATGGGCACTGGGGCATCTGGTGCAGCTTGCCCTGCCCGACGGGTACGGCATCCGTGGCTTCCGGCGCGACAGCCTGCCTGTCATACCCGAAAGATTTGAGTTAATCCCCCGTCAGGTGAAGACAGACAAGGGCTGCAAGGCGGACGCGGCGGCGGTGAAGCAAATCAAGGTGATAACAAAATTGTGGAACGAGAGTGAGGGCATCATCGTGGCGACCGACTGCGCCCGTGAAGGGGAGCTTATCTTCCGCTACCTGTATGCTTATATAGGCTGCACCCTGCCGTTCCAAAGGCTGTGGATAAGCTCGCTGACCGACGCCGCCATCCGCAAGGGACTGAAAGAGCTGAAGGACGGGCACGAGTACGAAAGCCTCTACCTTGCCGCCAAAGCCCGCAGCGAAGCCGACTGGCTGGTGGGCATCAACGGCACGCAGGCATTGTCGGTAGCCGCCGGACGGGGCACGTATTCCGTCGGACGTGTGCAGACACCCACGCTGGCGATGGTCTGCAAGCGCTTTTTGGAAAACAGGCGTTTCACACCCGAACCGGTACACCAGCTTCATTTCACCACGTCATCGGTGAGCGTGAACGAGGTTGTAAAATTCTCCTCGATGGAGAAATGGAAAAACAAGGAAGAGGCAACCACATTATATAATAAGGTAAAGGAACAGATGTGCGCCACCATCGTGAAAGTCGAAAAGAAGGAGAAGGTGGAGAACCCTCCGCTGCTGTACGACCTGACCACGCTGCAAAAGGAAGCGAACACGAAGCATGGCTTCACGGCGGAGCAGACGCTCGCCCTCGTGCAAAAGCTTTACGAGGCGAAGCTCGTCACCTATCCGAGAACGTCCAGCCGCTACATCCCGGAGGACGTGTTTGATGAAGTACCCATGTTGTTCGACCGTCTTTCAACCCATTCGTCCTTTGCAGGAAAGATTGAAGCCTTGGACGGACTGAACCGCCGCAGCGTGGACGCCTCGAAAGTGACCGACCACCACGCCCTGTTGGTGACGCCCAACCGCCCGCTGGCGCTCTACAAGGACGAACAAACCATATACGACATGATTGTGGGGCGTATGGTAGAAGCGTTCTCCCCGGAGTGCGTCAAGGACACGACCACCGTCCGTGCGGAATGCGAAGACACAGAGTTCGAGGCGAAAGGCTGCATCGTGCGCAAGGCGGGCTGGCAGTCGGTCTATGGAGAGGATAACACAGATACCGTGCTGCCCGACTGGAAGGAAGGCGACACGCTGGCGATGAACGGCTGCTCGATGAGTTCAGGCATGACGCGCCCCAAGCCGCTGCACACGGAAAGCACCCTGCTGGCGGCGATGGAGACCGCCGGACGCGAGGGCATGGAGGACGAGGAAGTGCGCCAAGCGTTGAAGGATTGCGGCATCGGCACGCCCGCCACCCGCGCCGCCATCATCGAGACCCTGCTCAAACGGGAGTACATGATTCGCGTGAAAAAGTCGCTCGTACCGACGGAGAAAGGGCTTGCCCTGTATTCCATCGTAAAAGGCATGGACATCGCCGACGTGGAGATGACGGGACGCTGGGAGGCGGAATTGGCAAAAATAGAGAAAGGAGAAACGCCGCACGAGGCTTTCCTGCGCGACATTGAGGGCTACACCCGCAAGATAACCACGGAACTGCTTGCCTGCGATAAAATCTTCGGGCACAAGGCGTCGGGCTGCGCCTGCCCCAAGTGCGGCACGGGCACGATGCAGTTCTACGGCAAGGTGGTGCGCTGCGACAATCCGGACTGCGCCCTGCCGGTGTTCCGCCAGATAGCGGGCCGGACGCTCACCGACGCGGAAATGACAGATTTGCTGACAAAAGGAAAGACGGGTGTCCTCGGCGGCTTCAAGAGCAAGCAGGGCAAGCCGTTCAGCGCGGCGGTTGCTTTCGATGCGGATTTCAACACGAAATTCGTGTTTCCCGAAAATAAATCGGCAAGAAAATCCACTAACAGGAAAGGAGTAAGAAAATAATGACTACCTTTGCCACTGATTCATGTCATAATCTGTTTCAATTCGTTGATGCTCGTTATTTACATGGATTTAGTGGCGGCACTCGGAGGGATACCGGGTGCCTTTTTTCTTACTTTCCAATCCCATTATCCAATCATCCACTAAATCCATCAGAAAATGAAACAGAACAAGAAAACCCTTCCGGCGGAACTGTCCTACTACGGGCTGTACCTGCTGGACTACCTGAGAACATACCATCCTGACAAAGTTTCCGACACGAACCTCATCACAGCAAGGGAGGAAGCCGCCACCGTAACCTTTGAAAAGGAAAGGCTGGCAGGCGGCACGGTGGAACATGCTCACGAGGAAGCTATGCGCCTCCTGCTGCGCGGGCTGCACTTCTCGCCCTACGCCCTGCTGACAGAGGTCGTGGAGAGGGAGTTCGCCGACGAGGTGGCGGAACTGGAGCGTGAGGCGTTCTGTCGCGACCTGTACCCCCATCTGAAAAACCTGTTTGCCGGTTACGACACGTCGGACGACACCTTCGCCCTGTCGCCCGCCCATGACCTGCTCTATACAGAGTTGGTTGGAACCGTCGTGCTTTATCTGGAGGAAGGTCATGGCGTTCAATAGGAAACAGAAGCTGCGCGACAACATCGAGGCGGTACGCACGGCGTTCACGCTCGACCGTGAGCGGCGCACCCCGACGGAAAGGGAACGCGCGCTGCTGGAACGCTACTGCGGTTTCGGCGGCCTGAAGTGTATCCTGAACCCGGCAAGGGAACTGGCGGATGCCGTGCATTGGGTGAAGTCCGACCTCGAACTGTTCGCGCCTACGGTGGAGCTGCACCGCATCATCCGGGAGAACAGCTGGGACGAAACGGAGTACAAGCGGTATGTTGACTCGCTGAAAGCCTCGGTGCTGACGGCGTTCTACACGCCGCAAGCCATCACGGACACCATCGTGGACGTGCTCCACGACAAGAAGGTGCGCCCGAAGCTCGTGCTGGAGCCGTCGGCGGGCATGGGCGCGTTCATCGCCCCTGTACTGTCGGACAATCCGCAGGCGGAGGTCATGGCTTTCGAGAAAGACCTGCTGACGGGCAAGATGCTCGGACACCTGTATCCGCAGCAGAAGATACGCACGGAAGGTTTCGAGAAGATAGAAAAGCCGTTCCTGAACCGGTTTGACCTCGCCATCTCCAACATCCCTTTCGGGGACATCGCGGTGTTCGACCCGGAATACACCAATGGCTCAGTATTCAAAAAGATAGCGGCAAAGAAGGTGCATACCTATTTCTTCCTGAAAGGACTGGATGCTGTACGTGACGGCGGCATCGTGGCGTTCATCACCTCGCAGGGCGTGCTGGACACGGAGAGTAACGGCGGCACACGCTACATGATGATGAGAAAGGCGGATTTGGTGTCCGCCATCCGCCTGCCGAACAACCTGTTCACGGACAATGCCAACACAGAGGTGGGATGCGACCTGATAATCCTGCAAAAGAACGAAAGCAAGGAAGAGCTTTCCGAAGAGGACAAGAGATTGGACGATGTCGTAAAGAGCAACCATACGAACATTGCTACCAACGGGTATTTCTTCGACCACCCGGAACACATCATCCACACCGATGCGAAAATGGATACCGACCCCTACGGCAAACCTGCCATGGTCTATACGCACAGCGGCGGTGTGGAGGGTATCGCCACGGACTTGTACCGGATGCTGTCGACGGACTTGTCGGCACGGCTGGACTTGGAACGCTACAACGGTGTCAAGGGGGAGGAACATGAGACACGGACGATTTCCATCCAGCCGCAAGTTCAAGAAGCACAACAGCCGGAGGTGAAAATAGAAGAAAAGACAATACTGCCGAATACAGAAGCGGTGAAAGCCGCGCCGCAGACCGTGGAAACGAAACGGCCCGAAGCACCGGTTATGGACTTGTACGACCTGTTCGGCTTTACGCAGGAGGAGCGTAGATTAGCGGAACGCGGACTGAAGCCGAACAGAAAGAACGCCGGCAAGTCCAAACGTAAGAAACAGCAAGAACTTCCGCTGTTTACACTGTCGGAACTAAAACAGATGGAGGTGAAGCCGGAGAAAAAGGAGAAGCCGAAGCCCGAACCGCCCGCAGGGAAACCCGGCATTGACGATGACCCGGAGGATGCCGTTTACCGCAGTCTGGACTGGGAGACCAACCCACCCATCAACGGCTTCTATGAAACGATGATGTCGCTCACACCGGAACAGCGTGCCGAACTGCGCCGGATGGGAAAGGAAAAGATGGATGCCAATGCCGCCAAGCAAGCGGAAAAAGTGCGCCCAGTCTATCCGATAGAGAACGCTTATGAAGTGCGGGCGAAAAATCAGATTGAGCGTGTGGAAAGGGAGATGCGTGATGAGGAAGCTGCCCTGACGCCCGAAGAGCGGCAACGCCGGAAAGAAGAGGCGATGATGCCCCGTCCGTTCAAGGGCATCATGGAGCCGTACCTGAAAGACGGCTCATTGGTATGGGAACATACGGGAGGTGTCCGCTTCCAAATCGGGGTGCTGAAGGATGTCACCCGGTACGGGGCGACCTTCCAGCCGCTTGACATGGAGGGGATGCAGGCGCAGAAGGCACAGCTCTACATCGACTTGCGCAATACCTACGAGCGGCTCTACGCCCACGAAGCGGAAAATCACGAGGAAAATGCCCTGCTACGCCGCAACCTGAACACCTACTATGACGAGTTCGTCATGCGCTACGGCAACCTGAATGCCAAGCACAACGCGAAGCTCATCCTGATGGACGCTTCAGGGCGCAACATGCTCTCGCTGGAACGCGGCGAGAACGGGCAGTTCGTCAAGGCGGACATCTTCGACCGTCCCGTTTCCTTTTCGCAGGAAACGCTTGTCGAGGTGGAGTCGCCCGAAGAAGCCCTGTCCGCCTCGCTCAACCTGTACGGCGGCGTGAACCTGCCCTACATGGAATCTCTCTGCGACCTGCCGCAGGCGGAGATGCTCGAAGCCCTGAAAGGAAGGGTGTTCTACAACCCGTTGGCGGACGGCTACGAGATTGCAGACCGCTTCATCGCCGGGAACGTGGTACAAAAGGTGGCCGATGTGGAGGAATGGATAAAGGGACATGAGGGCCACGGGATGATGCCGCAGGCACAGGAGTCGCTTGAAGCCCTGAAAAATGCCGTGCCCGAACAAATTCCCTTCGAGGACCTGGACTTCAACTTCGGGGAGCGTTGGATACCCACGGGCGTGTATGCCGCCTACATGAGCCGCCTGTTCGATACGGAGGTGCGGATAACCTACTCGGAAAGCCTCGACGAGTATTCGGTGAAATGCGCCTACAAGACGATGAAAATCACGGACGAGTTCCTGGTGAAAGGCTATTACCGAAACTACGACGGCATGAACCTGCTGAAACACGCCCTGCACAATACCTGCCCCGACATGATGAAAAGCATCGGCAAGGACGAGAACGGCAACGACATCAAGGTGCGTGACAGCGAGGGCATACAGCTTGCCAACGCGAAGATTGACGAGATACGAAACGGCTTCACGGAATGGCTGGAGGAACAGTCACCGGAGTTCAAGAAGCGGCTGACGGACATGTATAACAATAAGTTCAACTGCTTCGTGCGTCCGAAGTACGACGGCTCGCACCAGAAATTCCCGGAACTGGACCTGAAAGGCTTGGGAATAAAGGATTTATATACGAGCCAGAAAGATTGCGTATGGATGCTGAAACAGAACGGAGGAGGCATCGTTGATAACGAGGTGGGCACCGGCAAGACACTGACCATGTGCGTTGCGGCACATGAAATGAAGCGTCTGGGACTGGTACACAAGCCGATGATTATCGGGCTGAAAGCCAACGTGCGCGAGATTGCCGAGACCTACCGCAAGGCTTATCCCAACGCCCGCATCCTCTACGCCTCGGAGAAGGATTTTGCAGCCGCCAACCGCGTGCGCTTTTTCAACGACATCCGCAACAACGACTGGGATTGCGTCATCATGTCGCACGACCAGTTCGGGAAGATACCTCAGTCGCCGGAGTTGCAGCAGCGCATCCTGCAGGAAGAACTGGACACGGTGGAGGAAAATCTCGAAGTGCTGCGCTCCCGGGGCAAGGACGTGTCACGCGCCATGCTGCGGGGATTGGAGAAACGCAAGTTCAACCTGCAAGCCAAACTCGAAAAGGTGGAATACGCCATAAAGACAAGGACGGACGACGTGGCGGACTTCAAGCAGATGGGCATCGACCACCTATTCATCGATGAGAGCCATTATCAGAACTTTTAGGAATTTCCGATAAAATTATTCAATTGTTTAGCAATCA
>ERZ827150.314-NODE-314-length-76849-cov-9.744694_pt1 | contig 76849 bp, 77 predicted proteins | sample MGYA00519779_ERZ827150 | MGnify/ENA primary metagenome ERZ827150 (study PRJEB31778, sample SAMEA3449267) | human gut metagenome | biome: human gut; feature: human-associated habitat; material: faeces | place: United Kingdom | collected 2010/2012 ...
AATACTTCAAAGTATTCTTCTTAAAGGAATTTATTGTTTATTTTTCAATGTACTTCCGTTCTCTTTTTTAGAGAACGTTCATTATTATACTACCGAAGTTTTTAAATGTCAACACTTTTTTAAAACTTTTTTTATTTTTTTAAAAGTATTTTTGAGTACAAAAAAAATTAGCAATTATTTCTTCTTTACTGCTTATTTTTTATGCCCAAAATATTACTAATTTTATACTTTTAAATAAGTTATATAAAATATGCCTTCATATTTACTTGGTACTTTTTTATGATACCATTTTTATTATTGTTTGTCAACATAAATTTATAAAATATTTTACTTTTTTTCTCTTATTAAAATTATAGGTGTTAATTCCTTTCCTTGTCCAGATGGATTATCTCTTATTAGTCCTTTTAATTCCTCATCGCTTAACTTTATATCTGATGAATGTCCTAATACTTCTTGTCCTAAATCATTAGCGTCAACTATCATACAACTCATACCTAGTTTCTCTTTTATTTCATCACATACTTTGCTAGGGTTTTCTGGAATTTTTATTCCTATATCTCCATACTCTTTCCAAACGTGATCATAAAATCCATCTAAGCCACTTACTTCTTGTCCAACTATTTCGTAAAATACTCCTTTTTTACCAAATAACTTTGTAACTGCACTAGCTATACTAGCCCATAAAACTTTTAGTAACCCTACTGTATCTATTGCATATTGCATTTTTATTGTTTCTCCTACTCCAACACCAGTATCTGGATGTGAAGCAAACTTTGATAAGAATTTCGCCCAAAATCCTATTTTTACATCTTCTCTTTTTACTATTCTGTTTTGGCATAGAGCAATTATTTTTTCACTACTAGAAACTATATCTCCCTCTTCGTATATTGGGCTTACATATTCTTTAAATATATCTATATAATTTTCCCCTTGTTTTACAAACCTTGTTTTTATTGCATGTCTTAAATATGTTTTGCCATTAACTTCAATTTCTACGTTTTTCCCTTCATTTGCGAAAAATTCCATATTAGTCCCACCTTTTTTATTAAATTACGAAATTATTATAATTCATTTTATTTATTTTAGCAATAATTATTAAACAAATTCCAATTTGCCCTTATCATTTTTCAGTGTGTATTGAATATACTTATTATATATTTATATATGTAGGAGATTTTTATGGGATCAAAAGGACTAGATTTTAAACATAAAGAAGTTGTTAATATTGTGGATGGCAAAAGACTTGGGTTTGTTCAAGATGTAACAGCCGATTTAGAAAGTGGAGTAATTACTTCAATTATTGTACCTGGAAATTCTAAATTGCTTAATCTATTTGCAGGGAATAATGATATTGTAATTCCATGGCAAGATATTAAATGCATTGGTGAAGATATTATATTAGTAGAAATAAATAAGGAATACTCTTAAAAGCATTCCTTATTTATACATCTTTTTTATTCTTTCTATTGCACTTTTTTCTAACCTAGACACTTGTGCTTGCGATATTCCAATTTCTTCTGCTACTTCCATTTGTGTTCTTCCATCAAAAAACCTCTTTGAAATTATTGTTTTTTCCCTTTTATTTAGTTTCTTCATTGCTTCTGCGACCGTTATATTTTCTGCCCATAATTCATCCGTATTTTTTGAATCTTTTACCTGATCCATTATATATATGCTTTCGCTTCCTTCATTATATACTGGCTCTTGAAGTGAAACCGGATCTTGGATAGCATCTAGGCTCATTACCACTTCTTCTTTTGTTACTCCCAATTCTTTTGCTATTTCTTCCACTGTTGGCTCATTTTGTTTTTCTTTTATTATCTTTTCTTTTGCTTGAAGTGCCCTGTATGCTAAATCTCTAACAGACCTACTTACCCTTATTGGATTGTTGTCTCTTAAATATCTTCTTATTTCTCCTATTATCATGGGAACTGCATATGTGCTAAATTGTACATTCAATGAAACATCAAAATTATCAATTGCTTTTATTAATCCGAACACATCCTATTTGAAATAAATCATCTGCTTGTTCTCCTCTTCCTCCAAATCTTTGTACCACACTTAACACTAATCTTAAATTTCCATTTATGAATTTTTCCCTTGCTATCTCGTCTCCATTTTTTATTTTGATTAATAGTTCTTGTTTTTCTTCATTTGATAGTACAGGTAATTTTGCCGTATCTACTGATGCAATCTCTACCTTATTTATCAAATTAAAAAACCTCCTTTTAGAAATAATTTCTAATCTAATTATTTCCAAAAGTTTTGTTTTTTATTCTACGCATATATATTCTTTTATATTTTCAAACTTTGAGTCTCCTATTCCAGATACATTTTTTATATCTTCTATATTTTTAAATTTTCCATGTTCATTTCTGTAAGTGATTATTTTTAATGCTGTCGATGGTCCTATTCCTGGGAGTGTCTCTATTTCAGTTTGTGTTGCTTTATTTATATTTATTTTTTCTTCCTTTGATTTGTTTCCTTCTATTATAATATTATCTCCCGCTTTTTCTTCTACCACTGTTATCTCTTCATCTTTTTCATTTATATTTGGTATTTTCACCTTTTGTCCATCACTTAAGCTATATGCTAAATTTACATTTGATAAATCAGCTTCTTCAGTTGTTCCTCCCGCTTCTTCTATTGCATCCGAAATCCTTGCTCCTTTTTCTAATTCTATAACGCCTTCTTCTTCTACTTCTCCTGTAATGTGTATTACTATTTTATTTTCTATAATATTATCATCTACCTCCTGGTCTTCTTCTATTATATTAGATATTTTTTCTATATCAGAATAATCATATTTTTCCGTTTTACTAATAATATAATATCCTATAACTATACACATTATAATTATTAAAACCACTACTATTATTTTTTGTTTTTTATTTAATATTTCCATAAAAAAACCTCCTTAAATATATTGTTTTTTATTATTTTTTAATATATGATATTTATATAATTTATATTGGGGGAATAAAGATATGCAAACAAATTTAATAAAAAAATCTATACTTTGTATAATTCTTTTTTCTTTGATAAGTACATTGTTTTTGCCAAGTGTTTTGGCTGCGGATGACGAGAATTTTACTATTGATTCTCCTGCCGGAATATTAATGGATTTATCTTCAGGGAAAATTTTGTACGAAAAAAATATGGATGAAAAAAGATATCCTGCAAGTTTAACAAAAGTTTTAACAGCTATTGTTGTTTTGGAAAACTGTAAATTGGATGATATTGCTACAGTTAGTTATGACTCTGTTATGACTCTTAGCTCTCGGATATGTTACAGCAAATTTACAAGTTGGTGAAGAATTAACAGTCGAGCAATTACTATGTGTTCTTATGGTAGGTTCTTCAAATGATGCTGCAATTGTTCTTGCCGAACATGTTGCCGGTTCTCAAGAAGAGTTTTCTAACTTAATGAATAAAAAAGCACAAGAACTTGGATGTACAAATTCGCATTTTATTAATCCAAATGGTGTACACAATGAAAATCATTATTCTACAGCTCACGATTTAGCTATAATTGCAAAATATGCTATGCAAAATGACGAGTTTAGAAAACTAGTTTCTACAACTTCTTACAAATTACCAGCAACAGCTAAGTATGAACGTGAAGATAGATTATTTACTACAACTAACAGTTTGCTAATTGTAAATAACAATGATAGAGCTGATAATTATTATTATAAATATGCAACTGGAATCAAAACAGGTTTTACTACTCCTGCTGGCAATTGTTTAATTGCTTCTAGCAACAAAGATGGGTTTGAACTACTAACAGTTGTATTAGGAAGTGGACAAACATCACAAGGACTAAGTCAAAGATACCTTGATACAATTTCTATGTTTAACTATGGTTATTCTAATTACTTTATGAGAGGTGTAGCAAAAGAAGGTTCAATTGTTCAAACAACAGTAATAAATAATGCTACTAAAGATACTAAAAAATTAGATTTAGCTTTATCAAAAGATGTTACGGTTCTTATTAAAACTGAAGATAAAAACACTAATTTGCTTCCAACAGTTACTTTAAATGAAAATCTTAAAGCTCCTATAAAAAAAGGAGATGTTGTTGGTCATGTTAAATATGAAGTTGAGGGAATAACTTATGAAGCTGATTTATTAGCTAATTCTGATGTAAAACCATCTAGAGTATTTATTAAAATTTTGATATTTGTTATTATTTTAGTTTTTGCTTTCTTGTATTTAAAAGCAAAGCAGAATCAAAAGAAAAAAAGAAAGGTAAAATATTATAAAGGGAGATAATTAATTTATCCCCCTTTTTTATACAATTAGAACAAATGTGAATTTAAAAATTGCTTTGTTCTTTTATTAATTTGCTGTATTTGTGATAGTGTTTTGTTCTTGGTTGCTTTCCACATTTCTAAATAATCTGTCTACAACTTCTTTTGTTTCTTCTTTATCATTTAAGAAAAACCATATTCCATTTAGCATTTTTGACTCTCCTGGTAGCTGTTCTGCTTGTATACTATTTACATCAAGATTTACTATATAAGGAATATAATCTTTTAAGTTTGAAAATTCCATGTTGGTTTGAACATAGTCTTTTGCTAGATCCATAATCTTTCCTATTTCTTTTATGTTTTTAAATTGTATTGTTTGTTTTAATACTGTTTTTATTAACTCTCTTTGTGTTTTCATTCTTCCATAGTCTTCTATTCCATACTTGTATGAATATGTAGAACCATCATTATTGTGTCTAAATCTTACCACTTGTTCAACTTTGTCTCCATTTAATTTTTGTAACCCCTCTTTTAAATGAATATGTAAGTCTTGTGTCTCATCATCATAGTCCATATCTATAGGAACATTGAACTCTACATCTCCAACTATATTTACCAATTCTTTTAAAGCCTTTGTGTCTATTAATATGTAATACTTTAAGTTAAGTCCTGTAACCTTGTTTATTGCTTCTATTGTTTTTTCTGGTGTTGAACCATTTGAATAGAAAGAATTTAATTTGTTTCCTGGTCTTGCTTTTTTTGTGTTATCACCTATAAATGTATCTCTTGGTATTGACAACATTGATGCTTTTTGTGTTTTAGGGTCATATGAACACACAATCATTGTATCAGAAGATCCTGTACTTTCGCCCATTACTAATACTTCTAATTTGTCAAGATTTTTTAATGTTTCCTTATTATGTCCAAATAAAGCTGCTAACCAATTACCATCTAAGTCATAAACTTTTTTTGCAAATATTCCTCCGCATATTCCTAAAACGATTAATATTATTATAAATATTTTTAATCCTGTATGTTTTTTCTTTTTATTTGTTTTTCTTTGTTTTACATCCACTTCTTCTTTTACTTTTTCATTTGTTCTATCGTGTTTTCCCACTTTATGATCACTCCTAAAATAAATAATAACTTATGTACTAGTATAACAAAAGCAAATATAAATATCAAGATTTATATTGCTTTTATTTTAAGTATATAATTTTTATAATATTATTTTTGTAATTATATTATTGTTATACATAGCTTTTGTAAGTATTGTTTCATCAATGCTTTTTGTTGCATCTTCTTTCAATAAAGGTGAAATTAAGTAGACTACAGCCAATATTACATACACAATTAATAATCCCTTTAATGCTCCAAATATTGTTCCTCCAAGCTTATTAAATTGCTTTAAGATTGGTAATTTTGCAATTAAATCTCCTAACGCTGCTATGAATTTCAAAACTATTCTAGAAATTAAATATAATATTAACACCGTACATACTTCTATTATTTTTACCGTTATTGTTTCTGCTGTATCTTTTATTGTATTGTTTGCTTCTTTTATAAAGCCTTGTGGAATTTTTGTTGCTTCGCTGGCTTCATCTTCTGGTTTCATTCCTTCTGGTGTGATTTTTTCTATTATAGTACTTTCAATCTTATCATCTATTGTAGTATTCTTTATTATTAATGCCGATACCGGTTTATATAGTATTAGTGCTATAATTATTGCAATAAAAAATGATGTGATTTTTATTGCTGTTTTTATTAATCCTTGTTTGTATCCTATAAATGTAAATAATGCAATTATTAAAATTACTATTAAATCTAAAACAATACTCATGTTTTTCTCCTCCTACAAAGAAATTAGCTCTATTCTGTTTCTTGAGATAATTCCAGCTATATCTCTACTAAACACAACGTCTTGAATTTCTTGTGATGATTTATATCTTTTAATTAGCCAGCCATTACTATTTACAAACAAAACCTCTGTCCCTAAATTGATACATATAATATTGTCTGCTACATATACTCCCTTAGGATTTTGTTCTACTTCATATATTATTTCATTGTTTATATTATTTGTATCTATAATTTTCATTTGAAATTCTTTTCCTAAAAATCCTTTTGATTTTCTTATAACTTTAGTAATTTTTGAATTTAAATTTATTCCCGCAAATAATACATCTTCACTTGTGTAATCAAATACTCTTGTTACATTTTTATTTTTTATAATATCTATGTATTTATCATACATGCAAACTAAGCTATCTTTTTGGTATTCTATATTTGTTATCAAATTATCACTATCGGCTTCATATTTATAAATAATAGCATCATCTGGTTTTTTCTCTGCATTTTCCATTGAAACAATTTCTATTGTTGATTGTATTAATACACCAGAAAAGTTTGTTTCTGCAATTGCTAAATATTTATTATCAGATGAAATATCTGTGTCTATTACTGTTGTTGTTGAAAGTCCTCTTTTAAACAATTCTTTTCCATTATTATCATATATTTCTACTATACTTTTATAACTTGTCCCAGAGATTATTACTGATACATATCCATTTTTATTTACGTTTATCCCTTTTATTTCTCCTTCAATATCTTTCTGCCAAACTATATTCTTGTTTTGAATACAATATAGTTTTTGTCCATTTTTTTCTGCAATACATAAATAATTTCCTTTACTAGCAAAAAGAGGTGTTGAAATTTGTATATCTAAATTTCCATCTTTATTTCCAAATCTATTATAAAAATCTAGGCTGTTTTGTTCTAATACCAATACGTATTTTTCATATGCATATACTCCTGCTAACTTATTAGCTTCCAAATCTATTTTTACTAAATCAGCAGATTGGATTTCTTTTCTAAATATATATTTATCCGAAAAATCTCTAAAGCTCTCATTTTTTATATATAAAATTATACATGTAACAATTAGTGCAATTACTAGTATGCCTACAATTAACTTTATTATCTTTGATTTATTTAATTGCTTCTTTGGCTTATCCAAATCCCCGTTCTTCACCATTAAACATATAATATTTCATAAATTTACACCTATCTTTTACATTATATAATACTTATATCAAACTAGCTTGCTTTTTTCAAGTTTAATATAAAAATTATTTGTATTATTCCTAAGTATCCAAATATGGGATACAAAAGATTTATTAAGCCTGAAAAACTTAATTTACTAACCAAAATAGATGTTATGCACATTATTATAGCCCAATATGTATATTGCTTTTTACTTTTTGTACAATTAACCAAAAAGCTATAACCTGCAGATATTGCAGTTGTAAATATTGCAACTAATATTACAAATCCATAAAGATATTTATAAATATTTCCAAGTAGTCCTGCAATATATACAATCGGTATTTCTATTCCTTCTAAATCTTTTATAAACACTCGAATTAAAAAATATATTATTACCGACAAAACAGTCATTACAATGGTTACAATAGTAACTATTTGATTTATTTGTTTTTTACTTTTTATCATTTTTTTCATGCTTACTAACATAGGAATTAAAGTTATACTGTTATAACTTGCGTATAATATGCTACTTAAAATCCATCTTACATTGCTCTCTTGAAAATTATTAAAGCATAGTTTTCCACAATTTATTTGTTTTGCACCTAGTAAAATCACAAGTAATATTAATATTGGGATTAAATATGTGTTTATTTTTACAATTCCATTAATATCTTTAAAAAATGTTATTAATGATAATACAGCTATTATTATTCCACCATATATTTTAGATGCCTGAAACTCCTGAAAAAAGTAGCTGGCGAATCCAGATACCATTATAAAAAATGATATTAATAAAAATATGTTTATAATATTATTTATTGTAAATATTAATATTTTATTGTCTCTCAACTTTTCTGGAATTATAGACTTCAAAAAATCTTCATATTCTTCTTGTTTTAATTGCATACTAATTTTTAATGTTTTGTATATTACAATTCCTATTAACATGCATGATATAAAAATGCCCAATAGTCCCTTTAGGCCATATACATTAAAAAAAGTGTATATTTCTTGCCCAGAAGCAAATCCCGCTCCTATTATCGTTCCAATAATCACAAAACTTACTTTTAAACTTTCTAAAATATTACTCACCTTGCCTTTAATAATATATATGTTGGTATATTAGCATTTATTTAGAATATATTTTTTTAGGTGATTATTTTGGAATTTTTATATCCTCTATTTATTTCTTTTATACTTGTATTTATTTCTGAACTTGGTGACAAAACTCAGCTTATTGCATTATCTTTTTCGTCGAAACTAAAATTTTATGTGATTATTTTAGGTGTAGCACTTGGTTCATTTTTTAGCCACGGAATTGCAATTTTATTTGGAAGTTTTTTAGGCAATATAGATAATCCAGCTTTTCAAAGTATTTTAAAAATTATTACATATATTTCTTTTATTATTTTTGGAATTATAACTATAAAGCAGAGGAACTCTACTGAAAGTGTATCATCCAGAGATAATACCAAAATCAAGAAAAACATTTCCTATATATTATTTATTGCTTTTAGTATTGCAGTTGGTGAACTTGGAGATAAAACATTTCTTGCTTCTATTGGATTAGGTATACAATATCCTTATTTTAAAATCATGCTTATTTGTGGAGCTATCTTAGGTATGATTGCAAGTGATTCTATTGCTATTATTTTTGGAAAACTTCTAAGCAAAAAAATACCAGACAACATTATCAGTCTATGTTCTGGTTTACTATTCTTAATATTTGGATTTGTCGGATTTGTTAATTTTATTTTATAAATGTATTGACTGCTACATAAAAATGTGTTATTATATTATTCGTTCAAACAAATGGTCCAGTAGCTCAGCTGGATAGAGCAACGGCCTTCTAAGCCGTGGGTCGGACGTTCGAGTCGTCTCTGGATCACCAAAACTTTCAAATACAAGTTTTTGCTTCTTTGTAGGAGGCTTCGCAGTAATATTTGATTTGAAATAAGTATTAAAAAAATAGTCATTTAATGACTATTTTTTATTTTGATTTAACTATTATTTTTATTAAAATATTAAATAAACATAATGATAATACTACTCTTATAACACATAGGATTATTAATAACATTATTAAACATATAAATACAAAATTAACTATATAATTAAGCCCATATGTTGTAAAATAAAATAATATTGAAAAAAGTATTAATAATCCTAATGAGTAAGATGTTTTAATAAATAGTGTATATATATCACTAAAAGAAGAATTGTTTACTAACATTGTTAAAGGTTTAGTTTTATTATTTTCTGTTTTTTCATATTCTTTATCTGTTTTAAATACTATAAATATAGATAAAAAAGTCAAAATAAATCCAAATAGTGTACCAGATAAAGAAATAATCATATTAAGTATTTCTGTTTTTTGATTTGCAAATATATCAATAAGATTATTTTTAAAAATCAGTATTATAATAGTAGATATTATTAGTGAAACAAGACAGTTAAATTTCAATATAAAATCAAACAAACCACTTACTTTTTCTTTCATTTTATACCTCTCTTTTATTATTTTATATATTTATTATATGTTTTTGTATAACAATTAGTAATTTTTTCATAAAAATCATTAGAAGAAATTTGGTCAGGTTTAAGCGAAATAGTTTCTACAATTATATCTTTAAAATAATTTACTCTGATTTCTTCATTTAATTCATCATATCCCACTATATCTAATTTAAAAGGTATTTCGTCATTTTCTATATTTGATGCTTCAATAATAGAACTTTTAACAAGTGCAGCATCATAATAAGGTTTTTTAGTGTCTTTTTTCTTTCTTATAGGACACATTTCAATCTTTATGATTTGTTCTAAATCTGTATCTTCTTGTGTAAGATCTAGAGTGTCGAAAGCAGCTTTAAATATTCCAGTTGCCTGAGATGCATTTTGACTTGCTAAGAACTTACTACTAGTAGTAAAACTAAATTTTTTTATTTTATCAATTCTTTTAAATTTATTTAATCTATTTTTATCTTGTAAATTATATAAATCTATAAAGTATTTGCCCTCAAATTTTGTGTTAATATAGTTTTTTAAACTGGGAGCTCTTGAACATTTTGCATTGTATTCAAATGCCATAATTTTAGTATTAAGAAAAATTATAAAATGAGCAACTTCAGAGATGCTTCCGCTTACCTGTTATGACATCTTTTAAAAATTTTAGTTCTCCATTTTCCTCATAATATTGAAGCCCACTATCATCTGAATTTATTAGTTTTCCCTTTATGCAATCAGCATTAATTTCATCAATTTTTATAAAATCATATGTTCCATTAGCTTTTTGTAAGTACCTAGAATCCTGTAAATTTATTTTATCATATTTTAATTGTTCAAAAGATTTAAATAATTTTGTTATTTCTTCTTTATAATTTGGAACTGCAACATATGTATTTTTATCCTTATCATATATTGTCAGTTTTGTATCATAAAAATAAATTTGTCTATAAATATTCCTCATATATTTTCCCCCTATTATAAAGGGATTATATCACATTATATAATAATATTAAATATTTTATTACAAAATTTTTCCATTACCGACATTCTTTATAATTCTGTTGTGTAAAATATTATAAATAGTATAAAGATATTGTTCTATTAGTATGCTATTTTTAATTTTACTCCTATATGAAAGAAGTAAATGTTTAATGAAGCTAGAAAAAATTAGATGAAGGAAATCTATTTGAAAAGCAAAAGTCAATAAGTACAAAGCAGAGCGATTTATTAAAAAATCTTGCGTATATTGGAAATATGATACTAGAAGTTTATGATATGATTGTGTCTCGTGATACTATTTTATATGATGACGCTGTTACAATTAACTAGTATGACTCCCATATAAAATGTGTTATTTAATTATTATTGTTTCTGTTCAGTTAAATGAATTTTAATAAATCCAGCACATTATACGCATTTCTTGATCTGTTCCAACATAATAATAAATGGTATAATCGCCAGGAATCCTGATAGCAAAATTATAAAAAACAAACTAATAAAAATTATTATATTATTCACTCAAGCAGGTTCTTTTGTTTTGCTATTTTACTTTCACAGCATGTAATACTACTCTGTACTTTGTATTATCTGCACATGTTGATAGAGTTAATATGCTGTCTGTTTCTTTTATATCCACATTAAAATTCTTTTTACTTCTACCTTTTATTTTTTCTACAAATTCCTTAAAATTTGATATATTTGTTTGTAAGTAATATTCTTCCGTTTCTGTTTGATATACTGAAAACACTTGATATTTGCAATTCTCATTTTCTGTAATTAAGGCTATATATTTATTGTTCTCATTATTATACCACTCTTCTTTAATAACATCTTTTAAGCTTGCAAACATACTTCCGTTTTTCATATTGTGTCCATATATTATAATGTTTTTGTCAGTTCCATCAAATTTATTTCTGTAGTCTGCAAAAATCCACCCTGCCTTATTTTTTTCTTTATCAAAATTATGTGTTAAATAATATGAATTATCGGTTCCTTTTACTACTGGAAAATCTATATCTGTTCCATTTACTTTTATCCATGCAATAGCATCAGAATTTTTTTGCTTTAATTTTGCAAAATCTATTTTATATTCTTCATTATTTGAGTCCATTTCATTATTGATTACAACATTTTCTTTAATTTCTGACATTATATCTTTATTCTTTTTATTGCTTTTTATCCACTCGATAATTTTTATTCCTGAGAATATTATAACTGCAATTAATACAATTTGAATGAAAGTAACAAGTATCTTACTTTTTTTCTTCATTCTAGCCCTCCTTTATTTGGCTATATTTCTAAATGCACTTTTATTTATATCACAGAATACTAGCTTAAACAAGATTTATTCTATTCAATGCATATTGCTTTATGCCAACTTTTTTCTTAAATCTCTTGAATAATTACGAAAATAAAGCTATAATATACAAGTATCATAAATTTGCGCTTGTAGCTCAGCTGGATAGAGTGTTTGGCTACGAACCAAAAGGTCGGGGGTTCGAATCCCTTCAAGCGCACCAAATGAACTAATTTGCAGCTTTAGCTGTAAATTAGTTCATTTTTTTAGCTCTATAATTAAAATTTATATAAAGCAACTGATCTCAAAAATGTATCAAAATTTCACGTCCCATAAAGCATCTTAAAATCACACTTATAATAAAACTATAACAGTGTTATAATTAAGGAAATTAATATTATATAAAATAAAAAACCAGTCCGATAATGGACTGGAAAAACTTATCCTAATATAAGATTAGTTTTTGAGGTAGGATTGGGTAATGGGTTAATTAAAATTTGTTTGCTAATTATTAAGAATTTCAGCCATAAATCCAAACTTTCACAAGATAGTCAGGAGTCCCTGAAGGAGCAGAAAATTCCACTACATATTCAGTAAGGTAATCCTGCCAACAATTATGGAGTTCATAAGGATTGTTGGTGCAAATGGTAGTAGTAAGTTCAGAAGCATTCCCACGCCTTGCATATCCATGAACATTAACAACATAATCTCCATATGAACAATTTGATTGGATAGTGATTCCCATACCACCAGTGCCTGTACCATTACAAGATATTACAAGGGTACCAGAGCCACCGCTGATTGTTTTCTGATTGAAACCACTTACGCTGCTACTGGCGCTCAAAACTGTAACGCCAGAATCACTGACCAGACAGGTGGCTTCACCGATCACTTTCAGCTCATTATCAGAACTTGTTCCTGATGTGCAATTGCTGGTAGCACTCACCGCAAAGGCAGAGGTTGATATGGCAAAACATAATGCAACCGATAAAAGAATTGAAAAAATCCGCTTAAAATTTTTCATGTGTAAACCTCCAAAAAATATTTTCCAATCCTACTAGTTGATATAGGAAAAGGTATTAACCTTAACCTATAAAAATATAACAAAAAGTTATATTATAATACAATATAACAAAAAATATGTGAAAAAACGCAAAAAGATAACAAAAGATAACTTTAATAAATTAATTTTTGTAACAAACTAAAAAAAGTAAGACTCTTAATATATAGAAAGAGGAAAAACATGGAAGAAATATATGAAAAATATTCAAAACTAGTTTATAACTATCTGTATAGACTAACAAATAATATTGAATTATCAGAAGAACTAATGCAAGAAACCTTTTATAGTGCTATAAAAGGTTTAAATAAGTTCAAAGGTGAATGTAAAGTTTCTGTTTGGTTATGCCAAATAGCAAAAAACAAATGGAAATACTATTTAAAGAAGAATAAAAAGATTCATGAAACTGCTTTAGATGCAATCATGGAAAATTTACTTGTTGAAGATGATGATTATAAACAAATATTTGATGAGGATGAAATATTACAATTATATAAATATATACATAATTTAGAGAAAGATGTTCGAGAAATTTTTTATTTAAGATTAAAAGGAAATCTTTCATTTAGAGATATAGCAGAGATAACTGGAAAATCTGAAGAGTGGGCTAGAGTGAATTTTTATAGAGGAAAATTAAAAATAAAGGAGAGTTTGTTAAAAGATGAAAAAAGAGTGTGATATTGTAACTGACTTATTACCAGATTATATCGAAAATTTATTAAGCGATGCTTCTAAAAGTTATGTCGAAGAACATTTGAGAGGATGTAACAATTGTAAACAGAAGTTAAAAATTATGCAAGCAAATATAGAAGAAAACAATGTAAATCATGAAAAAGAAGAAAAGATTGAATTAAATCATTTAAAAAAATACAGAAACAGGATGTGGATTTTAAAAGCTATTATATATGTTTTTATACTTATTATTTTAACTATTTTTATATTTTTTGTGACAAAACTCTTTAAAACTAATAACATTATTAACAATGCTAGAAGCAAAAAAGAGGCACTAATTAATTTAGATAATTATAGTGTATATACTACTTTATATCATATAGATTATAAAACTCAAAAGCAATATGTATCGTATAATGAATACTTTTATAAAAATGGAAAATATTATGAAAGGGCAAAGATGCAGGGAATTAATTTTACTACTAGTGGGGCTAATATTTCTTTATCTTATGGGGATATCAGCAATAATAGTAAAATCAGAATATTTGATGAAACAAAAACTATAAAAAAATATAATATTGATTCTGAGAAACCATCAAGTGAAAAATATATTAATAATTTATTTGAATTTTATAGTTTATACTTAAGAGATTTGAATGCTGTAGATAATTTAAAACTAAGAATTGGATTAGTTTTAAATTCGAAAATAAGAGAAGATAACTTTAACGGAAAAAAATGCTATGTCTTTAGAGAAGAAAACGAAGAATATTATCATGAAATATGGATTGATAGGAATAGTCTAATTCCTATCAAAGAAATTCAAGAAGTTTATGGAAAAATGCATGATGAAAAAATTATATTATTAAATATAGGAAATGTAAAAGATGAAGATGTTAACTGGGAACAAAACAAAAAATATGATGAATATAAAATAGAAACTATAGAAAGGGATAAAGTATAAATATTAAAATGATTAACACACTAATTGTAGAAGATGATATTAATTATGCGATTTATACAATAAATAATGTTTTAAGTAAAATAAATAGAATTCGTGTAACTAATATAGCAACTACTATATCGGAAGCTATAAATATTATAAAAAAAGAAAGCATAGATTTAATTCTATTAGACCTTAACTTGCCTGATGCTACCGGCATTGAGCTTATTAATAATATTAGAAGTTTTAGTTTTATTAAAAAGCCTACTATAATTATAATTTCTTCTGAGTTGCCACTTATAAAAAAAGCAAAAAATGAAGAGAGTTTTAGTATTATAAATAAAATAGAAAGTTCAGACTACATATTAAAACAAATTGCTCAAACAATAGAAGAAATGCAATATTATAAAATAAAAGAAAATTTAAACAAAGATGTGCTCTTTTATCTTTCGACTTTAGGGTATAATTTCAAGCGCAAGGGTACTATGTATATTGCAGAAGCAATTTTATTTATATATAAATCTAATAATCTTGACTTATTAGATAACTTAGAAAAAAACGTATACAAATATGTAGCCCTCAAAAACAAAAAAAGTATTAATAATATCAAAACTAATATTATTAAAGCAACTAACTTAATACCTAGAAATAATTTTTATCAAAATGATTTAACACCTAAAATTATAATTAGTGATATAGTTCTTAAATTAATTAATGATTATTCTTGTTAGAAACAAAATAACTAGTATAATCATTTTTTTGTTGGAACAGGTCTGAATTTTAAAATTCTTAAAATGGCTGAAATTGCTGTAATACAAGCAATTATTTTTTTGATGTTCCTTTTACTTTTTGTTATAAGAATTATACAATTTAAATAAAAATGTGTGGATCTTATGAGTTTTATAGGACCGTTAAAAGAATTTAAGATGTTTAATAAAAATTGGAAATATTAAAAGGATCAATTTATGATAAAATGATTTCAAAAATATAGATGTTTTTTATTTTTTGAAACCAATTTAATTTTTTTGGCAATATATAAGTGTAAGATATCTTAAAACAAATAAGGAGATTTAGATCTAAATGGAACTAGAAAAAATAGTAAATAAATATACGAATTATCTTTATACAACAGTAACTAATATGTCTTATGGAAATTTATCTTCTGAGGATATAGAAGAAATAATTTCTGATGTGTTTTTCATTTTTTGGAAAAATAAAGAAAAATTTGATACTAGTAAAAAATTAAATTTATATTTAGCAGGAATTGCCAAGAATTTAATTAAATCAAAATATAGAAAAATACATATAAACAGCAACATTGAAGATTATGAAAGTATTTTAATTGATAATTATGACATTTCTTACAATTATGAACAAATAGAAAAAACTCGTATAATTGAAGATTCATTAAATTGCATGCAAAAGGAAGATAAAGATATGTTTGTATTATATTATTATTTTTCAAAAAGTATTAAAGAAATAGCAAATGAATTAAATTGTTCGGAATTTAAAATAAAATCAAAATTATTTAGAATAAGAAAAAAAATTAAAACAAATTTAGAAAGAGGTGGGTATAGATATGAATAACAATTTAAATAGCAAAATATTAGAAAAAGTTCAAACTAAAATAGCTATATCTAACTTTGAGGAAAAGGAGAAATTTAGCATGCCAAATAATAAAATATTAAAGACTGTCGCAGGTTTAGTGTTAGTTTTAGGAATTACTTGCGGAGCAGTATATGCCGGATATAAAATAACTGGTTATTTTAAAATCAAAGGAATTGATGATTCTGGAATTCAAACTGCATTAGCAAATAATTATGTTCAAAATATAGAAATGAATTATATAGAAAAAGAACAAGTAAAATTTAAAGTTGATTACTTAATGATGGATGATATAAATTTTGATTTAGTTTTTAATTTTGTTACTCAAGATGAAGTTGATAACTATGAAGGAATTGCAGTTACTAACTTGCAAATAACAGATGAAAACAATAACCAAATATATATTGATTCAGAAGAACAAGATATCTGGACTAAGAATATATCATTATCAAGTGCAATGTGGACTACAGTAGAAAAACAAGACCATACTTTAAGGCAAGTATTACATTTGTGTTCAAATAATTTTCCAAAAAGTAAGAAAATTTACATAAGTTTTGATAGTGTAATCTTATATAATGTGAATAAGGGAAATCCAATAACAATCATATATAAAGATAACTATAAATTAGAATTTGATGTGTCAGAGCAATTAATAAATCGTAAATCTATAGAATATGAAACTGATAATTCAAAAGTAGAAAAAGCAATATTAACTAATAGTGGTTTTGCCATAACAATAAAAGAAAATAATTATATCCCAAGAAATGCAAATTATATTGTTAAAGATACTGAAGGAAATAGTTATACATTATCAGATACACTAAGAATACTTAAAAAGCCTGATTTGAGCCAAATAGAAAAGCAAGTTTTGATATTTAATATTACCAAATATAATGAAAGTGATGCTATTAACCTAATAAAAGAAAATGGAAATATAGTTGAATTTGTAAAAAAGTAATATACATCTAAGCAATTAAATTTAATTGATAATTAGACAGTCTTATAGTATAATTATTAAAAATGTAAGGATGATTGTATATGAGTAAAAAAACAACAATAATTATTAGCATAATATTGTTAATAATAATCTTAGGAATAATATTCTTTATTTATGGCAATAAGAATAATAATGTTGGGAATTTAGAAAATCAATCTGCAGTATATGACAAAAATGGTGGCATAATATCTAAACAAAGAGAAGTAATAGAAACTATTGAAGATGCAACTATTCAAGGTATAGTAGAATTAAATCATAATGGATATATTTACATATTTAATGGACAACATTTTGGAGAATATGGATTTGAAATGGAAGAATATACAAATGCAAATATAGATAATAAAAATCAAGAATGTATAGACTACCGTACTTCTGAAAAACATGATACAAGTTATATTGAAGAAGGAGATATACTAATTTGCACTGGAACATTAACAAAGTATTCTCTAGGAGATAATGATTTAGATACAAAAGATAATCCAATAATTGTTTTAAAGGCAAATGATTATAATACAATTAAGGGAAAAGCTATCAATGGTAAGATAAAAGCTAACATAACAGTTGGAGAGTATTTTGACAATGATGGAGAAATATATATAAAATATGATATTTCTGATGGAAAATATAAATTGCCATTTGTTTTAAAATTTAACATTACAAAAGATACAAAAATAGTAGGAGAACTAGAAAAAGGAAAAACTGTAAAAATAGAATATAAAGATTTAAATGTTCCAATAAACGAATTGGAATTAAAACAAATAGAAGTTGTTAAATAATGATAATATAATTAAAAATAACACCTGCCATTTAGGCAAGTGTTATTTTATTTACTTTATATTTATAGTTTTAATAAACTCTAAAACTTCTTGTGCTTCTGCTCCTTCTAGTCCACAATTTATTAATGCAATATTATGATTTAATTTATAAAATGATACATCACTCCAATTTTCATTGTTGTCGTAATATCCAACAACCGCTTCTGTTCCATTCTTTAAATATATTTTTTCACTTGTTCTACCTGTTCCACAAACTCCAAATGGACTATTATAAAAATATAAAACAGCATTTTTACTTTCTTCGTTTTTATACAACTTTAATGCAAATTTATAAGAATTATTTTCTTCATTTTGAGGTATTTCTTCATAATTCCAATCATTTGGAATACTTAATTCTATATTGATATTGTCAATTGTTTTAGAATAATTTTTTTCTATTTCTTCACTATATGTTTCTTTGATATTGTTTGGAACATTATTATATATTTCTTTTCCAAATATTTTTATAATTAAACCATTATCATATCCACTTTTCGAATTATGATTTAGTCTATGAACTTTCGATATTGTATATATTAATGCCTTATATTCTATTGTACCACCATCCCTTAAACGCATTGGTATTGGTACTAATAAAACTAATAAAATTATAACAATTACAGCTATTAATATTTTCTTTTTCATATACTATCACCTCTTATTTATAATACAATTTAACTCTTTGAAAAGTTTCATTTCTTAGCAAATTTTAATTTTATTATGCAAGAAATAATAACGATAATTGATACTCCTCCATACCAAATTCCTATACTTTTTTCATTATAACCATTTTTTTGTATATAGTCAGCTAAATCTCCTTTTTCAAATTCTCCTTCTGATATTAATAGTGATTCTGTCTTATCAAATGGTCTATATACATATATAAATCCATGTGTCCATTCTCTACCATATGCTACTTTTGATATTTTTTCTATATTATCAGTATATTTATTTAAAATTGAATTTATATATTCTTTATTTTCTTTATTTAAATTTAATACTATTCTTGATCTTAAAAATAATCTGCAAGAATTTATTAAAGTAAATATACATATTAAGATTAATAATTTAAAAATTAAATTTCTTTTCATTTTATTCTCCTTTAACAGTAATACTGTTGCTTTAAGTATATCATATATTCCTTATTATAAAAATATTTCTATGCTTTTAAGATAAATTTGTCACTTTATAGTCACTTTTGTAAGTTAATATATTTACAGGTGATAATATATGAAGAATTTAAAAAAATTTTTAATTGTAATAATATTAATTGTATTAAGTATACTTGCATTATTAATTGGACAGGGCTATAAAATGTACAAAGAAGCAATATCTACTATGCCATTGTCCCAAAAGGTGGAAAGCATAAAATCGCAAAAAGATTACACAAGTTTGTCTGAAATTCCTAAAATTTATACAGTTGCTGTAATCTCTGTAGAAGACCATAGATTTGAAAAGCATCATGGCATTGATGTAATTGCAATTGCAAGAGCAGCATTTAATGATATTAGAACAATGAGTTTTGTTGAGGGTGGAAGCACTATAACTCAACAGCTTGCTAAGAATATGTACTTTACTCAAGAAAAGAAAATAACAAGAAAAATCGCAGAGGTATTTATGTCTTATGAAATAGAAAAAAATTATAGTAAAGATGAAATATTAGAGTTGTATGTTAACACAATATACTATGGAAATAATTATTATAATATTAAATCTGCTTCTTTAGGTTATTTTGACAAGTTACCAAAAGATTTGAATAGCAGTGAATGCACAATGCTTGCAGGAATACCAAATGCACCTTCTTTATACAATCCAAAAGCAAGTCCAAAGCTAGCAAAGCAAAGGCAAAAACAAGTTATACAAAAAATGATTAAATATGGAAATTTAAATAAGGAAGATGCAAATAAAATTTTAGATAAAAATATTTAATAGTCATTTTAGAGTCACTTTAAAATATTATAATACGTTTTGAAAAATGTAATAGCATATGTATATGCTTTAATAAAAAAAGAAAGGATAGGAACTATGGAAATTTTAAAAGTAGAAAATTTAGTTAAAACTTATGGTAAAGGCGAAAACCAAATCAACGCAGTTGATAATGTTTCCTTTACAATTGACAAAGGAGAATTTGTTGCTATTGTAGGCGCAAGTGGTAGTGGAAAATCAACTTTACTACATTTACTAGGAGGTGTAGATAGACCAACTTCCGGAAAAGTATATATAGATGGAAAAGATATTTATTCTTTAAATAATGATAATTTAGCAATATTTAGAAGAAGACAAATTGGATTAATATATCAATTTTATAATTTAATTCCTATATTAAATGTAGAAGAAAATATTACTTTGCCTTGTGATTTAGATGGAAGTGAAGTTGATAAAGCAAGACTTTCAGAAATGCTAAAAACACTAGGATTAGAAAACAGGAAAACTCATTTACCAAACCAACTATCTGGTGGTCAACAACAAAGAGTATCAATAGGTAGAGCAATGATAAATAATCCTGCAATAATGCTTGCAGATGAACCTACTGGAAATCTAGACTCAAAAGCAAGTGAGGAAATAATTTCATTACTTAAACTTTCAAATAAAAAATTCAATCAAACTGTTGTAATAATTACACATGATTTAGAAATTGCAAAAGAAGCAGAAAGAGTTATTACAATCGAAGATGGAAAAATTATTAAAGATGAAAGAAATTAAAAAGGAGTAATACAATGAATATTTTAAATAAATTTACAATAAAAAGTTTAAAGCTTAATAAAAAAAGAACAATTGTTACTATTATTGGTATTATGCTTTCTACTGCTCTTATTTGTGGCGTTGCTGGTTTAGTTTCTAGTTTTCAAAACTCTCTTATAGACTGGGCTAGAACAAATGACGGAAACTATCACGTTACTTTTAAAAATGTGGAAAGTAATAAAGCGCAATATGTAACAGAAAATCAAAAAGTTAAAGATTATTTTCTTTCTTCTTCTCTTGGTTGGGCCAATTTAGAAGGAAGTAAAGCAACTAACAAACCATATTTACACGTTTTAGCTTATGATAAAAAAGCACTAGAAAACTATGGTGTAGTATTAACAGATGGTAGATTACCTCAAAATCCCAATGAAATAATAATTACAGAAAGTGTATTAACAGGAGCACGTGTTTTTTTAAAAATTGGAGATACAATTACTTTAAACATTGGAACTAGAAAAAGTAATGATGACTACTATTTAAATGATGATGCTCTATACACAGAAGATGATGAATCTATAGTAGATACGAAAGAAAAAACTTATACAATAGTTGGCTTTATGCAAACTTTGGATGTTGAAAAATTTTACTCTCCCGGTTATTCAGCCTTAACATATATGGATGAAACCCCATCTGCTATTGATATATCTGTTTTATATAAATCTCCAAAAGAGTATGAAAAAACTACAAAAGATATTTGTAAAACCTTAAATTTAGATTTTGATGAAGATATATATGTAAATTCAGATTTCTTACGTTTTCAAGGCATTATGAGTGATAACATGCTATATGTTTTATATACCATAGCAGGAGTTGTTATATTTATAATTGTTATAAGCAGTGTATTTGTTATTAGAAATAGCTTTAGCATATCTGTTGCAGAAAAAAACAGACAATATGGAATGCTTTCTAGCGTTGGCGCAACCTCAAAGCAAATACGAAAAAATGTAATATTTGAAGGAATGGTTATTGGATTAATTGCAATACCTCTTGGAATTTTACTTGGAATAGTTGCAATAATGATTTTATTAAAGGTAGTAAATTACTTACTTACAGATATGCTTTCTGGCCTTGGTTTTACTTATAGCATAAACCTACTAGCAGTGCTTATATCTGTAGCGATTTCAATAATTACAATATATCTATCTTGCTTAATTCCTGCAAGAAAAGCTGCTAAAATTTCTCCAATTGAATCTATTAGGGGAAATAACGATATAAAAATTAACTCTAAAAAATTAAGGACCTCAAAACTTACTAAAAAGTTATTTGGAATTGGTGGAGTTATTGCTAGTAAGAATTTAAAAAGAAGTAAGAAAAAATATAGAACAACTGTAATTTCATTAGTTATAAGCATATTCATATTTATATCATTATCTAGCTTCTTGACTTTAGGAACAAAAACAAGCCAATTTTACTACATGGACTTTAAGTTTAATGTATATGTGCATAGTTTAAGTGATGCTAATACACAAATATATGAAAAAATATCAAAACTAGAAAATGTAGATAATTCCGCATATTGTTATCAATCAAGTTTAGACATTGATAATATTAAATATGCTTCTGAATTTGGTAAGAAATTTTTAGAAAATGACCCTCAGCCTACTAGAATCGCATTTATGGTATATAACAATGAATATTTTAAGAAATATATAAAAGAAATTGGATTAAAAGAAAGTGATTATAAAACAGCAGTAATTTTATTAGATTATGACACATTCTACAATGAAGATGGTAGCAAAACTGTTGACAGAATATATTCTTTAAAGTCTGGGGATAAAGTAAATGTAAAATCTGGGGATAAAGAAAAAACCTTAACAATATCAAAATTTACAGATGTAAAACCTATGGGACAGGAAGCTGTATACTATAATCATAGAATTATAGTAGTATCAGAAGATTATATTAAAGAAGTATTTAAAGAAGATGTTAATAATTCAGATTATTATCATTTATCAGATTTATTTATAAAATCTTCTAAGCCTCAAGAATTAGAAAATACACTTAATGATTTAATAAAACAAGGTGGAGATTATTATGGGCTTACTGTATTTAATTATGAAACATATATGAAACAAGAACAAAGAATGTTGCTTGTTGTAAAAATATTCTTATATGGATTTATAACAGTAATAACATTAATTGGTGTAACAAATATATTTAATACAATAACAACAAATATGATACTTAGAAGCAAAGAATTTGCAATGCTAAAATCTGTTGGAATGTCTTCTAAAGAATTTAACAAAATGATAAGATTAGAAAGCATTATGTATGGAACAAAATCTCTTTTAATAGGAATACCTTTAGGAATACTTGGTTCGTACGGAATGTACAAAGCATTTGCACAAGGAATAGATTTAGGTTACACATTACCTTTACCAGCAATTATTATATCAATAATTTTTGTATTTATAATAGTTGGAATAACAATGAAATATTCATTAAATAAAATAAATAAACAAAATATTATAGAAACAATAAGAAAAGATAATATTTAGTAATAAAAATGTAGGGCACTAAATATAAAGTGCCCTACATTTTTATTAAAGTCTATGATATAATCTTGCAAAGGAGAAAATTATGAAATCTATTTTAATTGTTGAAGATAATGAGGCTATTATTAAGGGCTTAAAATATTTATTAGAACAAGAAAATTTTGATGTAACTATATGCAAAACTGCTGAAGATACCATGAATGTTGTAGGAACTAAAACATTTGATTTGATTATATTAGATATCACATTACCAGATGGAAATGGCTATGAGCTTTGCGAATATATAAAAAAATACACAGATATTCCAATAATCTTTTTAACAGCTAGGGACGAAGAACAAGATGTAGTAAAAGGTTTAGATATGGGTGCAGAAGATTATATAATTAAACCTTTTAGAAATAGAGAACTTCTTTCTAGAATTAATAATGTACTTAAAAGATTTAATAAAGAAAACAATAAAATAATATATGAAAATATTGAAATAGACTTGGATCAAAAAATAGTATATGTAGAAGGCATAGACATCGAACTTACAGCATTAGAATTTAAAATATTAGTTTTGCTATTTTCAAATATAGGCAAAGTAGTAACTCGTGAACAAATCCTAGAAAAAATCTGGGATGTAGCAGGTAATTTTGTAAATGACAACACCCTTACTGTATATATAAAAAGAATTAGGTCAAAGCTCGGAAGTGCAGATTGTATAAAGACAATTAAAGGAATTGGATACCAAGTACAAGGAGGCCAAAAGTGAAATTACAAAAAAGTAAAAGTTTACTTACAACAATACTAACAAGTATTATAATCATATCCATTTTTATAGGTATATTTCTAATTGTTTTACACATTCAAAACAAACATTATATCAAAATAATAAATGCAAAAATAAATTTAATTGTTAATACTGTTGTGAAAAACTATCCAGATGTTAATGAAGAAGATATTTTAAAAATACTAAACACTCAAAGTAACTATGGTGAAGATATCTTAAAAAAATATGGATATGATAATGAAGTTTCTAACATAAAAGAATTACAAGAAGAAATGAATCGTTCAAAAACTCAAGATTTAATTTTAATAAGTTTATTTGGCTTGCTTTCACTTAGTGCATATTTAGTATATGTTGCCTCTCAAGAAAGAAAGATTAAAGAAATAAATGAATACATAAATCAAATAAATAATAAAAACTATACTTTAAAAATAAAAGATAATAAAGAAGATGAATTATCAAAACTTAGAAACGAATTATATAAAACAACTATTATATTAAAAGAAGCCGCTGAAAATAGTAAAAAAGAAAAAGAAGAATTAAGCACAGCACTTGCAGACATTTCGCATCAATTAAAAACTCCTTTAACATCAATACGAATAATGCTTGATAATATTAATGATAATCCAGATATGTCAGAAGATGTAAGAAATGATTTTATTTTAGAAATTAGCAAACAAGTAGATTGGATAAGTTCTCTTGTTATATCTCTTTTAAAAATTGCAAAATTTGATGCTGGCACAATAAAAATGGAAAATGAAAAAATTGATGTTCAAAAATTGATAAGTGATGTAATTGATAGTTTGGCTATTTTAATTGAAGTTAAAGAAATTAAAATAGAAACTAATATAGACAAAAATTCTACCTTTATAGCAGATTATAAATGGCAAAAAGAAGCTTTAATAAACATCTTAAAAAATTCTATAGAACACTCTCCACAAGGTTCTAAAATACTTATAACAGTTGAAAACAATAGTGTTTTTCTAAAAATAAAAATACAAGATTTTGGCTATGGAATTGATAAAAAAGACTTAAAACATATATTTGAAAGATTTTATAAGGCTAAAAACAGTAGCGAAGATAGTATTGGGATTGGCCTATCACTTTCAAAAGCAATTATTGAAAAAAATAATGGATATATAAAAGTAGATTCCGAACTTGAAAAAGGAAGTACATTTGAAATAAAATACATGAAATAAATTATTTCAAACACTATAATAGCGGACAGAATCCTGTCCGCTTAAATTATCTCCATGCACCTGCCATTGTTACTTCTTCATATGTATATGCTTTTAAAATATTACTATTTAATTCATTTTCTCCACATGTAATTTCATATTTTATTACTGCGCACTCATTTTTATTACTACGATCTAAATACGTTGGTTCATAGTAAATTAAGCTATTATTATTAATCTCATATGATAGTGTTTCTCCATTATAACTTATACTTGTTGCATCGTCTCTTGAAACAATTCCTAATATTTCTCCTTTTTCGTTAACAAAGCAAAAATAGTCTTTTTTCGAAGTTGGTGTATATGTTGATAATTTTATTAATAAGTTTTGCGTTTTGTTGTCATCTCCAATTATCGTATATACTTGTGGAATCTCTTCATTAAATACTGACGTTATAAATGTTTTTATTTTTTGTCCATCATACATTATTGTAATACTTTCTGACTTTATCTGTTCTTCTCCATTGGTGTCGCATATAAAATCTACTGTGTGTTTTTTGCCATTTAAATTTACTTCTTTAGCATTTTCTGTTTTTTGACTGTTTTCATTATTAACATCTATTGCTGTCTCTACTAAACTTTTTTTAGACTGGAGCGTCATTTTTTCTTTTTCTAAACTGCTTATTTTTTTATTTTTATCAGCAATTCCATAATAGTACATAAAATACATAGCAAGTAATAATAGAATAATTATTACTAAACAAACTACAGTCCCCAATCTAACTTTTATGTTTTTTTCTTCTTTCATTTCTTTTCCTCCCCATTTATTTTTATACAGTAATTATATTATTTTATTTTTTATTTTTCAATAAAAAAATGGCAGAAATTTCCGCCACTTTTTTGTTGCTTTTATCTAGTTTCTCCATCATCTGACTGAGTTGCACCTGTTTTTTTCCCTTCTCCTTGCTCTTTATATCTTTGTTCTAATTCTTCTGGTGTTATCATTCTCCATTCTTTAACATTAAATGGTCCACCTGGTAATAATCTAACATCGCCTATTACCGCAAGGCTTACAAATGATAAATTCATATATGGATCTATTCCTTCTTTTACTTGTGCATTTTCCTTTAATGCTTCCATTTTTTTAATTACGGTATTCGGATTTTCATCTGTCATTAATCCTGCTATTGGTAATGCTAAACTTGCTTTTACTTCTCCGTTTTCTACATATATTTTTCCACCTTGCATTTTAGCAATTTCATTTGCTGCTTTTGCTATATCTTCGTCATTTGTTCCTGCAAGTATCATATAATGTGAATCATGTGCAACTGTTGTGCCAACAGCTCCTTTTTTTAATCCCATACCTTTTAAATATGCAGTTCCCATATGCATTGTTCCCTTATGTGATTCTATTACAACTACTTTTATAATATCATTTTCCAAATCATAATCTTTTGCTACACCTGCATCTGTTGTTATAATCTCTCCTGGAACCAATCCAATTACTTGTTTTGCTTGCCCTTTGCAACTAATGTCTTCTACTGTAACTTCTCTCATGTTTATTGAATTTCTTACTCTTTCCTCTAGTCCTTCTTCTACTTCATTTTTAGGCCACTCTTTTAATTTTTCGCTTGTCATTTCTTCTCCGTTTTTATATACAGAATTTATTTCTACCGATTTTATATCATCTAAAATTGCTAAATCTGCTTGGCAACCTACTTTTATTTTTCCTAAATTTTCTAGTCCAAAATACTCTGCAGCATTTTTTGTTGCTGTAATATACGCATCTTCTGGTTTTACTCCTAAATTTATTGCTTTTCTTATAATCGAATCAATATGTCCTTCATTTTTTAATTCTTCTGGATGTTTGTCATCTGTTGAAAACATACAGCAATCTCTGTATTCTGGCATATTCATTAATTTTGCTAATGCCTCTAAATTTTTTGCTGCTGTTCCTTGTCTTATCATAATGTAAAATTCTTGACCTAGTTCTTTTGCTACATTTATTTTTTCTATTGCCTCTTCAATTGTGCTACATTCGTGATCTGATTCTATTCCTGCTGAGATATATTTTTTTAGATCTTCGTCTGTTAAACCAGGTGCATGTCCATCTACTCTTTTTCCCAATTTTTTTGCTATTTCTATTTTTGCTAAAACTTCTGGATTTTTAAATATAACTCCTGGGAAATTCATCATTTCTGCTAATCCTAATATTCTATCTGGGTCTAAGTCAAAGCATTTTTTTGTTGCTTCACTATCCAAATTTGCAAACGATTCATCAAACTCTGTTGCTGGCACACAAGATGAAACCATTGCATATACAGATATAGGTAAGTTTTTAGTCTTTTCTAACATATATTTTATTCCATCTATTCCACATACATTTGCTATTTCGTGTGGATCTGTAACTACTGCTGTTGTTCCATGTATACTTGCTATTTTTGCAAAATCTTCTGGTGAAATTACAGAACTCTCCAAGTGTATATGACCATCTATAAATCCTGGTGTTATGTACTTATCTGTTAAATCTTTCTCTTCCTTTCCAGAAAAATTCCCATTTATTCCAATAATTTTGCCATCCTTTATTGCTATATCTCCTTCTACAAATTCTCTTTTGTCCGCATCTAAATATTTTGCATTTCTTAATACTAAATCTACCTTTTGCATAATATCCCTCTTTTTTTTTATTTTTTCAACTCTTTGATTATATCAGATTTTATGTAAATTGTAAACTTTTATCTTAATTTTTTTATATCACAAAATATATTGCTTTCATATAATGTATTATGTATACTATGGTGGTGAAGTTATGATTTTAAATTGCATTGTTCTCGCTCTTTCTGTAAGCATTGATTCTTTTGGTATTGGAATCACTTATGGAATAAAAAATACTAAAATTACTAATTGGTCGAAATTAATTTTATTTACTATTTCATTAATAGTTACAATTATCTCTATAAACTTTGGAAAAGTTATATCTAGAATATTTTCTCCTTTTTTTGCTAATCTTTTAGGTTGCTTAATATTAGTTGCAATGGGAATTGTTTTTGTCTTTCAAAGTTTAAGCAAAAATGGAAGTACTAAAAAGTCTTTAAAAGGTCAGAAAAAATATAACTTTTTTATAAAATGGCTTGGAATAACAATTCAAATAATTAAAGACCCAATTTCTTCTGATTTTGATAAATCAAATACTATAAGTTCAAAAGAAGCATTATATCTTGGAACAGCACTTTCACTTGATTCACTTTGTGTAGGTATTGGAAGTAGTATGTTAAATATAAGCTCATATTTATTTCCTTTACTTGTTGCTTTTTTTCAACTACTATTTATTTCCTTTGGAAATTTTATAGGTAAAGAATTGAAAAATTCTTTTAAAATAAATGATAATGTATGGTCATTTATTTCTGGAATATTATTAATTTTAATCGGTTTACTTAAATTTTTGTAAAAAACTCTTGCATTGCAAAAAAAAATGTGCTATTATTTATAAGCACGTGATTTTTAAGTACTTCGGGGTGTAGCTCATTTGGTAGAGCGCGTGGTTTGGGACCATGAGGTAGCACGTTCGATTCGTGTCACCCCGACCAATATTTTTAAGTTTAAAACGTAGTAATAGCAAGTCATTTAAGACTTGCTATTTTTATTTAACTTTTATTATTGTGTCAAATTCTCTTACGCCAACCGGAAGTTCTATTTTTACAATAACATTTAATTCATTATTTTCATCAATAAAGTATTGTATTGATTGGTCTTTTACTGAGTTAGTATAATTCTTTATGCTTTTTTCTATATAAGTTGTGATATCTTCTTTAAATTCTGTAATTCTTTCAGATTTTTTTATAGCTTCTTCAACCTTTTCATCTATGTTATTAGATGTAAATCCTGCTAATTTATAAATTTCTTCATAGCTATACATTTTTAATGTACTTAAATTAAAATTATATGTATAGTATTTATATTGTTCAACATCTGTTCCGCCAGATTCAACAGTTATTAATATTGATAATAAATTGCCTTTCGTATATGTTTTATATGAAGCTACATTATACCAAGTCTTAGTATCTTTATATTCTTGTTCAAAAAATTCTGCTAGCTTTTCAAATAGTTTTTCTATTTCCTTATTAGCTTTATTAGCATCTTCTGAGTTGATATTAATGTATGGTAAATTAATATCTTTCAATGAATATTCTCTCTCCATATTCTCACTATAATATGATTCATCAGAAAAATCTTTATATGCGTAATTTGCATCATATACTAGTTCCTTGCTATCATCATTCTTTATGCTTCTCTTTTCAATAACATTTTCATTACTTATATTATTTTTATTTTCACTTAGCACATTCTTATTTTTATTGCTATAATACATTATAATTATTGATATTAACAACAAAAAAATTATAACTATACATATTACTGTACCTAAGCTAACTTTAATTGTTTTCTTTTCTTCCATCTAAAAAAATTCCCCTTTCATTATAATTTATTTTTTTATACAAAATAATTATATCATTAGTGAAAACTATGTCAAGGAATTTTATTGTGCCAAAATGCCCCGTCCCCTTTGGCACCCTTTGGCATTTTCTTTTATTTATTTAAGTCGATGGATTTTAATTGTGCCAAAATTTTCCGTCCCTCTTGGCATTTACTTAAAATGTTGGATTTTTATGTAAATTATGGTATAATATAATTATCAAATCTTTACTTAACCTTCGCAAAACCCATTTTGGTTAAAGACAGATTGAAATTGTAAATACAAGGAGGTAATCCGATGGCTAGCCATCAAAGTAATAGGGAGCCTCAAAAGGTTCTTCCTATTGTTCCGTATCTTCGGGACATTGGTGTTTTTTCGGATAAGATTCCGGAAAATGCCGCATTGCTGATTTTGTGTGAAAGGTCTGATATTCTCGGACACAATCCTTTGCTTCCCGATTCCTACCTGTTTAAAGTGCCCCTCTGGGTCTACAAGAACGGTGAAACATTCCGTGTATTCAACTACATGGATGAACTCGTTGGAATATGCAAAATCGAAGCCAGTGGCATTCGTGTCTATGGTAGAGAGATGTTTGATTCCCAGGAATCTGGCTGGCAGCCTCTCAGCAAGTTTTGCGATGACATTGCCATTTTTAGCAATAAGGACAAATCCGAGGAGATTCTGAAAAGATTTTTCTCACATTTCTCTCATTATAAGATCCCAATCTTTTGTCGGGGCTTGAGAGAATAGTCAAATCGGAAAGGCGCGTGCTTTAATGTACGCGTCTTTCTGATTTGTTATTGCTAGATGCCAAGACAGCCTGGCGGGGAATTTTGGCATGATAGTTTATCCACAGTTTACCCTTTTGTATCTCCTGCAATCCACTTTTCCACTTAAATATGTTGATAATTTTTCACCATTTATTAAATTTTCTTTTTGCATTTTGGTAAGGTTTTTTATTTGATATTCTAATTTACATGCTAATGACTTATCTTTACTCTTCCACGCTATTTCTAATTTAACTGCATTATGTGATTTTGTATACTTTGCTCCGTTTTTGCTTTTTAATAAATGCTCATTTATTCTTTTTTCTAAATTATTTGTCATTCCTGTATATATTGAATTATCCAAACATCTTAACATATATGTATAATACATTTTTTCTCCTATACTTTTATTTTAAAAAAATTATATAGCTTTTTTATTTTTTAGCAAGTCTTTTTTATTTATAACTCAAAAATGACTAGCTTAATTGCTAGTCATAATATTTAAATCTTCTATTATATATTCTGCTGTATCTGGCATTACAAATTTTTCTGTTAGGAATTCTAATACTTTATTTATTTTTTCTTTACTATCTGTTATATTTTCTATTCGTGTTGATTCTGGTTCGTAGTTCTTCATTTGTTTTACTATTTCTATTCCATATTTTTCATCTAATATTTGATAATACTTAATTGTTCCAGTAGTATGTTCATTTTTCATAACTGTACTGGCATAAAGCTTTTTCATTTCTATCCTCCTTTTCCTTTGTATTGTCTTTTATTATATATTTGTTATTCCAAAATTACACGAACTTTCGTGTACCAGCTTTCGACAATTATTGCACAATACATTTTATTGATATCCTTTTGCTTTCAGTGAGTATTCTATTTCATTTATTCTTTCCATTATTGATACAAACAGCGGCTTAAATACTATATTCATATTTTTTACTATATTTATTATATTTACTTTAAATCCTTTTACAAGTAAAACATATTTTATTCTTTCTAGCTCTTCTCTCAATATTGGAATAAAGCTAATTGCTATTGTAACTAACAGTCCTAAATCTTTTGGATTTATACCAAACAATTTTAATGGATGCGCTAAATCCTCCATAACTGTAGCAAATTCCATATATGAAAGCATTTTTGAAAATATGTATGTCATAACACACACCAAAATTAATTTAATTCCAATTGTTATAGCATAATTTATATTAACAACAAAAGCATTTATTATTGCTGTTATTAGTACAAATATGGATATCTTTATTAGATTATCTATTAAACTCTTTAAATTAATTTTGTACGCAATTATTAAAGTAACATCTATTGTCAAAGCTGCAATTAATTCTATATTGCTTTTTACAAAAAATATTAAAATTACATATACTAGAAAAAATATAAATTTAATTATATTAATTATGTGTTTTAATTTCATTTTTTTGCTACCTCTATTATTTTGTTAGTTAATTCTTCTTTTGTCCATTCTTCTAATTTTATTTCTATTCCATTTTTTTTAAACTCGTATAACATTTTAGCAAGACTTGGTATTTTTATTTCGTGTTCTTCCAAGAATTCTATATTTTCTAATATTTCCTCTTTATTAAATTCTTTTATAATTTCTCCTTTTTCTAAAACTACTACTCTATCTGCAATTAGAATTTCATCCATTACATTTGTTACATAAATTATTGTATATCCCTGTTTTTTTAATGTTTTTACTATTTCGTAAACATCTTCTTTTCCTTCTGAATCTAGCATTGTAGTAGGCTCATCAAAAATTATATATTTAGGATTTACTGCTAAAACTCCTGCAATAGTAACTCTTTGCTTTTGTCCCAAAGATAGTTCATAGGTAGGGCTTTTTAAGTATTTGTCCATTCTTAATTTTTCTAATGATGTTTTTATTCTAATTTCTTCATTATCCAATTCTAGATTTTTTAAAGCAAATGCAATATCATCATATACGTTGTTAAATATTATTTGATTTTCTGGATTTTGAAATACCATTCCTATTTTTTTTCTTAAATTATAGAATTCTTTTTTGTTTGCTGTATTTATATTATCAACAGTTATTCTGCCAGACTTTGGCTTTAATAAACCTGCTATTAATTTAGACAATGTTGATTTTCCGTGAGCCATTTTTGCCGATTACTGCCACGAACTCGCCTTCTTGTATTTCTAAATTGATATTTTTTAATACTTCTTTACCATTTTTATATTTAAAATTAACCTCTTCTAGTTTAATCATTTTTTAATACCTCACATACTGTTTTATACACATAAAAGCTTCCAACTATTAAAATTACTCTATCACTATATGCCTTTTTACAAATATTAATTGCATCTTTCAATTCATATTTATACATATTTATATCATTTAAGTATTTCTTTGCTTCTTTATATAGCTTTTCTTTTGATACATATCTTTTTTTGTCATTTCCACTTGTAAATATAAATATCGAATCTTTTTCTTTACATATATTTTTAATTATTGTTTTATAATCTTTTGTTTTTAAAAGTGAAATAATATATACTTTTTTACTATGTGAAAAGTATTGTTCAACATTTTGTCTTAAATTGTTTATAGCATTTTCATTGTGTCCTCCATCAAATATAATTACCGGATTTTGACTTAAAGTTTCAAGTCTTGCTTTATGTACAACAGTTTTTAGTCCATTGTAAATAGCCTCTTTAGAGATTTTGTATCCCTTGTTTTTCAAAATATCAATACATTCTAATACCTCTGCTGCATTGTTTATTTGAGCTTTTCCTTTCAAATTAATTTCAACATTTTTATATTCTTTATAATCAAACTTTTGTAAATCTAAAGTATATGAGTAATTTTGTATTTCATCTGAATTTACCAAATGCAATGCTGTATTCTTTTCCTTGCAAGTATTTTCTATAATACTGTTTACGCACTTTTCTTGCTTAACAAATACTGTATCTGAATTTTCTTTTATTATTCCTGCTTTATGTGTTGCAATTTCTTCTATTGTGCTTCCCAATATATCCACATGGTCATATCCAATATTTCCTATAATAGAAACCATTGAATCCACAATATTTGTACAATCAGTTGTTCCTCCAAGACCTGTTTCTAATATTGCAATATCACAATTGTTTTTTGCAAAATATATTAAGCTAAGTGATGTAATTGCTTCAAACCATTTTACTGGAACTTTATGTGTTTTATTATAATTAGTTATTTCTTTTGATAGTGGAATTAAAATTTCTTCTACTTCTTCATCTGCAATTTCTTTGTTATTTATATATATTCCATCATTAAATCTTATTAAATGTGGAGATATGAATTTTCCTACTTTGTATTCTGTATTTTCAAGAACACTTGCTAACATTTCGCATATACTGCCTTTTCCATTTGTTCCTGCTACATGTACTATTTTTAATTTTTTTTGCGGATTATCAAATTTCTCCATTAGATATTTCATAGCATCTAAATTAGGATCTTTTGTAAATTTGCTAAATGTATTTAAATATTCATCTATATTCATTGTTTCTTCTTCATAAATGTATTTTTTTGCAAATGGTCTTAATGCTTTTTCTAATAAATAAATTGTTATTACTTGTATTGGTAGCATAATTGCTTGTGTTGTTATTCTTGTTAGGATTACTGCTATGTATGCTTTTCCATACATAATGTTTAAAAATGCAGATTCTATAACAACTTTTACTCCTATTTGCACAATTAAACTACTTAATATTAATTTAAAAATAAATGTTTTGTCTTTTATTTCTTTATTGGGATTTTTGTATAAGAATATTCCATATATAAATCCCATTAACCCTGCAGTTATAGTAAATCCTGGGAAATATGCACCAAATGGAAAAATAAGTGCTCCTATTAAATCTCCTAATGCTGCTACAGCCAAACTATATTTAGGTCCTAAATACACCCCACATAGCATCATTGGAATAAAACTAAAACTTATTACTAGAAATGAAGTTTTAATAGATAAAAATCTTGATAGAACTAGCAGTATACTTAAAAACATTGCTGCTAATATCAGTTTTTTTGTTTTTGTAATTGTAAATTTGCTCATAAAAAAAGCCCCCTTTTAATTTTGGAGCTTCCACGTTAAATAAAGACTACTCTTTGTTTAATAGCGGAATGCGAAAATAAATCAGCAAAGCTAAAAGCTTTTTCGTTTACTAACAACTTCCCGTTTAGTAACACTTAACTATTTATTCTCTACTCTATTCTTGTCTTATTTTATCAGATTTTGTAGTATATTTCAATATCTTTTTCTCACTTCATTAAATTAACCAATCTGCTTGTTCCCAATCTATCTGCGCCAAATTCTATAAATTTTTCTGCGTCTTCAAAAGACTTTATTCCTCCTGCTGCTTTTATTTTTACATTTGTTCCTTCTAATTCTCTTTTAAATAATTGTATATCTTCAAATGTTGCACCACCTGTTGAAAATCCAGTTGAAGTTTTTATATAGTCTGCTCCAGCATTTTTTACAATTTTGCACATTATTGCTTTCTCTTCATCAGTTAATAAGCAAGTTTCTATTATTACTTTTAAAACTTTTTCACCACATACATTTTTTATGGCTTTTATTTCTTTTTCTATATCTACATATTTTTTATTTTTTAACCAACCTAAGTTTATAACCATATCAATTTCATCTGCTCCTTCTTCTATCGCAGACAATGTCTCATAAACCTTTACATTTGTTGTATTATACCCATTAGGAAATCCTATAACTGTACATACTTTTAATTTATCACCAACATATTTTTTTGTATCTTTCACATAGCTTGGTGGAATGCAAACTGATGCAACATTATATTTTATTCCATCATCACATATATTTTTTATTTGCTCCCATGTTGCAGTTTGAGCAAGTACCGTATGATCTACTTTTTTTAATATTTCATTTTTGTTCATGATTTTTCTCCTTAAAATTTTTAATAGATTGTAATTTGTTTAATTAAAGTAAGAGGTGGGATGTTGGATGTGGGATTTATATGAACAAAAGGGGTCTGTCCCCATTTGTTCAAATCGCAAATTTATCATATATATTATATCATAAATTTTATTATTTCATAATATTATATTTTAGGTGATTATATGGAAACATTAAGTTTAGGTTCAACTGGTCCTGTGGTAGAACTGTTACAAAGTACTTTAATGAAATTAGGCTTTTATTCTGGAAATATAGATGGTAATTTTGGTCTTTTAACACAAGTTGCTGTTAAAAAATTTCAAAGAAATTTTAGATTAACTCCAGATGGAGTTGTTGGCTCCTCTACTTGGGATGCCTTATTTCCATATATAAATGGCAGAACTTCATATACTATAAAACAGGGTGATACTTTGTATAGTATTGCAAATAATTTTTCTACATCTGTAAATAGAATTGTTGTTGCAAATCCCGGTATTTCGCCAAACAATTTGCGAATAGGTCAACAAGTTACAGTTCCTTTTGGAAATATTGTTCCTACAAATATCAGTTATAGTGCAAATATATTGCAACTTAATATTAATGCACTTTCTAGTATTTATCCATTTTTAGAAATAGGTTCAATTGGTTCTAGTGTTCTTAATAATTCTATTCCCTATATAAGGCTTGGAACCGGTGACACAGAAGTTTTTTATAGTGCTTCTATACATGCAAATGAGTGGATTACTTCTCCTTTACTTATGAAATTTGTGGAAAATTTTTGTTTAGCATATGTTAATAACTTAACTTTGTTTGGTTACAACATTAGAAATATTTTTAACAATACTTCTATATATGTTGTTCCTATGTGCAATCCAGATGGTGTAAATTTGGTTACTGGTCAAACAAAACCTAATTCAAGTATATATAATAGTGCTAAAGCTATTGCAAATAAATATCCTTCTATTCCATTTCCTAATGGATGGAAAGCTAATATTCGTGGAATTGATTTGAATTTACAGTTTCCTGCTGGTTGGGAAGAGTCTAAAAGAATTAAATTTGCGCAAGGGTTTACTTGTCCTGCTCCGCGAGATTATGTAGGTTCTGAACCATTAGTAGCACCAGAAGCTATTGCTATATATAATTTTACTAGACTTCATAATTTTAGATTAATACTTGCTTATCATACTCAAGGCAAGGAAATTTATTGGCAATTTCAAAATTATGCTACTCAAGAAGCTATGCAAATTGGTGAAATTTTTGCCCAAGTTAGTGGTTATGCTTTAAGTGAAGTTCCTTACAACTCTAGTTTTGCAGGATATAAAGATTGGTTTTTACAAGAGTATAGAAGGCCTGGATATACAATAGAAGCAGGTCTAGGTGAAAACCCACTTCCTATTAATCAATTTAATGAGATTTATAATGATAATATTGGAATATTAGTTTTGGGCGCAGTTTTATAACTGCTCTTAAAATTTTTAATTTTTTTCATTCAAAAATAAAAAATATGCCCGAGGATAATATCCTCGGGCATACTCTTTTGCAAAAGAGCTTGTGTTGTCAATAAGTTTTCAGTTGATAATATTCCAAATTTCTTCCATTTTATTGTTCTCAAATATGACCTCTACAGTAGTATAGTCACTACTTTTATAGGCCTTTACTATTTCTTGAAGAACAGCTATGGCTTTAAGCTCATTAATCGTAAGTTCACCCGCTTCTGGCAAATTGATTAGCTCGGCAAATCTAAGCTTAGCCTCTTTTTCTGAGAAGTTTGGAAGTGATGATCCCTCTTCCGATTCAATGTTTCCATTTTCGAAACCATGTATAAGGTTTCCCACATCAACTTTTACTTTTTCGACCTCCATAAGCTTTGTTCTTTCAGACTCTTTTGGCATAAGAAAAATCTCCTCTCTCTAAAATATTATTAAGAGTCATATAGATTTATGTAAATCTACGTTTTTATTATACTACAATTTACATAAAATAGCAACTTTCTCTATTTCTCTTCTTCTAAATCTTTGTTGCTTGGCACTTCAATTGATTCTCCATTCTAAAATCTATTTTTTTCCTAATTTTATTTTTATACTATACGTCTTTTTATTTCTTAAAACTATTAAGTTTACTTCATCTCCAGCTTTTTTAGAATAAATATATTTTCTAAGTTCACTCATTTTGTTTATATCTATATCATCTATTTTTGTTATAATATCCCCAACTTTTAAATTTGATGTATTCGCTGGTCCATCTTTATTTATTTGAGCTACATATATTCCAGAACCAAATTCTATTCCTGTTTCTAAATAAGGTACAACATTTTTGTCATATGCAAATATGCCTAAATATGCTTCTTCAAAATTTCCATTTCTAACAAAGCTTTCTATAATAGGTTTTACAATATTAATAGGCACAGCAAAGCCTATTCCTTCTGCTTCATTTATTTTTACTGTGTTTACTCCAATAACTTCCCCATTTGTATTTATTAATGGTCCTCCACTATTTCCTGGGTTAATTGTTGCATCTGTTTGAACTAAATCCTCCATATATGACTCATTATTTTCTTCTTCTATTTTTATTGTTCTATTTACTCCGCTTATAATTCCAGAAGTTACAGTTCTTTGAAATTCTACACCAATTGGATTTCCTATTGCATATGTGGTTTGTCCCAATTTTACATTATCTGAATCTCCTAAATTTAAATACTGTAATCCTGTTGCATTTATTTTTACAATTGCTAAATCTAAGTCACTGTCGGCCCATGCCACACTTCCATTGTAGTTTTTCCCATTTTCTAATGTTATATAGCAATTGCTATATTTGTTACCTGCCACATGCCAATTTGTAAGGATATAGCCATTTTCTGAAACTATCATTCCTGTTCCCAGTCCTAAATCAGAAGCACTATTATTTAAAAATATTGAATTTCCTTTATTTTTTATTTTAGAAATTCCAACCACACTTTTTGTAACGCTTTCTAATACTTCTGTTATATTTTGTTCTTCTTTTTTACTTTCATTTTGTGAAAGTCTAACTGCCACATTATTATTTTCATCAGTCGAATACACGTCTATATCTGTATACATGCTATATATAAATACACTACTTGCCGCAACTACTATTACTAAAAAAATCAAACTAATTATCTTCTTAAATTTACTCTCTCTTTTCCTGTATTCATACATCTTTATCCCTCCTTTACAATATTCCTACATTATATTTTTTCCTTTTTTTACTATTTTAATCATATATTTAACTGTCTTTTTTTGTCGATTGTTGCTGTAATTTGACAAGTTTGTGTCAAATTATTTACATTATTTTGTGTTTTATGTTACAATTTAGTGTAGCAGTTGATTTATAACGATTTTAACGATATATATTAGTTATAAAATATAATAAAAGGTGATATTATGGAGAGCAATGTATACAATTTAACAAACCCACAAAAATCAATTTGGTTCACAGAACAATTTTACAAAGGAACACCTATTGAGAATATCACAGGATGTGTAATTGTATTAGAAAAATTAAATCTTAAAGCTTTACAAAAAGCTATTAATTTATTTGTTAAAAGCAATGACAGTTTTAGGTTGAAATTTACAGTAAAGGATGATAAACCTTTACAATATTTATCTTCTTTCTCTGAATTTGAAATTGAAAATGTTATGGTAAATACAGATGAAGATATAAAAGATATAGAAAATAAAATGTCTAATACTCCTTTCGAAGTTTTAGATAATTTACTATTTTCATTTAAAACATTTACATTTCCAGATGGTCATGGTGGTTTTGTTATAACAGCTCACCATTTAATTTCTGATGCATGGACAGCGGGTCTTGTAGTTAATGAGATTATGGATTATTATGAAAAAATAATAAATTCACAAATTATAGATAATCAAAATCCTTCTTACTTAGATTACATTACTTCTGAGCAAGAATATTTAAATAGTGAAAAATTCAATAAGGATAAGGAATTTTGGAATGAAATTTTTAAAACAGTTCCAGAAGTTGCAACAATTCCTTCTATTAATGTTGAAAATTCTAATTCTTCTTTGTCTTGTAAGGCAAAAAGAAAGCAATTTGTTATACCAAAAGAAACAATGAATTTAATTAATGAATTCTGTAAGCAAAACAAAGCTTCAGCTTTTAATTTCTTTATGGCTGTTCTTGCTATATATTTATCAAGAGTATCATCTTTAGATGATTTTACTATTGGTACACCTATATTAAATAGGGGAAACTTTAAAGAAAAACAAACAACAGGTATGTATATTAGTACTATTCCTTTTAGAATTTCTATCAATCATAAAATTCCATTTGCTGAGTTTTTATCTAATATATCAGCAGATTTTTCAAAGATTTTTAGACATCAAAAATATCCATATCAATATCTTTTAGAAGATTTAAGGAAAAAGGATAGTAGTATTCCTAATTTATATAATATATTACTTTCTTATCAAAATGTAAGAAGTAACAAACAAACTTCTGATATAAATTATGAATCTAGCTGGGTTGGAAATAATTTTATTTCTGATGATATTGATATTCACCTTTATGATATGAATGATACTGGTGATATAAACATTGCATATGATTATTTAATAAGCAAATATTCTATTGATGATATTTGTTCTATTCATGCTAGATTTTTATATATTATAAACCAAGTTTTAGAAAATAATGATATCACATTAAATGAAATTGAAATTGTAACTCCTGATGAAAAGAAAAAAATATTATATGATTTTAATAATACTTCTGCAGATTATCCACGTGATAAAACAATTACTCAATTATTTGAAGAACAAGTAGAAAAAACTCCAGATAATATTGCTGTTGTTTTTGAAAATCAAAAATTAACATATAGAGAACTAAATGAAAGAGCTAATAGTTTAGCTAATTATTTAAGAACTTATGGCATTATAAAAGGAGATACTATTGGTTTAAGGTTAGAAAAAAGTTTAGAGATGATTGTTGGAATTTTGGCCATCATTAAAGCAGGTGCTTCTTATCTTCCAATAAATCTTTCATACCCACAAGATAGAGTTGAATTTATGTTGTCCGATTCTAATGCTAAACTATTGCTGTGCAATACTAAAACTCAAAATGATTTTAGTTTAAATATTGATAAAATATGCATAGATCTTTCGGAATCTAAAATATATTCTTTATCTTCTTATAATACTAACTGCATCTCAAATCCTAATGATGTACTTTATATAATATACACTTCTGGTTCTACTGGTACACCAAAGGGAGCAATGATATCTCATAAAAATGTAGTTCGCTTAATGAAAAATGATAAATTCTTATTTGATTTTTCCGAAAAAGATGTATGGACAATGTTTCACTCTGTTGCCTTTGACTTTTCAGTTTGGGAAATGTATGGAGCTCTACTTTATGGTGGCAAATTAGTTTTAGTCCCTGAAGACACTGCAAAAGATCCTATTCTATTTTTAAAACTTATGCGCAGTGAAAATGTTACAATTCTAAACCAAACGCCAACCTATTTTTACAATTTAATAAATGCGGAACTTCAATATAAAGATTCCAATTTAAAATTAAGATATATAATTTTTGGTGGTGAAGCACTAAAGCCTAATCTAATCAGCAAATGGAATAATAAATATCCTACTACAAAATTAATAAATATGTATGGTATAACTGAAACTACTGTTCATGTTACTTTTAAAGAATTAAATAAGTTTGATTTATCTAATTCAAATTCAATTATTGGAAAACCTATTCCGACTTTAAAAGTACTATTGTTAGATAAACATTTAAAGTTAGTCCCAATTGGTGTTACAGGAGAGATTTGTGTTTCTGGTGATGGAGTCTTTAAGGGATACTTAAATAGACCTGACCTTAACAATTCTAAATTAATTTCTAATCCTTATAATCCTGATGAAATTATATATCGTTCTGGAGACAGCGCTTTCTTCCATCCAGATGGGGATCTAGAATATGTTAAAAGAATAGATACACAGGTAAAAATTAGGGGCTTTAGAGTAGAACTGGGCGAAATCGAAGAAAAACTTTTAGATTTTCCTAATATCGATTCTTGCGTAGTTACAACACGTTCTGCAGGTGGATCACATGACTTATTGTGCGCATATTATGTGAAAAATAGTCCTGTTGATATTTCTGTTATACGAACTGTGTTGCAAAAAAAATTACCTAATTATATGGTACCACAATATTTTATAGAATTACCCTCTTTGCCATATAATTATAATGGTAAAATAGATAAAAAATCTCTACCTCTTCCAACTGTTTCAACTTCAAAAAAATTAATCACTCCGAGAAATGAGATCGATAAAAAGTTAACTGCCATTTTCAAATCATTGCTCAATGTTACATTAATAAGTATTTCCGACTCTTTCTTTGACTTGGGTGGAGATTCTTTAACAGCTATAACTTTATGTTCAAAAATTTATAATGAATTTAATATACAGCTTTCTATAAAAGATATATTGGAAAATCCTATTATTAAAGATTTATCTGATGTTATCTCATCGAAGGACTTACATAACAAGAACTGTCCTTTAAAGAAAGCAGAAATCAAAGATATCTATCAGGCTTCTTTTGCACAAAAAAGAATCTTTTACTCAACACAAGCTATCTCTGGTGGAAACAATGTTGTATATAATGTCTCAGGTGGATTATTAATAGATTCTGTTTTAGATGTTAATAAAATTGTTGACTGTATTAATAAAATAGTTGATAACCAAAGCTCTTTTAGAACTCAATTTGAAATTGTTGATGGTGAGTTATATCAAAGAATTATTAATCATGTCCAAATCAAAATTGATTGCTATGATGGTCAAGAAAAAGATTTGCAGTCTATTCTTGATAAGTTTCCTAAGCCATTTGATTTAGCAGTTGCACCTTTACTTAGAGCTTCTGTATACGTTCTTGATAATAAAAAGACTCTACTTTTACTAGATACTCACCATATAATTATGGATGGTGCTTCTTTGAATATATTAATACAAGATTTTTGTACATTATATAGTAATAATAATATTGATAAATTAAAATTCGAATATATAGATTATTCAGAATGGGAAAAATCTTTTGTTGAAAGTGATGAAATAAAAAAATATGATGAATACTGGGCAAGTACATTTGCTAATTCTCAAATTTCTTCACTAAACTTGCCTTATGATTTTCCTGCAAATTCAAAATCTTACGAAGGTGATAAAATATCTTATAACATGCCAAAAGAAACTTTTGCAAAAATAGAAGAACTTGCAAAAAAACATGACGTTTCTGCATATACAGTGTTCCTTTCTGCTTTATATATTCTATTATATAAATATACCGGCCAAACTAATCTACTTGTTGGTAGTCCATTAGAAGGAAGAAATTATGAGGAATTTAATAATATTATTGGTATGTTTGTAAATAATATTGTATTAAAAAATGATATTCTACCTGAAAATTCAGTTGACAGTTTATTAAACAGCACACAGAACATAGTAACAAATGCAATATCAAATCAGCCATATCCTTATGAGCTTATACTTAAAAAATTAAATTTAGATAAGAACACTTCTTTACTTGATGTAGTATTAACTTATCAAAATACAAAAAAATCAAAATATAATATAGAAAATGCTGATTTAGAATTATTGTATTCAAACACAAAAACTGCTAAATTTAATATTTGGTTAGAAATCATTCCAGATTTAGCTAGATTTAATTTAGAATATAACGCTAGTCTGTTTAAAAAAGAAACAATTAATAGTTTCTTAGAACATTATATATTTATATTAAATCAATTAATTTCTAATACAACTATAAGTATTGATGATATTGAAATTATAACTCCAAAGGAAAAAGCGTTACTAAAACAATTTAATAATACTGATGGACCTATTAATGATGATACAGTTGTTTCTATATTTGAGGAACAAGTAAAAATGCATCCAGACAATATTGCAATTATATGTAATGACAAAACTTTAACTTATGATGAATTAAATAAAAAAGCAAACAGCTTAGCTCACCTATTAATAGAAAAGGGCATTGGAGCAAATGATATTGTTTGTGTAATGACAAATCGTTCTTTTGAAACAATTGTATGTATGATGGCTATTTTAAAGGCTGGTGCTGCATTCTTTAATGTTGACCCTAATTACCCTATTGAGAGAACGAAATATTATTTAGAAGATAGTAAAACAAAATATGTACTTACACAAGCAGAATTAAAAGATAGAGTATCATCTATTGAAAATTGTATAGAAATTGATTTAAGCATAGAAGATATTTATAATAAAAACTTTGAGAATCCAAATGTTAAAATAAATCGTGGGGATTTATCTTATCTTATTTATACATCTGGTTCTACTGGAAAGCCTAAAGGTGCAATGTTAAACCAAGTAGGCTTTGCTAACATGGTTAAAGCCATGACTCTTGTTTTAGACTATTTAAAAGAGGGTAATAAGCATTGTATAGCCTCTGTAACTTCTACACCTTTTGATATCTTTGTTTATGAAATTATAGTTTCATTAACTCATGGATTAAAAATAGCTATGGCTAATAATGCAGAACATAGAAATCCAAAGCTTTTAGACGAATTAATTAGAAAATGTCATGTAGATGTTATGACTGTTACTCCAAGCTTAATGAAAATCAACTATGACAATAGAGAGCCAGATACTGCATTAGCTCAAGTAAAAAATATGGTTTTTGGTGGAGAACCTCTTCCAGAAAAATTTGTTGAAGACTTAAGAGCTCTAGCAGACGATATAACAATTTACAATATATATGGTCCTAGTGAAATAACTATACTTTGTAATGTTCAAAATTTAAATGGAGAAAAAGAAATTACTATTGGTCCTCCAATAATGAATACTCAAATTCACATATTAGATAAAAACATGAAACCTTTACCAATTGGTGTTGTTGGTGAAATATATATTTCTGGAATTCAAGTAGGTTATGGATACATAGGTAAACCAGAATTAACAGCAGAAAAATTCTTAGATAATCCTTTTGGCGAAGGAAAGATGTATAAATCTGGAGATATTGGTAGATGGACATTTGATGGAAAAGTTCAATGTTTAGGAAGAATTGATAATCAAATTAAATTAAGAGGATTAAGAATTGAGCTTGGGGAAATTGAAAATGTAATGCTAAATGTTCCAAACGTTTCTTCTGCAGTAGTAAATAAAATTGAAATAGATGGAAAAGAGGCCTTATGTGGTTACTATACTTGTGACAAAGATGTTTCAGAGGATATTGTAAAAGATGCTTTAAGAAAAGCACTTCCAGCATATATGGTGCCTACATACATTGTAAAATTGGACCAAATGCCTTATACAATAAATAGAAAGATTGATAGAAAGGCCCTTCCTTTGCCTGAGCTAAACAAACCAGTTGCAAATAATAAAATAAATATTGAAGAGCTAAATTCTGTTGAAGAAAAGCTTCTTCAAATTTGGAAAAACATATTAAAAATTGATGACATAGATATTAATGATAATTTCTTTGACATTGGCGGAGATTCAGTTGCAGCAATTAGTATGCAAATAGAAGCAGTTAAATATGGTTTGGAATTTGAGTATGGTGATATATTTGCTTTTCCAACTATAAAGCAGTTGTCTGCTAATTTAAAAACTCCTGATGAAATATTTATAAAAAATTATGACTATAGTAAAGTTAATTCTGTTTTAGCAAGAAATACTATGGATAATTTAAATACAATTAAAAAAATCAAATTTAATAATATGTTATTAATTGGTTCAACAGGTTATTTAGGCGCACATGTCTTAGATGCATTTTTACAATCTAATAAAGGTATTGCATATTGTTTGGTAAGAGAAAAAGATGGTTTAGATATAAAAGAGCGTTTAAGAGGAGTTTTAAATTTCTACTTTGGAAATAAATATAATGAATTATTTAATAATAGAATAAAAGTAGTTTGTGGAGATATTGTAAAGGAGAATTTAGGATTATCCGAAAAGGATTATTCTGAATTAAAGAATAATGTTGACATAGTTATAAACTCTGGTGCACTAGTTAAACACTTTGGTATAAAGAAAAAATTTGAAGAAATAAATGTAAAAGGAACTCAAAGTGTTATTGATTTTTGTTTAAACACAAAAAAAAGATTATTGCATGTTTCAACAATAAGTGTATCTGGAAATGGTGAAAAAGAAGAAACTGTTATAGAAACTCCTGAAAATATAAATGATAAAAAAATATTCAAAGAGTCTGACATATATGTTGGCCAAAATATTAAAGGAGTATACTCTACAACAAAATTCAGAGCAGAACTTTTAGTATTAGAAGCAATTAGTTCTAAAGGACTAGATGCCCAAATTTTACGTTTAGGAAATATAACAAATAGGTATTCTGACGGTGTGTTCCAAATGAATACAGATGAAAATGCTTTTGCAAAACGTATTAAATCGTTTATAGAGATTGGTGCTTTCCCTAATTATTTATTACCTCACTCTATTGAATTAACACCTGTTGATTTAGCGGCAGAAGCAATAGTTAAAGCTGCTAATTATACAAGTTATTGTAATGTTTTGCACATTTATAACAATAATCTATTGCCTATTAAATTGTTCATTGAAACTCTTAGTGAATTAGGTATTAATCTATTGCCTGTTCCAGAAAAAATGATGACAGATATTATTACTGGGATTTTAGCTGATAATAATAGGAAAGATATTTTATCTGGTATAATATATGACTTGAATGAAAATAAGCAATTAGTTTACACATCAAGAATTAGGCTAAATAGTAGTTTTACAGAAAGCTTCTTAGAAAGGATAAAATTCAATTGGAAAAGTATTGACAAAGACTATATAATAAGATATATAAATTATTTAAGGAAAATTAAATTTATAAAATAATAAGGTGGGTTTTAAAATGAATTTATTTAGTGTTGATTTTTGCTTATTATTGATATCCGTTATATTGTCAATTATACTTCTTGTATATCTTGCTCGTAACAAAAAAAAATCTCAACTTCATAGTATTTTTATAATTGACTTACTTTTAACATTAATAATATCCATTGGAGTTCTTACACAATCAATTTGTTATAATATATTTGAAATAAATCCTATGATATTTGAAAACTTTATTTATATAGGAACATGTTTTTTACCTGTTTCACTATTTTTTACGGGATTAATATTTGCAAATACAAAAATAGGCTTTAAAAAATGGTATCTTTTATTGTTTATTATTCCTCTTTTGTCTTTGCTAATATTATGGACGAATGATTTTCATCATTTATTTTACAAATATTATTCTTCTAATATAAATGAATGTGTATATGGCTCTTATATAATAGTACATCATTTATATTCATATATTCTTATGTTTATAGGAATGCTATATTTGCTACGATATTCTATTAAAAACTCCGGTTTTTTTTCGAAACAATCACTTTTAATGTTAGCTGGAATATCAATCCCTCTTAGTATAAACATTCTTGGAAGCTTGCAAATAGTTCCCATGAGTGTATATATGACTCCTATAGCATTTACAGTTGCAATACTTTTTATTGCTCTTGCTATATTTAAATTTGACTTTTTAAAAGTGACACCAATAGCGCTTCAAAGGGTTGTTGATAGAATGTCTGACGGATACATTATTGTTAATGACGAAAATATTGTAACAGATTTTAACCAAACTTTTTTAGACTTATTCTCTCTAAAAACTGGCGAACTTCGAAACATTAATATTAATGATTTAATTACAAAGCTTTCTAAAGATTCAGAGAAAAGACATGCTTTTTTAGATGTAATTAACAAAACAAAATCAAATGATAAAACTATAAAAATAGAAAGATATTTTTCACAATTAAATAAATATTTTAATATTGAAATTAATAGTATTAAAAATAAAAATACATATCTTGGAACTTTAATACTGTTTAAAGATATTACACAGCATACTATGGATATGAAAACAATTAAAGATAATCAAGACATGCTTATAGAAAAAGAACGTTTAGCTTCACTTGGACAAATGATTGGTGGTATTGCTCACAACTTAAAAACTCCTATTATGTCTATAGCAGGCGCCGCAGAAGGCTTATCTGATTTAATTAAAGAATATGATTCTAGCATTGAGGATCCAGAAGTAACTGTTCAAGATCATCATGAAATAGCAAGTGACATGAATGTATGGATAGAAAAAATAAGAACTCATTTATCATATATGTCTGATGTAATTACAGCTATAAAGGGACAAGCTGTTAATTTTGCAGACCAAACTTCTACTTCCTTTACAGTTAAAGAACTTATGAACTATGTTGACATTTTAATGAAGCATGAGTTGAAAAACGCATTAATTAACTTAAAAGCTCAAGCTGACATAGATTCTTCTACAGAAGTAAAAGGTAATATAAACAGCTTAGTACAAGTTATAAACAATATCATTTCGAATGCAATACAAGCATATCAATCAAGAGGAGAAACTAATAAAGATATAGATTTTAGAATATATAAAGAAGGTTCTAATATAATATTTAAAATTCAAGATTATGCTGGTGGATTGCCACAAAATGTTCAAGAAAAATTGTTTAAAGAAATGATAACAACAAAAGGTAAAAATGGTACAGGACTTGGATTATTTATGTCTTACTCAAATATAAAAGCTCACTTTAGTGGAAATTTAAGATATGAAACTTCAAGTGAAGGAACATCATTCTTTATAGAAATACCAATGTAAACGTAAAAAATCTCTTAATTAAATTAAGAGATTTTTTTATTTATATTAATTATCATCGTCTTCTAAAGCTCCGAACAATTCATCAAATTTAGCCTCCAGTTCTTTTTGCACATCATAAGATAATACTTCATCATCTCTTTTATTATCTTCTTCATCTTGTGGAAGCATTGGTGCTTCTTCTACCTTCTTTGTTTCAGGTTCTTCTACATCATCAAATAAATCATCTAAGCTTTCTATTTTTGTTTCTTCTTTTTGGTCTTCAGTTTCTTCTACATAAGGATTATATGGATTATATTTTCTCCATTTTCCTCTATCTATTGGATCTATGTCATTATGGCTGCATTCAAATCTGTTTACCAATTTAATTGTATCATATTTAAAGTAATAATACTTATGCGCTTTTATTGGCTTTATTCCTTTTTCAAATATTATACAAAGGTCATTGTCTAATCTTCTTAACTCGTCTGGTGTCATAAGCGCTCTTGCCATAATTTGGTCTGATTTATTAAATCCCTGTTTCCACATGTGTTTATCTTTACTTACAGACCAACTGTCTCTACTTATTGTTTTTTCTCCTAATTCTTTAGAGAAATATTCAACAGTCTTTTGTGAGTTACTTCCTAAAAATATTGTTGTATCACAGTTACCAATAATTGTTTCATAAGATTTATCATATACTGCTTCCAATTGGTCTAAATTTTGTAATATAACACTAAATGATATCTTTCTACTTCTTGAAGTTGATATCTTTTTATCAAAATCTGGTATTCTACCAATGTTTGCAAACTCGTCTAATATAAAATATGTAGGTTGTGGTAGTGCTCCACCATTTAAATCTGCAAAATCGTATAAATGTTGTATCATTTGTGAGAAGAATATTGTAAGTAAAAAGTCATATGCTGCATGCGTATCTGATGAAATAACATATAATGCAGTTTTCTTTCTACCTATATCTTCAAAGTTTATTGTATTTGTTGATGTTAAATCTGCTATATCTCTTGAATCAAATTTACCAAGTTTTGATTGCAAAGAAGAAAGGATTGAACTATATGTTTTTTCTGGTGCTATTTCAATAGATTTATAGTTCATTCTTGCTGGATGGTCATAAGGTAGTTGGTTCATAAGTTCTGTAAGTAAGTTTCCTCCACCACTGTTGTTTGCTGCTCTAACTAATTCTGCACAGCTTGCTAAGTTCTGTTCTTCTGGTGGTCTTGTTGCTAATAAGTAATATATTAGAGCTTTTAATAGCATTTCTGCCATATCATCCCAATATGGGTCTGATTGATTTTTTACATCGCTTTGACCTTTAACTATTGTGTTTGCAATAATATCAACATCTATTTCATTTTGTATATGTATTAATGGATTGTATCCATCACTATTTTTTGGATTTACTAAATTAAATATTTTTATATCATATCCTTGTGTTTTTAAATAACCTGCTGTTTTATCATATAGCTCACCTTTTGGATCTGTAAATACATAAGATCCTAAAAGCTGATATGCATTTGGTATAACATATGATGCAGATTTACCAGAACCAGAACCGTCCAACTACTAATACATTTACGTTTCCTCTTTTATCTACTGGTAAATAATGATTTTCTGCAAGTAATATACCTTTTTTTCTGCTTAATACTTCATATTGTTCCCCGGATGCCCAGTCGCTTGAACCGTGTTCAATATCTGAATATTCATTTTTTGGCATTGATTTTACAATTCCTACTGCTAACATAATTAAAACCCCTATTGTCACATATCCTTCTACTTTCCAAAAGTAATGTGAATATGATGGTAAGAATATTTTGGATAGATTTGAACCTATTTTTCCAAAGTTAGAAAATGCAGCTTCAAAGAATTTACTGCTATCAAAAACCCCATTAACAGTTGCCTCTTTTATACTTACCCCCACAGGCGCAGAAAGCAATATGGTTAAGCCTAACCATATTGCTAAAGCTATTATTAATGCCATTTTACTTTTTTTCAAAGCATTTTTTATTTTATAATTCATACTTTATCACCTTTTCATTTGTATAAATAATTATCTACCTTCTTCTGATTTTTCTGTTCTTCTCTTTTTAGGATTTCCTCCTGGTTGTGCAGAGATAACTATTCCATTTTCTCTTTCTGGGTTTTTAGCATTATATTCAAATGCTTTTTTAGGTGGCCATTTAATAGTCATTATAATTCCTCCTCTATTCTGTAAAAGTAGGTGTTCCTCCCACTAATTTAAATCCTTCATCTGTTATATCTCTTATTTCAAATGCAAAATAGGTTTTGTTTGGTTTTAGTTTGCATTTACCTTTTACTTCATTTGTTTCTTCATCGAAGTATAAAACTGGTTTTAATTCTTCTGTTGTTTCTGGATCAATTATAGAAATTGGTCTTTTCAAATTTGGTGTGTATTGAACTTCTTTATATTCTGTTTCTTCTTCATTGTATAAAGTTTCAAATTTGAATGGCATTGGCTTTTTAGATATTATAACTTTATCTCCTTCCAATATACCATTATTTATAACTACTCTTTCTTTTCCAAAAGAAAGTATTGCTAACTTATTTCCTTCTGGCTTTGGTTCATCAACATAAAATGTTTTTTTCTTTTTTTCTCCAACCAACTCTTCTGTAAAATCTAATCTTTCAACAGTAAATTTAGGAGAATTTTCTTTTAGCTCCTCTTTTGGTGTTTTATTTACTTGATATATTACTGTATTTACTTCTGGTGGATCTGTTATACTAAAGTGTTTTCCTTGTATTATTTCTTCCATGCGATATTCGCACCTCATTTCTACATATATTAAAATAAAATGTATTTTGTCATTTGTATAATTACAATTATAATTATACCTTAATTTTATATTTATGTCAACATGTTTAATCGTTACTATTTAGTCTAAAACAATATATTGCAAGCGTTGTTCTAAGTGTATATTGCACGTTTGTGTTTTTAATAGTTCTTTGTGTTTTATTTTGCTGTTCTTGGATTAAATTTTGAAATACTTTTTAGTTGTTCGAATAGTTCCTTTTCTTCTTCTGTAAGTTTTTTTGGAACTACTGTTTTTACTTCTGCTATTAAGTCTCCTCTACTGCCCCTTCCATCTTTATATCCTTTTTGTGGTATTTTTACTTTTTCTCCGCTTTGTATTCCTGGTGGTACATATATTGAAATTGGATCTTCTATTGAATCTATATTAACTCTTTTTCCAAGTGCCGCTTCCCATGGTGTTAAATATAAGTCTGTTACTATATCATATCCTTGTAATCTAAATTTATCATTATTTTGTATATTTATTTTTATAAACATGTCTCCGTTTTTTCCACCGTTTTGCCCCTGTTTTCCCTGTCCTAGTAATCTTACTTTTTCTCCATCTCTAATTCCTGATGGGATTTTTACAGAAAAAGTTTTCATTTTTCCGGTTTACTGTTCTTAATGATATTTTCTTTTCTGTTCCAAAATAGGCATCTTCGATTCCCACTGTTATTTCAGTTTCTATATTTTCTCCTTTTATTGGGAATTTTTTGTGAACTTTACTCTCTGGCTTTTTTTCTTCTTGATTTGTTCCAAAAAACATATTAAAAAATTCACTAAAAACTGAATCCTTACTTCTTGTGCTTTCTTCATAGTCTTGTTTTATTTGTTTTTTGCCAACATGTGTATTCCACATTCTATCATATCTTCTTTTTGTAGAACCTGTTGATAGTACTCTATATGCTTCATTTATATCTTTAAATCTTTCTTCTGTTCTAGTATCTCCACCATTCAAATCTGGGTGGTACTTTTTTGCTTGTTCTCTAAAAGCTATTTTTATTTCTTCTGGTGTAACTTTATTATTATCTAGCCCTAAGATTTTATAATAATCCTTAAATATCATTTCAACATCCTCCTACAAAATTCTTTTACAAATTTTGTACTATTAACTTCTCTCTTTTTGTTCTTATCTGCTGCATAATTCAAATTTAACTTTGCATAATTATATCATATCTGCACTTTGTTGTGAATATTTAACTTGCAACTTTTTTAAGTTTTTTTGTTGATTTTTTTTATTTATGTAGATATAATGTTGATAGTAAATTTATAAGGAGGAAAAGCCATGAGAAAAGGCATTCATTCTGGGGAAAATGCTAAATACAAGATAATTGCTGTAGATGATGAGTCTGGTATCTTAGATACTCTAGGAGTTTTTCTAGAAAAAGAAGGTTATACTTTTACTGGTATTACAGATCCTATTGAAGCAATTGAAAGAGTGAAAACTGAACATTTTGATTTAATGCTTTTGGACTTTATTATGACTCCTGTACATGGTGACCAAGTAGTTGAAGAAATAAGGAAATTCAACAAAGACTTATACATACTATTACTTACTGGTCATAAAGATTTAGCACCTCCATTAGATACAATTAAAAGATTAGACATTCAGGGATACTGCGAAAAAAGTGATAAAATGGACCAACTACTTTTATTAGTAGAGTCTGGAATAAAAGCAGTAGCTCAAATGAATTTAATTAGGCAAATTAATGAAGAATTAAAAGATACATATGATAAATTAGAGCAAGCATATATGGAAAGTATAGAAACTTTAAGATTTACTGTGGAAGCAAAAGATCCTTACACAAGAGGTCATTCAGATAGAGTTTCTGAATATTCTGTTTTAATTGGTAAAAAGCTTGGACTTTCCGAACCTGATTTAAAAATATTAAAATTAGGAGGATTATTCCACGATATTGGAAAAATAGGTGTTCCTGACAGTATTTTACTAAAAGAATCTAAACTTACAGATGATGAATATTCAGAAATTAAAAACCATCCTACTATTGGGGCTCATATATTATCAAATGCAACTATTTTTAGAGATATATTACCAATAGTAAAACATCATCACGAACGCTATGATGGAAATGGTTATCCAGGGAAATTAAAAGGAGAAGACATTCCTTACCTTGCTAGAATTGCAGCAGTTGCAGATTCTTTTGATGCTATGACTTCAAAAAGAACTTATAGGGATTCTTTACCTTTAGATGTTGTAAAATCCGAGATAGAAAGATGCAAAGGTACCCAATTTGATCCTGCTATTGCAGACGCTTTTTTAGACATACTAGATACACAATATGCAGAAATTTCTCAAATTCAAAGTAAATATTTATAATATCAAAATATATACAGTAATAAACTTTTTTATACTGTATATATTTTTAAATAAAAAAGGGGGTGAATATTAATGACAAGTTCAGAAATAAAAAGTAAAGCAAGAGAAAGTCTTTCAAATAAATGGGGAAAAGCTGCTCTTATAACTTTTTGTTATTTTGTAATAGAATTCTTAATTAACTTTATGATATCTGGTTCAGAAAGGAGCTTCCCTCTACTTTCTTCTTTATTAAGTATTGGCGGAGCCGTTATTTCTGTTCCTCTAGCTTATGGAATTATGATGTCTTTTATGAAATTAAAAAGATCTGAAAATGTTGAGGCTTTTGATTTCTTTACAGATGGATTTTCTAATTTCGGAAGAGCTTGGAGAATAACTTGGGGTGTTGTAAAAAAACTTTTAGTCCCAATAATATTAATTGTTGTATTATACATTATACTTATAGCAACTTCTATATCTTTTTCTTTATTTGCTATTAGTGGTGGATTATTTAATTCAACTTCAGTTTCTACTTCTGCTTCTGTTACTACAGGTCTTCTATCTGTTGTTTGCGGAATAGGACTTATAGCACTTTATGTTTGGGTTGCAATAAAATCTTTATTTTATGTATTAGTTTATCAAGTTGCTTATGACAATCCAAATCTTTCTTCTAAAGAAGTAGTTGAAGAAAGTGAAAGATTAATGACTGGTAATAGAGGTAAATATTTTGTTCTACAGCTTTCTTTCATAGGATGGGCAATTCTTGCTTGTTTAACTTTTGGAATTGGCTTTTTATGGCTAACTCCTTATATTACAATTTCAACAATTTGTTTCTATGAAGCTTTAGCCGGAAAATCTGATGCTCCTATTGAAGTTGATTCAGAAGAAGTAGAATAAAGAACAAAGCGACTTTAGTCGCCCTTTGTTCTCGCCGATTTGAGTTTCCGAATGTAATGAGGAAATCTCAAAGGCAATAGCGATTATAGCATTATATATACTAGGAAATGAGAAATTTCCTAATAAATAAAAAAACACAATTTGTTTTGCAAATTGTGTTTTTTTATTTATTCTATTCCTAAGTATTCATTGTATGAGCATTCTCTATCTATTATCTTATCTTTTCTTAAATCTATTATTCTATTTGCAACTGTTTGTGTTAGTTGATGGTCATGTGATGTAAATATCATGTCTCCCTTAAATTTTTGCATTCCTTCGTTTAATGCTGTAATGCTCTCCATGTCTAAGTGGTTTGTTGGTTCATCAAATATCAAGAAATTTGCTCCAGATAACATTAATTTAGAAAGTACACATCTTACTTTTTCCCCACCTGATAATACTTTTACATTTTTCAATGCTTCATCACCAGAAAATAACATTCTTCCTAAAAATCCTCTTACATAGGTTTCGTCTGGGTCTTTTGAATATTTTCTAAGCCAATCTACTAATATTTCGTCATCTTGAAATAAGTAAGAATTGTCTTTTGGAAAATAATCTTTTGTTATCGTTTGTCCCCAAATCACTTCTCCAGAATCTGGTTCTACTTCTCCTGCAATTATTTGAAACAAAAGGGTTGTTGCAAGTTCATTGTCTGATAATACTGCAATTTTATTATCGGCTTTTACTGAAAACGAAACATTTTTTAATACTTCTTCTCCATTTATACTTTTACAAACATTTTTTAATGTTAATATTTCTTTTCCCGGCTCTCTATCTGGTTTAAAATCTATATATGGGTATTTTCTATTTGATGCTTTTATTTCTTCTAATTGTATTTTTTCCAAAGATTTTTTTCTTGATGTTGCTTGCTTTGATTTTGAAGCATTTGCGCTAAATCTTGCTATAAAGTCTTGTAATTCTTTTATTTTTTCTTCTTTCTTTTTGTTTTGTTCTCTTGCTTGCTTTAATGCTAACTGGCTTGATTCATACCAGAAATCATAGTTTCCTGGGTAAACTTTAATTTTTCCAAAGTCTACATCTGCTATATGTGTACATACTTTATTTAAGAAATATCTATCATGTGATACAACTATAACTGTATTTTCAAAATCTATTAAAAAGTCTTGTAACCAATTTATACTTTTTAAATCTAAGTCGTTTGTTGGTTCGTCTAATAATAAAATATCTGGATTACCAAATAAGCTTTGTGCAAGTAATACTTTTACTTTGTCTTTTGCTTCAATTTCTCTCATTAATTTATAGTGTTCAGAACCTGGTATTCCCAAATTGTTTAATAGTGTAGCACTGTCTGACTCCGCATTCCATCCATCTAGCTCTGCAAATCTTTCTTCAAGTTTTGCAGCTTTTAATCCGTCTTCTTCAGAAAAATCTGGCTTTGCATAAATTTCTTCTTTTTCTTTCATAATTTTATAAAGCTCACTATTTCCCATTATAACTGTATCTATAAGTGTATACTCTTCATATGCAAAGTGATCTTGTTTTAATGTTGACAATCTTTCGCCTTTATCCATTGAAACTTCGCCTTTGCTTGGTTCTAACTCCCCAGATAGGACCTTTAAAAAAGTAGATTTTCCTGCTCCATTTGCCCCTATTAATCCATAACAGTTGCCTTTTGTAAATTTTATATTTACGTCCTCAAATAGTACTCTTTTTCCAAATCTAACTGTTACACCATTTGTACTTAACATTTGTTACCTCCTATAACATGTCTTTTTTCTTTAACCATATAAACGCAATTATTGATATTAGTATAGAAATTCCTGTTACTATTGCAAATCCATGTATATCATTTGAAAATGGCAATGGAACGTTCATTCCCCAAATACTTGCTATTAATGTTGGTAATGATAAAACTATTGTAATAGATGCCAACAATTTCATAACAACATTTAGGTTGTTTGAAATTACAGAAGCATATGCATCCATTGTTCCACTTAGAATGTCACTATATATTTTTCCCATCTCTATTGCTTGTCTATTTTCTATAATTGCATCTTCTAGTATATCATCATCTTCTTCATATGATTTTAGTATCTTTCCTCTTGCTGTTTTTTCCATTACTAGCTCATTTGCTTTTAATGATGTTGTTATATATACCAAGCTTTTTTCTACGTTTAGAAGTTGTATTAGCTCTTTATTTCTCATAGATTTCTGAAGTGCTTGAACAGTTCTTTCTGTTTGTCTATTTATTTTCTTTAAATCATTTAAGTAATATGATGCATTTAAATATAATATTTGTATTAAAAATCTAGTTTTCTTATATGTGCACATTCCTTTTACTCTTCCTTTTTCAAAGGAATCTATTATTCTATTTTTTCTTAGTGAAACTGTTATAAAAAACTCATCTCTTACTACAATCATACCTAAGGGCATTGTAGAATATGACTTTCCGTCGCTATCATCTTCTATTATTGGAACATCTACAACAAAAAGCGTCATATCGTCATCTATATCAATTCTGGCTTGCTCTTCGTAATCTAGAGGATATCTTATAAACTCATCACTTATATCTAGTTCAGAACAAACCATCGCAATCTCCTCATCTGTTGGGTTTATTAAGCTAATCCACGACCCGGGCTTAAACTCTTTTATTTTTTTAAAATCATTAGTTTCCAAATCTGTTTTATATATATTTAGCATAAAATCACCCCTTCTATTTTTTGCATTTTTGCACAACTATTTAGTATTATACCACATTATATACATAATTGTGTAGTTTTTTTATTTTTTCTTTGTTTTTTACAAAATTCGACATTTTTTTGTTTGAAGTGTGTGTTATAATAATACTCAAAGAAGGTGTTTACTATGGATAAACGAATTGAATTATTAGAAGAAAGAACTGTAATTTTTTTGGAAAAAACAAAAAAACAAAGAGAAAAATATAAAACCGAGAGAAAAACATTATTTGATTTTTCTGAGGAGAGGAACAACCTAGATGCTTGGGAAGAATATTTAAATAAAATAGAAAAAGAAATCATATAAAATTCTATATGATAAATATTAATATCTAAAGAATAAGGGGGAATGTACTATGAAGTTAAAAAAATTGCCAATAATAATTATAGGTATTTTAGTAATATTTATGGTTAGCTTTTTAATAAGAGAATTGATTATATACAATGATGGAAAGCTAGACAAATCTAATTATGTTCCAAGAGAAGAAATTATTACTTTGCTAGACAAAGGAACAATATATAATAATTATTACTATTGTCCTAATAATGAAGATAGAAAAGAGGTATATAGGACTGAGTATTACATAAAAGATAACATCCAAGCAATTTATTTAGATTCTAAATTAATTGAATGGACTGACTATAATAACTCTGAAAAAATTCTGCTTACCGGAGCTGATGAAACAGCAACAGTTGTCAAAAACATCTCTAAAAATAGTGATAGTCAATGTGGATATGATTATTCAGTAATATCAAAGCCAGAAATATATAATAATACTTACAAGTATCTAGGAGAGAAAGAAGAAGATGGAAGGAAAATAATAGTTATAGAATTATCAACTAATAGAGGGTTAATAAAAAAACTTGATAAGTATTACATTGACAAGGAAACCGGTTTGATATTAGGTAGATTTACTTCAAGCAAATTTCTATTTATAACAACACACTTTTCAGGTAGTGCAAAAAACAGAAATATAAAGTTTAATATAGTTACTAATGAAAACATAACAAAACCGGATTTAAACAAATATAAAATTGTTAATTACATAGAGTAATAAAAAATAGCATTCACCTTAATGTGAATGCTATTTTTTATTATGTTAAAATTATCGCTTCATAAGAAAGGCATTTTGCTAGGGTAATAATAATTCATTGATTTGTAATAGGGTTATTATTACATTTAAACATTCCTTGTTTCATAGCCAGCTTTATGCAATAAAAAAGCACAGCGAACTGTACTTTTTGGTGCACCATCTCGGACTCGAACCGAGGGTCTTCTGATTAAGAGTCAGCTGCTTTACCAACTAAGCTAATGGTGCATTTATTTTATTTAGCTTGTTTATTATAATACCATTTTTTTGCTTTGTCAATACAAAAGGTCGCTATTTATAGCTATTTATAGCGACCTAAAAAATTTTTTATACTTAATTTGATTCTGTATTAGAATTTGTATTTTCTCCTGTTCCTGGTTCTGGTGTAGTAGGCGTTGATGGTGTAGATGGTGTTTCCGGTGTTGTTGGCGTTGTTGGTGTTGTTGGTGTTGTTGGTGTTATTGGTGTTGGCTCTGGTTCTTTCACTGGTTGTGTTGATACTTCTGTAGTTTTGCTCGGTCCCACTTTTATTATTTTGTTCATTGGATCATAAGTATCAGATGACAAAACTGTTCTAGACACTTCTTTTCCATTTAATTTTAATATTTTATATGTTATACTTTTACATCCATTCATTCCATTTTGTGCAACCCTTTCTTTCCCTGGGGCAAGTGAACTATCATTTTCACGCACTACTTTAAACGGTGTGTAGCTTAGGATTTTGCTTGATATTTCTACTTCATATTCCACATCTTCTTTTATTCCAAACACATCTATCCTTGCTACTCCACTTCCTATTGAAGTTTTTAACATTATTGGATATTTCCTTGTGTTTTTAAATTTAAAATCATATGCTCCATAAACAACTGTTGCATCTTTTCCTGCTCCAACATATCCTGCTAAAAACATGTGGTTGTGTCTTTCTACTATTTCTAGATTTGCATAAACAACTGCATCATATAGTGTTGAAGATATTTGGCATATACCCCCCGCTAAAGTTTGAACAACTCTTCCTCCTGCAAATCCACCAGCTTCTCTATATCCTGCTTCTGCTGTTCTTTTTCCTAATGTTTTATTGTATGAAAAAGTTTCTCCTGGACTAACCACAACTCCATTTAATTTGTTCATTGCTAATTTTAAGTTTGTTGTTCTTGGAGTATTGCTTGCATCATATTTTGTACTAAAAGTAGAAAGTAAATCTGGGAAAGCTTCACTTCCTATTTTATTTGTTGTTATTTCTGGTGTAGTTATTTTTAAATCTATTACATATTCTTCTTTATCTTCTTTTAACATTTCTCTTGCTGCTTCTAAATCAAAATCTACTCCATCTACATGTGGATAGACTTGGAATGGATCTTTTGTATAGTATGCATTTTTGGCTTCTTTGTGAACTTCACTATATATTTTATCTATATCTATTGCTTCTGGTTCTACATTAATTATTTCTAGTTCTATTGGTTCATTTTGTTTTTCTAATTCCAATCTTTTTATTACTTCTTCTTTAAATTTTTCTTTATTTATTGTATTTCCAGCTTTTCCTTTTGTAATTGTTAATTTTTTATCTTCAATGCAATAGCTAGGCTTTTCTACTGCGCCTGGAATTTTTACTGCAATTTCATTTATTATATTATTTAGTAATTCCTGATTATAATCTATTCCTACTTCTACATTCTTATTTTTTATTTTGCGTTTAAATATTTCAAAATTGTTCTTGAATATATTTCCATCTCTTCCTATGCTATATGCATCTTCTATAGCTTTATTTGTATCATATTTTGCTTCTATTTGTGATAATTGAAATTGATATTCAAAATCATTTGTTTTTACTATTATATTTTGTTCCACATTTTTTTCTATCTTTTCTAATATTTTTTGCTCTGCTTCTTTTTTTGTTAATCCGCCTACTTCTATTCCTTCTATAGATATATTTGATATTATTTTCGTGTTATTAATATTAAATAGCGCAAATCCTGTACTAGCAAATATTGCTACCACTAAGATTATTGCACATATTAGTATTGTTATTATTTTTTTCTTACTGCTTTTTACTGTATATTGTTGTTCTGCATTTTCTTTTAAAGGTTCTTTTACTTCTTGGTTATTTTCTTCTGAATCTTTTGGCTTTACCTCTTCCTTATTTTCGATTTCTGGTTTAACTTTTTCATCTTTTTTTGTTTCTTGTTTGCTCTCAACTTTTTTTGTTACAGCTTCATTTTTTTCTTTTGTTTCCACTTCTTCTTTTATCTCTTTTTTTTCGTTAGATTCCATTTAACCTCTCCTTATAGAAAAAAGTATAATTTTAGATTATATTATCATAAAAGGTAGTTTTTTACAATATTCTTTTACAATTATCTATAATTTTCCACATTAAATTTTACTCGTTTTCTATAATTATATTACCATTCTATTTAGAAAATATTTCTGTAATTGTTTTTCCTAATGCAGTTGCTATTTTTTCCATCTTTTCTAATGATGGATTTTTTCTTGAACCCTTTTCTAAGTGACATAAATATCCCACTGAAACGCCAGATAAGTCAGCAAGTTTTGTTAGAGTCATCCCCTTTTCTTTTCTTATTTTACTTATTTTATTATATCCCATAGGATCACCTCTTTGTCTAATTAACAATATATTATCATGTACCAAATTGACAAGTCAATAGTTTTTTTGTTAATTTTTTACATTTTTTAAATTTACTGGTAGACAAACTTATTTTTATTCTGTATAATATTGTCATAATTTAAGAAAAAAGGAGATTTTATTATGATCGGAGATATGATAGCAAAAGTCAGAAAAGAAAAAGGAATAACAAAAACAGAACTTGCAAGAATAACTGGTATTAATATAGGCCATTTAACACATATAGAAAAAGGTGAAAGAAACCCTAGTCACAAAGCATTGAAAAACATTTGTAAAGCATTAGATATTCCTTATCAACAGCTAATGTATACATATGATAAAGAATTAAATGAAGATCAAGAGACTTACAATTTTATAAAACATATTTCTTATGATAAAGTTCCTGCTATCGATAAAATAACAAACTTTATTGATTGCCCTTCTAGTGTTCCTAGTGCATCTTTCGCATTAAAACTTAATGATAATTGTATGGAACCATCTTTTGCAAAAGGTACTTACTTATTTATTGAATTAAATCCAATTTTAAATAATAAAGATATAGGAGTTTTTAGTCTTAACAACAAAATATTAATTCGTAGATTTTATTCTAAAAAAGGAAATATCGTTTTAAAAGCAGATAACAAGGAAGTTGATGATATAAAAATTACAGACTCAGATACTTTTTTAATTATTGGAAAAGTGCTTAATAAAAAAGGCATTTAACCATATATACGTGTAAAATAAATATCACTAACTTTGCTCGAACCAAGATAAAGGAGCATAACTTTGTTGTATATGTAAAACTTTGATTTTTTCTATGCAATAAATAAATTGTATTTTTTGAAATTTTTTGTAAAAAATACTTGCATATTATATTTTTTAACAATATAATATCATTAGCAAAAGACAAATTAGGAGAGATATAAAATGGAGTTAACAAAAAATATATTTTTTAATACTGATAAATTACTTCAAAATTCAAAAGTAAAAATTTCTTACACTGGTACTTTTTTTGAAGATGGTTCTGAAGAAGTATTTATTCATTATGGTTTTGGAACTTATTGGGATAATTTATCTGAAATCAAAATGGAAAAAACAGAATTAGGATTTCAAGCTGAAATCGAACTTATAGAAAGCGATACTTTCAATTTCTGTTTCAGAAACGAAAAAAACGAATGGGATAACAATAATTACGAAAATTATATTTTTGAACTTGAACCTCAAAGTACAGATTTGATAGTTCAAGACATAGACTCTTCTTTAGACAGACCTAACAGATTAAGAAAAACTTATTTATGGAGTAAAAAAATAAGGCTTGCAATATATAAAATAATTACATATGTTCCAAAATTGATATCTGGAAATTATAGAAGAAAAGTAAATAATGAAGATTAAAAAAATGCTCTACTTAATGTAGAGCACTTTTTTATATTACATATCCTCCATTAGGTGAAATTATTTGACCTGTTGTAAATTCATCTTCAATCAACCATTTAACACATCTATAGATGTCTATAGGTTTTCCTATTTTATTTAGAGGTGTTTCGTTCTTTATTTCTTCTTTTATTGCTTCATCTATATTACTATTCATATCTGTATCTATTACTCCTGGCGCAATCGCGTTAACTCTAATATTTGATGGTCCTAGCTCTTTAGCCAAAGCCTTTGTCATCCCATTAATTCCTGCCTTAGATACTGAATATGCAACTTCACAAGAAGCTCCTATCATTCCCCATATAGAAGAAATATTTATAATACAACCGCTTTTATTATGTATCATATTTGGTAATACTTCTTGCATTGCAAAAAATGCCGAATTTAGATTTGTTCCCAACATTTCATTCCAATCATCATCTGTAATGTCATTAAACATTTGAAGCTTTGCTATTCCTGCATTATTTATTAAAACATCTATATTTCCAAATTTACCTAAAGTAAATTTAATTAATTTGGTTACTTCTTCTCTTTTAGAAACATCTGCTTTATATATTTCAATTTTTATTCCTTGTTTTTCTAATTCTTCTTTTGTTTTTTTTGCTTCTTTTACTGATTTATTATAATTTAAAACTACATTATATCCTTCTTTTGCCAAATTTTCTGCAATGCATTTTCCTATTCCTCTCGATCCGCCTGTTACTATTACTGTTTTCATATTTTTCCTCCTTATGTTAGTTATATTTTTTTCTAGTTTTTCTACCATTATTTAGATTAGCACCTTTATATGTACTTGTCAAGGAATGGCAATTTGGACAAAGTAATATTAAATTTTCCTCTTTATTGTTTTTGTAGTTTCCATCAATATGTTCTACTTCTAGTGGAATTCTTTCCGTATATACATTTGTTTCTCCCCATCCACATCTCGCACATTTATTATTATACTTTCTAAAAAGATACTTCTTTATATGCATTGATATTTGATAATCTCCTCTTAGTCCTGTTTCTAAATTGCTTTTCCATTTACCAATATATTCTTTATATTCAAACTCTTTTTGACAGTAAATTGAACAAAATTTATTTTTTCTTTCTATCGGCTTCTTACAATTTAAACAATGCATATCTTTCGCCTCCGTTTTTGTTTATTTGACAATTTAGTGTGTAAAATTAAAGCAGACCATTAAAATAACGTTCTGCTTTAATTAAACTGGAGCCGCTAGTCAGACTTGAACTGACGACCTACTGATTCATACCACTACAATTTTCATTGCCTTAACGTTTGTGGCCTGGACTTTCTCTTTACCATAGTTTTTATAACCTTAGGTACACCGTATAAAGTCTCTACACTCAAAAATTTCTTTTCTAGCTCGGGATTAGCATATTATAAAACTTAGCCTTCCCCGAATTAGCGGTGTCCACTTTATGCGTTTCCACATAAAGGTGCAAGATGATTCTGAATAAAATATTCATCCTACAAGTCAGTTGCTCTACCAACTGAGCTACAGCGGCATATTTAATTGGTGACCCCGACGGGAATCGAACCCATGTCTCCGCCGTGAAAGGGCGATGTCTTAACCGCTTGACCACGGGGCCTTAAATAAACAAATACTAATTCTAAAATTAGTATTTGCTTTTGGTGAGCTATCCGCGACTCGAACGCGGGACAACTTGATTAAAAGTCAAGTGCTCTACCACCTGAGCTAATAGCCCATAACCACCAAAAAATAATTTTTTAAGCAACCGTTTTCCAACAGTTGCTTAACTATATTACAATATTTTTTCACAAATGTCAACGCTTTTTTAAATTTTTTTTGATTTTTTTATGAATTTAGCTTTTCTAATAGCTCTTCAACATCAATTCCATGTACCATACATGCTTCTTCTAACGTCTCTGCTTGTGACGCTGGGCATCCTAAACAGTGCATTCCCGCATCTAATAATATATTTGCTTTTTCTGGTGCTATTTCTAATAATTCTCCTATTTTAGTTGTTTTTTCTATCATAATCTTTCCTCCTTCAAAAACTCGAAATGTTTTTGCCCCATTTGATTCATCCGGACATATTTTTTATATTTTATAGTCCTTATAGAAAAATTTTATCACATTTTTTTAAAAAAGTATAGACAAATTTCAAATTATATATTATTATGGTAAAAAATGTAAAAGGTGGTGGTTTAATTTAGTAGCTTAATTCACATTTTCTTTATATCATATATTATTAATATTTTTATTACTTTTTATTCTATTTACTCTTTAATAAATCTTAAACTCTTCCGTAATTCGCAAGGTTCCAAATTAAAATTAAAAAATATTTAAATTTTTGGAGGTTATTTTGAAGAAAAAATATATTAAGCTTTTTTGCTTATTTTCTTGTTTTTTACTCTATTTTTTTATGAAATATTTATTTTTTCCTATTTTTAATTGTTCTACTCTAATTTTTCCATATGCGATTAACCCCTTTGACATAGTAAATAAATATCCAAAAACTTGGCAGAATATTAAATTAACATATTGTATAACATTTTTTATATCAACTTATGTTTTATTAAATTCTTTTTTTAGCATTATTGCTTTAAATCTTAAAATTCCAGTTTATAAAAAGGTAAAATTAAACCGCCCTCTTTTTTCTTCTAAAATAAATTTACTACTTGGGAAAAACTCTTGTACAGAAGAAAAAATATATATTACAGAAAAATCACTTTATCAAAATATTCTAATAACAGGGACTATTGGTTCTCGGCAAAACAAGTTCTGTAATGGAACCATTTCTAAAACAGCTTATTAGTCAAGACTCTCCTAAACTTGGTATGTTAATTTTAGATGTAAAAGGAAATTTTTATAAGGCAGTAAAAAAATACGCAAAAGAATATGATAGATTAGATTCTCTAATCATAATAGAACTTGGTTCTAATATCAAATATAACCCATTAAATAAACCAAATCTTAAACCTTCTGTCCTCGCAAACAGACTTAAAACTATTTTAGAATTATTTTCCTCAAACAATTCAGACTCATACTGGCTTGATAAATCAGAACAGGTTATTACAGAAGCGATAAAATTATGTAGGTTATATAATAATGGATACGTTACCTTTGTGGAACTTCATAATTTAATAAATTATGACGATTATTTTCAAACAAAAATTGAATTTCTGCGAAAAGCTTTTCAGTCTGGCACTCTTTCTCGTGAAAAAATTTATGATTTATATTCTTCTCTTAACTTTTTTGAAAACGAGTTTAGACGTCTAGATCCAAGGACACTTTCTATTATTAAATCCGAAATTACAAGAATTACTAACACTTTCATTTCTGATTATGATGTTTTGAATACCTTTTGTCCAAAAGAAGACGAAATCAATTTTTGTGGTTTTGAATCATTAATCAAAGAAAATAAAATTGTTGTTTTAAATATGAACATTGCGAAATACAAAAATCTTTCCAAAATTATTGCCGCTTACTTAAAACTAGATTTTCAATCAGAAGTTCTTATTCAATTATCTAATAAAAAAAGCATTTCCCCTACCGTTTTTATGTGTGATGAATATCATGAATATGTAACTTTATCTGATAGTGATTTTTTTGCTCAAAGCAGGGAAGCAAAATGTATAAATATAGTTGCTACTCAAAGTTATACTTCTCTTCTAAACACTTTAAAGGATGAGTCCTCTGTAAAAGTAATTCTTCAAAATCTTGTAAATAAAATATGGCTTAGGACAGATGATATTTTCACAATAGAATCAGCTCAAAAGCAAATTGGTAGGGAAGATAAAATCAAATATTCTAGAAACATTTCAGAAAATGCTGGAGAAACTAATTACAATTATTTTATTAATTCTCTTGAATCTAAAAAATCAAATATTTCTGAAAGTATTTCTACTCAAATTCATACAGATTTTGTATATGATACAAATTTTTTTACTCAAAAATTAAAAACATTTTCCTGTCTTGCTTTTTTATCAGATGGCACTCAAATACTTCCTCCATGCAAAGTAGATTTATTTCCCTCTTTTTTAGATATTACTGATAAAAAAATTTCTTCAAGTAATAAAATTATATAGAAAGGTGATCTTATGAAAAAAAATTTTTTATTTATTTTTTATTTTATTTTTGTAATTTTCTTAACTTTAATATTTTTACCAACAGATGCTTTTGCAGCATATCCTAAGTTAGTTACAAAAATTGTTAAAGGTTTTGAAACTATTGAAAGTTGGATTTTAAAGGCCTCCACTCCTGCTGCGGCAGTAGCTGTTGGTACTGGTGTTTTTATGAAAAAATTTAGTTTTGGAGATGAAGAGAGAATTAGACTTGGAAAAAAAGTGATTCGTGGAAGCTTATTTTCTTATGCTTTTATTTTAGCAATTGATTTAATTCTTTCTACTATTCAAGTTTTAGTTGCATAATTTGAGAGGTGATATTTTGGAATCTTCACGGTTTAAATATTGTTCAAGTTATAACAGAAACAATTAATAATTTATTTTACAACTTATTTTCTTCCGTTGATAATAGCTTATATTCTGTTTTGGATGATTTACTTTTTATTAATTCAGATATTTTTAATGATAATTTCTTAGAAAAATTTTTTCGGTACAAATTCCACTTCTGGTTTAATATTAATATGTAATTCTTTAATTGTTGGAATTTCACTTTATTATGCTTTTTCTTTTTTGCTATCTCATCTTACTTTTTCTCAGGTGCAGAAACCATCTCAATTTGTTTTCAAACTGTTTTTTTGTATAATCGCTGTTAATTTTTCATATTTTTTAATTCAACAAATTATATTAATTTCTTCTAATATTTCTCTTGCAATAAGGGAAGTTGGTGAAAATATTTTTGGTAAAAGTATTTGCCTTTCTACGTTTATACAAGAACTAAATTCAAACATATATATTAATTCATTTTCTGGTTTTACTATGTTTTCTATTGACGGATTAATTAAGGGATTTATATCATTAAGTTTTTTTAACCTAGCTCTATCTTATTCCTTACGATTTATTATGGTAAAGGTTTTTATTTTGCTTACTCCTTTTGCATTTTTATGTTTAATTACTCCAAATACTTCATGGGTCTTTAAATCTTGGTTTAAAATTCTTATGTCTTTGCTTTTGCTTCAAGTATTTGTTTCTATAATTTTGCTAATTTCTTTTTCTATTAATATAAATTCGTCTGATGTATCGTCAAAACTAATTTATATTGGTTCTGTATATGCACTTATTAAAGCTAATACTTTTGTTAGGGATTTTATGGGTGGGCTTTCAACAGATATATCTCTGGGAATTAGTAATATTAATTCTTTTATTAAAGGAGGCTAATTTTGAAATTTATTTTTCCTCAAAATTTTATTTTTAAAAATAAAATTTTTGGTGTTATTGATATTTCTACTCTGTTTTTAAATATCATTTGGGACGCTTTTATTTATTGTTTTTTAAACTTATTATCTTCTAACACTAATATTATCATTTCTGGTTTTATAATCTTTTGTTTTCCTCTGTTACTTTTTAGTGTTATAGGATTTAACCATGAAAATATTGTTTATGTGCTTTTTTACTTATTAAAATTTATCTGTAATAAAAAATTATATTTTTACAATAAATCTAACAGTTAATTCAACAAATTGTATTTTTTTCTTCTTGTATTACATTCCTTAAAATGATATAATCTTTATAATAAATTAAGGGAGTAATATTATGAAACTTGAAAAAAATTCCAACTCAATGCTTTTTTCTTCAACAGAAATTCCAGATGTATTTTTTACCGAATATATGTCACAAGCAAATGGTGACTTTATTAAGGTTTATTTGTGTTTACTTTTTTTAAGTAAATATGATAAGGATATTAATCTAAATGATTTATCTAAAAAACTTGATATTCCTTTACAAAAAATTAAAGAATCTCTTGTTTATTGGGAAGCTCAAGGAGTTTTAACAAAAAAGGTAGATGGTTATATATTAAATAATTTGCAAGAAGTGGAACTTCATAAATTGTATTCGCCAAATCTTACTTTATCTGCAGAAGATGTTAAGAAAAATAGTGATAATAAGTACAGAGCTCAAGCAATTGAGTGTATTAATAATATGTATTTTCAAGGAATAATGTCTCCTGCTTGGTATAGTGATATAGATTTATGGTTTAAAAAGTATGGATTTGATGAACAAGTTATGATTCAATTATTCCAGTATTGTTTTAGTAAATCAGCTCTTCATAAAAACTATGTTATAGCAGTTGCTGATGCTTGGAGTAAAAACAATATTAAAACTTATGAAGATTATGAAGTTTATTCTCAAAAATTCGAAAAACTAAATAAAATAAAAAAAGAAATAAGTAAAAAATTAGGAAGATATGCTCCTCTTACTCAATTCGAGGAAGCCTTTATAGAAAAATGGGTAATAGATTTTAATTATGATTTATCTGTAATTAACATTGCCTTAAAAAAGACTACTTCTAAAGCAAATCCTAGTTTCGATTATCTAGATAAATTAATTTCGGATTGGCATGATAGGAATCTAAAAACAGCTGATCAGGTAAATGAATTTTTGGCTCAAATGAAACAAAAACAAAAAAATATAAAGGAATTAGAAAAGAAAACAAATTATAATAATTATGAACAAAGAAATTATGATAGTTTGGATAATTTATATGCAAATAAAAAAACTAATTAATGAATTTGGTTTATATAAATTAACAAGGAGAATTTAAATGAACAATTCTATATTAAATGATGTATTAAAAGAATATGAAAAAAAGAGATTATCAAATACATATAAATTAGAGAAAAGAAAACAAGAATTATATACATCCAATCCAGAATTAAAGGAAATTGATAACAAATTAAGTGAATTTTCAATAAATACTGCCAAATGTATTTTACAAAATAATTCTGAAAAATATTTGAAAGACTTAAAAAAAGAAGTTCAATTTTTAAAAAATAAAAAAATAAATATTTTGAAAAAAGCCGGCCTTTCAGAAGATTATTTGCTTCCTATTTATGATTGTAAAATATGTAAAGATACTGGTTATGTATTTGAAAATGGCCAGACTAAAATGTGTAACTGTTTAAAGCAAAAACTTTATAATATAGAATATAATGAAAAAAATATGACTTATATAAAAAATCAGACTTTTGATAATTTTAATATTAATTTATTTTCTAATGAGGTAGATGAAAAGAAATATAATTCAAAAATATCTCCAAGAGAAAATATAATAGATATTAAAAATGCCGCACTAGATTTTATTAATAATTTTGATAATGAAAGTACTAAAAACTTAATATTTTCTGGTGGTACTGGTCTTGGTAAAACATTTCTTTCTAATTGTATTGTAAATGATTTACTTGAAAAAGGTAAAACCGTAATGTACCAAACGGCGCCAGTAATGCTAGATAGTTTAATTGCTGATTTGTTTGCAAAACCGGAAAATCAAACAGGAATTTCTAAAAATTTATTATCTGTTGATCTATTGGTAATTGATGACCTTGGTACAGAAAACCTAAATAGCATGAAATTTACTGAACTATACAAGATAATTAATACTAGACTTTTAACTGGTAAAACAAAAACTATAATTTCTACCAATCTGGATTTAAGAGGTCTGTTTAAAACTTATGATGAACGTTTGGCCTCTAGGTTTGTAGGTTATTATGATATATATAGGTTTTATGGTGATGATATAAGATTAAAAAAATAAGTTGGAATTAAATTCCAACTTATTTTTATCTAATTTTATTTAAGAGCTTCACTACATCTATGGCAAATTGTTGGATTTTCTTTATCTTCTCCTACTGTTGTTGAATACATCCAACATCTTTCACATTTTTCACCTTCTGCTTGTTCTATTTTAACACCTAATTTTTCTTCATTTGATCTTTGATTTTCTTCTACTTCTAAATTAGATATTATAAACACTGTTTGCAATAATTCTTTATTTTCTTTTATAAATTTATATAAATCTCCTTCTGCAAACAATGTAACTTTTGCATTTAATGAATGTCCTATTATTTTTTCTGCTCTTGCTTCTTCTAGTTTTTTAGAAACTATTTCTTTTATTTTAACTATTTTTTCCCATTTTGCTCTAAGTTCTTCATTTTCATATTGAGAGTTCACTTCTGGATATGTTGTAAGCATTACACTTTCTACTTTTTCATTTTTTGATTTATTCATATACTTCCATATTTCTTCTGCTGTGAAGCTTGTAAGTGGAGCAAGCATTCTTACTAAGGAATCTAGAATTATATACATTGTTGTTTGAGCTGCTCTTCTTTCTTTAGAATTTGCCTTTGCAGTATATAATCTGTCTTTTATTATATCTAAGTAGAAACTACTCATATCTGTTACACAAAATACATTTATTGCTTGATATGCCTCATGAAAATCATATTTATCATAGCTTTCTGTACATTTTCTTACTAAATCATTTAATCTTAGTAAAGCATATTTATCAATTTCTTGTAACTCGTTATATGAAACCATATCTTTATCTGGATCAAAGTCTGATGTATTTCCCAAAATATATCTTGCTGTATTTCTCATTTTTCTATAAACTTCTGTTATTTGTTTTAATATATCTTTAGATAAACTTACATCTGATTGATAATCTGAAGAAAGCACCCATAGTCTTAATATATCTGCTCCATATTCTTTTATTACATCTTGTGGGCTTATTCCATTGCCTAAACTTTTAGACATTTTCTTTCCTTCTTTATCTATTGTCCAACCATGTGTTAAAACTTGTTTATATGGTGCTATTCCATTTATTGCAACAGATGTTAATAGTGATGATTGGAACCATCCTCTATATTGATCTGCACCTTCTAAATATAAATCTGCTGGATATGGTAAGCCTCTTTCTACTAAAACACTTTGATGTGTTGAACCTGAATCAAACCATACATCCATTATATCTTTTTCTTTTACAAATTCTGTGCATCCACATTCTTTACATTTTGCTCCTTCTGGCATTAATTCTTCTGCTGTTAAGTCCCACCAAGCATTTGAGCCTTTTCCTTTAAATATTGTTTTTAATTTTTCTATTGATTCTTTAGTTATATATTCTTTTCCACACTCTTTACAATAATATATTGGAAGAGGAACTCCCCATGTACGTTGTCTAGATATACACCAGTCTGCTCTTTCTTTTATCATGTTAGAAATCCTATCTGCTCCCCAACTTGGAATCCATTTTACTGTTTCTGCTGCTTTTATGGCTTCATCTTTGAATTTATCAACTGAGCAGAACCATTGTTCCGTTGCTCTAAATATTATTGGATTCTTACATCTCCAGCAATGTGGATATGAGTGATTTATTTTTTGTTTTTTTAATAAAAATTTATTTTCTTCTAACCATTCTATTATTTTATCATTAGATTCATCATACTTAAGTCCTGCAAATATTCCTGCACCTTCTGTTTGATAACCTTTTCCATCGACAGTTACTACTATTTCTAGCCCATTTTTCAATCCACACAAATAGTCTTCTTTACCATATCCAGGAGCTGTATGTACTGCACCAGTACCTGTCCCAAGTTCTACAACTATTGTGTCATCACTTCCTAGAACTACCCTAGAAGTTCTGTCTAAAAATGGATGCTTACAAAGAACACCTTCTAATTCTTCTCCACTTAAAGTTTTTATTGTTTCATATTCTTCAATTCCAGCTTCTTTCATTACATTATCTACTAAAGCTGTTGCTATGATTAATTTTCCTTGATTTGTTTTTACAATTGAATATTCAAATTCACCACCTATTGTTATACCAACATTTCCTGGAAGTGTCCATGGTGTTGTTGTCCATATAACAAAATATGTATTTTCCTTATCAAATAACCCTTTGCTATCTTCTACTGGGAATTTAACAAATATTGATGTTGTGTCTACATCTTTATATTCTATTTCTGCTTCTGCAAGTGCAGATTCACAATCTGTACACCAATAAACTGGTTTTAAACCTCTATATAAATATCCGTTTGCATACATATCGTAAAACACACCTAATTGTCTTGCTTCACATTTAGGGTCATATGTTATATATGGATCTTTCCAATCTCCTAGTACGCCAACCCTTTTAAATCCTTCTATTTGTCTATCTTTATAATATCTTGCAAAATCTAAACAAGTATCTCTAAATTGTGATACTGGTATTTTGCTTCTATCTAATCCTAATTTTTCTATTGCCCTTTTTTCTGTTGGCATTCCATGTGTATCAAATCCTGGAACATAAGGAGTATAATATCCTTTTAAGTTTTTATATCTTACTATTGTATCTTTTAATATTTTATTTAAAGCATGCCCTATATGAATTTCTCCATTTGCATATGGAGGCCCATCATGTAGTACAAAACTCTCGTGTCCCTCGTTTTTCTTTAACATTTTTTCATACAAATCATCTTCAAAGACTTCTTTTTCTATTTCGGGCTCTCTTTCTGGAAGATTTGCCCTCATAGGAAAATCTGTTTTTGGTAAATTTAGTGTTTTTCCATAATCTTTTTTTTCTTCACATTTGTCACACATATTAAATTCTCCTTTCTTGTGATGGTATTTTAGTCTACAAAAAATCTCGTCCTACATAGGACGAGATTTTTCTCATGGTACCACCTAATTTATATAAATTCTAAATATAAACTTATATATCTTATTTATCTTTAACGCAGATTTACGGCTTAAATTACTTTTTTCATTTAAGCAACTCCAAGGTGATAACAAATAAATTATTATCTTACTAGAATTTCAGCATACATCTAGCTCTCTGTTAGTTTTACTTTATTTGTGTTGTCCTTTTCTTTGTTTTTTACATTTTATGCATATAATAGTATCACACCTTTTGCTCTAAATCAATACTTTCCGTAGAATTTCCTGCTGTTTTTTGCTCATCTGGAATAGTATCTATCATTTCTCTAACTAAGCGATATTTACATTTAAATTTATTATTTTCATCTTTTAATCGCTTTTCTATATAGTCTTTAATATATTTTATTACATCTTCTCTTTCCAAATTGTTTTCTGTGCAGAACTCATCAATTGCTTTTTTTATTATTGGATATGTATTAGTTTTTGCAATGGTTATTTTTTCTTCTGTCATTTTTTCTGTCATATATCTTTCTATAGGTGTAATTACTCTATCCAAAAACTCATCTTCTAATAATAGTTGTATTCTACTATCCATTTTCTTCCTCTTTTTCAGTTATTTTTTCAATACTAACTACTCTTCCCTCATTTGTTCTCATTAATGTTACACCTTGTGTTGATCTACCTAGAACACTAATTCCTGCAACATTTAATCTTATAATTGTTCCTGTATCTGTAATTAACATTACATCATCAGCTTCTTCAACAATTCTAATACCTACAATATTTCCTGTTTTTGGTGTTACTTTATATGTTATTACACCTTTTCCTCCTCTTGTTTGTACTCTATATTCGTCTAGTTCTGTTCTTTTTCCAAATCCATTTTCTGTTATTGCAAGTAATGTTGCATTTGCTCCTGCTATTATTGATTCCATTCCTATTACTTCATCATCTTTGCCTAATCTTATTCCTATTACACCTTGTGATACTCTTCCCATTGGTCTAACATCTTTTTCATCAAATGTAATTGACATACCACCTTTTGTAACTAAAACAACATTATCTTCTCCATCTGTTAATCTTACATCTATTAATTCGTCATCTTCTTTTAATGTTATAGAAAGAAGTCCTGTTTTTCTTGCTGAATTATATTCTGTTAAACTTGTTTTCTTTATTATTCCATTTTTTGTAGCAAATAATAAATATTTACCTTCTGCAAAGTTTTGAATTGGAATTATTGCAGATACTTTTTCGCCTGCATCTAAGCTTAATAAATTTACAATAGCTGTTCCCCTTGCTGTTCTGCCTGCTTCTGGAATTTCATATCCTCTTAATTTATATAGTTTTCCTTTATTACTAAAGAATAATATTGTGTCGTGTGTTGAAGCTGTAAATATTTGTTTTACAAAGTCCTCTTCTCTTGTTGCAATTCCTGTAATTCCTTTTCCTCCTCTTTTTTGGCTCTTATATGTATCTATCGGCATTCTTTTTATATATCCAAAGTGAGTTAATGCAATTACAGATTGTTCTTCTTTAATTAAATCCTCGACATCTATATCTCCTTCTGCTGCAACTATTTTTGTTAGTCTTTCGTCTCCGAATTTATCTCTTATTTCTATTAATTCATCTTTTATTATTCCATATACTAATGTTTCGCTACTTAATACTTCTTTTAAGTATGCAATTAGTTTCATTAATTCGTTATATTCGTCTTCTATTTTTTCTCTTTGTAAACCAGATAGTGTTTTTAATCTCATGTCTAATATTGCTTGAGCTTGTATTTCAGAAAGTCCAAATCTTTCCATTAATCTTTCTTTTGCATCATCATATGCTGCTCTAATAATTGCAATTACTTCATCAATGTTGTCTAATGCTATTTTTAACCCCTCTAAAATATGTGCTCTTGCTTCTGCTTTATCTAAATCAAATTTTGTTCTTCTTAATACTACATTTTTTCTATGTTCAATATAATAGTCTAAACATTGTCTTAATGTTAATATTTTTGGTTCTCCATTTACAAGTGCAAGCATTATTATTCCAAAAGTATCTTGCATTTGTGTGTTTTTATATAATTGATTTAAAACAACTTGTGGATTTGCATCTCTTTTTAATTCTACTACTATTCTTACTTTATCTTGCCTATCTGATTCATCTCTTATTGCAGAAATTCCCTCTAATCTTTTTTCTTTTACTAAATCTGCAATATGTTCTATTAGTTTTGCTTTATTTACTTGGTATGGAAGCGAAGAAACTATTATTCTTTGTTTGTTTCCACTCATTTCTTCTATTTCTGCTTCTGCTCTTAAAGTAATTTTTCCCCTACCTGTTGTATATGCTTGTTTAATACCTTCTCTTCCTAATATTGTTGCTCCTGTTGGAAAATCTGGTCCTTTTATTACAGACATTAGATCTTCGTCTGTTACTTCATCTTCATCTATTATTTTTATAATTCCATTTATAACTTCTGTTAAGTTATGAGGTGGAATATTTGTTGCCATACCTACTGCTATACCAGATGAACCATTTACAAGTAATGCTGGTATTTTTGCTGGTAAAACTGTTGGTTCTTGTAATCTATCATCAAAGTTCGGCATAAAATCAACTGTGTTTTTTTCTATATCTGTAAGCATATTTACAGCTATTTTAGACATTCTTGCTTCTGTGTAACGATATGCAGCTGGTGGATCGCCATCAACAGAACCAAAGTTACCGTGTCCATCTACCATCATATATCTTAATGAAAAGTCTTGTGCCATTCTAACTAATGCATCATATACAGATGAATCTCCATGTGGATGATATCTACCTAAAACGTCTCCAACTGTTGTTGCACATTTTCTATATGGCTTGTCTGGAGTAAATCCATCTTCATGCATTGTATATAAAATTCTTCTATGTACTGGTTTTAATCCATCTCTAACGTCTGGAAGAGCACGTGCCACAATAACACTCATAGCATAGTCTATGTATGCTGTTCTCATCTCGTTTTCAATATCTCTTTGTATAATATTTTCTTCTGCCTTATCCATTATTCAAACCTCTTTTCATACATTATTTCATCTTTTCATATTATATATTAACAATTTTGAATATGCAAGAAAAAAATCAAAAAAAACTTACGGAAATGTAGGCTTACGAACAAAAAAGCTGCATAAGAAACTTTTTTAATATTCATATTTCCATATTTCTTTTTTGGTAATACTAATTGTTGAGAACAACTTTTTATTAATTATGAATTTATATTTATTTTATACCAATTTATTTGCAAGTTCTAATTCTTCTTGTGTAAGATTGAAGTTTTTTCCATTATTTTTTATTAAATTATGTATGTTTTCTAACTGTCTTGCCTTAGTTATAACACTTTCTAGTGGAACTACCTTTTCTAATTCTTTTTGTATTTTATTAAATTGTCTTTCCATATTTGTAAAGTCTTTTTTTTCATAATACTTGCTCCAATTTTGAGTATATTTATCTATTTTCTCTATTGATTCTACTTGTGAAGTTAAGTTGTTTTCTATATTATCACTAATATTATTTAATATAGAATTTTTTCCTTTTTTTATTAAACTCGCTGTGCTACTTTTTATTAATTTATTTTCTTTTGCTTTTTTTATTCCCCAATCTAGTACATCAGAAATCGAATCAATTAATCCTCCTTTTTTTATAGCTTCTTTTATTTGAGACATATTATCAAATTTACCTGTAAAAATTCCTAAAAAACTTTTTCCCATATCAATAGTATTGTCTATTGCTGTTTTTATACCAGCTTTAAATCCATCTGTTATTATACTATCTTTTATTTCAATTACATTTTCCTCTAAAAAACCAGGTAAAAGTGCCCTTATTCCTAAATCTACTCCTGCATTTATCACTTGTCCTAAATTTGTCTCTAAAAAAGATTTTTGTTCTTCAAAATTTACTGTTTGCGTATTATTTTTTTCTAAGCTAATATTATTATTTATTTGCAATTCATTTTTCTCCATATCATCTTCTCCTTTTCTCCTTTTTAATTTATTTTCATTTTTTTAATTATATTTATATATTCTTTATTTATTTTTTTATTTAATATTTTTAAATTGTTGTTTATTATTAAATTGTATTTATTGCTAAAATTAATTTTTCCTAAAATATTAAAATCAGAAAATAAATTATTTAATATTTTATTATTAATAGAA